>Ga0209518_1000013_pt1 | contig 329043 bp, 315 predicted proteins | sample RifGroB1_FD_183993 | JGI IMG/M metagenome (GOLD analysis project Ga0209518, IMG submission 183993) | Groundwater microbial communities from Rifle, Colorado, USA - Groundwater B1 (SPAdes) (version 2) | ecosystem: Environmental > Aquatic > Deep subsurface > Groundwater | place: Rifle, Colorado...
CACCTTCCCAAACCTGCTTTTGTAAAAGTTCCATGAGAGGAGATTTAGCCTCAATTGGAGTCTATAATGGTACCTTTCATCCTGTCTCTTGTGACCCTAATGGTACCTTAGATGATGGTTTAGTTGGATATTGGAAGATGGATGAAAGTAGCTGGAATGGAACATCAGGAGAAGTAAAAGATTTTTCAGGATATGGAATTGGTGGTACAGCGGTAAGCGGAGCAAATACTATCCTTCGTACACCTGCTCAAACAAATAATACTCGTACTGGAACCTTTAGCGACAACACCTATGTGACTTTGGGCAACTATCAGTTTGATACTCTCACTAATGCCACTATGAGTCTGTGGTTTTACTATACTGGATCATTTGATACCAACAGATTACTTTTTAACAGGCATATTAATGGGGCGGCCGACTCACGGCAGCCAATTTTTGTTAGCTACCCTGGAGGCTACAGTAACAAGTTGGTTTTTGAAAATATAGTTAATGGCAGTAATCGCAGTGTTGTTAGTGATAACGCCATTTCTCCTAATACGTGGTATCATGCAGTTTTTGTATGTGGATCAGTGGGTATGAGAATGTACCTTAATGGAGTTCAGCAGGTAAGCACAAACTCTACAACTGATTGTTTAGTCACGATAAGTCCCACTAGTGCTACAACCCTTGGAGGAGGAGGTGGAACAAGCTTTGCTGGTCAAATTGATGATTTGAGAGTCTATAACCGGGCTTTGTCTCCTCAAGAAATTTCCAGCCTCTGGAGTAGTGGTTTAGGCTGTCTGCCTTAAATCTTGTACCGCTTGTGTTATTATGAATTTATGCCTTTAGCTCATCTTTATCATAAAGTAGTAAAAAAATTGGTCCAACCTCCTGCCCCTTCTGTCTTCCACCCTTTGCCCGGGATGGAGGATGTTTTAAAAAGTATTACCAATGGGCTGCTGGTTTGTGATTTGGAAAAAAGGGTTTTACTGACCAACCCTGCTTTGGAGGAGATGGCTGATCTCCCTCATAATAAGATGACTACTTCAGGTTTTTTAAAACTGTTTGAGTGTACTTTAGTTAATCTGGACAAACGTCTGGATGAAGTGTTATCCAGTGGGGTGGCTGCCTATATAGAAGATCTCTGCCTTGGTAAATTTATCTATGAGATGTTTATTAATCCCGTTAGAAGCTTTGGAGGGGAAATTGCCGGAGCAGCTTTAGTCCTTCATGATGTAACCAATATTAAGGAGATTGACCGGGTGAAAACGGAATTTTTGTCAATTGCTGCCCATCAACTGCGTACTCCTTTAGGGAGCATGAGATGGAATGTGGAACTGCTTTTGACCGGTGATATCGGGGAAGTGTCTAAAGATGTCAGGGATGTCCTGATGCAGGTTTATCAAGGGACCCAGCGGATGATTGTTCTGGTGGGAGAGCTGTTGTTAGTCTCCAGAATTGAACAAAGCCGGGTTTTTGACCAGCCAAGTGAAGTGAACGTCTTAGTTGTTATTAAAGATGTTATGAAAGAGCTGGAATTTAGCAGTCAGGAAAAAGCTGTCAGCGTTGAGTTGAAAACTGATAATAAATCTCTTCCCACTTTGTATATTGATTCCCAAAGATTCCGTGATGTCATCCAAAACCTCTTGTCAAATGCGGTAAAATATAACCAACCCGGAAAGAAGGTAAGGGTGACTGTCAGGCATCAAGATAAACAGGTCCTTTTGGAGGTGGAAGATCAGGGAATTGGTATTCCTAAAAAGGATCAAGGGAAGATCTTTTCTAAGTTCTTTAGGGCTGATAACGCTGCTAAAAGCCAAACTGAGGGCAATGGTTTGGGGTTGTTTATTGCCAAATCTTATGTTGAGTCTTGGGGAGGCAAAGTCTGGTTTGACAGTAGGGAAGGTCAAGGGACTGTCTTTTATTTAAGATTGCCGGAGAAACCGATCAATCATATCTTGGACAAAAATTTAGTAAAGGAGAAAACAGATGGCTGATAAAAAATATATCTTAGTTGGCGAGGATGATAAGTTCTATGCTAATATCTATAAAATCAAGCTGGCTAAAGAGGGCTTTGATGTAGAAGTGGTGGGAGATGGGGAGCAAGTTTTAACCTCTGCCAGGCAGAAAAAACCAGATTTAATCCTGTTGGATTTGATTATGCCTGTCAAAGATGGCTTTGAAACTTTAAAAGAGCTCAAAGCTGATCCTAAATTAAAAGATATTAAAGTAGTGGTCAGCTCTAATTTAGGGCAGGAGGAAGATATTAAAAAAACTGTTCAGCTGGGAGCTGTAGATTATTTAACCAAAGCCAACCTCTCTATCCAGGAGGTGGTAGATAAGATCAGGGGGTATCTAAAATAGTGGCTATTTCTGATCAACAGTTAGAGCAGATTTTAAAAGAGAGCCAGTTGTTAGGGGAAGACCAGCTAAAAAAGTCTTTGGAATTAAGCCGCAGCCGAAACATTCCCTTGTGGGAGGCTGTTGTTTCCCTGGATCTGATCTCTGATGCCCAGATGGGGAAGTTAGCGGCAGATTTTTTAAAAGTTCCCTATATCTATCTATCCCAAGTTTCTATCCCTGTCCACCTTTTGCAGATCATCCCTGAAGTAGTGGCTAAAAAGGAGCAAATTATTGCTTTTGAAAAAAATTCCCAGGGACTCAAAGTAGCTATGGCTGATCCTTTAAACCTGGAGATCCAGCAATTTATTGCCAAAAAAGCGGGAGAGAAAGTTATTCCTTACTATGCTACCGCCAAAGATTTAAACGAGGCAATGCGTCTTTACAGTAAGGAACTGCAAAAGACCTTTGATGAGATGCTCCAGCAACAAGTGGAGGCAGTGGAGAAAGGTCAGGCTCAGGATGTGCCTATCGCCAAAATTGTTGATCTGTTGGTGGAGTATGCTTATCAGAATAAGGCTTCCGATATCCATATTGAGCCGGCAGAGCAGCAATCTTTAGTCCGTTTTAGGATTGATGGGGTGCTTCATGATGTTTTAAAGATGCCGATTGCTCTTCACAGCCAGGTAGTTACCAGAGTTAAGGTGCTTTCTAAACTTCGAACTGATGAACATATGAGCGCTCAGGATGGCAAGTTGCAGATGAGCTTGCCTGAGGAAGAGCTGGATATTAGGGTTTCTATCGTCCCGATTGTTGATGGGGAAAAAATCGTTATGAGATTGCTTTCTTCCCGGTCCCGACAGTTTTCTTTAGGAGACCTGGGGATGAATGATAAGGATCTGGCCAAAGTTAAAGCAGGTTTTAAAAGACCCTACGGTATGGTGTTGTCAACTGGTCCAACTGGTTCGGGGAAAACCACCACCATCTATGCAATTTTAAAGATTTTAAACACCCGGGACAAAAATATTGCCACTATTGAAGATCCGGTGGAATATGATATGGAAGGAGTCAACCAAATTCAGGTCAACCCTAAAACTAACTTAACCTTTGCTGACGGGTTACGGGCTATCTTGCGTCAAGACCCGGACATTATTTTTGTCGGAGAGGTCCGTGATAAGGAAACCGCGGGCATTGCCACAAACTCGGCGATGACCGGACATTTGGTGCTGTCAACTTTACATACCAATAACGCTGCCACTACCTTACCCCGTTTGATAGATATGGGGATTGAGCCATTTTTGGTGGCCTCCACCGTTAACGTTATTGTCGGGCAAAGGTTGGTGCGTCAAATTTGTCAAAAGTGCCGGCTTTCCCAGATGATGTCTCTAACCGAGCTGAGTAAACAGATTCCCAAAGAGCTGATTAAAAAACACCTGGGTGATAAAAGTCAGTTACGGATTTATCAGGGAAAAGGCTGCCCTGTTTGTCATAACAGCGGTTACAGCGGCCGGATAGGAGTCTTTGAGGTGCTAGAGGTCACAGAAGCCATCAAAGAGCTGATTGCGGCCAAAGCTGATGCTGATGTTTTGAGTAAAAAAGCCATTCAAGAGGGTATGTCGACCATGTTAGAAGATGGCCTGCAAAAAGTAGCGCATGGTATTACTACCATAGAAGAAGTCCTCCGGGTTACTAAGGAGTAACTTGCTAAACTGCCATTTCTTGGGTAATCTGAAAGTAGATGAAATTTTCTGCCTCAAGACAATTTTTTAGTCACCCCACTTTTTTAGATAAATTAATGTTTACCAGACATTTAGGGGTGATGTTAAGAAGTGGTATCCCCTTAGCTGAGGCTATCTCTACTTTAGAGGAACAAACTAAGGGTAAGTCTTTTCAAGAAGTTCTACACCAGATTTTACAGCAGATCAACAACGGACAGACTTTAGCTAAAGCTTTATCGCTTTACCCTCATGTTTTTGACTCTTTGTATATTAATTTAATTGAGATCGGTGAAAAATCCGGAAAACTTGAGGAGAATTTAGATTATTTAGCCTTGCATCTGAGCAAAAATTATGAATTTAGGAAAAAAATACAGGGGGCGATGTTATATCCGGCGATAGTTCTGCTTTCGACCCTGATTATCGGTCTGGGCTTGTCCTTTTTTGTCTTACCCAAACTGGTGGACCTGTTTGCCTCTTTGGATGTGACCTTGCCTTTATCTACCAGAATCCTCCTTTTTGCTGCCGGTACCATGAAAAACTATGGAGTTTTTATTGGCTTGGCTCTTACAGCTTTATTCCTTTTAACGTCCTTTTTGCTTCAACTGCCCAAAATCAAACCACTCTGGCATGTCTTTCTGCTAAAGATTCCGCTATTTGGGGGTCTTTTACAAAATGTGGAGCTTTCCACCATCTGCCGTAATTTGGGGATAATGTTAAAAAGCGGTTTGCCGATTACTACGACTCTGGAAGCCGAGAGCAAAGCTTTGACCAATTTAGTTTATCGAGAGTATTTACAAAATCTTTTAAAATCTGTGGATAAGGGCAAAACCATGGAAGAGACTCTTTCTGCCCAAAAGTTTAGCTTGATTCCCCATTATATGATTAAGATGATTGGGGTAGGAGAAAAAACCGGCAAACTGGAAGATACTTTTATCTATTTAGGGGATTTTTTTGAGGAAGAGGTCGATAACACCACCAAAAATTTAGCCAATATTTTAGAGCCGGTTCTTTTGATAATCATCGGTTTAGTAGTAGCCTTTGTGGCCCTGGCCATTATCTCCCCCATTTATGAACTGACAGGATCAATAAGGAGGTAGAGAAGTTATGGGATTGTGGGTTACCTAATTATTATGGGCAAATCAGGATTTACTCTTATTGAATTACTGTTGGTGGTAGCTATCATGCTCACTATTTCTGTTTTAGCTGGAGCTTTTTATTCCCGGTTTTTGCTGCAAAACTCCGTTGCTAATACCGTAGATCAGCTGGTAGGAAGTTTAAGAAAAGCTCAAATTTATAGTATGACGGGAAGGCAGGGCAGCAGCTGGGGGGTAGATTACAGTGGCAACACCATCACTTTATATAAAGGGACTGCTTTAGGACAGAATCCGGCCTTTAATGAAAGATTTAGCGTTAACTCTAATGTGACAGTTTTCGGGTTGTCAAATGTTTACTTTTATAAGATGACAGGCACTCCTTCAGCTACTTTAACTATCACTGTGAGCTCTAATAACAACACTAAAACAATAACTGTTAATTCCCAAGGAATGGTGGAGAAACAATGAGAGAAAAAGGTTTTTCTATCCTGGAGGTAATTTTAGCGGCAGCTTTTTTTATTATCTTTGCCACTGCCTCAGTGGTGGCTGTGCTGCAGTCAATGAATGCTAACAGGTTGGGGGTAGAAATGAGTATAACTAACCAGTTTGCCTCAGAAGGGATTGAAGCTGTTAAATCAATTAAAAACCAAAGTTTTAGTAATTTAGCGGCTACCACCTCAGCTGGGCTCAGAAGACATCCTACTAACAATATCTGGGAATTTTATGGTACCAGCAACACTTTAGCTCAGAATGCAGCTGATGACTACATTAGAACTATCAAAATAGAAGGTGTTAACCGGGATGGCGGTAATATTGTTTCCTCTGGGGGAACTTTAGATCCGGATACTAAAAAGATTACCTCCACAGTCTCTTGGAATTTTAATTCTGCCAGACCGGAAACAATCAGCCTTATAACCTATTTGTCTGATTGGGAAGAGCCAATAAGCGTCAATGGTGATGGAGTATTAGTTTATGGCAGAACAGGAAATACTATACCCAGGGCAAATTTCTATACTAATTCTGATAATACATTTGCTGCCAACAGTGATACTATTGCAGGCGCAGCCGGAAGAAATTTTGTTATCAAGACTTCGCCGACAAAACAAGAAGCAATTGTAGGTTATGTTGATTCAAATACTTTAAGAGTAATGTGTTATGACGGGATAAACTGGACTAGTGAATGGAGTACCACTGTTGGGGGAACAGGTACCACTAGAAGATTTGATATCGCTTACGAATATCAGACAGGAGATGTAATGGTGCTTTACTCATCTGATGCTGGTACGAATGAACTTGATTACCAAACCAAGGACGGAGGTCTTGGTTGTGGTAGCTCCAACTGGGTAGATCAAGCAGCTTTTGACTCACCTGGTACGAGCGGAGTGGTAACATGGGTCAAGTTATCAGCAGATAGCAGGTCAGGTTCAAATATTTTAGCTGCTGCCTGGGCAGACATGGGCAGGGATTTACAAGCAGCAATTTGGGATGGAACAAGTTGGACACAAAGGACAACAGCATTGGAAACCACACTTGAGTGTCGAGGGAATTGTAACTCATCTCCAACAATACCTAATGGAGACTCCTTTGATATTGATTTTGAGTCGTCTTCAGGAAATCTAATGGTAGTTTGGGGTTCAGGAGGGTCTGGAAGCGGAAATGGTGCATTTTATAACAAATGTGATGGAGGTGCGCCTCCATCATGTATATGGAACGTAAGTAGAACTGCTATTAATGGTATGGTAAACGATGCTACTTCACTGGATATATCATCAAATCCAAACACGGACGACATTCTTTTTGCCTCAATTGGTGATGGAGGATCAGATTTACAAGCAGCTCGCTGGTCTGGTAGTGCTCCATGGAATGGATCAAATGATCTTGATACCACTGCCTTAACTCCTGTTGCAGGATCAAGTTTAGTTGCAACCGGATGGTTGATTAATGGGTCAACTACTCGCGGAATTGTGGTATTTGCTAATAGTAGTACTCAATCACAAAGAATTCATGGATTTGTGTGGAATGGTAGCTCCTTTGTCAGGCAGGGGACAGATACTACTCCATGGTTTACTCCTACCCCCTTGTTGGGAACACCGAGATGGTATGACATACAGATGGATCCTAAGAATAAAGATAAATTAATGTTTTTGGTGTCAAATTCCGTAAATGATTTATTTGCCAAGAGATTAGAAATGGATAGTACAGGTACCTTCTTTACTTGGACTGATCCGACTTACGCCGATGGGACAGCATTGGAAACCAATCTAGTCCAGGCTACTACTAGTCCATTTTATTTCGGCTATTGGAGAAATCCATGAGGATACTAAAATCGCAGTTACACTACTTCTTGTGTGAATTATTTTATAATATACTGTTTATGTAAATATCGTTACTATGAAGAGAAGAAAGATTAAGACAAGTTATCCTAAGTCGAGAAATGCATTTATATTAGTAGCTCTCGTCATTACCGCTACTATCATTACAGCATTATTTTCAACATTCTTTATTCACGTATATGCAAAAGAAAAAATAACCATCAGCGAGTTCCAAATTTCTACTAATGTTGCAATTCCATAGCTAGATCTACAAAATATGAGAACTGCACAAGGTTTTACACTAATTGAGCTGATTTTATATGTAGCTATTATGGCTATAGTATCAACGGCCCTTATTCCTTTTGCCTGGAATATTATTGGCACAGGAGTTAAATCTGCAGCAGAGCAGGAAGTTTTTTCTCAAGCCAGAGTTGTCTCGGAAAGGATCAAATATGAGATTAGGAATGCCACCGGAATAAATAACGTTACTTCAAGTAGTATCTCTTTAGCTAAATCAGAAGCTTCTTTAAACCCAACGGTAATTGATTTTTTGGCTGGCAAAATCAGGATCAGCCAGGGAGGGGGAGGGGCGGTTAACTTAAACTCCAGTGACACAAATATGACCAGTTTAACCTTTACTAACTATACCTCAGCTGATAATAAGACTAAACATATTCAGTTTATTTTTACTATGGAAGATAACTATACTGGTTTGAGGCAGGAATATAATGTCCCGCCTATCACTGTGGAAGGCAGTGTAGAAATTAGGAGCAACTAGATGAAGAGAGGTTTTGCTGCTTTATCAACGGTCTTAATTTTAGCTTCGGTAGTGGTATCTATTGCCTTGACAGTTTCTTTACTGTCTATTGGTGAGGCTCAATCTGGTCTAGCTCTATTTAAAGGGGAAGATAACTTAAGTTTGGTGGAAGGGTGTGTGGAGGATGTAATGCTGAAAGTTCGGGCTGATCAAAATTACAATGCCAATGGGGCAACTATTACCAGGCCAGAGGGGACGTGTCTGATCAGTGTTAACAGTGGCTTGGGAGGGCCGGTCAACTGGGATTTAACTGTGACTTCCCAGTCTCTTGATTATCAAAGGCAGGTGAGAATAATTTTTACCAGAAATCCTACTGGCATTACCTTAAATAGCTGGAAAGAGATTAATTAAAAAATGGGTATTGACAGAGGTAAAAAATTATGATGATACTTGATATAGAGTAAAAAATATGACTGCCCAAACTAAAAAAACTTCCCCAGGCTTTACTTTGATTGAACTTCTGATAGCTTTAACTATTATAACTATCTTAGCAGTTTCAGTCTTTGTAGCTTTAAACCCAGCCCAAAGGTTAAAGGATGCCAAGGATGCCAGAAGATCTACTGATGTGGACAGTATTTTAACAGCCGTTCACCAATCAATTGTTGATAATAAAGGAACTTATCCTTCTAACTTCCCGGCAGCTGGGACAGAGGCACAACTTGGAACTGATGGTAGCGCCTGCGGGATTAGTAATACCAAGTGTAATTTTGCCACTGCTGCTTGCGCCAATTTACTGACCGGAAGCCAAAATTTAGCTACTTATTTAAAGGATATGCCCATTGACCCCAATGGGACAGCCAATGCTGCCAAAACAGGCTACTCTGTAGTCAGAGATTCTAATGGAATTGTTACTATCAAAGCCTGCTATACCGACGGTACAGCCACGATCAGCGCTTCCAGATAGTTTAGCATTTCACCGTCTTCACCTAGCATGTTACAATAAACATAGTTCTTTTCTCGCTTTGTTCAAAAAAATTTACCATGTTTTCTTTTGACTCCTTAAAAACCATTTTTTACCTTAAAGATAAGTCACTGCTAATTTATAGTGACAAGCTATCAGATGGTTTTATAAAATGGGATTTTCCTCCCCGGCTGGTAGAGAATTTAGAGATTCAGGACCAGACAGCTTTTACAGATCAGTTGACTGCCTGGATTAGCGGGGCTAAGCTGGGTAAACAGAAAGCCTTAATTGTTTTATCAGAAGAGGTTTTATTTAGCAAAACTTTATCTTCCGATGATAGAAATACCGCTTCTTCTGTTGAGAGCTTCTTAAACGAGATCCCTTTTGATTCTGAAAAAGTAGCCAAGATATATTTTTCCGCAGATAGCGGTATCGTGTTGGCAGCTACCAATAAAGAGCTTTATCAGACGGTGATTGGTGCTTTGGAGAAGTTGGGATGGGAAATCGCGGCGGTAGTTCCTTCTTTAATCTGGGGTCAACTGGGTGAAACCTTAGATCCACCAAGGATTCTGCAAAAACCTGATCTTCTCAAAAGTAATAATTTTTTAACTCCTCCGGATTTTAATAATCTGCTCGCTCAGACTGAAACTAAAGAAGAAGCAGCCGGTGAAAAGATCGCTCAGATTGAAGCTAAAAAGGGAAGTACCTCTAAAATAATTTGGTGGGTAACCTTAGTCATCACTTTAATTTTAGCCGGAATTTTAGGAGTTACCTTAAGGGAGAATTTCCTTAAATCCTCTGCGAAAAAAACAGCTGCACCTGCGGCAGTTTTTTCACCGACTCCTTTTTTTACTGTTACTCCTACACCTTTGATAGAAGTTAGTAAGGAAGATCTGAAGGTAGAAGTTTTAAATGGTACCGGGATACCAGGTCAGGCAGTTGGAGTGAAAGAGCTTTTACAAAAGCTGGGGTTTGTAAAGTTTGAGGTGGGTAATACTGAAGAGAAAGTGACTGAGGCAGTGGTAATTTTTTCAAATAGGGTGTCCCAAGATATTCAAGATGAAGTTTTAGAAGAGCTTCAAAAAACTTTTACCAAGGTCTGGACCAGGACAGGGGAGATAGAAGCAGATATCCAAGTTACCACCGGTAAGTATCTTCAGAAGGAGTAAGCTCTTTTAACCTGGCTTTTTAGGCACAAAAGACCAACTTCTTGCTTGATCTTACTTGGGCTTCTAGGGACACCCCTTAAAGGCCAGGCCTTGTGAGGCTAACTTTCAAACCAAGGAGTAAATTGGGGAGGGATTAAGCCTTGGGCTAAACGCTTCTTCATTCTCTCTTTGACTAATTGACTTTGTTGGGACAATTTTTTTAAGTGTTCCATGGTAGTCAGAAACTCAGGATCTGTTATCAATTCAGCTTCACTTTTACTGTGACCTTTTAAATAATTAAAAGTTCGTCCCTCAATAGTTTCCAAACGGTCATAATTGGGAACTTCCAGGGTTTGCCAGACAAGATCCCTGCCATCAATAAAAAGTTTTCTAATCTCCTCCTCCATTCTAGCTTTTTCTCCTTCCATTGTAGCTATGCCCCCTTCCTTTTGGGATTTACTTATACCCAACCTTTCTCTTAAAATCTCCTCCCCAAAGTCATGCAGTAGTAAATCATTGATCTGAGCCAGTTCTACTCTGGCTACACCACCAACACTTAATGCTTCCATGAGCAGTTCCTGATTGGGGTGAAAAAGAGTTTGGGTAATCTTTCTTTCGGCAATATCAATAGCTTTTTGGTAATAGTTAGTTGCTTGCTCTAAGTTAGGCTTTCTGCTGGCGGGTCTTCTTTCATAAGTTATGGCTTTGGCCCTGGCAATTTCTGCCTGCCAAATAATTGGTCCATGAAGGGTATGGTTGATCTCATCCAAACTAGGGAGATATCGCTCTAATTTTCCCAGTTGTTTTAAAGCCCTATCTAACAGCCTATTTTTGGGGTGAGTAGCAGTTACACTATACCTTGCCTGGCTTTCCAGGGCGTTGGCAGTCATAAAAATTGCCCCAGCTAAAGCCAAGACAACTCCTTCTTCAATTTTAGGAGCCACTCTTTGTAGACGGTGTTCTGCCTGGAAAGCAAGTCTTAAGGCTCCTCTTATAATCTGATCATAATTTTGGTAGATTATTTCTCGGGGATGAATTTCCGCCTCACCACTGACAGCAGCTCTATCCTGCTCTAGTTTATCTAAAGCAACTTTAAATTGAGCCACAATTTCTTCTGCTGGTCTTTCTTGATAAGCCATAAGTGTATTTTATTACAAGATCTAATTTTGTGCAAAACTTAAGGTTTTATTTAAGGCCGTTGCAAGAGCTTTCCATAAATGGTAAACTTAACAACGATATGTTAATTTGTAGTCTGTGTCAAAAGGGAATGAAAAAAGTTGCCTGGTCCAGGCATAAAAAGGGATCTTCAGGTGCCGGTGGTACCTGGGCCTTGCGTGCTCAGATTCACAAAAGAACCCAAAGACCTAATTTACATACCTATAGGGGTATTAAACTTTGTACCAAATGTCTTAGAATGGTTAAAGCTGCCTCTGACAAGGGTCGGGATTTATTAGCTGAACAATTTTCTCCAGCAGCTTGAGCCTAAGTAAATTTCTTACCATTTTCTTACCTTTCTATTATTTGTTTATTTCTTTGTTTTCTAACAATGGATATATATCTATGAGCCATCGGGCTCATATCTTAAATCCATGACAGAAGCACCCATTAAAGACATTAAATATTTCCCCATGCAGTGGCATCATTTAAAAAATATAGTATCCCCTATGGATGAGACAAAATTTTTTATTATAACTCTTCCTGGGGGGAGAAAAATTAGGGCTGATTTAGCTGAGTTGACCCCTCCCCGGAAAGTAGAAAATAAAGAGCCCACCCCAAAGGATGAGCTCTCACCAAACTTTAGCCCGGCGGTAGCTTTTATGCCCTTGCTCCCTAGGTCAGTGGAATATATTCAAAGATTAAGGCAAGAGGGATGGGAGTTGTCCTGGGGGGATATGGCGGAGATTTTATTACAGACTCAAGCTATCCGGGATGTAATTAGTGTTTTTCATCAAAGGAGAGTTGAAGCGATTGCCGGAGGTCTTGCCGAGGTTTTAGGATATACAGGAGAGGCTTTAGAAAATGTCCGTTTGGCTGGGTTGCTGCATGATATTGGCAAAGATGGTGTTCCTGAGGAGATTGTCAAAAAGAAGGGGAAGTTAACAGAAGAGGAATGGAATGTTATGGACCGCCATCCGACAGTAAGCGGAGCAGTGTTGCAGGCCTTAAATTTTAAGAGGCAGGTTATTGATGCTGTTAGACAACACCACAAAGATTGTTTAGGGAATGGTTATCCAAAGACTATTTCAGTAAAGGAAATTACCCAGGAAGGACAAATTATTAAGATGGCTGATGAAATTGATGCTTCCTCCAATAATCGTGGCTACCCTCGAGAAATTAAAACCCCAGAAGAGCTTTGGGCTGAGTTTATTGAGGGCATGAAGGGGGGAAAGAAATATCTTAAAAGAGTTGTTTATGCAGTGAGAAAAGCTTATCAAACTAAGTTTAAGGAGTGGGAGGAAGTTCAAAGGATTTTTCAGCCTCAACCAGAGCTGTTAGCCTAAAGCTCTTTTAGAGGGAAATTTGGATAACCTCTTAAAAACTCTTCTAATTTTACTGGTTTTTTGCCTTCCATTTGGACAAGCCCTTCTGGTAAAAATTTAACCACTTTGTTATTCCATCTAGTCCAGGCTGTAGGCCAGGGATAATAAGCTCTGATCATTCTGTCTAATTTATCTAAAGATGGAGGATTAGTAATTTCAAAAAACCCATCCTTTTTAGTAATAAGTTTGGTAAAAGTAGCAGCCTGATGGTTTTGTTCTTTTAAAGTGAGCTTTCCTTTAATATATTGGGGTATAACCTCGATTAAAATTTCAGCTGCTTCCTCAAACATTTTTATACTCAAAGAATCAAAAGTATCTTGATCTGACATCCTTATCTCTTTTGTATAAAGTATCGGTCCATGGTCCATTTTGGCATCCATCTTAATAATGGTGATACCAGAGACTTTATCACCATTTAAAATAGCAGCTGGGATAGGAGAAGACCCTCTATATTTAGGTAAAAGGGAGGGATGGACATTTAAAGCTCCCAGTCTGGGGATATTGAATAATTGTTGAGGTAAAATTTTACCATAGGCAGCTACTATATAAAGATCAGCATTTAAAAAGGGCAGATGGTTTTTGATAAATTCTTCATCCAGTTTTTCAGGTTTTAAAACTGGGATGCCATACTTTTGGGCTGTCTCAGCCACTGGGGATGAAGTGAGAATTTGTTTTCTGCCTACTGGTTTATCAGGAGCAGTCACTACTCCTTGTACCTGGAAATGCTCAGTTAGCTTTTGCAAAATGGGAACCACCAAAGAAGGGGTTCCAAAGAAAACAAGGGGAATAATATTTGGGTCTGTTTTCATATATTTATATATCTAGCTTCGCAAGGACCAGCCTTGCGTGGCTAAAGTAATTTTACCGGTTCAAAGATGTCAGATCCGGCTTTGTCCTTACCAACTGTTTTATAGATTTTACCTTTTTGCTTTAAAACGTGATCTATAAATAAAGTTCCATTTAAATGATCCATCTCATGTTGAAAGATCCAGGCATCAGTTCCCTGAAGCTTTTTAGTAATTTTTTTCCCCTTCTCATCTTCATACTTTACAGTAATAAAAGTAGATCTTTCAGTTTCTCCCCAGATATTAGGAATGGATAAACATCCTTCAAAATAAGTTTTTTTCTTAGGGGAATAGGATAAAATGTGAGGATTAAAACAGATAATAAATTTTTTACCCGATTTAGCTATAAAAAATTTTTCATCTCTGCCTACTTGAGTAGAAGCCAGCCCTACCCCTTCTGGATCCTTAAAGCTTTCTGTCAGTTTAACCATCTCTGCTGCTGTTTTTAAAAGCTCAGGAGTGACCTTTTTGATAGGTTTTGTCTTAATTCTTAATTTTAAATCAGGTGCTTTAACCACTTGCATGCCTAGATTTTATCATTTTGATCTTGAATTTGCCAATTTGATTATTTTTTAGCAATTACAAATAAATTATCCACATTTACCTGGCCTAAAGTGAGATTATCCACCATCCTGGTAAAATAGAAAAACCAATTTTTGGCTAACTTGGAAAATGGGTTTTTAGAGCCAGCCATGCTTTGGATGGGATGGAAGTGGACAAACTCTATTCTGTTGAAGCCATTCCGTTGGAGGACTTTTTTAATGGTTTGAGGGGAATAAATATTTACATGGTCTTTTGATTCTAAATAATAGACTCCTTTCTTTGTTCCCTTGATTAATTTTTTTAATCTGGCTTTGGGCAGCTGGTTTAAAATATTGGGGGTGTGAATAAAAAGCAACCCATCTTTTTTTAAAACGGAATGAAGATAAGAAATCAGAGGATGGGGGTTGGGGATGTGCTCAATGACATCCCACAAGGTAATAATATCAAAGTAATTTTTAGGCAAATTAGACTGCTCAACCTTTCCTAAATAGACATTCTTTAGCTTTAATTTGTTCCGGGCAAATTTCACTGCTGAGGGAGATATCTCATAACCTACAGTTTGCCAACCGGAATAGGAGGAGATCTTTTTGACAAAAAATCCTAAACCGCAACCTACGTCCAGTAACCTACCATTTTTCCCTTTTAAATACCTATTACAAAAATCAGTGTATATCTTTTCATGAGCCTCATTCCACCAATATTGCTCTTCTGACTTTATCTGATCAGGGAAATATCCGTCGTAATTTTGGTCAAGTTGATATGAAGAAAAAACATGTCCGCAGCTTTGGCATTTTAAAATATCAATATCAAATTCTTTGAAAATAACTTTGTTATGTGAATCTTGACAGACAACACATTGTTTACTCATGTCTTCTTGTCATTTTTAAGTTGTTGTAACTTCCACATAAAAACCCTGGCTTTGGATTTGGCACTAGTGTAACCTTTGGTATAGTTTAAAGCCTCTTCTAAAAGACTTCTTTCATACTCTTTGGCTAACTTAATATAGAGAGAGTAGTGTTCGGGATCTCCTAAAGTGTCAGCTAAGAAAACTCCGTAAACTTGAAATTCTTGGGAGAGATTTTTAGGCCTGTTAGGGTTTCGCTCCTCCAGTATTTGTCCCAGGCGTTTCATCCATTATTTCCCTTTCCACTGCTCTAAAGCTTCTAAAACTTCTTGATCCTGAGGATTAATTTTTAAAATTATTTCCAATTGGGCTATGGCCTGGTCCTTTTTCCCTTGTCTGGAATATAATTTAGCTAAAGTAATTCTGGCATCCCGGTAATCCGGCTTCATCTGCAAAGTCTTGTTGAGAAGTTCCACTGCTTCATATTGTTTTCCTAAATCATCCAGGATTACTGATTTATGGTAGGGCAGTTTAGGATCGGTGGGAGCCATGGCGGCAGTCTTGTCCATCAGTTCTAAAGTTTTGGGGATATATTTTTCATCTAAATCTGACAGTAGATAATAGGTTCTTATAGCCGCCCGGTAAAAGGAAACATTGCGGGGGCTTTCCGCTAAAATTCTCTCTGTCTCGGTAATTGCTTCTTTTTTCAGCTCAGCGGAGAGGGTGGCATCTTTATTCTCTAAAGCTACGGCTGCAGCGGCAGCAGCGTAGCCTAAATCACTGCGGTATTGAGGCTCCCTGGGGTTGAGACCGGCTGCTTCTGACAGGAAGTTGTAGGCCTTGCCAACCTCTCCCTGATCATTGGCTTTCCCCCCTTTGGCATAAGCTATATCAGCCAGATAATATTTTAGAAGGTTAACGAGTATCATCGAGGAGACAAGTAAAACTAATACCTGTAAAGCTTTAGAGTAAAGGGAGCGGCGGTAGAGTGTCCAACCAGCTATTTTGTTTAACCTGGGGAGGGATAAAGGTTTAGTGTTTTCCGAGATTAAAAAGGCTAAGGCCGGAAACAGATAAAAAAAGACCGCAATGATGACTACCGAAAAGCCAAAAAAGTTTTGGATATGGTAGGAGATATAGCTTGCCAGCAAGCTAGTAATTAGTAGTATGTGGTTGGTATCAAGGGTTTTTTGCTTACTGCTTAATACATAATACTTAATACTCCAAAAGATAAAGGCTAGAATTAAAAACATGTAAGTGCCAAACCCTACTATTCCTGTAGTGGCTAAATAATTGACAAATTCATTGTGGGCTTTGTTATATAAAAAGTCCCACTCTGATAAGTAGTTATGTTCCATGGGCCTGAAGTTATAGTAAGAATAGGCAAAGGTTTCTACTCCTGAACCAAAGATGGGGTAGTGTTTAAAAATTTCTATAGCCCCTTTCCAGACCACCAGCCTGATCTGTCCTGACTCACTGCCCCCGGCTTCTAACTGACTGCCCAGGGAGGCTAAAAAGGTAGTAGGTTGGGAGGAATCCAGAAAAAGTTTGAACCTGGTCAAAGTAGAGCCAAAGATTAAATTGATCAAAAATAAGCTAACCAAAATCGCTCCAAAAAGCTTGGCGTTTTTGGCAGAGGTCTTAGGTGATAATTGATTTACCGGGACCTTTTTAAATAAAGAGTGGATAATTTTAGTTAAATTATCTTTAAAGATGGGTATTTGAAAAAAGATAAAAACACTCAACCCCCCTAAAAATCCCAGCGTTCCACCTCGGGAATAGGTAAAGGTGAAGGCCATGTAGATAATGACGGCATAGAGCAAGTAGCGGATAGCAGTTAATTTATCGGGGGCTTTAAGGACAAAATAAATAGCCGGGAAGATGAGCATGGCCAGATAAGCTGCCAACCAATTGGTTTGGCCTAAGGTGGCAAAAACCCGGGCTTGGACATTTTGGATCCAGCAGGCAGCATCAAAATTACCTGTTAAAAAAATACAGGAGGGGGAAACTCCAAAATGCTCCGGGATAGCATATAAAGCTACTATCAGACCACCAACTACAGCTGCTTTTAAAAACTTAATTCCTTCTTGAGTTTTAAAGTTAGAAACTAAGGCATAGTACAAAAGAGTATAAGAGATAATAGATATAAGTCCCCCATTGGAGCGGGTGTAATATCCCCACCAGGAAGTATGGGGATCAATGGAAAAAATAGTGGAAAGAATGTTGGCTCCTAAAAAAAAGAGTATGGGTATATCTAAAGGAGTCCTTTTTAGTATTAACTGTTTATTTTGGATTATGCGGATAATCCAGGCAGTGGTGATAACCAGGGTTAAAAAGTAGACAAAGATCATTTTGTTATATTCAAACAGTTCATAGTTTAAGGGAAACCACACCAGGGGTGTAATCAGAAACAGGGCATAGAAGGAAAATTTGATAATGGTTTGAGTCATATTATCGTTTGAACTCAATCCTACCAAAAAAGATTGTTCTTGCAAAGCCCTTATGCTACACTCTCCGTGATGTTTGATAAATTTTGGCAACTTTTTTCCCACGATATTGGCATAGATTTAGGGACTGTTAACACCCTGGTGTTAGTTAAAAATAAAGGTATTGTTATCCGTGAGCCTTCAGTGGTAGCTATCCACAGAAAAAGTAAACAGGTTTTAGCTATTGGTTCTGAGGCTAAAAGGATGCTGGGTAGAACTCCCCAAGCTATTGAAGCAGTGAGACCCTTAAGAGATGGGGTGATCTCTGATTTTGATACTACGGAAGCGATGCTACGTCATTTTATTCACAAAGTTCATCAAAACCCCTCTTCCAGATGGAAAGTTCCCAAAATTTCCCGGCCCAGGGTAGTTATTGGCATCCCCTCGGGGGTGACGGAGGTAGAAAGAAGGGCAGTTCAAGATGTGGCTTTGGTAGCCGGGGCTAGGCAGGCATATTTAATAGAAGAACCAATGGCTGATGCTATTGGAGCAGGGCTGTCTATTGAAGAGCCCGAGGGGAATATGATTGTGGATATTGGCGGGGGGACAACTGAGATAGCGGTCATTTCCTTAGGCGGTATGGTGACGAGTAGGTCCCTGCGGGTAGCTGGAGATGAGATGGATCAGGATATTATCAATTATTTAAAGATGAGGTATGGGCTGTTAATCGGAGAGAAGACTGCCGAAAATATAAAAATTGAAATTGGTTCAGCAGTGCCTTTAAAGGAGGAAAAAGAGACAGTAGTTAGAGGCAGGGATTTGGCTACCGGCCTGCCTAAATCTTTAAAGATCTCCTCTAAAGAGATTAGGGAAGCCATATCAGGGACCATTAATCAGATCATCGGGACTATTGGTGAGGTGTTGGAAGAAACTCCTCCAGAGCTGGTAGGTGATGTTTTAGAAAGAGGGGTGGTGATCACTGGAGGGGGGGCATTGCTTCGAGGTTTGGATAAAAAGATTGCTGAAGAAACCAAGATGCCGGTGTGGATCGCTGATGATCCTTTAACTACAGTTGTCAGGGGTTGCGGCAGAGTTTTGGAAGATTTAGATCTTCTTTCCAAGGTTAAGGTTACGGGAGGTTTAAGGTAGAAGGAATCTTATGTTATACTGGCGCTTATGTTGGGGCAAGAGACTGAAGCTTTACTTTTAGACCATGATGGTACTGTTGCTAATACCGAGCAGCAAATAATTCACTCTTTGCTTACCACGGTGAGCTTCTATGACTCTCAACGTGTTTTGACACAGGAGGAAATAGATGCTTTTTTTGGGCCTCCTTTAGAGGAGTGTTATCGAAGATTATATCCGGAAGCAGACCCAGGGTTTATTCTGAATCTATCCCGTTATCACAATAAAGTGGGTAGGTCCAGTTTACATCTAGTTCAACTTTATCCCAAGGTGGGAGAAACTTTAGAAAAGTTAAGGTCTAAGGGGATAAAGTTGGGGTTAGTTACTTCCCGGGATAGACTCTCTTTAATGGAGATTATGGATAATCTTGGTATCACGGGATATTTTAATGCCATCGTGGCTCAGGAAGATGTAATTGAACATAAACCCGAACCAGAACCAGTAAAAAAAGGTTTAGCAATTTTGGGAGTTAATCCCTTTGGAGCCTGTATGTCGGGAGATACTGTCGGGGATATTTTATGTGCGAAGAGAGCTGGAATCAGAACAACTGTTGGTGCTCTTTATGGTTTTTCCCGGCGTTCAGTAAGAGAACAACTATTTCAGGCTGGAGCGGATTATTATATTGAAAGATTTGAAGAAATCTTAGAGATTGTTCAGCCAAGCTTTTTATCCAAACCTCGGGGGTTGAACAAAACAGCATAGTTTAAGGCATTAAGGTTGGATGATTAGCAGAAACACCAACAAAGTCGTTAATAGTTTTTACATCTCTCCTTAGATTGATCCAATTAACTAGGCCCCTAGTAATGCTTCCTGGTAAGGATAAACCTTCCCCTCTTAAACCAGTCACAACTTGTACAGCTTTAGCTCCAACCATAATTTTTTCCATGGCTGTCCAATCATCTTTTATCCCTCCTACCCCTATAATGTCCAGTTGTTGACCTGCTTGTCTAAAAATATGAGCAATTATCCTGTCAGACATCCTACGGAAGTCTGGGTCATCTCCGGATAACCCTCCAGCCTCAGACCTCCACCTTTCACCATATTTTGCTTTAATATCTGTGTTAACTGTAGTGTTGGCAGCGATAATAATTGGTACGTGGTTATCTATGGCCACTTGGATGACATCATCCACCGCCTGGAATGTTAAGTCCGGAACAACTTTAATGGCCAGTGGTTTTCTTCCACCCATTTCATCCATAGTCTGATTTACCGCTTGGACAATATCAGTTAAAGGGCCTTTATTTTGAAGTTGCCGGAGTCCCGGGGTATTAGGAGAGGAGACATTTATTTCAAAATAAGCGGCATGATGGTAAAGTTGTTTTGCTACTACAGCATGAGCTCGGGAAGTATCTTCTACCGGGACATCCTTATTCTTTCCTAAACTTACCCCAATTGGGATTCCACTACCCTGGTATCTTTCCAAGTTTCTATCAACTGCCATCATCCCCGGGCTGTTAAAACCCAATCTGTTTAAAGCCACCCCCGGAGCCAAAATGAACTGTCTTTTCCTAGGATTTCCATACTGAGGGTGTTCAGGAACGGTACCAACAGTAACAGTAGAGGCTCCTAACTGCCAGAGACCTCGAACACACTTACCTTCTTTGTCCCATCCTGCCCCTACCATTACCGGACTTTCCAGTTCCAGTCCACCTACACAAACTTTTAGTCTGGGGTCAGTAAAACGTATTCCTCGATAAGCAAAAAATCTTTCTAGAAGTGCTAAAGTTAAGGGATGAGATTCAGCTACATGAAGCCCGCTTTTTACTAGATTATGAGCATCTTCAGAATCTAATATTCCATGTCTATCTAAAAAATCTAAAGCCGGTCCAACAACTTCTTTGTACATAAGTAAAAATGGAACTCCATAGGCAGAATAAGATTTAAATTAAGGTTAGGAAGTAGGAAGGTTTTTCCCATGTCCTATATTTTTGTTGATGGGAATGCCTGCTTGACACATTGGGCACTCTTCCGGTTTCCAGGTGGACATAGAGATTTCCAATAAAGCATTAATCTTTCTTAAGCCGAACCCAATGTCTTCAGGCTTAACTTTTCCTCGGTTGCATAGTACAGCTAAGCTGACAAGGTCTACTTCTAATGGTTGTAAGGCTTGCAAAACGCTTTTGACAGAGCTTCCAGTGGTTAGCACGTCTTCAGTTGCTAATACTCGGGTCCCATGAATTAATTTATCATGACCTCGGGCAAAGAAGAATGAGTCATCGGATCCTTTTTCCGCAAATACACCCACAACTTCTCTTCCTGTCATTTGACTTAAGGCTAAGGCTGTTCCCCAAGCTAGTGTTATACCTCCTGATGCTGGTCCAACTACAGTCTGGATATCACGATCAATGTACATTTCAGCTATCATTTGACAAAGTTCAAAAGCTCGAAGAGTTTGAGGCATAACGGCGTCTTTATTGACATATTCAGAGCCATGAAGTCCGGATTTGTAGAGAAAATGATCATCAGTAAGTATAGTTCCGGTTTGTGCAAAAATTTCTTTGACTCTTTCAGTGTTAGCCATATTTATGCTGCTTGCTTTAAGTGTCTGATTTGATTATCTAATTTAATAACTTCTCTCTTTGCTGCTTCAGCGAAATCTGGGCCACTTGAAGCAAATATAATTCCACTGGAACTGTTGATAACAATATTGTCACCTGCAAACTTCAATGTAGATTCCAAATCCCCGCCTTGCTTGCCAATTCCTGGAATCAAAAATAACAGATTGGGAGCAAGTAGTCTGACAGGTTTAAAAGCTTTTGGGTGTGTCGCTCCTACTACCAGCCCGAAGGTGGTATCGGGATGTTTTGCTGCTAAAGTAGCAGTTCTTAAAGCAACTATTTGGTATATTGGTAGAAGGCGGTTACTGGGTCGATGTTTTTCTAAAAAGCGTCTTTGTTTTTCAGTTAACTTTGATTCTTTATCCAACGCTTCTAAAAGAGTGTCTGAATAATGTTGCTTTGCAGCGACTTGAGCAAGATCCATTTCGTCATCTGTCATCGGGGACCCTTTTAGTATCTGTTCTCTTTGATACTGATAAAAATCCACAGGAGCATCTTGATACAAGGCAGCTCCGGGATTAGTGGTCTTACAAAGCACGATAAGTCCCTTGCCTGGATATCTTAAGAACGGATCATAAGTATCATGGCCAAAATAAGGATTAACGGTAATAGCATCGAAACCATATCGATCAAAGGCCATTTCCGCGTATCCTTTGTTTGTATTTCCGATATCTGCTCTTTTAACATCCCCAATAATTGGAATATGGGGATATTCTTTATTGGTGTACAAGATAATACTATTTAGGGTGCTCTCTCCTTCTTCACTGTGCTCATAAAAAGCTATATTGGGTTTAATAGTACAAACATACGGATGAGTGGCATCTATGATTGGTCGAAGAAAATCATGAAAAACACAAGTTCGTTGAGATCGTGCCGAATAATCTAATTGATGAGGAAGATCGGGAAGTGTTCCTCGGACATGGGTAAACATGTAAGGAGGAAGTTTATCAAGATCAGGATCATAGCCAACACAAACTAATTTTCCGTCTGACTGATTATTACTAATTAACTCGCCGAAGTTTCTTTCTGCCATAGACTAGGGGACAGATAGTATGACGTTAATTTAAAGAGGAGCCTTTGTCAAGAGGTTACTTAAATGGTATAAATAGCTTGATGAAAGTGTTGCCTGACTTTAAGCTGTTTATCTTTTTAAGCTTGACCTCAGTTTTTATATTTTTATTTGATCAGCTAGGAATGCTCAATTTTCCTAAATCTCTACTTCAAAGTTTAACTATTCCTATCCAGTATGGTTTTTATAAATCAGGGACTTCTTTAAGCAGACAGTTTGAGTTTGTGGCTATGGTCAGACGTGCTTCTTTAGAAAATAAAGCTTTAAAAAGACAGTTGGGGGATCTTTTGGTGGAAAATGCCAATCTGAGAAAGAAACTGGCTGAAAATGAATCTTTGTTGGAACAATACAGTAAATTAAACCCTAAAACTTATGACCTTTTACCATCCAGGCCAATTGGAACAGGCAGATTTGTAACTTTAGACAGGGGGCTAGAAGATGGAGTGGGAGTAGGGCAGACAGTTGTTTTTAAAGACAGCCTCATTGGACAGATTAAACAAGTAAGCCCTAAAACTTCAGAGGTGATGTTACTTTCTGATCCGGATTCTAAAATTGCCGTTTATTCCCAAAACAGCCAGGGAAAGGCTAAGGGGATCCTCCAGGGCCAATTTGGATCAGAGATTTTAATGGATAAGATCCTGCATCAGGAAACAGTGGAGGCAGGTGATCTGGTCTATTCTGAAGGAACTGAAGGAAAATTTCCTAAAGGTTTGATTGTGGGTAAGGTAACTGAAGTGTTTCAAAGAGAGAATGAAGTTTTTAAACAGGCTAAAGTGGAACCAATTTATGATATTCATGAGTTGGATATGCTGTTTGTAATTAGAAACATATGATGGCAGTTACTTTGGTTTTATTATTTCTAACTTTTCTTCAGGCTACGCTTTGGCCTGTCAGTTTAGTTTTGCTTGTGTTGATAAATAGAAGTTTTTTAGTAGATGACAGGAAAAATTTTTGGCTGGCCTTTATCTTTGGTTTGTTGCTCTCTCTGCTTTTAGGTTTACCCTTAGGCAGCTTAAGTTTGGTCTATCTTTTGGTAGTAACTTTGGTGACAGTCTTTAAAAAAATTCAGCCTACTTCTCCCTGGTTGATAGTGTTGCCGATAGCCTTTATTCTGTTGATCTTGGAAAGGTTGATAGAAAGCTGGTGGTTTGACTCCAGTTTCAATCCTTGGCTTTTAATAATAGAAACACTGCTGATTTTACCAATTTATCTGTCAGTGCTGTTTTATGAAGAGAGACTGACTGCTAAGGGAGATTTAAGATTGAAGATAGGGAAATAAATGAGATCTAAAAAAAGAAAACTAGGGCTAGCTTTTTCTGATGAACTGATTAAGGTAGATGGTTCAACGCATCATCTTAAAAAAAGTGGTACCTCAGGTGAAGGTTGGGAGGAGATGTTGCTGCCCCAGGCTGCAGCTGAGGTTGTGGAGTCAGAGATCTCTTCTTGGAGACTGTTGGTTTTGGCAGTGTTGGTTTTGGCGGCTTTTTTTGGTTTGTTTTTAAGATTGTTTCAACTCCAGGTGGTTTTGGGAAATTATCACCAGCAACTGGCAGATTCCAACCGGGTGCAGATGAAAATTATCCATGCCTCCAGAGGTGTAATCTATGACCGTAACGGTAAAATTTTAGCCGAGAACATCCCTGGCTTTAGAATGGGAAAGAACTTGTTCATCAGCCGCGATGAAGCCTTAAAGTGGGAAGCTCAAGACAATCCCCGATTTGCTGAGCTGGAAATTGATAATATCCGCTATTATCCTTATGGGGAAGTTGCTGCCCCTGTTTTGGGATATACGGGAGAGATCTCTGAGGAAGAGATGAAAGGCTCCTCAAGCTATAGATTGGGAGACCGGTTGGGTAGAGCCGGGATAGAAAAGAGTTATGAGGCACAATTAAAAGGAGTCGATGGGGCAGAGATTGTGGAAGTGGATGCGCAAGGTAAAAAACTTCGCTTGCTCCGCCGTATCGAGCCCACTCCCGGTAAGAATATCCATTTATCTTTGGACATTGATCTGCAGAAAGTGGCTTTCCAGTCACTAAAAAAAGGAGTTTCAGAAGCTAAAAGCTGTTGTGGGGCAGTTGTAGCTTTGGATCCCCAAAGTGGTGAAGTTTTAACGCTAGTCTCTTTACCCTCCTATGATGCCAATACTTTAACTGATCCCCGAAGGATTGAAGAGGCTGCTGGTTATTTTAATAATGAAAATGCGCCTTTTTTAAACAGGGCTATCTCTGGCACCTATCCTCCTGGATCAACCTTTAAAATTACCTCAGCTTTAGCAGGATTATCTTTAGGTAAGATTAACTCTCGGACTAAAATTGAGGATAGTGGAGTAGTGAGTATTGGTCCATACAAATATGCCAATTGGTATTTTACCCAGTATGGTAAAACCGAAGGGTTGGTGGATATAGTCAAAGCCTTGCAGCGTTCCAATGATATCTTTTTTTACCGGGTGGGAGAATATGTGGGAGAGAAGGAATTAGGCAGAGTAGCTAAAAGTTTGGGCTTTGGCAGAAAGCTGAGGATAGATCTGCCGGAAGAAGCTGAGGGTTTAATCCCCACTAATGAATGGAAACAAGAAAACATTGGGGAGGTATGGTATCCCGGTGATACTTTACATCTGGCTATTGGCCAGGGTTTTTTACTTACCACACCGCTTCAGGTTTTGACTCAAACAGCTTTTATTGCTGATAAGGGAAGTTTAATTCAACCCCATCTGCTTAGTAAGATTACTTCTCCTGAGGGGTTCACTATCAAGGAGTTCTCCTTTGAGCCAATAGTTAAAGATATATTTAAAAAAGAAGATTTAGAGATAGTTGGGGAAGGGTTGAAGCTGGTCCCCAAACTAGGAGGCACAGCTTGGCCCTTTTTTAATTTTTCTATCCCTACAGCGGGTAAAACTGGGACAGCTGAGTTTGGTGATCCTGAGGGTAAAACCCATGCTTGGTATACTTCTTATGCTCCGGCAGAAAACCCCAGGATTGCTTTAACAGTCTTAGTAGAAGCAGGGGGGGAAGGATCCTCTATAGCTGCCCCCATAGCCAAAGAGATTTATACCTGGTACTTTAATGATGATAAAACAAATATTAAAAGTTTAGATAAAAACCCTCTCTCCACCAACTCAGGAACAGAGTCGGGTAAAACTTTAGGGGAGTAGATATAATAGTTGCAATAATGAGAATATGATGAACTGCAAAATAGAATTTTATCAACAACAATACGCAGTAGAGGTTTATAAATTTTTCGAGGATTTTCAGGATTATTTAGTTAATCTTGATCCTTTAAAAAGGTTAAAGAGAATTCCGGGATTTGGGGAAAAGGTTTTAGAGAAAACTGTTAAGGAAGTCGCTCAAAAACAGGGGGTATTTTATGTTGCTTTGGTTGGTGATAAGGTTGTTGGTTTTGTGGTTGGAGTTTTAGAAGGACAATCTGATGAAGGTTTGCTTAATGCTCATCCGGGGATTATGGGCAGGGTAACAGAGCTTTATGTGGATGATTCTTTTCGGGGTCAGGGTATAGGAACTAAACTAATGTCTAAAGTGGAGCAGTATCTTAAGAGAAAAGACTGTGACTATATTTGGGTTGAGGTATTTTTACCTAATGTTAAAACCCACGATTTATATAAAAAATTAGGGTATCAAGATAGGGATATTGATATGATTAAGAAATTGTAGTCCTCGTGCGTCCACCTGAAAGGTGGAAAGAGACATTAAATGACAGAAGTTTTAACAGATAGTTTGATAACAGATAGGATGAGAGAGCTCTATGCTGAAGATTGTAGGAAATGGGAGAGTTTGATAAGGAAAGCAAATTTAGCAAGATACCGCGGGTGTTTTACCTGTAGATTCTATCGGCCACTAAGTTGTGAGTTTGTTGATGTAGCTGAAGTAGACGGAGATCCTTTACCTTGGGATACAGAGAGAGCTTTTGTCAGTTGTGCGCTTGTTCCAGACTTTGACGAAATATTAAGGATTAATTGCAAAAGATGGCAACTTAAAAATGGTTAAAGATAATATTCCTTATCTTTTGGCTTTACATTCAATTAATGGTTTAGGGCCTATTAGGCTTAAGGCATTACTGGACTATTTTGAAGATCCTAAGAAAGTTTGGGAAGCTTCAGTAAAGGAACTTTTACAGTTAGGGATTCCTAAAAATACAGCTTCTCTTTTGGAAGAAACCAGAAGGCATCTTGACCCTGAAAACTATGCCCAGCAAATTTCCAACTCCGGTATTAAATGGACAACTCTCTTTGATGAAAATTATCCCGATCTTTTAAAGGAAATTTATGGTCCACCAATAGTTTTATATTACCTGGGGGATTTTAAACCTGAAGACAAAAGGGCTGTAGCAGTGGTGGGGACCAGGAAGATGACTGGTTATGGCAGACTGGTGACTGAGAAGTTAACTGCAGAGTTAGTAGAAGCTGGAGTAACTATTGTTTCTGGGCTAGCCAGGGGAGTAGATACCCAGGCTCACCAGACAGCTATTAAAAAAGAAGGTAGGACCGTGGCTGTTTTGGGAGGAGGGCTGCTCAAAATTTTTCCTCCGGAAAATACTCAACTGGCAAAGCAGATTATTTCTGGCTTTGGAGCCCTGGTTAGTGAGTTTCCCCCGGACGCTCCTTCCTTGCCAGGAAACTTCCCTACCAGAAACAGAATTATCTCGGGGCTGTCTTTGGCAGTTTTGGTAACTGAAGCGGCCCAGGATTCTGGGTCCTTAATTACTGCCAAACTGGCTTTGGAACAAGGCAGGGAAGTTTTTGCTGTCCCTGGTCCTATCACCTCAGAGTTGTCTTCTGGGCCGGCCTCCTTAATTAAACAAGGAGCTAGTCTGGTGACAGAAGCAGGGGAGATCTTGGAAGAGCTCGGGATAAGCAAAGGGAAAAGGGTTAAAGGTGAAGGGGAAAGCGGTTTAAAATTAAATGAAGTGGAGCGGCGGATACTGGAGACATTGGCTTCAGAGAACAAACATGTTGATGAGTTTTGCCGGGAGTTGCAACTTCAAGCGTCAATTGTTTCTGCTTCTTTAATCAAAATGGAGATCTATGGTTTGGTGAAGAATTTGGGGGGAGGAATTTATGTCAAAGTTTGCTAAGATAAAGCTATGGTTGAGAGTAAATTAAAGCTGGTAATGTTAGTTTTAATAGTCATTGGAGCTACGGTGACTTTGACCCTTATGACCAGCCAATCTAAACCTGTGGAAAGAAAGCTTTCAGCTGAAGATACTGAGGCGGTGATACGGGCCAAAGATGTTTACCGTAAAGGGAAGGAAGGAGAAATGGATCTGTCCTCTGGACCGTGTCTTTCTAATGATTTGATGCCGGGGTGGGTGGCAGATGTAGTTTCAAGCCCCAGGACTTTGGAAGATGATCTACCCCATAATCAGTGTGCTGCCTTTTTAGAAGGCCGGGCTGAGCATTTTGTAGAACTGGATCAAAAAGGGAATTTAGTGAGAGTGAGATAGAGATGAACTACCTGTCCATACCTTTAAACTTACTTCAGTTTTGGTACCCTCAAGCTCTGGTTATCTTTATCCGAAGCTTTAAAAACTTGATACTTTATTTAGAAGAAGATTTAGCTTTGGGATTGATGTGGAAGTTGCTGCTGGTGCCCCTCTTTCATGACTCTTCTTTTTTAGGCAGGATTTTAAGTTTTTTCTTTAGATTGTCCAGAATTTTTTTAGGCCTTTTTGCCTTTTTGTCAGTGGGCATCCTTATCTTTACTTTAACACTCTTTTGGTTTACCTTGCCTCTTTGGATAATAGTTTTAAAAGGAGACTTAAGATATTTAGCTTTAGGCAGTTTGCTTTTGGGGTTGTTACTTTTTATCTATCATTTATTTTCCCATCCTCCTAAAAAGGTTTGGCAGATCAAAAGTGTAGATGAGATTTGGCAGACCAGCAGGTTAAATCAGGGCCAGGCTAATTGGAAAAACCTTTTAAAAACCAAAGAGGTAAGAAACCTGCTGCGATATCTAGAAAAAAAACCTGAGGATTTAGCCGGACTTTCTGGGGGGAGTATTGCCGGCAGCGGGATCCTGCAAAGCTGTTTAGAACTGGGTAAAAAACTGGCGGTGCCTTATCTTCAGCCGGAACATTTTTTTGTCGCTGCCTTAACGAATATTCCTAATATCAGCGGCTCTCTGGCTAAGGTGGGTTTGACTGCCGAAGATTTTTTGTCTGTTTTAGATTTTCTAAAGAGAAAAGAACAGTACCATCATTTTGCAGCTGTTTGGGATGAGGATTTCCATGTTAAGCACTTAAAAGGGATTAACCGGGGGTGGTTGGGAGTGCCAACCCCTAATTTAGATATGGCCTCTGATGATCTGACGCGTCAGGCTGCCAAAGAAAAACTCCCTGATTTTGTGGGTAGAGCAGAGGTGGTGAGCCAGGTGGTCAATATTTTGTCTTTAGAGGCAGGAAGAAATGTGGTCATAGTGGGTGAGCCGGGGTCAGGCAGGAGCACTTTAGTGGCATACTTGGCCAAACTGATTGTCTTGGGAGATGCTCCAGCCTCTTTGGCTACCAAACGTTTAGTTAGGTTGGATTTAACAAGGCTTTTGTCCGGAGTCAAAACTCAAGGAGAGTTGGCTCAAAAAGTTGGTGATATCTTTGAGGAAGTCAAATTCTGCGGCAATATCATGATCTATATTGACGAAATCCAGGATTTAGGAATAGGCGAGGTCTCTTCAGAATTTAACCTTTATTCACTGCTTTTACCCTATATTGAGTCTTCTAACTTTCAATTTCTATCTTCCACTGAAATACAAAATTTTACTAAAATCCTAGAAAAAAATGGGGCTTTTGCCAGGTTATTTACTAAAGTGGAACTGCCTCCTGCTTCCGCCCAAGAAACAGTCCAGATTTTACAAAATAAAGCTATTGAAGAGGAATCACATAAAAGTCAGACCAGTTTAATAGCCATCAAGGAGATTGCTAAGGTGACTTCCCAATATATTCATGACCGGGTGCTGCCAGATTCAGCCCTAAAGATTTTCCTTCAATGCCAGAATCAGGCAGAAGATGGCTGGGTAATTAAATCAACGGTGGATAAAGTTTTTCAAACTCAAGTGAATATTCCAGTAGGAGAGGTAGAGGCTGAGACAAAACAGGAACTGCTTAATTTAGAAACAATCATTCATAAAAAGTTTATTGACCAGGAGGAAGCGGTGGCAGCCATTGCCAAGACGCTGCGCCGGGCAGCTACTGCACTGCGGGAACAAAACAGACCAATCGGATCATTTTTATTTGTCGGCCCCACCGGAGTGGGAAAGACTGAACTGGCTAAGGTTTTATCTGAAGAATATTTTAAAAGGCAGGGCAATTTCTTAAGGTTTGATATGTCTGAGTATCAAGCTCCAGAATCAGTTAGTAAGCTAATTGGCCAGTCAGGGGAGGAAGGGATCTTAACAGAAAGTGTCAGGCTAAAACCTTATACTTTAATTTTACTGGATGAATTTGAAAAAGCAGATAATAAAGTGCTGACTGTTTTTCTCCAGGTTCTAGAGGATGGCAGGTTAACTTCTGGGTCAGGCAGGACGGTTGATTTTACCAACACTATTATTGTGGCTACCTCCAACGCTGCCAGTTTAACTATTGCCCAAGGTTTGAGATCCGGACAAATCTTGGAACAACTAAAAGATAAAGTGAGCAGTGAGTTATTGCAGATTTTTAAACCTGAGCTGATTAATAGATTTGATGAAGTGGTGTTGTTTAAGCCCCTAATCCCTTTAGATTTACAAAAGATTGTCCGGTTAAAGTTATCAGCCTTACAAAAACAGCTTTCTGATCAAGGGTATATGGTAGATTTTGCTGATGAACTGGTAGTCAAGCTGGCTGAGAAGGGTTATGATGCAGTCATGGGAGCCCGACCCTTAAGAAGGTTGATCCAGGATACTTTGGAAGCAAGATTATCAGTGATGATTTTAGAAAATAAACTTCCTAAAGGAGAAAAGTTTATTGTCACCAGACAAGAACTCGAACAAAGTGAGAGTTCATAGCCTCCCAGCAATTACTTAACTTATAGTGTTTGACTTTAAGACAAGGAGAAGCTAAAATACTAGGCATGGTTGAGAGTGAAACAGGAAAACAAGAAAACTTTTTAAATATTACTCAAAACACTCTTCGGCAGTTAAGGGGCCGTGCCCGTTGGATAACTCAAGAGAAAGGTAGCTGTGGAATTAGGACAGCTGTAGCTATGGGGATAGCTGTAGTAGGAGGTGCAGCGTTATTGACTTTGGCTGCATTACCTCTTTTTGAATCAAAACTAAGTCCAGTATTAGCTACTCCTGCTTCAGAAAAATCGGTAGTCGCTCAAACTTCTGCTCCTACCCCTGCTCCTGGTTTAGATTACATTAGACGAGGAATGTTAGATCCTACTCCTGTTGCTGGTAGGGAACCTCTTGTTATTGAGGCAACTTTATCTCGAGGGAAAGCTTTAAATGGCTTGGTCTTTGGTAATTGGCTGAAACTAGCTGAGTGCCCCGATGGTTCTTATGGATGGCAGGTGAGATATCTTCATAGAGTACAAGGCGAGGGTTTCTTTAATTCTTCAGGAGGTTTTGCTACAGCTAGGGGTACTAATTTAAAAGATAGGAGTGTTTATAACCGGCTTTACATCAATCCAAATAAAGATCTGGGTATCCATGAAGGTCCTGTGAATTTAGAATGTTTAGCAGGATATATAGGATCTAGTAAAGTTACTGAAAGCCATTCTTTACAATACAGGATTGAACTTACTCCCTAACTGTAATATCTTACTTATCTGAGAACTTTTTTTCTTAACTTAGCCTTGAAAGATGTCCATCTTTGTGGCTATTTAATGAAGGAGCTTGACAAGTTGGATAGAATTAGTTGAAAGTAGAAAACATATGCAGAATTTGGTGATTGTGGAAAGCCCTACTAAAGCCCGGACCCTGTCTAAGTTTTTGGGAAGTAAATATCAAGTTGAAGCTTCCATGGGGCATATTAGGGATTTGCCTAAGGCTGATTTAGGGGTAGATATAGAAGATAATTTCGAACCTAAGTATATTATTCCCAGAGATAAATTAAAAAGAGCTAATGAGTTAAAAAAGCTGGCTTTAGGGGCTAAAACTTTATGGCTGGCTACAGATCCTGATCGAGAAGGAGAAGCCATCGCCTGGCACATAGCAGAATTCCTGCGGAGTTCAAAACTCAAAACTCAAAATTCAAAATTCAAAACTGATGAGAAAATAGATATGAAGCGTGTTGTGTTTCATGAAATTACTCCTGAGGCTATTAAGGCAGCCTTTGAAGAACCCAGAAGGATTGATCAAAAGTTGGTTGATGCCCAGCAAGCGAGACGGGTTTTAGACAGACTGGTAGGTTATAAACTATCACCCCTGCTTTGGAAAAAAATTAAAAGTGGTCTGTCAGCCGGGAGGGTTCAGTCTGTAACTTTAAGGTTGATTGTGGAGAGGGAAAAGGAGATTAAGGCTTTTAAACCAATAGAATACTGGAGTATAGAAGCAGAATTGGTATCTGCTCAGGGTCCTGCCGGCTCACAGCCCCATCATGGGGCTCCCCGTTCGCCGTCACCCGCCTCCTCTTTTTTGGCAAATTTAATAGAAAAAGAGGGAAAAAAGTTGACTATTAAAAATCAGGCTGAAGCAGAGGGACATCTAAAAGCTTTAGAAAAAGCAGAATATCAAGTTTCTAAAGTGGCTAAAAAAGAGGTTAAAAAATATCCCGCTCCTCCTTTTACCACCTCCACTTTACAACAAGCTGCCTCAAATAAATTAGGCTTTACCTCTAAAAAAACCATGATGTTGGCTCAAACTTTATATGAACACGGGTTGATAACTTACATGAGGACTGATTCTGTAAATTTGGCCCCTCAAGCCTTATCTCAAGCCAGAACTTTTATTGAGCACAGTATTGGGAAGAATTATTTGCCTCATACTCCAAGGGTTTATAAAACCAAATCCAAAGTAGCTCAAGAGGCTCATGAAGCTATAAGGCCTACTGATATTAATAGGACTGGGGAAAAATTAGCAGCTTCAGAAGGGTTAAGCAGAGATCACTTAAAGATCTATGATTTAATTTGGAAGAGGATGGTAGCTTCCCAAATGGCCGAAGCGGTCTTTGATCATACTTTGGTAGATGTGACGGCTTCAGCTCACCTCGGAGGTGTTACTTATCTGCTTCGGGCAACAGGAAGTATTATTAAATTTGATGGATGGCTGAAGATATATGAAGTTCCAAATGCAAAGTTAAAAGTTCAAAGTTTAGATGATCAAAAGGCACAAGAAGATGGTAATGATGGAAAAGAGCAGACTTTACCCCAGTTAACAGAAGGAGAACTATTAAAGTTGCTGCAGCTTATTGACCAGCAGCATTTTACTGAGCCTCCTCCTAGGTTTAATGAGGCTTCTTTAATTAAAAAACTGGAGGAGCTGGGGATTGGCCGGCCTTCCACTTATGCTCCGATTATCTCTACTATTATAGAAAGGTTTTATGTCGAAAGGCTGGAGAAAAAGTTTATTCCTACTGAACTGGGGATAGTAGTGACAGATTTTCTAGTCCAAAACTTTCCTGATGTTTTTGATTATGCTTTTACAGCTCAGATGGAGGATGAACTGGATGAGATCGCTCGGGGGGAAAGAGCTTGGCGGCCGACTTTAGCTGAGTTTTATAAACCATTTGCGGCTAAATTAGAGAATGTTTTTGATAAAGCTGAGAGGGTTAAGATAGAAGCAGAGGTGACAGACAAGGTTTGTCCCAAATGCGGCAAGAACTTACAAATTAAATTTGGTAGATTTGGCAAATTTTTAGCCTGCAGCGGTTTTCCAGAGTGTAAATACACCGAAAGTTTAGAAGAAAAGATTGATATTCCTTGTCCAAATTGTGGGGGAGATATAGTTTTAAGAAGGACCAAAAAGGGCAAGCCGTTTTATGGTTGTAAAAACTACCCCAACTGTAAATTTGCCTCCTGGACAAAACTAAAGAAATAAGATAAAACTTTTTAGGAATGTACCGAACTAAAAAGTCAGAAGATCGTTATCAACAGTATCGAAAGACAGAAAGTAGATGTCCTTTTTGTACTCTTTCTGGGGAACGGATCATAGAAGAAACCAAAAGCTTTTACCTTATTAAAAATATTTACGGATATGATATTTGGGATAGAAGGAAGGTGAAAATTCACCTTCTACTGATTTCAAAAAATCATATAGCGGCTTTGCAAGAAATCGAGAAAGATATGGTTCAAGAGTATACAGATATTCTAAAAAAATATTCTGAAAGAGGTTTTGATATTTTTACCAGGGCTACAGTTTCTTTGACAAAAAGCCAACCTCATTTCCATACTCATTTAATAAAAACTACTGGAAGATTGTTAAAGTCAGTGCATTTTAATGAAGATCCTTACTTTTTACACTTTAGTTAAATAATAATGAGTATTGAACTGGGCACTACATTAGAAGTTGATCAATATAGAGATCCTTTATTACCTACTGCAGAAAGAGTAATTCCAATTGAAAGGCTTGTTGGCTTATTAAGGGAAGCTCATGGTCAGTATTTGGTGGGTGCGACTTCGGGAACGTTTGATCTCCTTCATTTAGGTCATCTACGCTACTTAGAAAGATTGGCTTACGAGGTGTATTCAAGATTAGGAGCTGGGAGAAAGGGTTTGGTGGTAGTGGGCGTTAATTCGGATGAGTCTACTCGTCGGAATAAGGGAGGAAGAACAAATGGGCGTCCGGTGATGGATGAAAGAACACGAGCGGAAATTGTGGCGGGATTAAGATGTGTTGATCTGACTTTTATTTTTGATGATGACCTCCAACTTGCTCAGCTTCATGTTGATCTTTTTCAAGTGTTTACAGGATCTGATCATAAGCCAGAGGATCGTCCTGAGGTATCTTTAATGAAACAGAGTGGAACTTTTATTATTTCTGTTGACCCTGAAGAAGAAAGACCTGGGGCTACCACAGATATAATTAAAAAGATCAGAGAACATAATATCTACTAAATTTGCCTCCTGGACAAAACCTAAAAAGTAGTTGACAGGACTTCAAGTACGGGGTATATCATGGAGAAAGTAGTCTTTTCTTGAAAGAAAGGGGTGATTTAAATTGAGTAGCGAACAAAAAGACAGAGTGGTGGTTGTTGTTAAAGTTGAGCCCGATATGGTTAATGGCTATGCAGGTGAGGTACTTTCAAAAGCTGTACAGAGGCCTAAACCGGTTGAAGCGGTTAAAGCTCCTAGTAATAACAAATTACCTCAGGCCAAAAAAACTCCCGCATACCTGGGTTAATTAGTCTTAAACAAGTGGTTATAAATCCGCAGCTAAGTCTATTGACAAAAGTTTAGGAAATTGTAATTATATTGAGGGCCTCAAATTCTGCCTAAACCTCCCAAAGAAAGTCTAAGGTAAAATTGAAAACGTGAAATATATCTTTGTTTCTGGTGGAGTTATTTCCGGTATCGGTAAAGGTATTGCTACAGCCTCTATTGCCCTCCTTTTAAAGTCCGCAGGTTTTAAAGTAGCCCCTTTAAAAATGGATCCTTATTTAAATGTAGATGCCGGAACAATGAATCCCCTGGAACATGGTGAGGTGTTTGTCTTAGATGATGGAGCAGAAACAGATCAAGATCTCGGCCACTACGAAAGGTTTTTAGGAGAAAGTTTAAATAAATCTAATATTGCTACTCAGGGTGATATTTATTTATCAGTTATTCAAAGGGAGAGAAATTTAGAATATGAGGGGAAATGTGTGGAAGTGGTAGCTCATGTTACAGAGGAAATTATCAGAAGAATTCAAGATGCTGGAAGATCAAAGAATGCCGATATTGTTTTGGTGGAGATTGGAGGAACAACAGGTGAATATCAAAATCTCTTATTTTTAGAAGCCAACAGACTTTTAAAACTTAAAAAGCATGATGATGTCCTTCATATCCATGTCACTTACTTACCCATCCCCAGCTTTTTAGGCGAAATGAAAAGCAAGCCTGCCCAGATGTCAGTGAGGGATTTACACTCAGTGGGCATTCAACCTGATATTATCTTAGCTCGGGCTGAGAAACCTCTGGATGAAACCCGTATTAAGAAGTTAGCCTTTTTTACTGGACTGGAAACAGAGGATGTCATCTCTGCTCCCGATGTCCGCAATGTTTATGAGGTCCCAGTAAATTTTGATGAAGGAGGGTTAACTAATAGGATTCTGGAAAAACTTAAACTTAAAAGAAAACATAAAGATCTTAAAACCTGGCGGGTTTTTTTAAAGAAGATGCAATCAGCTCAAAAGCAGGTCAAAATTGCTATTGTTGGTAAGTATTTTTCTACCGGTGACTTTACTTTAGTTGATTCTTACATCTCAGTTATTGAAGCCTTAAAACATGCAGCTTTTACTTTGGGTTTTAAGCCAGAAATAGCCTGGATTGATTCTGGGAAACTGTTAAAAGATATAAACCAACTAAAAACTTACCAAGGAATTATTGTGCCCGGAGGCTTTGGTTCCCGGGATATTGAGGGTAAAATTGAGGCTATCAAATACTGTAGAGAGAATAAAATTCCTTACTTTGGACTGTGTTATGGCATGCAGCTTTCGGTAGTAGAATATGCCAGGAATGTTTTAGGCTGGAAAGGAGCTAATACTACAGAAGTGGATTCGGATACTAAGTATCCGGTCATCCATATTATGTCGGACCAACAAAAGAAGCTGTTAAAAAAAGATTATGGTGGAACCATGAGGCTGGGGGCTTGGGAATGTAAGCTTAAGGCAGGTAGTTTAGTCAGAAAGCTTTATGGCACATTTGGCAAGCTCAGTGCAGGCAAATCCAGAATTTCGGAAAGACACCGGCACCGGTATGAGTTTAACAATGACTTTTTAGAAAAGTTTTTAAGCAATGGCTTGACTATCTCTGGAACAAGCCCTGATGGAAAATTGGTGGAAATCATTGAGTTAAAAAACCACCCCTTCTTTGTGGGTACCCAATTCCACCCGGAGTTAAAATCCCGTCCTTTAGAACCTCATCCATTATTTTTAGGGTTTGTCAAAGCAGCAGCAAAAATTGATCCATATTGATCCAGTTGCAAAAAAATCCTTGTATGTTTAAAGTAAGGTCATTACAAGTATGCCTAGGTCTAAACTAAATTCTCACTCCAACGATGAGCATTTTTTTAAGAGATTAGAAGAAAGTTTCCACCAATTTTTAAAAACTAGCTATCGAGTTAATGGTGAGGATAAAAAAGAAGAACGTCCTTCTCCTTTTGATCTTGTAGGGACTTTACCTGACTGGGCTTTAAAAGAGCATATCAGACAAGGAATAATCAAACTTGACCCTTTAGCTGAAAACTGGGAAACATTAGTGGATGAAGTAACTATTGACCTTCACCTAGGCAACAAACTCCGGGTCTTTACTAATGATGGCTTAAACATTATCGACACCAGGTTTACCACCAAAGAGGAGATTGAAGGAATGATGAGAATGGTGGAGCTTAAGCCTGGCCAGCCATTTATCTTAACTGAGAATGAGTTTGTTATTGCCACTACCCGGGAAAAACTAACCCTGCCGGATGATGTTGTAGGACACCTTCATGGTAAAAGCAGTTTAGCTAGGTTAGGGATTGCTGTTCACTCCACTGCTGCCAGGTTTGATCCAGGCTGGGATGGCTGCCCGGTATTAGAGTTTGGAACTTTCCTCAAAGGTAAGAAAATAGTTATATATGAAGGCAGTCCTATCTGCGCTTTTTCCTTTGAAAAAATGGCAGCTAAAGTTGATAGACCTTATATCAAAAACCCCTACACTTATGCTGGTAGTACCTCTCCTGAAGTCTCTAATATTTCCAGGATTACACCGGGAAAGATCTATACTTCTCAGATAAAAAGAAGGTAATTATGGCTAAGCAAAAACATCCTGAGTATCAATATTTGGATTTATTAAAAGATATCCTTAAGAATGGTGTAGAAAATATTGACGAGGGTACGGATGCTAAATCTTACGGGGTTTTTGGGCGGCAGATCCGTTTTAATTTGGCCGATGGTTTTCCCCTCTTAACCACCAAAAAAGTTTACTGGAAAGGGGTGTTGCAGGAACTTTACTGGTTTATCTCAGGACAGTCTAATATCAGGTATCTAACAGAAAACGGGGTCCATATTTGGGACGATTATCCCTATAAAATTTATAACGAGAAAGTGGCCAAAGGAGAAATTCCAGCTCTAAGCAAAGAAGAGTTTGTGCAAAAAATTGCTGAAGATGAGGCCTTTGCTGATAAGTTTGGACATTTATATCATGTCTACGGAGATTTTTGGCGTCACTGGCCAACCAGAAATCCAGATAAAACCATTGATCAGCTAAGGTGGCTTATAAATGAAATTAAAGCTGATCCTTATGCTCGCAATGCGGTAGTGAGTGTGTGGAATCCGGAATATATGTACAACATGGCTCCTAACCCTGAGGAGGCAGTAAGGTTCCCACTCTGCCATATTCTTTACCAGGTGAGTGTAAAGGGTGGAAAACTTAATCTCCAGCTCTATCAAAGAACTGCTGACATGTTCTTGGGAGTTCCTTTTAATATTGCCAGTTATGCTCTACTGACTATTCTTTTAGCTCAGCTTTTGGGATATAAACCAGGGGAGTTTATACATACCTTTGGGGATGCTCATATTTATGACAACCATTTTGATCAGGTTAAAGAACAAATTAAGAGAAAGCCTAAACCTTTCCCTACAATTACTATTGATTCTTCGGTCAAAGATATTGATGATTTTAAACCAGAGTTGGTGACTTTGGAAAACTATGATCCTCACCCGAGCTTAAAGGGAGAACTTTCTGTGGTGGGAGGATATATTGCTGGCAAAAAGAAAAGGCCTCCTCTAAATGCACAACTCCAAGCTTAGTATTATTGTGGCCATGGGTAATAATCGGGCCATAGGAGGTAAAAATGGTCTGCTTTGGCATATTCCAGCTGAGCTTAAAAGGTTTAAGGAGATCACCATGGGTCATCCAATAATTATGGGCAGAAAAACCCATCAGGGTATTGGCAGGCCTTTACCCGGAAGAACCAATATTGTTATTACCAAAGATCTGGAGTTTAAAGCTGAAGGAGTATTAGTTACTCATTCTTTGGAAGAAGCCCTTCAACAAGCTCATGGTAAATCAGGAGATAGTGAGGTGTTTATCATTGGCGGAGGACAGATTTACCAGCAGGCTTTACCTTTGGCAGACAAACTATATCTAACTTCAGTAGAAGGTGATTTTCCGGGGGCTGATACCTTCTTCCCGGATTATTCTCAGTTTACTAAAGTGATTTCTGAAAATATCGGAGAAGACGCCGGCTTTAAGTTTAAATTCCTAGAGCTGGAAAGATAATTAGCCTTGCAAGACCAGGTCTTTTGTGGCTGTGAATTTGATAACTTGATATTTTAAGGGTTTTTGTCTAAATTAACTGCATGGCTGTTTTGGGGCTTGATGAAGTTTTAAGAAGAGTAAAAGAAGAAGGTCTGCTGGAAAACCTGGGAGACCGGGAGTTAAATAACCCTGAAGGGGTAGGTCTTGATCTTCGTTTGGGTAAAGTCTTTAAAATAGTAGAAGGTGGGGCTTTTATTGAGTGTGATGGGGAGGTAGGGTTAGGTTTAAGAAAAGGGGTTAAAACAGAGGTTCTAGCTGAATACAAAGAAGGTTCCAAGACTCAAGAAGAAGTAATTATTAATCCAGGAGATTATTATTTAGTTCAGACTTTAGAAACAGTTAATACTCCCGAAGATGTTATGCCTATGATTTATCCCAGAAGCAGCTTATTTAGAGCTGGTCTACTTCTATTAAATTCCAAAACAGATCCAGGCTATAAAGGCTCTTTAACCATGGGACTAAAAAACCTAAGTGAGTTTGATGTTAAGTTACAGATGGGAGCCAGGATTTGTAATATGGTCTTTTATAAAATAGAAGGAAAAACAGTTAACTACAGAGGCCAGCACCAAGGTGGTAGGGTCTCTCCCCATGAAGCCGAAAGACAGGTTTAAGATTGAGGTGTTGAGAACTGGCCGTAGACAGTTGACATGTAAAATCTCATTAGCGCCTCAGTGAGAACTCTTTTTTCCTGCTGAACTGATTTAATAGAATCGCTTCCGTGGACCAAACTGTTTGGCATAATATCCAGTAAGCCATGTTTTCCTCTAATAGAATTGGGATCAGCTTGCTCCGGATTTGTTTTGCCCATAGTTGTTCTCCAATAAGTCACAGCATCTTCTCCGTCTATGAATAAAACAGTGAGGGGACCGGAAGTGGTAAAGCGAGTGATGGCTTCGAACAGAGGAAGTTTGCCGAAGTCGTTATAGCGAGTTCTTTGCGCTATAAATTTCTCTCTGTATTCTTCCCTAAGAGACGCATAAAAAAGCTCTGCTTCACTTCTGCTAAGAGCAAAAGGCAGATGAAAAGCTAGTCTTTCTCGACCGACCAAACCTAAAAGAACTTCAGCTGCTTGCTCGTCATCTGGGGGTAAGTTTCTACCTTCGTGGGCATTAGGTTTGATGAGTCCGATGGTCAATCTGCCTGCCGTAATCATTTGAGTTACTTTCTCAGAGTGAAGGGTGGCAATAATACGAGTGATTTGTTTACTATCTGGGACGCTGATGGGAGACACACCACACCTACACTGTTCTATTGTTCTCCAAGCTTTCTGCCGGCTAGAGTAGCAATTAGGGATTTGAAGGCTACGCAGTTCTGAATCTTCGACTGACATTTGGTCAATTATATCTTTTCAAGTCTGGTAGTCAATAGTGTTGTTAGTTTTATATCTTGTAGTTAAATTTTAGGGGCTTGACGAAGTCCGAACACTTTTGCTACAAATATATGATTTAGTGATTTTGTTACCCTTATACATATGGAAAGAGGAAAAGAAAATAAAGAGAACGAAGGGAAACAAGCTGTTCGGGAGAAGCATTACTCTGAAAAAGGAGGCCATTTTCTTCGAGGTCGGTATTGGAAAGCTTGGGGATTATTAGGTGATTCTTCAGGACTGGAGGCTCGATCAACGGTATCCGTGCCAATGGAAATTAACTGGCAAAGAAGAAGGTTTATGCCCCGTTACTCTATTCAGGATGGTAGGCGTTGATTTCTCTCAGATAGTTTGTTAAAATCTATTTATCAAACATCTATTGTTTAAGTTTTCCTGGAGCCCCAGACAGTAGAGAAGTTGAAGGAAAACATGAATTATTCACTTCCTTCCATGCAACAACTGTTGGAAGCTGGTGTCCATTTTGGACACCAAGTCCGCCGTGGCCATCCCAGAATGAGGGAGTATATCTTTGGAGTGAGGGATGGTGTCCACATTATTAATCTTGAGCACTCAGACAAACTTTTAAAAGAGGCAGCGGAGTATGTTAATAAATTGGGGCAAGAAGGCAAGATAATCCTTTTTGTCGGAACTAAAAAACAGGCCCAACCAATAGTTGCCGAGTTAGCTAAAAAAGTGGGAACGCCTTTCGTCAACTACCGCTGGATCGGCGGTACTTTAACCAACTTTGAAGAAATTAGAAAAAATATTAAGAAGCTTCAAGAGCTCAAAGAGAAAAAGGAAAAGGGAGAGCTTTCCCGCACTAAAAAAGAGCAGCTGTTAATCTCTAGAAAGCTGGAGAAGTTTGATTTAGAGTGGGGCGGTGTGGCCCGGATGGATCAACTGCCTGATGCCCTGTTTATCATTGATTGCGTTACGGAAAAAACAGCGGTGGCAGAAGCTAACCGGATGAAAATTCCTCTGGTGGCTATCACTGATACTAACTGTAATCCAGCTTTAGTGGAGTATCCAGTTCCTGGTAATGATGATGCCACGAAATCTATCAAGATTATCAGTGAAGCGATAGCTTCAGCTTATGAGGAAGGGTTGAAAGAAAATCAAAAATCAAAGGTCAAAGATCAAAAAGAGGAAAAAAGAGAGGTGGAAGATGTTAAAAAAGGGCCATCAGTAAAAACTGCTGGAGAAGTAGAAGAGGGTGTGAGCCCGGAGATTGCTGATTTAGAAAAAAAGGTGGAAAAAGAGGTGGTGGAAGAGTCTAAGGGAGTAGTTTAATGGATATTGAAAAGATTAAAAAATTAAGAGAAGAAACTGGAGCGGGAATTGCCGACTGTAGGGAGGCCCTAATTTTATCGAAGGGCGATATCAAAAAGGCTAAAGCCTGGTTAAAACAAAGAGGCTTGGATAAGGCAGCGAAAAAAGTTGAGAGGGTAGTTAAAAACGGTTTGGTGGAAGTTTACTCTCATGGAGGAAAAGTAGGAGTGGTGGTAGAAGTACTTTGTGAAACAGACTTTGTAGCTAAAACTGAAGATTTCAAAAATTTAGCCCACGAGTTGGCTTTACAGATTGCTTCCATGAACCCACAAAGTTCTGAAGAATTATTAAGACAGGAATACATTAGAGATGGTTCCCAAACTATAGAACAACTTATTAAATCTATGATAGGTAAATTGGGTGAAAATATCCAGGTTGGAAAGTTTGCTAGAATAGCATTAAGGGAGTAATGGATCCAGTTTTAACAGAAGCTAACCAAAGAATCCAGGCAGCTTTAGATCACCTCAAACGGGAGTTGGCTGCTATTAGGGCTGGGAGAGCTAACCCTTCTTTAATTGAAGAAATTCCGGTCAACTCTTATGGTTCTAGAATGAAGCTCCAGGAAGTAGGGACTATCTCTGCTCCTCAACCAAACTTACTAACTATTCAAGTTTGGGATGTCGGTGTCGTGCAGGATGTCATTAAAGCTATTCAAGAGGCTAATTTAGGACTTAATCCTTCTTCTGAAGGACAGATAGTAAGGATCCCCATTCCTTCTTTAACAGCCGAGAGGAGAGAAGAATTTATCAAGCTTGCCCACCAAAAGATGGAACAAGCCAGAATTGAGATCAGACAGATCAGGCAGGATATTAGAGAAGATTGGCAAAAACAACAAGAGAGTGGAGAATTTGGGGAAGATGAATTTAGAAGGAGGGAAAAAATTTTGCAGGATGTAGTGGAGAAATCAATAGATCAGATTGAACAGATGGGGAAGGCTAAGGAAGAGGAGCTGTCACAAGTATAGAGTCTTCATTATGTTACTGACCATTGCCGTTTTTGCCATCGCGCTGTTAATCCTGGTTTTGTCCCATGAGTTTGGGCATTTCATTATGGCCAAAAAGTTTGGGGTCAAAGTTTTAGAGTTTGGTTTTGGCATACCACCCAGGATTTGGGGTAAAAAGTGGGGTGGTACCTTAGTTTCTTTAAATTTTCTTCCTGTAGGAGGGTTTGTCAGACTTTTGGGAGAAGATGAGGCTGATAAGAAAGTCTTACAAGATAAGGGCTCTTTTGCGGTAAAGCCAGTCTGGCAAAGAATAATTATGGTAGCTGCCGGGGTAGCGATGAACCTTCTTTTAGCCGTAGTTTTGTTTTATATAGTCTTAGCAGCTCAAGGTTTTAAAGCCCGTCTTCCGCTGCTTATCCCCTTTAATTTTGCCGGAGTTACTCAAGTTGAGGAGTCCGCTGTTTTAATTGCCAGCGTTAATCCTAACTCTCCGGCTCAAGCTGCCGGAATAAAAGCCGGTGATCAGGTGACAGCAGTTGATGGGGCAACTATCTCTGAGTCCCAGCAGTTGTCAGATATTACCAAACAGCACTTAGGAGAGAAAATAACTTTGGTATTAAGTAATGAACAAGGGGAGAAAAAAACGGTGGAAGTTATGCCACGCCAAAATCCTCCCGAAGGAGAAGGGCCTTTAGGAATAGGTATGAGTACAGTTAAAGTAGCCAATCTGTCTTTTGAAACTCCTTCTCAAAAATTGGCCTCAGGGGTAGTTCACAGTTATAATTTAACTACCTATTCTGTAGCAGTTTTGGGAGAGATTATCTCTTCAGCCATCAAAGCCAAAGATTTAGAGCCTGTTTCTGGGACAGTAGTGGGGCCATTTGGGCTGGCTAATTTAACCAGGGAGATTTTAAAGATGGACAATCCTTTGATTCCATACTTAAGCTTTGTAGCTTTGTTGTCTTTAAACTTAGCTATTATTAATATTTTGCCTATCCCAGCTTTAGACGGCGGGAGAATCTTCTTTTTAGTAATTGAAGGGATAGTGGGAAAAAGAGTCAAGCCAAATGTAGAGAGGCTGATCCATGCCGCCGGAATGGTGGCTTTATTGGCCTTAATAATATTGGTAACCTTCTCTGATATCAAAAAGATCTTTTTTTAGTTGGAGGACTTGACAGGGTCCAAGCTTTCGTTTTACACTAAAAGGGTGACTAACGGTAAGATTACTTCCATCTTCTTTCTTGGTGTAACTATATTCCTTTTTTCAGCAGTTATGGTTTTAGCTGCTAAACCCGTTTTAGTCAGGGGCCAGGATGTTTCAGACAGCCCCAGGGCAACTTCCCCGGGTAAGTTAAACCGGGCAACTGATGCTGCTCAGAATGCCCAAGGTAAACTACGTTCCTGTCAAGCGCGGGAAGCTGCGGTCAAAAACCGTTCGGAACAGATTGTCAAATTCTCTGATAATATGCTTACCAAGTTTGCTTCTATCTCCGCCAGGGTTCAAAATTTCTATACTGAAAAAGTTCAACCATCTGGTAAAACGGTTGCTAACTACAATACTCTACTAGCTGATATTGAGACTAAGAAAGCTTCTGCCTCAGCAGCAGTAGTCCAAGCTTCTGCTACAGCTTTAGCCTTTAGCTGTGAGGAGGCTCCCAAGGAGCAACTGAGAACTTTTCATCAGGATATGAAGAGGGTAATAGCTGCTTTGAAAGAATATAGGAGGTCAATTAGAAATCTGATTGTGGCAGTTCATACGGCCTTAGGAGAAGGTGAAAAGTCAGCCAGCGGGGCAGCTAGAAAATTGATTCCTACTACTACAGTTACTCCCACGGCTACAGGAAGCGGGGGAACGCCATAATGGATAAACAAAAGGGAATAGCCGGTATTTTAATAATACTGCTGATACTAATAGCCATTGGAGTGGGGGTTTATTTAGTCCAGCAGAAGACTAACTTTTTACCAATGGCCTTTTTTTCTAAGCAGGAAGCACCTGTTAGGTCAATATCTACCCCAAAACTTGACAAGAGGGTAGTTAAGGTAACCCCGGTGCCTACAATTGAGGTTATAAATAATAAAGAAGATTTAACTAGGACCTTGAAAGAAATAGATGAGCTAAGCACTGATGTCATAGATAGCCAGCTTTCCTCTTCAGACCTTAGCACCGCTGGCATTTAAGAGCATTAAAATATTACTTTTCATTTTCCCCTTAAGCTATTACAATACAGAAGATGAGATACTCTCAAACTTTTCCTAAAACTATAAAACAAGTTCCTGCTGGTGCTGACTCAATAAATCATCAGCTTCTAGTAAGGGGTGGTTATATGGACCAATTAATGGCTGGTTCCTGGACTCTGTTACCCTTGGGCTGGCGGGTAGTTTCTAAGATAAATGACATTATCCGAGAGGAGCTAAACGTCACCGGAGCTTTGGAGATGCTGATGCCTCTTCTTCATCCTCGTGATATTTGGGATCAAACAGGGCGATGGTCTGATCCGGACGTTAAAGAGATTATGTACCAATTTAAAGATATTCGGGGAAAAGAGTTGGGTTTATCCTTCACTCATGAAGAGATTGTTATGAATTTACTTGGTAAATATATTCATTCTTATAAAGATTTACCAGTAAAGATTTATCATTTTTCCACCAAATTTAGAAATGAGCCGCGAGCTAAATCGGGAATTTTGCGAGGCAGAGAGTTTTTAATGAAAGATCTTTACAGCGCGCATGTTTCAAAAGAGGATCTGCAGCAGTATTTTCAGCAGGTAAAAGAAGCTTATTTGAGAATTTTTAAAAAAATGGAGTTAGAAGCAAGAGTGGTAGATGCTTCAGGTGGGATATTTACTGACAGCTTTACCCAGGAGTTTCAAGTAGTTTCTCCGGTTGGTGAAGACAATATATTAATTTGTGAAAGCTGTGATTTTGCAGCCAATATTGAGGTATCCCAAGTCAAGGAGGGAGAAAAATGCCCAAGATGTAAAGGTGAGATAAAAATGGTGAATTCCATAGAAGCTGGACATATTTTTACTTTAGGAACTAAGTATGCAAAAAACATGGGAGTGTTTTTCTTGGATGAACAAAATAAAAAGCAGGACCTTTGGTTTGGAAGCTATGGCATTGGGGTGAGTAGACTGGTGGGAGTGTTAGTGGAAATTTTCCATGATGATAAAGGGATTATTTGGCCGGAGAGCGTAGCTCCATATATAATTCATCTAGTTGGTTTGGGGCTAGAAGAACAGGGGGTCAAAAATAAAGCAGAAGAGGTTTATCAAAAACTGCAAGATAAAGGGGTGGAAGTTTTATATGATGATAGGATTGGAGTCTCGGCAGGAGAAAAATTTGCTGATGCTGATTTAATTGGTATTCCTTTAAGGGTAGTAGTTTCCAGGAAAACCCATTCGGCAAGCTCAGGGCAGGCTGAAGATAAGTTAGAAATAAAAAGAAGAGGGGAAGAAAAAGTAGAACTGGTAACTTTAGAAGAATTATTAAAGGAGATAGAAAAATAGATCTGAACCAAATTGATTAGTTAAAAAGTGATTGATCTTTAAAATTTGTAAATTGTATTATCCTATAATATAATACTGCTTATGAGTTGGGCAGAATATCATCGTTTTGTCAAAAATCCGGTCAGCTTCCAGGACCAAGAGTTTTATTACCGCCGGGCAATAAGTCATCTTCAAACTTTACTTCCAGGGCTTCTGCCTCAAGGTTGTCCCTCAACTTTTGTTTTAGGAGGCTTTCATTCTTTTAAAACAGCAACAGCTTTTAAAAACTTTTGTGCCTCTATTCATCCTAATTCAGAGGATAAACATGTTTTCTTAGATATGAACGAGGCTCCCTTAGCTTTGCTGGATCCTCAGACTTACCCATATCGAGTTCAAGCCAAGTTAGAGGAAGATCTGTCTTCAGTCATCCCAGGTATTGATTTATTAGCTTTAGACTTTACTTTAAATTTTATGGACCAACGGCAAATTCGCAGGTTTTCTTCTCATATTGGGTCATCGTTAAACAGAAATGGTCTTATCTTAGCTAGTATCGAACCGCCAATATTATTTTCGTTTCTCACTGAAAAAATGCGTCGTCTTCAAAATCACGTCTCCTTTCATTTATACTCAATCAAAAGCCTTCAGCGATTGGTTGAGCCTCATCTAAAAGTAGCCTTAAGTGCGGATTATCGCCTTTACCCGATGAATTTTTTTTCCTTGGTTGCTTTAGTAAGAAGAGATAGTGATTTAGAAGAAGATTTACAGCCACCATTTTTTTATGATAGACATTAAACTTTTCTAAAATACTCCTCATAAAACAGATCGGTAAGCGTTACATTGAATCGCTATAGCGATCAGTTGTAACAAGAAATTCATTATGTTAAGGTGATTATTGTATTGCCACAGTATTGCCACATCGGGTGTGGCAGGTATTGTTAAGATAAAAGAGATGCCTTACAGAGTTGTACCATTTGTGGATTTAGATTATTACCACCTTTATAATCGGGGTGTTGAGAAAAGATCAATTTTCTTAAACGATCGGGATTACCAACGTTTTTTACAGACGGTTTTCTATTATCAATTTAGTGATCTTAAGTTCCGTTTCTCTCGCCGTGATTCACCTTTAAACAAAAATTTTAATAATCACCCTAAATCCGTAGAGATAATTTGTTATTGTCTAATGCCCAATCATTTTCATCTTCTGGTAAGACAGATGAAGGATGGAGGAATCCATAAATGTATGCAGAGGACCTTGAATAGCTATACAAAATATTTTAACACTAAACATAACAGGGTTGGACCTTTGCTTCAGGGAGCTTTTCGGGCTGTTCCTATTGAAACAGACCTTCAATTAATGCATATATCCAGGTATATTCACTTAAATCCTTATGTCTCACATCTTGCTGAAGATCTAAAAACTTATCCCTATTCCTCATATCGGGGATTTATTGGGATGGAGGATGATTTTCTTTTTAACAAGCAACCAGTGATAGATTTTTTTAAGAACACCAGAGATTATAAGGAATTTGTGGTGGGGCACGGAGACTTTGCTAGGGAATTGGAGACAATGAAGCATCTCCTTATGGAAGAAGAATAGACTAATAGCCACGCTACATCGCTACATCGGGTGTGGCGAGACTAAAAAGTTAGATATGGTTATCAGGAGTGGTTAGAATGATTAGAGTAGTGTTACAATCAGTCGCTATAAGCAAAGCTTTCCTTTTGCTTCGGCCTGCCTGATAACCTCTCTGTTGGCTGATCCTGTTGTACTAAGTTGTTTACCTGTTTCTGCTAAAGTGCGTGTGATTCCATCGAGCAATCCAAAACGGAATATTAAAACAAGGGCAGCTTTTTTGGAGCTGATTTGCATTAGTGCCCCTTCTATGCCTTCCACAATCTCTTCTTCCCTGTTAGGCGGAACTGGCAGTTGGGGAGCGTCATAAACTGCTGCCAATAGGCGGCTGTGCGGTAATATTAAAATTCCTTCTAAGTAATTTTTTAAATGGTTGATTAAATCAAATTTTAAACCAGATTCTAAAAATTCACTAAAGGAAAGCCTTAAAACATCGGCGTTTGTAGCAAACTTCGCTTGGATTTTGAGAGGTGGTTTCAACGGTTGCTGAAAAATAGTCTCGGGGCGCAAACGGTCTCCTAAGCTGGAAATTTGAGAAATAAGGGCATATCCGATACTATCTTGGGGGACCATTTCTTGGAGAGGAATCCATTGAGGGTTATCAGGTGATCTATTCATATACTCATAGTATGTTTGAAACAAAGTTAATAATCAACCTGATTGATTTTCTATCCTATTTCTGGTAAATTACTGTGAGTATGGTGATCAAAACGATCAATAAACAACCTAAAGCTATTGTTGATATGGAAGTAACAGTCCCTTGGGCTGATATTGCCCCTAAATGGGATGAAATCTTACAGAAATTATCCCAAGATATTGAACTTCCAGGTTTTAGAAAAGGCCAAGCCCCACTTAATATGGTGGAGCAACAACTGGGCAGTAAGGTTCAGGATGAATTTTTAAAAATAGTGATGCCCCAAGCTTTGGTAGATGCCCTGCAAGGAACAGATGTAGTCCCTATCGATTACCCTAAATACCAATTAATATCTTTTACCAAAGGCCAGCCTTTAATTTTTAAAGCTACTATCACTGAAAGACCTAAAGTAGAGGTGGGAGATTATAAAACTATTTCTGCCCAAAGACCGCCTATTAAGACTGTCACTGATGAGGAAGTTGAAAAAATTGTGGAAGATCTTTATAAAAGGTGGTCAGCAAAACAGTCGTCAGTAGTCAGCCCCCAGACCTCAGACCAAACAGTTGTCTCTGGTAATGGCTCTCCTTCTACCCCTCAAGCTTCTGGTTCAATGTCTTTTAACCAACCTGCTGCTTCGGCAGCACAACCGGCAGCCGATTCATCTTTAATTGGACCGAGTGATACTTTTGCCCAAGCTATGGGAACTGGTAGTCTGGCAGATCTAAAAACTAAAATTAAAGCTGATTTAGAAAATGAAGCTAAATTTAATAACGAACTGGATTTTGAAGAAGCTATTTTACAAGAGGTAGAAAAGATTACCACCGTGGATGTCCCCCAGATATTAATTGAGGATGAGCTAAACAGGATGTTGGTCCAGCTGCAGAGAAGAGTCACCGAGATGGGGCTATTATTTGATGAATACTTAAAGAGCCAGAATGAAACAATGGATTCCTTAAAGGCTAAATGGACTCCCCAGGCTGAGAAAAATGTCAGGATGGAACTGGGTTTGGCTGAGATAGCCCGGCGTGAAGGAGTGGATATCACTGACCCTGAACTTCAGGCTGAAATTGATAAGATTCAAGATGCCAGGTTGAAAACTCAATTTGAGCAACAGGAGCCAAGGTTGCACCTTCGCCATTCACTAAGGCAGATTAAGACCCTTGATCTTCTCAAAAAGATGGTCCAAACCATTTAAAAAAATTTTCATATAAGGTACAATAGAAAGTAATATCTTATTTTCTTTATGGAAAATAGGAGATATGTAGTGGACAATCTGGCTATGAAGACTAAAGTAGCAGTTTAAAGACACGTCCAGATAGTCCAAATTAAAAGGAGGTGTCTTTTAAAAAAATGTCTATAGTTATTAAACGCGGTGCTAATGATTCAAACGATGCAGTGATTAGAAAATTCCAAAGAAAAGTAGTCATGGAAAATGTCGTCCAGGAATACCGGGACCGGGAGTATCATAAAACTGAGGCCGATAAACGTCAGGAAAGACGGGCTGCCAGGCTACGTAAAATTATGAAGGTGTCAAGATATAACAGCTAATGCTAATTGACCATCTGCAGGACGATTTAAGACAAGCTCAGCTTCAAAGGGATGAAGTGAAAGTTTCAGTGTTAAGAATGCTAATCTCCGAGGTCAAATATGCTCAAATTGCCAAAGGAGAAGAACTTTCTGATCAGGATATAATCTCGGTGATTTCCCGTGAGGTTAAAAAAAGGAGAGAGGGGGCAGCAGGTTTCCGTCAGGGAGGCAGGGAGGAAGATGCTCAAAAAGAAGAAGCTGAAGCTCAAATTTTGCTGTCTTATTTACCATCTCAACTTGCAGATGAGGAGTTGACTAAAATAATAGAAGAAGCTATAAAAAAGGTTGGGGCTTTCTCTGTTGCTGATATGGGCAAAGTAATGTCTGAGGTAATGGGCAAAACAGCTGGCAGAGCAGAAGGAGCAAGGGTTTCTGCACTGGTAAAAGAGAAGTTGTTAAGCTAATGAACAAGTTTATTGTTTACTCAATAATATGATTAATATCATTATCACATCTGATCCGAGGTACAGTATCAACCGGACCGTTATTTACACAGCAATCGTTAATGTCTTAAGGCGGGAGCATGTTTTAGGAAATGTTGAGCTTGAGGTGAGTATAGCAGGCAACAGGAAGATGCACGAGCTTAACAAAAAGTACTGTGGTTTAGACTATCCGGCTGATATTTTGACTTTTGCCCTGGAAGATCCTCACCCCCAAAATCTGCAACTTTTACCCAGAATGGGGTTTATAGCTGCTCCGGATAAGATTTTAAGGTTAGGTTCTATTTGTATCTCCTACTCTCAGGCAGTAGAGGATGCCTCTTTAGAAGGAATTTCGGTGGAAGATGAGATAATTTTTTTGGTGGAATACGGAACTAATCATTTGCTGGGTATACACCATGGATAGTGGCAGAGTTCTTTATCGAAAACACCGCCCTCAGAGTTTGGATGAGTTAATTGGCCAATCTCTGGTTAAACAATCTCTTAGCTTTGCCATTTCTTCTGGCAAGCTGTCTCACGCTTATTTGTTGTATGGTCCACGGGGAACCGGCAAAACTTCCACCGCCCGGATTTTGGCCAAGATAGTTAATTGCGAGAGTCAAGAGCCAAATTTACCATGTAATCAATGTTCCTCTTGTCTTTCTATTACTGATGGTTCAAGCTTGGATGTTATTGAGATGGATGCAGCTTCCAACCGGGGCATTGAGGATATCCGAACACTTCGAGAGAATATCAAACTAGCCCCCTCCTCTTCTAAAAAAAAGGTTTATATTATTGATGAGGTCCATATGTTGTCCCCTGATGCTTTCAATGCCCTGCTGAAAACTTTAGAAGAGCCTCCTTCCCATGTGATGTTTATTTTGGCCACGACCGAAATTCAGAAGATCCCCCAAACTATTTTATCGCGGGTCCAAAGGTTAGATTTTAAATTAGCTTTAGTGGAAGAACTGGTTGAAGCCTTAAGTAAGGTGGCGGAAAAAGAGAAGATTGATATTGACTCTGAAGCGCTTTTGTTGGTAGCTAAAAAAGCCGGGGGAAGTTTTAGGGATGGAATTAAATTTTTAGATCAACTCTCTTCTTATGGGAAGATTGATCCTGCTGTAGTGGAGGAAGTTTTGGGGGCAGGAACTTTTACAGCTTTGGTAGAACTTCTCCAGTATATTGTCTTAAAAGATAGCCCAAAAAGTTTACAAAGTTTGATAGATCAGTTCAGTAGCGGGAATAATGTTAAAGAGCTGACTGTTTCTTTGTTGGACATTTTAAGGCAGTTGCTGTTTATTAAAAATAAGATGGGGGAAACTTTAGTTAAACCAGAGGTTGGTGAAGAAAAGTACCCTCATCTGCAGGATTTAGCTTCTAAATTTGATTTAGAAGATCTACTTTTTACTATTGATGTTTTTCACAAAAGTCTGGAACAGGGCAGGTTTGTCACCATTGCTACTTTGCCGCTGGAGGTGGCAGTGGTGGAGAGCTGCCAAAGAGGAAACAGTAAGTTAGAAGTAAAAAGTGAAAAAGTCAAAACAGATGCAAGTGCTAAAAGATTTAATGACGACCAAAAAGATGAAGGGATAAAAATTGCTCAAGTTCATCAAAAGAAAGAGGGTGAGTGTGTAGAGCTGCCGCCACAGGTGGGAGTGTTTTTAAATGAGGCTTCTGGTGAGGAGTCCCATAAGGCAGAAAGTGCAAGCTCTCCTTTGGATATTCAAAAGATTGCGGAAAAATGGAGCTATATTTTAGAGACAGTCAGACAGGATAATTATTCTTTGGAAGCCTTACTGCGGTCATCAAAGATAATTCATTGCGATGAGGTAGGGGTGATTTTTGAGGTGCCTTATACTTTTCATCAGCGGATCTTGGAAGCTCCCAAATCCAGGGACTTGGTGGAGTCAATATTAAGTGACATTTTGGCAAGACCGGTCAAGATTTCCACTGCCTTAGCTAAGAAAAAAGTGGAAAGAGAAGAGTTGGCCAATGTGGAGGTAGCAGCTGATGATGAGATTATAAGAATTGCTTCCGAGATCTTCAATTCAGAGACAGTTAACTAGGAATATTATTTTACTGTATTGACTGTGGACTATCAATAATATTAATCTAGGCTCATGTCTTCAAAGGTTTTTAAATTGATTGAAAAGGAAAAGAAACGCCAGCTGATAGGGCTGGAGATGATCCCTTCGGAAAATTATGTTTCCTCTGATGTTCTAAAAGCTTTAGGATCAATTTTAACTAACAAATATTCTGAAGGTTTTCCTAAAGCCCGGTATTATGGTGGGAATGAAGTGATTGATAAGTTAGAGATCTATGCTCAAAACCTGGCCAATAAGTTATTTGGCACCAAGTATGCTTTTGTCCAACCTTACTCCGGTTCCCCGGCTAATTTTGCTGCCACTATGGCTGTCTGTGATCCCGGTGATGTAGTAATGGGACTGGCCTTATCTTCAGGAGGACACCTAACTCATGGGGCTAACCTTTCTTTTTCCAGTATTTTTTATAAAGCTGTTAACTACACTGTAGGCAAGGACTGGAAAATAAATTTTGAAGAGCTGGAAGACTTAGCAAAAAAACACAAACCAAAGCTTATTTGGGCAGGTACCACCGCTTATCCTTTTAAGCTGGATTACTCCAAGTTTAGAAAAATTGCTGATGAAGTTGGGGCATGGCTGGTAGCTGATATCTCTCATATTTCCGGTTTGATTGTGGGAGGAGTCCATCCTTCCCCGGTCAAGTATGTAGATTTAATTACTACCACTACTCATAAAACTTTAAGGGGACCTAGAGGAGCGATGATTTTGGTAACTGACAGAGGTTATAAAAAAGATCCGGAGATCAAAGGGAAGATTGAGAAGGCTATTATTCCAGGACTACAGGGAGGGCCACATAATCATCAAACAGCAGCTATTGCTGTAGCTTTGGAAGAAGCTTTAAAACCAAGTTTTAAAAGATATGCTAAACAGGTAGTGAAAAATGCTGCTGTTTTGGCTGCAGAGCTAGGCAGTAAATCAGAAAATCATCTTATTTTATTATCCTTGGAAAGTTATGGATATGGTATGGGTTATCAGGGTCAGGTAGCTTTAGAGGCAGCGGGAATTACAATTAATAAAAATACTATTCCAGGGGAACCAGTTTCCCCTTTCTATCCTTCAGGGATAAGATTAGGCACTCCGGCTTTAACTTCCAGAGGGATGAAGGAAAAGGAAATGGTAAAAATTGCCGGTTGGATCAAAGAAGTTTTGGAAGAAATCAGAGGTTTGGATTTACCAAAAGAACAGGAACTCCGAAAAGAGTTTATTAAGAGTGTAAAAGTTAAGATGAAGAAAAATCCTAAACTAAAGAAAATCAGACAAGAAATTGCTAAATTTGCCTCCAAATATCCAGTGCCTGGAATTGACTCCTAAAATGAATATTTTTTAGATATAATATTTATCCTTATGAAAAATTCAAAAATCATTGATGGGAGGAAGTGGGCAAAGGTCCATGAGGAGAAGCTTGGGGAAAAGATCAAAAAGTTAAAGAGGGTACCTCGTGGAGAAAATATTTTGATAGGGAACGACCCTTCTTCTGTCCTTTATACTAAGATTAAAGAGAATAAGGCTGGGGAATTAGGAATAGACTTTAAAACAACTAGGTTGCCAGCTGATGATAGTAGTTTTGAGAGTGTAGTCCGATATATTATCCACCAGCTAAACAGGCCAAACGGTCCTGATGGAATTATGATTCAGCTTCCCATTCCGGAGGAATTCTTACAAGGAAGATCTGAAAAAGAGCTGTTGAAAGCTATTGATCCTCAAAAGGACATTGATGGATTAACAGGTAAAGGTCCTTTTCCCCCTGCTGCTGTGGGAGCTATTTTGTCCCTCTTAAAAGATGAAGGAATAGAGATAACTGGGAAAAAAGCAGTAGTGGTAGGGGCTTCTGATTTAGTGGGTAAGCCTGCAGCTTTAGAATTAGAAAAATTAGGTGCTGAGGTGGAGATCTGTGACAGTAAAACAGAAGACCTGAAAACCAAAACTCTAGCAGCTGATATTTTAGTTTCTGCTACAGGAGTGCCAGGACTTATTCAAGGGGATATGATAAAGGAAGGAGTGGTAGTGATAGATGTGGGGGCAGAAAAAGTTAAGGGTAAAATAGTAGGGGATGTGGAATTTGAATCTGTTTATCCTAAAGCCTCTAAAATTACTCCGGTCCCCGGGGGAGTAGGACCAATGACAGTAGTGACTTTAATGGAAAATCTGGTACAATTAACAAGAGGTAATAGTGAGTAAGTTGTAGGTGGTACTTAGAAGACTAAAACCTAAAAACTAAGATGGGAATGTTTGATAAATTAAAACAACTGGGTGATTTAAAAAAGATGAGGGACTCTGCTTTAGAGGTCCAAAAAAGGCTTAGTGGTATTAAGATTACTGTGGAACACAAAGGTGTGACAGTAGTGATGACTGCTGACCAAAAAGTAGTTTCCATCTCTGGGGATAATGACCTGGACAAGGTAGCAGAAGCAGTTAATGAAGCTTTAAAACAATCCCAAAAAGTAGCTGCTGAAGAGATGAAAGGCCTGATGGGTGGCCTAGGCCTCCCCGGAATGTAAGTTTTCTCCTATAAACCTAATAATTGTTAGGTTTACACTATAAACTTAGCCTGTAATTTGTTAAAATACTTTTTGTTATGGCAACGGTTCCCAAGGTGGTGAAAGATTTAATAGAGGCTTTTGAAAGATTGCCTGGTATAGGTCCTAAAACTGCCCAAAGGTTAACTTACCATTTACTTCATGCTCCTTTAGAAGAAGCTCAGGCTTTAGCTAAAGCTGCTTTAGATCTTAAAGAAAAAACAGTTATTTGCCAGGTTTGTTTTAATATCTCCGAAACTAGTCCTTGTGAGATAGATCAAGATCCCAGCAGGGATAGAACTACCATTGCTGTCGTAGAAGATCCCTTAGATGTGTTAGCCTTAGAAAAGGCTAACTTTAAAGGACTTTACCATGTGCTACATGGGGCCATCTCTCCTTTGGAAAGCATTGGCCCGGAAGAGTTAAGAATCCGGGAACTTTTACCTAGGTTAAAAGACGGTACTATCAAGGAGGTTATTTTAGCTACTAACCCTACTATGGAAGGGGAAGCTACTGCCATGTATATTGACAGGTTGATTTCTCCTTTGGGGATTAAAGTAACCAGGATTGCTCGGGGTTTACCGGTAGGCGGGGACATCGAGTATGCTGATGAGACAACTTTAAGCAGGGCCTTAGAGGGGAGAAAAGAATATTAATTTTGGACAGATTTGGACACATCATGTTCTATTTAAAACCACAATACTACCAAATCGTCCATCACATATCGTTAGTTTATGAGTAATTAGTTTATGTTATTAACGTATAAACTTAAAAATGGCTTAAATGTAGCTACTTATTCTATCCCAGAGATGAGGTCGGTTTTTTTATGGATGGCTGTTAAGGGAGGATCAATCTTTGATACTAAAGATACGGCTGGAATTGCCCACTTTGGAGAACATCTGTTAGTTCAAGGTATTCCTACTTTACCAAATGTGGAGGATTTTTCTAATTTTTTAGAAAGTTTAGCTGCCAGCTACAGTGCTGCTACCAGCCCTCAATATATCCGTTTTAGCATTAATGCCCCAGCTGCTCATTTGTCAAAAATCACCAGGATTGCCAGTGAGGTTTTCTTCTCCCCCCTGTTTCCCCAAGATGCTATTGAAAGAGAGAGAAGGGTCATTGTAGAAGAGATTAAGGAAAAACAGGATACTTTAGAATATAAAATATACCAATTTTTTGCCCAAAACAGATTTACCGCTAACCATCCGATGCAACTTGAAACGGCTGGGGATGAGAAGGTAATCAAAAAATTAACCAGAGAAGATTTAGTAAAATGGTGGACAACCTATTTTTATCCTGAAAACACCTACCTGGTATTGGTGGGAGGTTTCAAAAATGATCAAGGCAGGCAGTTAATCGAAGAATTTTTTGCCAAGTATCCAGCCTTGGAGAAAAAGTTAGAATTTCCTAAGTTTACCAACCAGTATTTAAAAGATAGGTATGTGGCTATTAGAGAAGATAGGAAACTTAAAACAACCTATTTGGATTTGACTTTTCCCTCTATTGATGAAAGTCAGCCTCTTGAGGAAAGGATCTGCCGGGCTTTAGTGAAAAATATTTTAGGAGGGTTGAGGGGAAGCAGACTTTACCGGCTACTTAGGCAAAGAAGAGGTTTAGTCTATAGCGTGGGAGCAGGTTCAATAGCTTATCAGCGTTTTGGCTATGCCTACATCTCCAGCCAAGTGGCTGCAGAAAAGTTAGAAGAAGTTATCAGGCTAATAGCTAAAGAACTAGCAGTTTTTTATAAAACTGGACCAACTCAGGAGGAACTGGATTTTGCCAAAAACCATCATACAAACAGGGCACTGATGCACTGGGATCACCCTTCAGCTATTGCTGATTGGATAGCCGGGGATTTGATGTGGGAAGATAAAATTTACATTCCGGAAGAATATGTAGATTTGGTGGAAAGAATAAATCTTAAAGATATTAGAGAATTTATAAAAAAATACTGGGATTTTAGTAAACTGGGTTTAACCATTCAAGGACCAGTAGAGAACTCTAAGGAAAATAGAAAGAAGTTTGAAAATTTAGTGGCAGAGATTAAGTGAGAGGTTGCAACTGTCGCCTGTAAACTATAAACTGTTAATTAGTACTTATGTCTGATGGAGCTAAAGGAAATGTCGGACAATTAATAGCTGATATTGGTGAGGCAGTGGTCAAACCTGTAGTTGATGAGGTGGGTAAAGCGATAGAGGAGGGAGGACAATCTATAGCTGGGACAGGCCAGTTTTCCTCAAACCCTTCTAGTCCCCAAGAGCAACAGAAGAAAAAATTAGAAGAACAAAAAAGAAAAGACTGGGCTTTAAAGGTGATAGAGTGGAACAGCCAGATTCAGGCTACCCAACAAAAGGTTAGGCAGGAAAATCAGCAAAGGGAGGTTCAACAAACCCAGCAGGAGCAAGAAACTAAAAAGGTTAAGCAGTTTGAGTTAGTTCAAAAACAACAAAAACAACAAAATTTAAATCAAGCTCAGCTTCAAGAAAGAAAAGCTGAAATCAAAAGAGGTGTAGGAGGTTAAAGCCAGTTTAACATAGCTTGGGCAATCTCTTTATTATGGATAAAATCAGAAGGTAAGATTTCATCAATTGTTTTGTTAAGTAACCTCTGATATTTTAACCATTTCGGTTGTTCTGTTTTACCTTGTCTGATTGGTTTTTCTTCTTCTAAACCGAACTCAGTCAGCAACCGTCTTCTTTCTCTAAAGATAGCAATATTAAAAGGATCATCATTAGGGATGTTTAAAGTTCCATTTTGTGGAACCCTCATTGGTATGCCTTTTTGGACAAAGCCCCATTCCAAAAAGCGATCAAATCCTCTATGATTACCTCCTAAAAATGGATGGATTATGGCTAAACCCCAAAAGTAAAATTTAGCAATAGCACTAGCGATCTCTTCAAGATTACAAGCTTGGACAATTTCTCCTTCAAAATAGGTACTTATACGAGACATAAATAGATCAATATTGATGACTGGAGGGATGTAAATCGGGCTTTCTGGATGGTGATAGTCACGAGTAGAAACAGGCAAGGCTCCTGTGAAGTAGCTTTTAGCTTCCGGTATATACCAACCAATATTTTCATTAGGAGCAAATAGTCCGAGAACTCGATAATTACCTTTAGGATAGTAATAGAAGGGAACATATCGATCTACTCTTCCATCTAACTCTTGGGTTATTTTAGCCGCTAATAGATCTTTGTGACTAGGAATAGGTTCTAGTCCTGCATAGAAAGCAATATGACGTAAACTTCGGTATTCATGTTCAACATCGGTAGGAATTGCATACCAAGTACCTGCTCGATGCAAAATTTGAAGTACTCTTTCTGGGTGATCTCCTCGATGAGCGAACCCGGGGATCAGATGATTTCTGATATGTTCGGTAACTTTTAACTTTTTATCGTATGGAACAGGTAAAATTTCTTTGTTCATACCCTATAATAATACATCTTTTTCTTACTGAAATCAAACTATAAGATAATTAATGAGCACTTGATCTTAAGTTTGAATTAGGTATACTTCTAATATGACAGTAAGCTTAAAACTTTACAACACTTTAACCAGGCAAGTGGAAGAGTTTAAACCTCTAAATCCACCTCATGTGGGGATGTATACTTGTGGTCCAACTGTTCATGATTTTGCCCATATTGGGAACTTAAGGACTTTTATTTTTGAAGACCTTTTACAAAAGGTTTTGGAAGCTGAAGGTTATAAAGTGGTGAGAGTTATGAATTTAACAGATATTGAGGATAAGATTATCAAAAAAGCTAAGGAAAAAGGTGTATCTTTGGAGGAATTTACCACCCCCTATGAGTTGGCTTTTTTTGAAGATTTAAGAAAGTTAAATATTAAATATGCAGATATTTATCCTAAAGCTACAGAACATATAGGAGGGATGGTCAAATATATCGAAGTTTTGGTGAAAAAAGGTCTGGCTTATGTAGCAGAAGATGGCTCAGTTTATTTTGATATCTCTAAATTCCCTGAGTATGGTAAGCTTTCCCAGCTGGATAAAAGAGAAGTTAAAGCTGGAGCCAGGGTAAAAGCTGATGAATATTCTAAAGAAGATGTCCAGGATTTTGCTTTATGGAAATCAGTAGATCCAGGAGAGGTAGGTTATGATTCTCCCTGGGGAAGAGGCAGACCTGGTTGGCATATTGAGTGTTCTGTTATGAGCCAGCAGTATCTGGGAGAAACTTTTGATATCCATGGAGGAGCAGTAGATTTAATCTTCCCTCACCATGAGAATGAGATTGCTCAAAGCGAAGGTAAAACAGGTAAGCAGTTTTCCATGTTTTTTGTAGAGGGAGAGCATCTTTTAGTTAATGGCCAGAAGATGGCCAAATCTTTAAAGAACTACTTTACTTTAAGAGATATTGAAGCCAAAGGCTTTGAACCACTGGCTTTAAGATATTTAGCTTTAACAGCTCATTACAGGGATAAGTTAAATTTTACCTGGAAATCTTTACAGGCAGCCCAAAATGCTTTGAATAATTTACGGGAGGAAGTAAGAGATTGGGATCAATCTAAGATTGGTTGTGCAGAATATGAAAGAAGATTTTTTAATGCTGTCGATAATGATTTAAATGTTCCTCAGGCTTTGGCTATTTTATGGGAATTAGTAAAGTCCGATTACCCAACCTCTGCCAAGGCTGAAAGTTTATTAAAATTTGATAAAATTTTGGGATTAAAATTGGATGAGTATTTGGGTAAACCTTTAGAAGTTCCAGAAGAAGTTCAAAAATTGGTTGATCAAAGGGAAAAGGTAAGGAAAAATAAAGACTTTCAAAAGTCAGATGAGCTAAGGGATGAGATTAAAAAGATGGGTTATGAAATGGAAGATACACCCACTGGCCCAAAGGTGAAGAAAGTGTTATAGTATCAGTGTAAATGGCTGAGAGGCAATTAGGGTTTACTATTAATAATAAAAACGAGTTTGAATTGTGTGATCCTAGCTGGGGTTTACCTCCCAGACCATTAAAATGGCCCACAGCAGAAGAGCTATTGGAAGCTGCGAAAAATGAGCCAGACCCTCGAGAAGTATTAAGACAAAGACAGGGAAGGTATTTTTTCCTACGTCGTCCATTACCAAGGATAAAAGCTAGTTGAACTTCGGATATTTTTCGGATAATATCTTCCTATGACACCCTTAGCAGATAGAATGAGGCCTCAAAATCTTTCTCAAGTTGTAGGACAACAGCATCTTGTTAGTGAAGGTAAGATCTTACACAAGGTTGTCCAAAGTAGGCAGCCCTTTTCTTTAATTTTTTGGGGACCTCCGGGTGTTGGTAAAACTACTTTAGCCAGGGTCTTAGCTTCAGAGTTAGGGGCAGAGTTTCATGAATTCTCAGCAGTCACCACTGGAATTGTAGAGATTAAAAAGTTAATAGAAGAGATAAGACTTCAGGCAAAAGGAACATCCCCCATTCTCTTTATTGATGAGATCCATCGGTTTAGTAAAGCCCAGCAAGATGCCCTGCTTCCTCATGTAGAACGGGGTACAGTGATTTTTATGGGAGCTACTACCGAAAACCCCAGTTTTGAAGTGATCGGTCCACTTCTTTCCCGTACTAGAGTTTTAACTTTACAAAGTTTGTCTAAAGAAGAGATGGAAGGATTAATTGATAGAGCCTTGAAAGATAAGGAGAGAGGTTTGGGCCAATTTAAAGTCAAACTTAAACCTGAAGCTTTGGATTTTTTGATAGAGGTTTCAGGTGGTGATGCCAGAATGGTTCTAAATACTTTGGAAATTGCCGTTAATTTAGCCTGCCACCCCGAGAGTGGAAGCACAAAAAATATGATGGTGATAAACAAAGTAGATATTGAGGAGGCGGTGCAGAAAAAAGCTTTATTTTATGATAAACATGGGGAGGAACATTACAACACCATTTCGGCTTTTATTAAATCCATGAGGGCTTCTAACATGACGGCTGCTTTATATTATTTGGCTCGGATGGTAGAAGCTGGAGAAGATCCCTTATTTATTGCCCGAAGGATGGTCATCTTTGCCTCGGAAGATATCGGTCAGGCCCAACCTACAGCTTTAGTGGTGGCCAATGAAGTGTTTAAGGCTTGTGAAGTGATAGGTTACCCAGAATGTCAGATTAATTTAGCTCATGGGGTGGTTTATTTATCATCAGCCAAAAAAGACAGATCTTCTTATGAGGCTTACTTTAAAGCTTTAGAAGATGTTAAAAAGTATGGAAATTTACCTATCCCCCTGAATTTAAGAAATGCTTCTACAAAATTAATGAAAGATTTAGGTTATGGAAAAGGTTATGAAAAATACAGTAAAGAAGATTTACTGCCGGAAAAATTAAAGGGGAAAAAGTATTTTGGCTAAAGAACTTGTTAACTTCAATATTGTTTTATCTTATCTCTATTTGTTAAACTAGTAAAAATGTACAAGATTTCTACTTTAAAAAATGGTTTAACTTTAATTACCATTGATTTGCCTCACCTTGATTCTGTGACCACTATGGTGGCAGTGGGCGCTGGATCCAGAAATGAAGACCGTAGGATCGGCGGGATAGCCCACTTTTTTGAACATATGTTTTTTAAAGGCTCCCGCAAATACCCCACAGCCTTAGAAATTTCTACTTTAGTGGATGGGATAGGAGCCATCAATAATGCCTTTACCTCCAAAGAGTTTACCGGTTATTGGATTAAATCAGCCTCAGATCAGGTAGAACTGGCCACAGATATTATCTCCTCCGGGTTGTCCGAACCAATACTGGCTGAAGAGGAGATTACTAAAGAAAAGGGAGTGATTGTGGAGGAAAGAAGAATGTATCAGGATAACCCCGCTCGGTGGGTTTATGACCTTTTCTTTGAGCTGGTTTTTGGTGATACCCCGATGGGTTGGAATATTATTGGAGAAGAAAAAGTGATTCAATCTTTTGCCAGAAGGGACTTCCAGGATTTTATTAAAAGCTTTTATTCCCCCAAAAATATGGCCTTAGTTTTTGCCGGAAAGATTGGTGACCGCGGGGAAGAGCTGGCAGAGAAGTACTTTTCCAATTTGCCAGATTATCAAAATCAAAAACCTCAAACTTTTAAACCAACTGGACAGCCAAAGGCTAAGGTGAATATTTCATATAAAAAAACCGATCAGGTTAACATTGTCTTGGGTGGTTTAAGTTATGACCGTTCTGATCCCAGAAGATATGCAGCCTACCTTTTGGCCTCTTTATTGGGGGAGAGTATGAGTTCCCGGCTGTTTACTGAAGTCAGAGAAAAAAGAGGTCTGGCTTACCATGTTTCCGCTGATGTGGAGGACTATAGGGACAGCGGCATGTTGGCAATTTATGCCGGGTTGAAGTTAGAGAAGGCATTGGAGGGAATGAAAGTGATTTTAGAACAGTTAGAGAGATTGAAAGTTGAGTCAGTGACTGAGGAAGAGTTGAAAAAGGTCAAAGAGATGCAAAAAGGCAGGATGGCTATCAGATCTGAGTCAACTAACTACTTGGCTCAGTTTTATGGTTTGCAGTGGGTAATAGATAGAAAAATTGAGACATCTGATCAATATTTGGAGAAGTTAAACCGGGTGAGCGCTGAAGATCTGATGGTGGTAGCCAAAGATTTATTCCAGCTGCAGAAACTAAACTTACAAGTTATTGGTCCCTTAAGAAGCGCTGCTCCGCTGGAAAAAATCCTCAAAACTTAAATTTACTATTGCTGGAAAAGTTTAGTTTTGTTAAAGTGATTTGTTATAGACTTTCCTTCGGAAATGAAAGCTTGGAGAGGATTTAAACTATGAAAAAGCAAAACCCTTTTGAAGGTGCTTTGGCGCAGCTGATTAAGGCTTCTGAATTTGTTGATATTGAAGACTGGGTGGTGGATATTTTATCTCAGCCCGAAAGAACTATTCAGGTCAGTTTTCCGTTAAAGAAAGATAACGGAGAGATAAAGATGGTTAACGGTTACCGAGTTCAGTATAACAACTGGCGGGGGCCTTACAAGGGAGGTTTAAGATATCATCCGGATGTGGATATGGATGAGGTCAAAGCCTTGGCTTTTTGGATGACTATTAAAAATGCTGTTTGTGATGTTCCATTTGGAGGAGGAAAAGGTGGGGTAGAGATCGATCCTAAATCTTTATCCAAAGTAGAATTGGAGCAATTAACCAGAAGTTTTGCTTCTAAGCTTACTCCCAACATTGGCCCGGAGTTTGATGTGCCGGCTCCGGATGTCAATACTAATGCCCAGATTATGGATTGGTTTGTTGATGAGTATGTAAAGCAACTCAAAACTCAAAACTTAAAACTTAAAAGTGAATACACTGAAAACCAGTTACAGGCTGTTGTTACAGGGAAGCCGGTGGGTAAAGGTGGATCTGAAGGGAGGGAAGAAGCTACAGGTATGGGAGGGTTTTTGGTGCTGGAGGAGTTGGTAAAAAAAATGAATTTACAAAAACCGTTAAAGGTGGCAGTTCAGGGTTTTGGCAATGTGGGTTCTCATATTGCTGCTTTACTACATCAAAACGGTTACTCTGTAGTCGGGCTTTCTGATTCCAAGGGAGGGATTAAAGATGAAAGCGGTCAGGGCTTTAACATTGAGTTAGTTCAGTCTTGCAAGTTAGAAAGAGGGATGATTGCTGATTGCTACTGCATTGGGACAGTCTGCGATTTGAGAAATAATCATCATGGGGAGATCAGTAATGAAGAGCTTTTAGAGATGCCAGTGGATATTTTAATCCCAGCAGCTTTAGAAGGAGTAATCACTGAAGATAATGCTGATAAAATTCAAGCCAAGATAATTTTGGAGATGGCCAACGGTCCAATAACTGCTGAGGCAGATGAGATCTTGGCTAAAAAAGGTGTTGTGGTAGTGCCGGATGTGCTAGCTAACTCCGGTGGGGTAACAGTTTCTTACTTTGAATGGTATCAAAACATGCACTCTGAAAGTTGGACTAAAGAGAAGGTTAACACTAAATTAAAGGAAAAGATGGTTGGGGCTTTTGATGAAGTTTGGAAGATTCATAAGGAGAAGGGTGTGGATTTAAGAACAGCAGCCTATGTTTTAGCTTTACAAAGATTAGTAGCTGCTAAGAAGATTTAAATCTTTTTATTTGCTATACTTGCCCATAAAATAGTTATGAGTGAGCTAATAGTCAGTTTGGGGGAAGATTTTTTCCCAATAGATCCTCGGTTTCATCGTCAGAAACCGGTGGCTTACAGTAAAGGATTCCGCATTGATTCAATTGAAGCACGAGGAGGTATTACGTGGCTGTCTTATAGATTACTACCTACACAATCTCCACTTATAAGGTGGGGTGAGATCGAAACTGCATTAGAACAACGGCTAGGAAATTATGTCTATCCCTTTGTTTCTTTCTATTTAAGGGGCGATATGGTTTTAAATTTAGTAGAGGGTGCAAGCCACCAATTAAGAGTTAAGTGTTTATTAGAAGACAAATCAAGGGGAGTGATTTACTGTGGAACCCCAAACAACCGTAATTTTTATGATGGAGAGCTTTGGGATATAAAAAGGGTTGGTAGGGATTATTTGTTTGGATGGTTAATCGAGTATTGGCGAGCTATAGAAGACAACCCTTATCAATTAGAAGAAGCATGGAAAAGAATAATGGGGGAAGACTATGAGTGGAAAGGTGAGGGAGGTACTTTACTAGTGCCAAAAAAGCCAGGTATTTGGGCTTTTTCCCGAATGAGGTTTGTTATTTAGTGATTAATCTTAAAAAGGACACCCCTGTAAGGCCAGGCCTTTTATGGTTAAATATTGTTTGTTATTTTAAGATGGTACTCCCCCTTGGTAACTCCAAAAAACTCTAGACTTTTTTGATCACTGATTGTCTTTTGCTCATCTGACATCTGTTGCCAGTTTTTCCAGATTCTTTTTTGCTCTTTTATAGTTGGTTCTTTGTGGATTAACTCTATTCCTGTTTCCGCTCTCTATCTGTGTACAGGATCTTTTAATAGAGTGGTTGCCTGAGTGGGATGAAATCTTTTAATTTTTTCTACAGTGAATGGGGATTTATACATAGTCAATAGTAATTGTTTCTATAGGTAATATTTCCTCAGCTTGTTCTACAAAAGCTTGGTAAGAAAGTTGATGATTGGTTTTAGAAAAATAGCTCAGTATATCTTCTGGATGAACCCACTCAGTTTTTTTCTGCCCTAAATATTCTGGCAAAGAGGATGGCTGAGAAAAACAGGCACGCCAGACGACCTCTGGTGAGGCTGACTTTTTCTTTTGATTTTTTATTGGGTTTTGATGAATATATGAGGTAAGATAAAGCAGTTGTGGTTCTGAGTCAACCATGACCGCTTTATAAACGTCTTGGAATAAACGACCAACACGTTCGTATTTAGTGTTGAAAAATTTAGCATATCGCAAACAGAGAGAATTCATAAATGTATCGATACTATTTGCCGAGTTCTGCTTGATCAGAAAATGAAAATGATTTGGCATTAAACAATAGGCATTTAGCATGATTTCACCATGAAAGTTATTTAAACGTAATAGCCTTAAAATTTTATATTTCTCCTTGTAACTAGTATTTGGATCAGATAATTTCTTTCTTAGAGCCTCTTCATTTTTAGGTAATAAATATTCTTTAAGATAAGAAAGAAAGACAGCATAGTCTTGATCGTCTTGAAAAATAGGACGTTTTTCAACACCTCGATTATAGAGGTGATAGTAGGTATTTTCAGAATATACTTTTATGGAATTTTTTGAGGCCATAAATTTAGTTTGCAGTACTAGATTTAGACTGTCAATAATCTAGCCTCATCAGACGACCTCTGGTGAGGCTGGTGAGGATAAGAATTAAAGATTTTGGTTTTGAGCCAGGATTTGAGGAGCCAGACTAGGGAAACTGAGATGAAGCCTAAGGCAATGCCTCCTACAATATCCAAAGGGTAATGAACTCCGACAAAAATTCTGGCAAAGCCTACCGAAACCATAAGAATTAAAAACAACAAAGTCCATTTGGATCTGTAAAAGTAGTAACTGAAAGCTACTGTGGCCATAGCGGTGGTATGTTCTGAAGGGAATGAGGCATCAGGCAGGTGTTTTATGAGCGGCTCTAAGTTGTAAGTGACAAAGGGGCGGGGTTCAACGTAGAAAAGGTGGAAGATTTTTATAATAATCTCAGCAAAAATTAAGCTCAGAATAATCACTAATAAAGCCTTTTTTTCTTTGACTCCTCCTTTGATAGCCAGGATGAAGATGGAAGCAATTACAAAGTAGATAAGATACTGAGCTGTAAAAACCATTAGATTGTCTAAAAAAGGGAACTTCTGGCCTAAGCTGAAAATTTGAAAAAAAAGTTCAGTATTAAAAGGCATGGCAGGTTAAACAAACATCGCTTTAAGGTAAGGCAGGAAGATGATCAGTCCGACAATAGCTGAAGCAATAATAACAATGACTACAGAACCAGCTGAGAAATCTTTAGCCAGTTTAGCCTTGGGGTGGACTTCTTCGGTAAAGGAGTCAACGATAGCTTCTACAGCACTGTTTCCCAGTTCGGCGGATAATACTAGCCCGATGAGGATGATCACAATCATCCAATCAACTCGGGAGATTTGAAAATAGAATCCAGCTAAGATGACCAAAAAAGCTTCTATTAAACCAATTTTCCAGTTGGTCTCTGTTTTGATGGCAGAGTACATTCCCTCAAAAGCAAATCTAAAAGAATGGAAAAGCTTTTTAGTAGGTTGAGTTACCGACTCCATAAGTTTAGTATAACACTTCTTTAATCTTTGCCAATACAATATGAGGATAGTAAATTTGGCGTAAGAATCTTGTATAATTCTCCTAAGGGAAATTATGGCTAATTTTTGGCAGAAACTAAAAAAACCGTTTTTTGCCTTGGCTCCAATGGATGATGTTACAGACACTGTCTTTAGACAGATTATAGTAAGCTGTGGCAAACCTGACGTTTTCTTTACCGAGTTTGTCAGCGCTGATGGTTTAATCTCCTCCGGACAGCAGAAACTGCTGCAAAAATTTCAGTTTAGCGAAGCAGAAAGACCGATCGTGGCTCAAATCTGGGGTACTAAGCCTGAGACGATGTACCAGGCTGCCATGATAATTAAAGATTTAGGTTTTGATGGGATTGATATTAACATGGGCTGCCCGGACAGATCAGTGGTCAAAAGTGGGGCTGGTGGGGCATTGATTGATAATCCCACTTTGGCCCAAGAAGTTATTTTGGCTACTCAAGAGGGGGCAGGAGGACTGCCTTTAAGTGTTAAAACCAGGATTGGATTTAAAACTGTCCAAACTGAACAATGGATCAGTTTCCTGTTAAAATTTGACCTGGCAGCTTTAACTGTTCATGGCCGGACTGTGGCTGAACTTTCTAAGGTTCCTGCTCACTGGGAGGAAATTGGCCGGGCAGCAGCAGTTAGGGATCAACTGGGTGTTAAAATTTTACTTATCGGTAATGGTGATGTTACCACTTTCCATGATGGATTAAAAAAAGCCAAGCAGTTTAAAATAGATGGGATCATGATTGGGCGGGGGATTTTTAAAAGTCCTTGGATTTTTAATCCTCAGGTAGACACTTCCCAAGTTACTCCTCAAAAGAGGCTGCAGCTTTTATTGGAACATGCCCGGCTTTTTGATGAGGTCTGGCAGGGTTCTAAAAACTTTGCCATCTTAAAAAAGTTTTTTAATTCTTATGTTAGGGGTTTTAAAGGAGCCAGTGATTTAAGAATAAAACTGATGGAAACTAAAACTTTAGCGGATGTTGAACAGTTGGTGGGCAACCAGTAATTTGGTATAGTTAAAATACACCTGCCCTCTTTGGATTTGGGAAGGTATCTTTCAATGATTGGAAACACCTTTGGATTATCTCAAGATGAGGTTCGTTTAAGACTTAAGGAGCACGGGCCTAATGAAATCAAAGGTACTCGTAAGACTCACCCGCTGCAAATTTTTTTAAGACAAACTAAAAAGAACCTAATTCTCTATCTGTTGCTTTTTGCCTCTTTGATCTCTTTTGTTGTCGGAGAAACTGTAACTGCCGTGACTATTGTATTGGTGGCTGCTATGGTTGTGACTGTCTCTTTTATCCAAGAATATCGGGCAGAGAAGGCTATCCAGGCTTTAAAACAAATGGTGGTACCGATATCGACGGCAATAAGAGGGGGGAAAGAGACGGAAGTGCTATCTTCCCAGCTTGTTCCGGGGGATATAGTGACTCTCCGCAGCGGAGAGAAAATTCCCGCCGATTGTTTGTTGATCGAAGAGAATAATTTAAGAGTTGATGAATCGGTTTTAACCGGAGAATCGCGGGAAATTTCTAAAAAAGCTGCCCGCAGTGAGCATTCTTACGGTGAAGAAAATATGATTTTTATGGGTACTTTTGTAATTGCTGGCCGTTGCCGGGCAAAAATCGTCCACACCGGGATGAATACCAGGTTTGGAGCTATCGCTAGTATGATCTCGGAAACTGAGAAAAGTTTGCCTCTTCAACAAAAGCTTAATAAGATCGCCCGTTTTATGGTGATAGTGGCAGTAGTGGCCTCTTTCTCAACCGGCCTTTTAATGCTTACTAGGGCTGAAGTTTTAAGCTACCAATCTTTAACTAATATCTTAATTTTAACCCTGGCCCTGGCTGTTTCTGCTTTTCCAGAAGGTTTACCGGCAGTTTTGATCACTACCTTGGCGGTAGGAGCCCGGCGGATGGCTAAGAAAAACGCTATTGTCAACCGTATGTCCATCATTGAGACACTGGGTGAAACGACAGTTATTTGTACCGATAAAACCGGCACTTTAACCAGTGGCGAGATGACAGTTAAAAAGATCTATCTTAATGGAAAGATGGTGCAGGTTTCAGGAAGCGGTTATGAGGCTGCGGGGGAATTTTCTGTGGCTGAAAGAAGCTTTGATCCTAAAAAAAATCCAGGGCTTACTTTGTTGTTGAAGACAGCGGTTATCTGTAATGACAGCCGGATTAAAAGGACCGGTGAGGACCACCAATATAAGATTAGCGGTACCCCGACTGAAGGAGCCTTAATGATTTTAGCCGCCAAAGCCCATCTTTTCCGGGAGGACTTATCTTATCTTAGAGTAGAAGAGATCCCTTTTACTTCCGACAGAAAGATGATGTCAGTGCTATCTAAAGAAAAAGAGGGTAACTTTATCTATGCTAAAGGAGCTCCGGAAATTTTACTGGCTAAATGCCATTGTCAGCAGATTAACGGTAAATGTGTCACTTTAAATGAAGCCCAAAAAGAGGAGATCCTTAAAGAAAATGCCCAGTTAAACCATCAGTCTTACCGAACTTTGGCTTTAGCCTACAAAAAAGTTGAGCGGCTGGATAAAGATTACAGCGAGGACGGATTGATCTGGGCGGGATTAGTGGGGATGGAAGATCCTCCCCGGGAAGAAGTGGCCCAAGCCTTACAACTTTGCCAAAGCGCTGGTATCAGTGTCAAAATGGTTACCGGTGATCATCAAGAAACTGCTTTAGCCATCGCTTCCCAGATAGGCTTATCGGGGAAGGCCGTTGAGGGAACTGATTTAGATCAACTAACGGATGAGGAGTTAGCTAAGGTAGTAAACCAAATAACTATTTTTAGCCGGGTCAGACCGGAGCATAAGCTGAGAATCGTTAAAGCTTTACAAGCTATCGGTGAGATAGTTACCATGACTGGTGATGGAGTCAATGATGCCCCAGCTTTAAAAGAGGCTCATATCGGGGTAGCAATGGGGAAAAACGGTACTGATGTCTCCCGATCTGTGGCTGATCTTACTTTAAAGGATGATAACTTTGCTACTATTGTCGAGGCAATTAAAGAGGGCAGATCTATTTTTAACAATATCAGGAAATTTGTAAGCTATCAGCTGGCATGCAATTGGGCGGAAATTTTAATACTTTTTATAGGGGTCTTGCTCTCTCCATTTTTAGGATGGCAGGCCCCGCTTCTTTTGGCCCTGCAAATCCTTTTTATGAATTTGGTGACAGATGATCTTCCGGCTATTACTTTAGGATTAAACCGTACTTCCAAGGATGTAATGCGTATCAAACCCCGCCGGAAGGCTGAAATATTTAACAGACCGCTTTTTTATATGACCATTGGGGTAGGGGTATTAATGGCTTTTTTGACTTTAACATCCTTTTATATCTCCTTTAATATTTTAGGGCAGGGCTTGGAAGTAGCTAGAACGACTGCTTTGGTTACCTTAATTTTGTTGGAGATAGCCGGAGCTTTCAGCTACCGCTCCTTCAGGCAAAAGGTTTTAACCAGATCTCCTTTTGCCAATATTTATCTAGTTTATGCTTCTGTCATCTCCGTCATCGCTACTTTAGTGATTGTTTATTCCCCTTTAAGTCATGTCTTTGAGACAACTTCTTTGGACAGTTTCAGTTGGTTTATAGCTTCTCTGGCAGCAATTATACTGGTGATTATTTTAGATTTAGTGAAGAATCTTGATATTAGCAGAAGTGTTACTCAGACCACCTCTTGAGGAGATTCTTTCTACTGATTCGGGAGAAATTTAGTTTGGGAGACTAATTTGAGGGAGAAGTAAACCGTAACTCACAATATCTTTCTTGTGAAGTACGAAGCAGGTCATTATAATAGTGGGGCTGATGTTTCGTTCGTCTTATTGGGCTATCATACCGCTGCTTATCATCGGGGGGATGTTGCTGTGGGGAGTTTTTATCTATGAGGCGGGGGATAAAAAAGAAATCAAAGTTGAACTTATACCAGTTACAGCAACCCCGATTCCTTCTTTAAGCCCGGTTCCCCAAGAGGCCTCACCTACCCCCCAGCTGGTTTTAAGCCAATATAAAATTAAAGTTTTAAATGGCAGCGGCAGGAAAGGTGAAGCAGCTAAAACGGGAGAGATTTTAGAAGCGGCAGGCTTTAGCGTCTCAGCTATTGGTAATAATGACACGAGCAATTACAAAACTACCTTGATCCAAGTTACTAAAGAGGTTCCTGAGGAGTTTATTACAAAGCTGGAAGAAGTTTTAGGTAAAGAGCTTGTTTTAGCTGCCAAGGTAGAAGTGGTCAGCGAAGTTGATAACCCGGTTACTGTCATAGTCGGCCGGGGAAAAAGGAGGTGAGAAGTTATGGATGATAAAAAAGATTCAGACCAAGGGATAGAGTTTAATTTGAATTTAGATACTACCCCTATTTTTTATACAGATTTTATTCAAATTGAAGCTAATGAAGATGGGGTGACATTAAACATCTGTCAAAGAGTTGGTTCCCCCAAGAAACTGCGGATTGTTTCCAGGGTTGGGATGAGTAGGGAACATGCTAAAAAGTTTGTCAAAGCTTTAAAAGATCTGTTAGAACTTTCTGGCGGTCAGATCCAAACAGGCAAAGCAGCCAGGGCTTAAATGTGCTTTCATACCAAAATTTTGCCTAATTTTCTTCTAAATTTCATACTTTTTTATTAGCATATATGACTAGAAGGGGGTGAAGGATAATGGAAGAGAAGATGTTTGAATGTGGTGATGATGACTTTATGGCCCGGGGTAGAAATCTAGACGAGCTGATGGAGATTGCTAAGATGCATTCTGAGAAACAGCATGGTATGAAGATTTCTAATGAAGAGGCCAAAGCTAAAATTAAAGAGGTTTAACCTGAGTAGGCTGAGATACATCGGTAACACTTCTAAGATAGAAGAACTATTCTTAGGAGGTGATTTTTATCTGTAATTTATCTTTCATAGCTCTTACCGTGTTTTAACCCTTAATATAAATTTGACTGCTAGGATAAGTAAGTTTATTGTTAGTAAATCTAATATACGAGGAGGTGAGAATATGCCAAATGGATATGGACCAATGATGGGGGGAGGACCGATGATGGGAGGTTTTCCAGCGACCTATGGGGGAGGAGTTCCTTATTGGTGGGGGGCACCATATGGCTGGACAGATCTAGACCTGTATGATTATAATAATAACTTCGTTTTAGATGATGACGAGATTACAGCCTTAGTTCGGGATAATATTGAGGCTGATCCGTTTATTCCTCCTTTTGACCAGAATAATATTAAGGTTGAGGTTAAAAACAGAGTGGTGACCCTTGCGGGAACTGTCAAAACTCCCCGTTCCAAACCCTTAGCTTATGCCGATGCTTTCTGGAGCAGTGGGGTAGCGGACGTGGTCAGTAATATCGAAGTTACCCCACTGGAACGCAAGGAAGGCCAGAGAGGGAAAAAGTAAGCAGGTGGATGGTAAAAGAAAAGAACAAGAGATGATTGGTGAAAAGGCAGCATCTTTTCAAAGAAGGGTGGTGAAATTATGGCAAGTTTAATTCCCAGAGATTTTTTAAGTTTTCCACGCCTTCGCCTTCCTTTACTTTGGGATGAGTTGAGAGAAGATCTTGAGGAGATGAGGGTAGGGATGATGGTAGTACCTCGGGGCATGTCAATTTATGAGGATGATAAAAACGTCTTTGTTGAAGCCACAGTTGCAGGAGTTGATCCCAAAGATGTTGAAGTAACCTTTGATAAAGATAACAGGACTTTGTGGATTAGGGCTGAGGTCAAGAAGGAAGAAGGAGAGGAGAAAAGGAAATATTACCATAGGCAGGTGCGAACCTATTCCTATCAGGTCATGCTTCCCAGTAGTGTGGATACAAGTAAAGACCCGGATGTAAGTTACAGGAATGGGTTGCTGGTAGCAAAATTTGCTAAATCACCGGCAATGCAACCCAAGAAAATTCCTGTTAAAATAGCAGGATAAAAATGTTTTTTGAAAACCGTCAGGAAGCAGGGAAAAAGCTGGCCGGTGAACTTTTTAAATACCGCAGCGAAAATCCTTATGTTTTAGCCATGCCCCGGGGTGGAGTGCCCATAGGCTTTGAGGTAGCTGAGGTTTTACATGCCCCACTGTCAGTGATCGTGGTTCGTAAGATTGGCTTATCGGGTAACCGGGAATTTGGTATTGGGGCAATTGCTGAAGGTGGTGTAAAAGTATTGGATCAGACTACTATCGAAGTTTTAGCTATAGATGAGGAAGAGATAAAGGATACACTTCAGTTGGAAGAAGAGGAGTTAAAAAGAAGAGTTAAAACTTATCGGGGTAAGAAGCCTTTGCCAGATCTGACAGGCAGAACCGCTGTTTTAGTTGATGATGGTATGGCCACAGGGATTACCGCTAAAGCAGCTATTGAATCGGTAAAAAAACTTAATCCCCAGAAAATTGTTTTAGCTATACCTGTTTGTGCTTTGGACACTGTTGAAGGTTTTAAAAAAATGGCTGATGAGGTTATTTGTTTGGCTGCCCCTGCCGAATTTATGGCAGTTGGGCTTTGGTATAAAAATTTTGCTCAAATTTCTGATGAAGAGGTGGTGGATTTACTGAAGAAGGCTGAAAATTTTAAGCGGGTATAACTAAAGTATGGGGGAGCAAGATTTAAAACAGGAAATACAGATTAATGCTGACGGGATAATAATAAATGGATCTTTGACTCTACCCCAGAAAGCCCGGGGGATAGTTGTCTTTGCTCATGGTAGCGGCAGCAGCAGGTTTAGTCCCAGAAATAAATTTGTGGCCTCTAAGCTTAATAAGACAGACATTGCCACCTTACTGATAGATTTATTAACAGAAGAGGAAGAAAGAGTTGATGAGGAAACCCGAGAATATCGTTTTAATATTGATCTTTTAGCCAGCCGTCTGGTTTATGCTACGCATTTTGTCAATCAATCCGTAAGCCCCAAGGGGTTAAAAGTGGGATACTTTGGGGCCAGTACCGGGGCGGCAGCTGCCTTGGTAGCAGCAGCTCAACTTCCTGAAGGGACTTCGGCCATAGTCTCAAGAGGTGGCAGGCCTGATTTGGCCGGAGAAGCATTAGGCAGAGTAAAAGCTCCAGTTCTTTTACTGGTAGGCGGAGAAGATTATCAGGTGATTGATTTAAATAAACAAACTTTAAAAAAGTTAACTCAAGTTAAAAACAAAGAGTTGGTTATTATTCCAGGAGCAACTCATCTTTTTGAAGAACCGGGCAAGCTTGAAGATGTAGCAAGTTATGCTGCCTCCTGGTTTAAAAAGTATTTATGAAAATTTTACTTGTTGGTGATGTGATGTTAGGAAGGTTAGTAAACGAGGTGTTAAAACATGAACCTCCTGGGTATCCTTGGGGTGATACTTCAGCTATTTTTAAAAAAGCAGACCTTCGAATCTGTAATTTAGAATGTGTCATTTCCGATAAAGGGCAACCTTGGACTATTACCCCCAAAATTTTTCATTTCCGCACAGATTACAAAAATATTGCTGTTTTAAAGAAAGCCCAGATTAATATGGTGTCTTTGGCTAATAATCATGTCTTGGATTATGAAGAAGAGGCTTTATTAGATATGTTAGAGACCCTGGACCGTAATAATATTGAGTACGCTGGAGCAGGTATTAGTTTTGTAGAAGCATCATCTGTAGCAGTTTCTGATAAGATAGGGATGATCGCTTTTACTGATAACGAACCGGAATGGGAGATAGGAGATCAGCCGGGTGTTTTTTATGTCCCTATTGATCTAGAAGATAAGCGGGCGAAAGTTCTAATACATCAGATTAAAGAGGCTAAAAAAGATGTGGATTTTTTAATTGTTTCAGCTCACTGGGGTCCTAATTGGGGATATAGGCCACAGCCGGGCCATCTTCCCTTCGCTAAGGCTTTAATTGACGCCGGGGGAGATTTAATTTTTGGCCATTCCTGTCATGTCTTTCAGGGTATAGAAATCTACAACAGCAAGCCCATCCTTTATTCAACGGGGAATTTTATTGATGATTATGCGGTTGATGAAGTTGAAAGAAATGATCAATCGTTTATCTTTTTAGTGGAAACTGAAGGGAGAAAAATAGTAAGGCTTAAACTTTACCCCACTGTCATCAGAAATATGCAGGCCTGCCTTGCTAAAGAACCAGAGCTTAAGGAGATTGTCTTTAAGATGATTGAGCTTTGTGATGAGTTTGGTACAAAAACAATTTGGCATGATAAAGATAGGTATCTTGAAATACAAATACGATGAAAGAAAAAAGAAAATTACCTCCAGGGATTTGGGGATAGATTTGCAGTCTCAAAAAGAGCAAGAATTTTTTTAAGAGATTTAAAGAAAATAGGAAATTACCAAAAGTAAATCCCTTGCAGAAAGAGGCCAAGATATGTCTTTAAAAATAGGAATAGCGGGAACAGAACAAATCATATTGAGGCTAATTACATACCATTACCACCTAAATCCACCTTGTAAAGTTTCTATATTGCATTTTCTGGAGGAACTTCTTATTATTAAATGCAAGCTGCCGATGCAGCTTTTTTTGTAAATTGAGATTAAGATGAGAGAAAGATTAGCAACATTAATTTCTGGTAGTGGAACTACAACGCAAGAGATCATCAGAGCTTGCCAATCCGGAGAAATCCCCATGGATGTGGCTTTAGTTATCTCCAGTAACACTACAGCCGGTGGTATAGAAAAAGCCAGAAGATTAGGTATCCCAGATCATGACATTGTAGTTGTAAATCCTAATGATTTTCGTGGTGGAGATGGAAAGGTAGACCAAGAAGGTTTTGGTTTACAAATCCTTAAGAACGTAAAAGAACGAGGAGTAACTGTAGTAACCCAAAATGGTTGGTTGCCTCTTACTCCAAGGGTTGTTATAGATCAATATCCTGAAACAATGTTTAACCAACATCCTGGCCCAGTACCGGAATTTGGCGGGAAAGGAGTGTATGGCAGACGGGTTCATGCTGCTAGATTGTTATTTACAAGACTCACCGGGAGAGATAACTGGACTGAAGCGATTGGCCAAAGAGTGCACAGCGAATATGACCAAGGTTTGGTTGTTAAAGCTACTCGGGTTGAAATTTTGCCAGAGGATACTGTAGATGACTTACAACAACGAGTCTTGCCTATAGAACATAGGGTTCAAATAGATTTATTAAAAGATGTTGCTAAAGGAAATATAAGAGAGCTTACAGGAGGAGAAAAGCTAGTAAGACCAGGAGAGGAGCAGACTTTATCCTTGGCTAAGAAAATAGCAAGGTTAATGTATCCTCACGGATAAATGTCTTATGGCAATTCAAGAAGTTAGAGTGGGATTTATAGAAAAAGATATAAGAGGCGGAGAGCAACCTTTGGAGGTGGTAGTAGTTCGATATCCAGGTTCAAATTGTGACTTTGATACTCTTAAGTTTTTCCATCGCGGAGGACATAATGCTAGGTTCCTCTGGCATAAAGATACTATAGTGCCGAAGGCTGATTTATTGGTTTTGTGTGGCGGCTTTGCCTTTGGTGACCGTGAGTACGAAAGAGCAACCGGTGAGTATAGAATGAACCCGGGAGCCCGAGCTTTAAAAAGCCCAGTGATGGAAGTTATTGATCAATGGGCAAAAGACGAGCGACCAATTTTAGGAATCTGTAACGGATTTCAAATTCTTTGTCATGCGGGACTATTACCAGGAAAATTAGAGCACAATGAGAGAGGAAAATTTTTCTGTGATGATGTTGATGTAGCAGTGGAAGGTCGGTCTTTCTTTAATTCCCCTGATTTATCAGGGAATGTTTACCCGATTAATATTGCTCATGGTTATGGCCGGTATGAAGTTACCGCAGAAGAGTACGCTGGATTAATGGCTAACAAACAAGTCTTTTTGCGATATCAAGGTTTTAATCCTAACGGTTCAGTGGAAAATATTGCCGGTGTTTGTAATAAAGATGGCAATATCTGGGCAATGATGCCTCATCCAGAAAGAATTGTTAGTTTAGAAACTAAAAGAGTTTTTTTGGAGGCAATCAAAAAATATGTCAGAAGCTAAAACCAAATTTGCTGAGATGTCGATAGAGGAAGCTATACGGGATACTATGCACAGCGAACACTGCAGCTATAAAAGTACCCGTAAATTTTTGGCGGGACTGCACACTACCGGCGAACACATTATCCAAGGACCAGGTGAGAATGCCGGAATATTGGATTTGGGGCAGGGGTTAGCTTTGGCTTTGAGAATTGAAAGTCATAACCATCCGTCGCATGTAAAACCTGCAGAAGGAGCAGCAACTGGTGTGGGTGGTATTATACGCGATATTTTTACCATGGGAGCTAGGCCAATTGCTCTGCTTGATAATTTAAGATTTGGAGCCGATCAGCGGGCTACCTGGCTCTTAAGGGGAGTAGCGGAAGGTATTTCCCGTTATGGCAATTGTATTGGGATTCCGGTCGTGGGGGGAGAAATTTTTTTTGACCGGACTTATAACGGCAACTGTTTGGTCAATGTTTGTTGTATGGGTTTAGTTCCACAGAAAAATATAATTTATGGTAACGCTTTAACTACTGACAGTGATTTAATCTACGTCGGGGCGAGGACAGGACGTGATGGAATGGGGGGAGCTAGTTTTGCTTCCAAGACTTTTCAAGAAGACGCTCCGAGGGATGAAAAGGCGATTCAGGATGACGATCCTTTCTTGGAAAAATTATTATTGGAAGCTTGTGTTGAGTTGGCCGAAACTAACTGGTTGGAAGGGATGCAGGATATGGGAGCGGCAGGATTACTTTGTTCTACTACTGAAGTGATTCATCGCGGCCAGAAAAAGACAGGTTTACCGCTTGGCGCGATAGTTGATCTTGATCTTATACCGGCAAAAGCGGGGGGCATGACGCCGCCGGAATTTTTGTGTTCCGAGTCTCAAGAGAGAATGATGGTTGTTGGCAAAAGACCTTACCGGGAAAGAATATTGGAAAAATTTACAAATTGGGATCTTGAAGCGGTGGTAGTGGGAGAAGTTACTTTGGACGGTAAATATACTTTGCTATATACAGAAAATGGTCAACGAAAAGCTACGGCGATGAGTATTAAAGAAATTTGCGAGCCGATTGACCAGGAATGGCCACTGACTCCTTGGCGAACTCAAGGAGGGGAATATCGTAAGGCTTCTAAGTCAACGATAGCCTCGGTTTGGCATCAATACGACTGGCGGGTGGGAACCAGAACAATAAAGGGGCCAAACGAGCCAGGACATTTTGCAGTTTTGGATATCGATGAAATCGGTAAAGATTTAGTGGTTGCCTGGTCCTCCGATGAAGGAAGGTCGGATGTAAATCCTCGGATAGGTATAGAATATGCTTTCCAAAAAGCTTACCGGCACATTAAAGATCAGGGTGCTAAACCATTAGGGCTAACTAATTGTTTAAACTTTGGATACCCAGCTGATTCAATGGGAGCTTTTGCCGAAACAGTGGAAGGATTGAGTAGTATTTGCCGGCAATATGAGGTTCCAGTAGTGAGTGGCAATGTTTCGCTTTATAACGGCACCGGAGAACACTCAATTAAACCAACGCCAATTTTGGTTATGGTTGGAATTAAGGATAAATAGCCAATTGGTGATTGGAGATAAAATAAAGATATCAGTAAACCTCAAGGTTTACCTTTATTTGAAGGGATGGTATCTTATGCTAAAGGGAGTTGAGAATAGATGGAAAGAGTAAATAAACCACTTTTATCTATTCCTGATAGAATCTAAACCATGTCGTCGGTCAAATGCGGAATAGTTGGACTTCCTAATGTGGGGAAAAGTACTTTATTTAATGCCCTTTTGAAAAAGAGGGTGGCGCTTAGTGCTAATTATCCTTTTGCTACTATCGAGCCTAATGTGGGGGTGGTGGTGGTGCCTGATCAGAAGCTAAATGAACTGGCAGAGCTAGTGAAAGATGAGGAGAAGATGGATTATTTGCCACCGCTTGTGCCAGCTGTTGTTGAATTTGTAGACATAGCCGGGCTGGTTAAAGGAGCTCATCAAGGAGCAGGTTTAGGAAATCAATTTTTATCTCATATCAGGGAAGTAGATGCCATTATTCATGTTTTAAGAGATTTCCAGGATGAAGATGTGATCCGTGAGGGTTCAGAAAATCCCGATGCTGATAAGTTAACCATAGAAACAGAGTTAGCTTTGGCAGATTTACAAACCCTGGAAAAGTTAGTAGCAGCCCAGGAAAAGGAAATTAGGGCTGCTAAAGATCCAATTGAACAGAAAAAACTGGAGATTCTAAATGTTATTAAAAAGAATCTGGAAGACGGAAAAGTTTTGGGCCATTACGAGATGGGAGATGAAAGGTTAAAAAGTTGGTTTGAACACTTACCGCTTTTAACTATTAAACCCATTCTTTATGTCTACAATGTTTCTGAAGGTGAATATAAAGAAAAAATTGATCAGGGAAATGTAAATGAAAATGAGATAGTTATCAGTGCCAAGCTTGAGGAAGAACTGGCTGATTATTCAGAAGAAGAAAGAAAAGAGTATTTGCATGAGCTGGGGATTGAAGAAACTGGTTTAGAAAGGCTTATTAAAAAAGCCTATGAACTTTTGGGACTTATTTCCTTTTTAACTGCTGGGAAAAAAGAGGTCCGGGCTTGGACTATTAAAAAAGGAACTAAAACTCCTCAGGCAGCAGGTGTGATTCACACTGATTTTGAGAAAGGTTTTATCAGAGCTCAGGTAATAGAATATGAAAAGCTAATAGAAGCTGGTTCTTATACTAAAGCCAAACAGCTAGGTTGGATCAGAACTGAAGGTAAGGGTTATGAGGTTAAAGATGGAGATGCTATTGAATTTTTGGTGAGTAGCTAGTCTATTTGTTTATTTGATTCATACCACACTCCTTTAGTAGTACCTCTTTTTTTAACTAACCCTCGATCTGTTAAATGTTTTAAATCAAACCTTAAGGTTCTTTCGCTAACTGCTAAAAACCTTCTTCTAATGGTGTCAAAGTTAACTATTTTATGATCCTTAATGATGTTAAAAATTTCAGCCCGGCGAGGAAGTAGCAAATCTGTAACTTCAACCTTTTTCTTTTCCAAAACTTGAGTTTTGGCTTCCTCAGCTGTTTGAGATATCGCTTCCAACATAAACTCCAGATAATCTGTGACATCTTTCTCGGTAGCTTCTAGTGCTCGGTAATACTCACTCCGGTGGTTGTCCAGATATTCTTCTATTGAAAGTAAGCCTTTCATCCCATAACCTCCTTTTATTAAAACCATTTGTAAAAAAAGCCTGCCAACCCTCCCATTACCATCTAAAAAGGGATGGATTTTCTCAAAGATGTAATGGCCTAGGCAGGCTCTGGTTGGTACAAAGGATTCTTTATTACTGTTGGTAAGCTTAACTAAACGTTCCGTTAAAGGTAAAATCTTGTTTGGTTTGGGAGGGAGGTAAATGGCAATGCCAGCACTATTAAAAATAGCTTCCAAGTTGGTTCTAAACTTGCCCAGATCTATTTTCTCCACTAGCCCTTCCATGACTATTTTATGTAGTTCAAGGATATCTTTAACGGTTACATCCCGGTGTTTCCTTTGATGGATCCAATTTAGGGCCTTTAAAATGTTAAAAACTTCCATCTTCTTTTGGTCTTTAGAAGAAGACATTTGTAGCTCATTTAAAGTTAGGGTATTACCCTCAATACGGGCAGAAAAAAGTGAACTTTTTAAAGTAGATGTTCTTCTGATATTTTGTTCAATTTCTGGAGGGATATCTACATAGTTGATCACTTCTTTACATGCTTCAATAGTCTGGAGAAATTGAGAAATTTTAGGAGTCAGGAAGTATTTTGGAGGGATTACCATAAACATCCTAATATTACCAGATATTGCCTAATACCACCAGATATTACCAAGAATTATCAGACAAATTTGCTGGTTGAATATTTAACTTATTCCTAGTAAAATCTTATCTCGTGAACAATTATGCTTTAACATTGGTATTAAAACCTGATGTAGAGGAAAAAGCCCGCAAGGAGCTTTTAGAATCTATGGCTAAAAAAATGGGAAAGAAAGAAAAAGAAGAGGAGTGGGGAGTAAGGGACTTGGCTTATCCTATTAAACACCAGAGGAAAGGTTATTTTCTTCATTACCAATTTTGTGTTGAACCTAAAGATATTGCCCCGCTTGACAAAGCACTTAAATTAGACGAAGATATTTTGAGATATTTATTGGTTAGGGTTTAATGTATGGCTTCAAGATCCTGGAACAGAGTAGAATTAATAGGTAATCTTACAAGAGACCCCGAACTTCGATATACCCCAAACGGTGCAGCTGTGGCTACTTTTGGTATAGCTACCAACCGGACTTATGTAGTAGAAGGTGAAAGAAAAGAAGAGGTATATTTCCACCGTTTAGTAGCCTGGAACAAGCTCGCTGAACTGTGTACCCAGCTTTTAAAAAAAGGTACCCGGGCTTTTATCTCCGGAAGATTACAATACCGGGAATGGGAAACTCAAGACGGTCAAAAAAGAAGAGATGCGGAAATTGTGATGGAAGACCTGATTGTTTTAACCAGCAGAAACGGCAGTTTTGCCGATGAAGAGATGGAAACGGAGGGCGGTTTAGAAAGCCCATCTGAAACTGCTAAAGCTGAAACAGGGCCTGCCAAAGAAACCGCTGAGAAAAGTGAAGCTAAAGAAAAGCCTGCGCCTAAAGCTTCCGCTGATGAAACTGTTTCTCCAGACGAAGACTTGCCCTTCTAGTATTTTTTAGATATAATCCTAAAGTTATGCCAGTAATAAAGAAAGTCCAATCTAAAGTATCTTTTCCTTTAAAGGCAGTTGAAGAGACTGAAAAAGACGGGAAAGCAGAAGAAAAAACCACAGAAATCTCTCGGCCTAAGAAGGTCTGCCAGTTTTGTAAGGGGAAAATTGAACCTAAATATTGGGATGTGGTAACTTTAAGAAGATTCTTAAATGACCGAGGCAGAATTGTTTCCCGGGGACGGGGTGGATGCTGCGCTAAACACCAAAGACGTATCAGCCGGGAAATTAAAAGAGCCAGACACTTAGCCCTCCTTCCCTTTACTGTCAGTGTGAGATAGTTTTTGGACTATCTGGACATACCTTAATCTGCTAAACTATAGTTAATGCCCAGTTTCAAAAGTCTACTTGAATATTTCCCCCAGCTGGAATCCATTTATCCCGAGAAAGTTATACAGTGGCTAAAAGGTCAGGGCAGCGGGCAAATTTTGGAAAATGAGATGGGCAACAGAATACTTTATCCTCAAACAATCCCTTTAAGTGAAAGAGAGCTGTTTTTAGAGATGGCTATTTTAAGAGAGGCTCTAAAGGTTCAGCCGTCAAAATATTATAACCGCAACCTCAATAGATTATTTATTGATGTGGATTTCTTAGAAAGATTTCCGGATGCTTCCAGTTTAGTCCAAGCCTTTGTTGATGCTTTACAACCTGTAGGTTTAGTCTCTTTGATTTTAAGATCTGAAAATGTTGGTTCAAAGAGTGTGGGGACCCTGCTTCGGCCCCGGATTTTAAAACCGGAGGGCAAAGTCACTCTGTGGGTGGGCAACCAAAAATATGACATTGAAATAGGCAGCTTTATAACTATACCCAGCAGCTTAAACCATCTCACTATTAAATTTGATTCTCCGGTAGCCAAGATTTTAGACCATCATAAGCTGGTTGCCGAAGTATCTGGAGGGAGGCTGGGAGTGGTGGTGGATACCCGTGGTAAAGAAGTGGAAGTTTAAGATGAATCAACTGTTTGGATCTTACCGTCTCAGAATAGAAAAAAACAAAATTATTCATATCAGAAGGCGTTTGATTAATGCCAAGGGTCAAATTAAGGTGTCAGTAGGGCAGGAAGTTTGTCCTCAGGATGTGGTAGCAGAGGGACATACTTCTTCCGGTTTTAGGACTATTCATCTAGCTGCAGAACTGAAAGTCAGCCGCAAAAAAGCAGATGGGTATTTGATGCGTCAAATAGGCCAGAATATTTACCAGGGTGAGCTTTTAGCCATGAAAAAGGATTTTTTAGGTTTGAGTAAACAACTGATACTTTCACCGGTAGATGGGGTAATTGAGACTTATGACCACCAAAACGGCAACTTAAAGATTCAGTTAACCCCCAAAACTATCCGTCTAGTAAGTGGTGTTTATGGGATAGTTGATGCTATTGACGAGGTTACAGGGACAGTTTTAATCCGAACTATGGCCAATATGGTATATGGAGTTTTAGGTTCAGGGAAAGAGAGGGAGGGACTGTTAAAAATCCTCGGTCCATCTGATATGTTAACAAGTTCTAAACAAATTCCTTCCCAAGCTCAAGGCAGGATAGTGGTGGCCGGAGGACTGGTTTTTATGGCAGCTTTGGAGAAGGCTTTGGATGTCCGTTTAAACGGTATTATTAGCGGTGGTATTAACGCTTCCGACTACCGGTCCATGGCCGGGGGACAATGGAATATCTGGCATAAACATTGGTCTGATGTAGGATTATCTTTAATGGTGACTGAAGGCTTTGGAGCAGCTCCTATCGGCGAGGATATTTTTTCTTTACTTCAAAATTACAACGAAAGTTTTGTGATGTTAGACGGCAACAGGTCAAGATTAATCTTGCCAATAAATGAACAAAACAGTATGATATATATTCGTAAAACGGGATTACCGACTAAGCTTCAAGCGGACCCTTCTCCTGAAGTTGGGCTGTGGCCTATCAGGGAGGGAGTCAGAGTCAGAATTGTCAGCACTCCTTTTTTAGGGTTGCAAGGCAAGGTGGAGGCAATTGATCAAACTTTAACGAAACTTCCATCAGGGCTTGAGACTTATCTGGTAACAGTGGGAAGCGGATCCCGGAAAATCAGGGTACCTTATTCTAATTTAGAAGTGATGGCTTTATGTGATGAAAGAAATTAACCAACCAAGTGATAATCAAGCCTCATCAGGATGGAGAGGGGTTTTAAGTAAGCTCAATGCGGGCAGTTTAATAATTGTCCTGTTGGCTTTTGTTTTAGGTTGGCAACTGGGCCACCGCGATTATACCCTCTCTTTCCAAAGCTATAAACCAAAAATTACCGTCTTAAATGAGCAACCTCCGGCTCAAAATGTTAATCTTGATTTTAAGCTTTTCTGGCAGACCTGGGATTTAGTTTCCCAAAAATATATCGATAAAAAAGCTATTGACCCTCAAAAGCTTTACTATGGAGCTATCCAAGGGATGGTATCAGCAGTGGGTGATCCTTATACTGTTTTTTTACCCCCTCAGGCTCAAAAAACAGCTAAAGAACAGCTGGGAGGTTCTTTTGAAGGTGTGGGTATTCAGCTGGGCTATAACAAAGATAAAAGACTGGTGGTCATTGCTCCTTTAAAAGATACCCCGGCGGATAGGGCTGGAGTGAAGGCCGGGGATTTAATCTTGCAAGTTGATGGTAAAGATACCACCACTTTGTCTCTCCCTGAAGCAGTAGGGCTAATTAGAGGGCTTAAAGGGAGCACCGTTTCCTTAGAACTTTTGGGGGAAAAGGAACAAAAGTCCAAAGAGGTTAAATTAATCCGGGATACTATTATTGTCAAAACAGTTGAGTTTGAGGCCAAAAATACCAAAAATGGTCAGAAGGTAGGGTATTTACGGCTTTCCGGGTTTGGGGAAAAGACTAAAAGTGAATGGGATGAGGCTGTTTCCGGCCTTTTAGCTGCTTCAGTATCGGGGGTGATTGTTGATGTCCGTAACAACCCGGGAGGGTTTTTAGAGGCAGCTGTTTATATATCTTCAGAGTTTTTAGATGGAGGTAAGGTGGTTTTACAGGAGGATGCTAAAGGAGTAAGGCAGGAGCAGGGGGTGATCCGTTCCGGGAAAATTTTAAGATTACCGCTGGTGGTTTTAATCAATAAAGGTTCAGCTTCGGCTTCGGAGATTTTGGCTGGGGCGATCCAAGACCGGGGACGGGGGACTTTGGTAGGAGAGCAATCTTTTGGTAAAGGAACTATTCAAACTGCTGAGGATTTGCCGCAAGAAACAGGTATTCATATCACCACAGCCAAGTGGCTGACTCCGGGCGGTCGGTGGATTCATGACACCGGGCTAACCCCGGATACAGCAGTCAAGATGGAAGATGAGGAAGATGCTGCCACTGAGCAAAAAGACCCCCAACTGGAAGCAGCCCTGGAAATTTTGGACCGAAAGATTTAAAATTAATCACACCATGGAATCTAAAACTGCCAAACCATTTTCACTCTTTACCATTTTAGTGTTAGCAATAGTGTTAGGGTCTTTAGCCGGGGCAGCTATTTTCCAGGCTGCTTCCCAGGGATATCTGCCTTTTAAGACTAATTTACCTAAAATTTCCACACCCTTAGAACAAAAAACCCAAACTATTTTGAATGAAGAAAATGCAGTCATTGATGTGGTGGATAAAACCTCCTCTTCAGTGGTGGCCATCGGGGCAACCAGAAAGGTTTTTAACCCCTTTGATCCTTTCTCGGTTCCCAGAAACCAAAGCAGCACCATTGGTACTGGTTTTGTGGTTTCTGACAAAGGGATTATCGTGACTAACAAACATGTAGTTTCTGATTCTGATACCCGTTATACGGTTGTAACCCGCGATGGGAAAAGGTTTGATGTGCAAAAAATTTACCGGGATCCAATACTCGATCTGGCTTTGGTCCAAATAGACGGATCTGATTTTAAAGCTTTAGAGCTGGGGGATTCCTCCCAGTTGAAAGTAGGGCAAACAGTCATTGCTATTGGTAATGCTTTGGGCAAGTTTACCAACACTGTAACTACCGGAGTAGTTTCCGGGTTAGGCAGAAGGGTGGTGGCAGGGGATCCTTTCTCAGGGTCAGCGGAAAGCTTGGATGATTTAGTACAAACAGATGCTGCCATCAACCCGGGAAATTCCGGAGGGCCGCTTTTAAATTCCGCCGGTCAGGTGATTGGCTTAAATGTGGCTACTACCGAGGGAGCTCAAAACATTGGTTTTGCGATTCCTATAAACTCTGTTAAAAAGATTGTTGATGAGTTTGTGCAAAAAGGAACAGTTTCCAGGCCGTTTTTGGGGATTAGGTACAGGTTTATCTCTAAAGATTTAGCTATTTTAAATGAACTGCCTCAGGGAGCCTATATTCAAGAGGTAGTAGAAAACTCCTCAGCTTCCAAGGCTGGTGTACAAACTGGTGATATTATTACCAAAGTTGATGGGCAGGCAGTAGATTCAGAAACTAAAATTTCCGAAGTTATTGCCGGTAAGAAAACCGGAGATAGGGTCGAGATGGTTATCTGGAATGATGGTAAGGAAAAAACAGTTACTGCTACTCTCCAAGAAAGCCCTAATCAGTAAAAAGAAAAACACCCAACTATTATTGATATTTAATAGTTAGTACCCTTTGAAGGTGAGTTAGATCTTTTTTAACCTCTACTGAGGCTTTGGGGAAGTATTTAGAAGCTTCCAGATAAGCTAAATCTCCATGGGTATAATCTATTTCTCCTAAAATCAGCTTTGGTTTCCAGCCCTTGTCCCCAATTTGCTGAAATAGCTTTCTGTAAAGCTTGAAACCATCGTCTCCTCCATCTAAAGCTGCTAGAGGTTCATAGTCTTTGACAGAAGAGTCTAAATAAGGAATTCTGGCAGAAGGGATATAAGGTAAGTTAGTGACAATAATATCTGGATAAAATGTACAACCCCCGAGCTTGGACAAAAGATTGCTCTGGAGGAAAGTAATTTTATCTTCTACTCCATGAAGCTTAGCGTTTTGCCGGGCTACTTTAATGGCTTTTGGGGAGATATCAGTAGCAATAATTTGTGCGTCCACTTGAAGGGTGGACAGGCCTTTAGTAATAGAGATGGCGATATTGCCGGAGCCAGTACCAAGGTCAAGAATGCAGAGTTCAGAGTAATGAGTTATGAATGCTTCTACCCATCTTAAAACTTCGTCTACTAAAAGTTCTGTTTCCGGACGGGGGATTAAGACATCAGGGGTAACTTTGAACCGGAGTTTGTAAAATTCAACCCAACCTCTTTGGTACTGTCTTGGCTGCATATGACAAAGATTTTTAAACTTCTTCCTTACCTGCTTCTTCCCGGATAACTTCCAGCACCGGCTCAAGGTTCCCTTCCATGATTTTTTCCAGGTTGTACCAGGATTTACCAATCCGATGATCAGTGATCCTGTTTTGGGGAAAATTATAAGTCCTGATTTTTTCACTTCTGCCCCCTTCTCCTACAGAAAGTTTCCTTTGCTTTGATATGGAATTGAGTCTTTCTTCTTCTTGTTTCTCCCACAGTTTAGCTCGAAGTAGGGCCATGGCATTTTCCCTGTTTTGTAGCTGGGATCTTTCCGTTTGACAGGTAATAACAATACCAGAAGGTAAATGTTTTAATCTGACAGCGGTATTTACTTTATTAACATTTTGTCCTCCTGCTCCTCCGGAGCGGAAAGCTTCAAACTCAATCTCTGCCGGTTTGATTTCAACTTCAGCGTCATTTTCAATAATGGGTAAGACTTCCACTAAAGCAAAAGATGTTTGCCGGAGGTTATCAGCGTTAAAAGGAGATTGACGAACTAAACGGTGAGTACCGGCCTCTCCCTTTAAATATCCATAAGTATAGGGGGCATGAACGATCATGGAGATTGATTTATACCCGGCTTCTTCTCCAAAACTTTCATCAGAGGTCTCATACTTCCAGCCCGATTTTTCAAAAAATCTTTGATACATTCGGGCTAACATCGCTGCCCAATCCATCGCTTCCACCCCTCCCGTCCCGGCATGGACAGATAAAATAGCTTCTGATTCATCGTGGAGGCCAGAGAGATAAAGATGAAGTTCTAAATCGTCAAGCTGCTCCTCTATCTCTTGAGCTTCTTTTTCAAGATCAGCCTGCATATCAGAATGTTCAATAAACTCTAGAGCTGCTTCAACTCTCTTCCTTAACCCTTCCAGTGCAGTAAGAAGCTTTTGTTTTTGGGAAAGTTGCTGGGATATCCCTTTTGCCTCTTTTTGGTCATCCCAAAATCCAGGTTTGTTCATTTGGGTTTCCAGCTCCCTAATTTCCTGTCGGAGTTTTTCAGCATCAAACTGCCGGGCAATTTTAGAGAATCTCTCTTTTAAATCAGTAAGTTTCTTCTGTAAATCTTCCATGATGGAATTATATCAGGTTAGCTATTGGTATGATGCATGTTCAGTCTTTAGGCCAGGCAGCTGAAGTGAAAAGTTTACGCTTGAACCTTGAGTTCCCACATGGAGTGTGGGAAGGTAAACTCAAAATTTAGATATCCATTTAAGTGTGCTAAAATTTTGGAGATGATTCTCTATATCAATACTAAAGATCAAAAGGCAGTGACTGTGGCTTTGAAGGAAGAGGAGAAGATTGTGGACAGTTTGAATGAAAAAACTGAGTTCGGTTCACAAGTACTGCTGCCGCTAATTGTGAAGCTTTTGAAAAAGAATAAGCTGAACTGGAAAGATTTAACAGGGATTGAGGCAGAGACTGGCCCCGGATCTTTTACCGGCTTGAGGGTTGGAGCTTCTGTAGCTCAGGCTTTAGGATTTGCCTTAAATATTCCCGTTAATTGTGCCATTAACAAACCGGTGAAACTTGTATATACTTAATAGCAGAAGTTAGGTTATGAAAAAGTTTAGCCACTATTTTTTGCCTCATCCTCAAACTCACCAAAAAGCTCATCTTTTATCCTGGCATTTTCTGCTAATTTACCTGTTGCTGTTTATGCTGCTTAGAGTAGGTCTGGATTTAGTCAGCATTTATCAACCAGGGGTTTTGGGAGTAGCTGCTAACATTAATATGCAAAGAGTTATTGAAGAAACCAACCGGGAAAGACAGCAAAAAGGCTTTCCTCCTCTGGTAGAAAATCCTAACCTGGCAGCAGCAGCCCGGGCGAAAGCGGCTAACATGTTTGAAGAAAACTATTGGGCTCATTTTTCCCCTACCGGTAAAGACCCCTGGGGATTTATTACCAAGTCAGGTTATAAGTTTGTCTATGCCGGGGAAAATTTAGCTAAAAACTTTCAAACTTCAGAGGAGGTGGTTCAAGCGTGGATGAATTCCTCCTCTCATCGGGATAACCTTCTAAACTCTAAATATCAAGAGATTGGTATTGCCGTGGTTGATGGAACACTGCAGGGGCAGCAAACTACCCTAGTAGTCCAGATGTTTGGCACTCCTTACACTAAAGCAGCAGTTCCTCAATCTGCTCCACAGACTGATTTAGTGGGTAAAAAAGTCAGTCTGGACATGGCTCCGGCAGAGGTAGGTCCGGCCAGCCAAACTAAAGAGCCCTCTCAGGTTGTTCCCAACAGGGAGATGGTGGTGGCTGGCTCAAACATTCAAAGCGCCCTTTCCCTAAATAAACCCTTAATTGACCCTGTAGCTTTAACTAAGACTGTTAGTCTAATCTTTATGGGCTTAATTTCAATTCTCTTGCTTTTAGACTTAATTATTTTAAGAAGAAGAGGAGTTTTTAGAATATCTTCTCATCATTTAGCTCATTTAAGCTTTTTGGCAGTCAGCGGAGCTGCCATCTTGGCTAGCAATTCAGGTGATATTTTGCAAGGTCTGACTTATCTTCGATGAAAAGAGTAAACAGATTAAAAATACCGGAAATTGATTTGATGACCGTGATCTTTTTTACTGTGCCGATTTTTATCTTTACCCTCTTTGCCTACCGTTTCTCTCCTCAAATTCAATTTCAGATTTTTACCTTAGCTGCCATAATTTATGTGATAGTAGCTTTAGTCCATCACCATAAAGATAAAAGTTTGACTTTGGAGATTATAATAGAATATGTTTTAATTGCTGCCCTAGCTTTAATAATCTTGCAAGGCCTGCTTTTTTAAGATGAAATTTAAAATGAAAGCCATTATTCCAACTGGAGGAAGGGGCACCAGAATGCGTCCTTTAATTTTTTATCGGTGAAAAGTGCGTCTTGGAAATTTAAAATTCAAATACACTGAACGTAGTTGACTGGGGAGACTGGTTTAATTTATATTGCATAGGAAATATTAAACACCTTCAAATAAATAGTTGGTGGGCATTATGGTGCAATCAGATCTGGCCCGTTTCTCCTGATTCTTAGTTGTAAAAAAGAGGACATTTTCATACAATCAATCCATCATGAAAAAAGCGGTTATTTTACTCCCTACTTTTAATGAGAAAAATAGTTTAGAGAAATTTATTAAAGAGGTTTTTGCTGAGGAAAAAAATGCTCCTGGTTGGAAGTTTGAAGTTTTAGTAGTTGACAGTAATTCCCCTGATGGGACTTTTAAACTGGCTCAAGAATTAGGGAAGAAGGACCAAAGGATACACGCTCTTAGTGTAGGTAAAGGTTTAGGTGTGGGATTGGTAGAAGGACATAAATTTTCTTTAGAGCACCTCAAGCCAGATGCTTTGGCCCAACTTGATGCTGACGGCCAGGTAGAAGCTAATGTATTACCGAGACTTTTGAAGGCTTTAAATGAGGGGTACACTTTGGCTTTAGGTTCAAGATTTGTTAAGGGTGGTAAAAATCAGCTTTCTTTTTTAAGAAGAATTTTCAGTTTAGGAGCTTCTTTGGTGACACGCGTACTGGTGGGTCCTTCTGATATTCAGGAGGTAACTAACTCTGCCCGGGCTTTTACTCCAGACCTATATAATAAGATAAATTTTGACAGACTGCCCTGGAAAGAGCAGACATTCATCGTCCAGCCTGCTTTCTTAAATGAAGCTATACTTGCTGGGGCCAAATATAAAGAAGTACCTTTAGTGTTTAAAAACCGGGAAGAAGGATATTCAAAGAATAAAGTTTTTAATTATACTTATGATGTAATTACCTATGCTTTGGATGTCAGGCTTCACAAGTGGGGGGTTAACCTGCCTCTTTTTAAGATCACCAGGAGAGCTAAAACTTTTATTAAATTTGCTTTGGTGGGAGTTACAGGGACAGTGGTGGACTTTATTTTTTATAAACTGTTGATCAACATGGGGGGTTTCCCTCCAGCTACTTCCAAAGCTTTTTCGACAGAGATTGCCATTATCAACAACTTTGTATTTAATAATTTTTGGACCTTCAGGTATAGGAAAACTAAAACTAATATCTGGCAAAAATTAGGTCTTTATAACTTAGTCAGTTTGGGAGGTCTAGCTATAGCAGTGTTGATTGTCAAGTTTTTACATGAACTGTTTGGAGATGGATTTTTCTACTTTGGGCCCATACGTTTGGCCTACAATACCTTATACTTTTTTGCCACCATCCCTCCGGTGATGATGTGGAATTTTACAGTTAACCATTTGGTAACCTGGAAACATCAAAAAGAGCTAGCTTCAGTATAATAAAATGAGAAGAGATATCCTTGCAAAGTTCGGCCTTTCGATGCTAGAAATAATTTAATTCCGTTAGCCAATCAACCAATGTGACCTCTCCCCAATTTCTCCCTTAATGTCACTAATTTTTCCAGCGAAAGAGTAGTAAATGCCTTGTAGTTTGTCTTCTGATGTTGGTCGACCTTGATATATAGTAGCCCCTCGGCGAAAAGTGGAAAGCCATTTATTATGCCATCCACAGCAAGTAGGGTGGAAATAATGTTTTTGAGGAATAATTACCCCATGGATATTGGTAGCTGCATCTAGAAAGAGTTTTTCTAGCTGGTCCAATAGAGGAGTTTCAATATAATGGCCTGCAACTTCACCTTCCCACCCATAAGGTATTTTGGATAAACATCGATCACCAGCTCTTACTTGTACTACATCATTGTGTATGTCCCTATTCCCGAATGCGTTTAATGGTTTACGAACAACAATTCCTAAATCGATATCACTCGGATAAAGAAAGCCATCAGCCAATGAACCAATAAGTACTATAGAGCGCACATTAGTACTCAATGAAAGTATATCTACTCCTTGGTGAGCAAGTTGATGCATTTGTTGTAATCTGGAGTCTAGAGTAACTCCTGGTTCTAATGTAAACAAGAGGCTTGTTCTTAATATCTGATATCGGCCTTTAGGGCTATTATCACAGACAACTACTCTTTTATTGGTTGAATCAGCAATCTGTTGAAAGTAAGATAGTACGGATACCCGATTGGTTTTATGTGATAAAAAGTATAAAGATGTTTGAGGCCAAAATTCTGCCATCCTGAGGTATTCATAAAGCTGGCGCAAAGAGCAGGCAAAATCACCAGATGTGGAGGTTACATGCGCAAAGTCTTTAATTGGCCATTTAATTGTTAAGTTGTTTGGATTGGTTTCACTACCTAACCAAAGCAGACTTCCACTTTTATGATAGGCTTCTTCAGCGATGGGGTTATCAAAAATACTCCGTTCAGCCATTTTTAGATTCCACGATTATGGGCAATTATAGAGGAATGCATTAGCAGAATCAACGTCATTATTTGTATTTTTTAAACGATCGTCCAATTTAGTTGAGTAATTTAAGCAAGGGACACTCCTGCAAGGCCTGGCCTTGTGAAGCTAAGGAATAGATATAGCTTAAAGGTGGTAAGTGAATTCTTGGAAGAAGAGGAAATTAGAAGGGGATTTAATTAACTTGTAAACATCTAAAACTCCTGGGATTAGCTCTTCTGGTTTAAAAGATTCTATCTTCCCCCAAAAGCACTCTCCAGCTTCAAAGGACTGTTTTAGCCTTCCTTTGAGATCCTCTGTAAAGAAAATATGACATAACATTTGGCTTAAAAGCTGTTGATCTTTAAAGGTAGTAAGATAAACCTCTCCCAGGTGCTTTAAATTAGCTGATAAACCTGTCTTCTCTTCTAGTTCTCTTTGGGCAGCTTGAAGGGTGGTTTCCTCCAGGTGAATCTTTCCATAGGGAAAGCCAACTAGTTCTAAAAATGGCTGACGTTTTCTTTTGTAAAGTAAATACTCTCCCTGATTATTTTGACAAACTATTAAAGTGGCTATTTTAGGTTGGATTCTGGGCTTAAAAGTCTTCAGGCTTAATTTATCAGTATAAATTTTACCTTCTAAGGTCAATTCATATTTACCATCTGAAGTTTTTTGCACCAAACCTTCTGTTATCAATTGTTTTAAGTGATAGATGAATAAATTTCCTTCCACCTCTTTGGATTTAAGCTTAGAGAAGGGAAAGCAAGGATTAAAAATAAGCTGGGAAAGTATTTGCTTTTGGACTGGATGCATCTTGGGGAGATTATACTACAAGTCAAAAAAATTTGACTCAAATTCTCTTGGCTAGAAGGTATAAGATATGATTTATATGATCCCTTTAGAAAACTGTCTGGATTTAGAAATGATTGAAATACAAAAAAGAGTTGCTGAAGCAACCAGAAGATTAAATTTAGCCAGTACCCCTGAAATCTGCGCCTTAGATCTATCCAGTGAAGTAGGAGAACTTGCTAAGGAAGTACTTGAACTTACTGACTATGGTAGAAGAGAACATATTTACAACCCAGATTTAGCGAGAGAATTAGGTGACAGTTTCTATTCTCTCATAGCCTTAGCCAATATTTACAATATCAGTCTTGAGGAACAACTTGAAAAGAGCTTGCGTAAATATGAATTTAGAGAAATGCGGCGCAAAGCTGAAAAGGAAAACATTAAAGTTAAATTAGAACCAATTGTTTTGGCAAAAAATTTTCTTTGTCTTAATGCTGTAGCTGGTTGCCGAAATAACTGCGTTTATTGTTATAAGCATGGATGGGATATTAAAAACAGATTTGTTCCCCAGCAATTTGCCGAAGTTGAAGATATCTTAAGTTCACTTCCCAATCATCGCTACTTTCATCCTAAGATTCCTCTGGCTATTCACAACAGTGCTACTGATCCGTTTCAAAAAGAGGTTGAGGCAACAACTTTTAAAATTATGGATGGCTTAGAAGTAAGAGGAATGACTAATATTGTCGGTTTAATTACTAAAGAATATTTACCCACCGAAGTAATTAACCGTCTTGAAAATTATAAGAATATTCGGCCTGTTATTTTTGTCACCTTTTCTGGTTTACCTCCTGAGTATGAAAAAGTGGTTGATGAGAGGAGATTAGAAACAATGGAAAATCTGTCAAAATCACATTTGCCGAGGATTCTTTATTACCGACCAATCATTGAAGGAGTCAATGATTCTGAAAAAACAATTCGCAGGATTATGGAACTGGGTGAAAAATATTTCCACTGTATTGTTCGGTCAGCGTTAAAGCTGGATGTCAGTATTGTGGAGTACATGACCAAACGAGGTCTACCTGTTGATTCAGGTTATGATATAGGATTAAATATTCATGATTCTTTGAAGCAGATGTCTGCCCGGAGTCGAGCTAGAGTTGATTATCTCCTGGGTCGGTCAAAAGTACCCTATTTTAAGAAAACCTCATGTGCCATCAGCTGCCTATTTAATCAACCTGATTATAATTGTCAGTGGATACGCCCCGAGATTTACTGCTCGCCACTTTGCCCTCAATCTCAAAAAGAAATTTGCGCTCAGGCAGTGTTAAGTCAACCAAAAGAAATAGATGTCCAAAACCAGTTACAACACTTAGGATTAAAGGTGCCTTATCAAATAAACAAAGATCACCTTCTTATAAAAAGTGATCGGGTTTTTTATTCGGATGTGAAATATTTAAGAATGGCTTTAAAATTTCCCGTATTGGTTGGAGTAAATGGTGAAGCTTTAACGGCAGAAGAATATGATAATAAATATGTTAATGCTGATAGGAGAGAAGTTCGTAAATTAGTTAAAAAAATGGGGATCGCTAATTATTGAAGTTATGTTAGACAAAGCTGAAAAGATTTAATTAAAAACTTGAAGGCTGGGGACAGGGGCAGTATTATTTAAGATAAAGTTTTGAGCATAAAGATATATGCCTAAAGCAATGATAGTAAAAGCTATCTTAAACTCCCTGGAAATTAAAACTTTCTCAAAAGCTATCAGTAAAAAGGGGAAAATGGGCAAGGTATAGCGGGCAATATCCCGGTGGGCCACCAAGATAGCAGCTGAAAGATAAGTTAGAACAAAAATTCCTGGTAGAATTAATTTCTGTTTTAAAAGCAACAGCCCTCCTAAAAATCCCAGTAAAAATATATAAACAATATCTTCCAGCCAGATATCTCCTACCCAAGTTTGGTTTATATTGAATACTTGGAAAGGAGGAAAGGTCAGATGGATATTATCTCCACTATGAAAATAAGCAAAAAAGTCTTGATAGGTTAGAGAGTACCAGTAAAAGACTACTAAAAGGGAAGCTGGAATTAATAATAGAGGGAAATAGGGAAGAGTCTTCCTAATTTTTCTGGTGAAGTTGGAGTTGCTGTCATTAAGCAGTTTCCAGCCAACATAAAGTGCTAAGGCGATAAATAACAGTATTCCTGGAGGTCTGGTAAATTGAGCCAGTACTCCAAAAAGAGTGGTTAGTAAAATCAATTTACTTTTAAGCGTTTGCTCATATTTTAAAAACCAATAAACAGCAGCTAAAACAAAAAAGATAAAGAGGGGTTCTGCTGAACCAACACTGTGAACTACTAACCATCTGGCAGGAAGCAGCAGAAAAAGAAGTGACAGAAAGAGTGGTTGAGAGCTAAGTTTAAAATCTTTAAGTAAAAAATAAAAAGTAACAGCAGAAAGAATGGTAAAAAGCAGGGAGGTAAAAAGCATTGATTTTAAAAAACCCAGCAGGGGAGCAAAGAGTAAAATTATTAAGGCATAGCCTGGAAAATGGGCAGCGAAGTAATTAGCTGGTAAGGATTGAGGTAAGCTAGCTATGGCCTGCGGGTCATATAAAGTTTTGGCAATAATGACATATTCCAAGCCATCAAAATTTCGATAGATAGTATTAAACCCTTGGCTAAAATCTAATCCATAAAAGGAGGGAAGCTGGAGCAGGTGTGGAAGCCAGACTAAAAAGGTTAACAATAAAGTAGAAATGGCAATAATGATGAGATCTTTTACAGTTTTACTCATTGAGGTTATGTTAGCATAAGATTAGCCATCTGTGCTACACTTATTGGGATGAAGGCAGACTCTTTATCAGTTTTTTTCCCGGTTCATAATGAAGAGAGCAACGTCCCTTTTGTTGTTGAAAAGGCCATTGTGGTACTCCAAAAACTGCTTCTTAAAGAATATGAAATCATTCTGGTAGAGAATGGGTCAAAAGATAAAAGTCCTGAAGTTACTGATGCGTTAGCTAAAGAGCATCCTTTTATTAAAACAGTCCACCTCCCCCAGGGGGGTTATGGTTATGCCCTTAGGGCAGGTTTTTCTAATGCTAAGTATGATTGGATAGTGTATACCGATGCTGACGGCCAATTTGATTTTTCGGAAGTAACGAAGTTTTTGGAAAAGACTGACCAAGCTGATGTTATTTACAGTTTTAAAGTAAAAAGGAGTGATAATTTTTTTAGAGTGTTAGCTGCCAAGGGCTGGGCATTGTCACTCTTCCTCTTCTTCGGTTTAAATATTAAAGATGTTGATACCGGATTTAAAATGGTCAGTAAAAAAGTTTTGGAAAAAATCCCGCCTCTTGAATCAACTATCGGGGGTATGATTAATGCCGAACTTGTCATTAAAGCCCAGAAAGCCGGTTTTAAAATTGCTCAGGTTGCTGTTCATCACTATCCACGTTTGGCAGGTAGTCCGACTGGAGTTAAGCCAAAAGTGATTATAAAATCATACCTTGATCTTTTTAAACTGTGGTGGAAGATCAGATGATCAAGTGGATCAAACAAAACCGCGGGGAATTTCTTTTAATATCTTTTATCTTACTTTTGGCAGCCTTTTTCAGGTTTTACAAAATTGATCAATATATGACCTTTTTGGGAGATGAGGGAAGGGATGCTATTATTGTCAAAAGTTTGTTGGTAGATCATGATTTGCCCTTTATTGGTCCTCCTACTTCAGTTGGTAATCTCTACTTGGGACCTTTATATTACTATATGATGGTTGTCTCCATGGCTGTCTTTTGGCTCAACCCCGTAGCTGCTTCAGGGATGGTAGCTTTGATTGGAGTGGCAGCGGTAGGATTGATCTATTATTTAGCCAGGGAGTGGTTTGGTAAATATCCGGCCCTTATATCTTCTTTTCTCTATGCTGTTTCCCCGGTAAATATTAATTATTCCCGTTTTTCCTGGAACCCTAATCCCACCCCTTTTTTCTCCTTACTGGCAATACTAGGTTTTTATAAAGCCCACAAAAGCCGGGATTTTCGGTGGTTGATTTTATCCGGCGGGGTGCTGGCGGGAGCTTTGCAGATGCACTATTTAGCTTTAATTTTAGTACCTGTTGCCGGAGTGCTTTGGCTGATGGAGCTGTTAAGTAAAACTTCTAAACGCTTCTTTTTAACTGGTACTGTGGGTGCTGTTTTGGCCTTTATACTTTTGATGTTTCCCTTAGTGCTATTTGATTTCCGCCATAACTTTTTAAATTACCGCGGGGCTCAAGAGATGTTTTTTGGTAAAGGAGAAGCAGTCAGTTTTAATTTAATTACCAGAATAGGGGAGATAATCAATATTTTTAATGAGAAATTAATAGGGAGGTATATAGGCGGGGCAAATTGGCTGGTTACTCTCCTCGTCTCAATGCTGATTGTTTTAACACTTTTGATTTCCCTAAAAATTAAGATGGCTGGTAAAACTCTGGCTTGGCATTATAAAGTTTTAAGTGTCTGGTTAATTTTAGGATTAATAGGCCTGTCTTTTTATAAAAATGAAATTTATGATCACTATTTAGGCTTTTTAAACCCGGCCCCTTATCTTTTAATTGGAGGGCTATTGGGATATTTGAAGGGTAAATGGCAGATAATAGCGGGAGGGGTATTTGTGATAGTTTTAGGTTTTGTAAACTTTCAAAAAAGCCCCTTACTTTTGCCTCCTAATAACCAACTGGGTAAAACTCAGGAGGTGGCCAGATTTATTATTGATCAGTCCGATAATCAACCTTTTAATTTTGCCCTGCTGGCTAAAAGTAATTATGATTCAGCTTATCAATATTACCTTGATCTTTATGGGCATAAACCAAAGGTGGTGCCGGTAGAAATTACTGATCAGTTGTTTGTGGTCTGTGAGGATGAGGAGTGTATCCCCATCAACAGCCCTAAATATGAAATATCAGCTTATGGTTGGGCTAAGGTAGAATGGATTAAGGAAATTGATGGTATCAAGGTTTTTAAACTAATCCCCAACCCTTCAGGAAAATAAGCTTTTTAGTTGGAAGGTACAATTGCCAGGAGGGGATACTTTCCATATAATGTTAGTTGTAGCTTATGGGTAACCTTAAACTGTCAGTAGTTATTCCAGCATATAATGAAGAGAAAAACCTCTCTTCCGGGGTTTTGGATAAAGTTTCTTCTTACCTGGAAAAACAAGCTTACCCTTATGAAGTCTTGATTGTCGATGACGGTTCCACCGATAAGACTGCCGATGTGATTGAGCAGTTTATTAAAAGCAAAAAGGGTTTTAAGTTAATCAGGAATCCCCATGGCGGTAAAGCTTTAACAGTCATCAGCGGGATGTTAAAGGCTTCAGGTGAAATAATTGTTTTTACTGATCTGGATCAGTCCACCCCTATTAATCAGATAGAGAAATTTTTTCCTAAGTTTGAAGAGGGGTTTGATGTGGTCATAGGTTCTAGAAAGGGCAGGGAAGGGGCCCCTTTAATCAGAAAACTTTCTGCCTGGGGTTTTGCTGTTATCCGAAACCTCAGTTTAGGTTTGCCCTTTGCTGATACCCAATGTGGTTTTAAAGCCTTTAACCAAAAAGCAATCAGGGAAGTTTTTCCTAAGATGCTACAAATTTGGCAGGGGATGAAGGCCAAAGGGGCTGCTGTGAATGCTGGTTTTGATATTGAGATGTTATTTTTAGCCAGAAAAATGGGTTTTAAAATTGCTGAAGTGCCGATTACTTGGCACCATGTGGGGACCGAAAGAGTCCAACTGATCCATGATGCACTGGAGGCTTTAAAAGATATGGGTCGGATCAGAAAAGATGATTTAGATGGCAAATATGGTTAAGTTGCTTAAAAGATATCAATGGGAGATACTCTTCTTCCTATTAATTACTGCTTTATATTTTTCCTTAAGGTTACCTAATTTAACTTTACAGCCAATTTTTGCTGATGAGGCGATTTATATCAGGTGGGCTCAGGTAATGAGGGCTGAACCAACACTGAGATTTTTACCTTTATCTGATGGTAAAACACCTCTTTTTATGTGGGCCATGATGCCCCTATTTAAAATTTTTGCTGATCCACTACTAGCTGGCAGAATCTTATCTGTCCTTTCCGGATATCTAACTTTACTGGGAGTGGGTTTTTTAGGCTGGAGAGTTTTTAATTTAAGGGTGGGGCTTTTAGGAGCATTTTTGGTAGTAATCACCCCTTTAATGGTTTTTTTTGACAGGATGGCTTTGGTAGATTCCCTGCTGGCAGCCTTTTCCGTTTGGTCTTTAAATTTAGCCTTACTGCTGGCTCAAAAATTAAGGTTGGATTTAGCGATGATCCTGGGTTTTTCTTTAGGAGGAGGGATTTTAACTAAAACTCCGGGGATGTTTAGTCTTCTGGCTTTGCCCCTGACCGCTTTAATCTTTGATTGGTCTCCTAAGCTACGGCAGACCAGGCTTTTAAAGATGGTGGGGCTGTGGGCAGTGGCTGTAACCATCGGCCTGGTGATATATAACGCCTTAAGGCTGGGTCCTAACTTTAATAACCTTTCTTCCCGTAATCAGGACTATATGTTTTCACCCCTGGATTTGGTGGGCAGGCCCTTGGACCCTTTTTTACCCCATTTGGGGGACATTAATAACTGGTTTCCGATCTTTTTAACCTGGCCGGTACTGTTGTTTATCTTTTTGGGCATAGCTTTAACTTTTATTTTTAAAAACCTCCCGGCTTTAGTTGTTCTAGTCTGGAGTCTGATACCTCTGGCAGCTGAGATGGCCCTTTTAAAAACTTTTACCGCCCGTTATATCCTATTTACCATACCGCCGCTTTTCGTACTGGCAGCCTGGGGAGTAGAGTATTTAAGATCAAGGATCCCCTTAAAACCATTTTTAAGTTTCAGCTTGCTGCTGGTAGTATTGCTTTTATCTCCGCTTTATTTTAGCTTCCAACTGCTGACAAACCCGGCAGCTGTCCCTTTGCCTCAAGGTGAAAGGAGAGGTTATCTGGAAGATTGGACCGCCGGTTACGGTTTTTCTGAAATTGCCCAGTTTTTAATCCAGGAGGCTGGGAAAGAAGGGGTAGTAGTGGGGACGGAAGGGTATTTTGGGACTTTGCCTGATGGGCTGCAGATTTACCTGGACAAGTATTCCCATGAAGCTTCAGAAGGTAAAAAGATTTCAATAGTAGGGGGTAGGGCAGAGGTCTCTGATGAGCTAAGACAGGCTGCCAAAGAGCATCCTACTTATTTTGTGGCTAACAAATCCCGTTTCCCACAAGCCTTAGAAAACATGGAACTTTTGAGAGAATACCCTAAAGCTAAGGGAGAAAACCGCCCTCAAGATGCCATTTTATTATTTAAAATATTTCCTTTAGAAAGCAGTTCTTTCACCCCATTACCCTAAGTAAGATAGTGAAACTGATATAATAAAAAAATGGTTATTTGGTTCAAGAGTAATAAGTTTTTAGTAGCCTTAATTTTATTAATTATCCCTACTTTTTATACACTACTTCGTCCGGGGTTTTTTTGGATGCAGGATGACCTGCAGGCTTTCAGGATCCATCAATTGGATAAATGCATCCAGGATCTGCAAATTCCTTGTAGATGGGTGCCTGATGCCGGTTACCAATATGGTTACCCCCAGTTTATCTATTACCCCCCCAGTGTTTATTATCTGGGAGAGATTTTTAATTTAGTAGGATTCCAATTTATCGATGCTGTCAAAATACTGTTTATTTTAGGTTTTATCTTTTCTGCTATAACAATGTTTATTTTTCTTCGTTCTCTTTTAGGTTCCTGGCCGGCTTTGGTTGGAGCCATACTTTACACTTATGCCCCTTATAAGGCTGTAGATGTTTATGTCAGGGGAGCTTTGAGTGAATTTTGGGCCTTCGTCTTTTTCCCGGTAATTTTTTGGTCAATCTACCAGCTGATTAAAAAAGGCTTTGTAAAATATTTAGCCTGGATGGGGTTATCTATCGGGCTGCTGCTTTTTACCCACAACTTAATGTCCATGATCTTTTTGCCTATTGCCGGAGTGTGGGCACTTTTGTGGTTAATTTTAGAAAAGAGATGGCAGGTTTTAACAAAGCTAATACTGGGAGGAGTCTTAGGGATAGGGCTGGCAGCTACTTTTACCCTGCCGGTTCTTTTGGAAAAACCTTATGTTCATATTGATTCCATGCTTTCCGGATATTTTGACTACCGCCAGCACTTTGTAAATTTAGAACAACTGTTTTTATCCAACCATTTTGGCTATGGTTCCTCCTACCTGGGTTCGGGAGATGATTTATCGATGACTACCGGAGTAATCCACTGGGCAGCAGGTCTTTTGGCGGTTGCTTTAGGGGTTTTAAACTTCCGCAAGCAAAAAAAGTTGTCCTTAGTTATTTTAACCTTGGCTGTAGTTGATCTGTTGGTGTTATTTTTAATCCATCAAAAATCCACCTTTATCTGGGAACATTTGAGTATGTTAACCTGGCTGCAGTTTCCCTGGAGGATACTGGCAGACAGCATCTTTTTATTATCACTTCTGGGAGCCTTAGCTGTTTATCTGATTCCTCAAGTAAAGTTGGCCAAAGTCTTAGGGGTAGCCTTAATAGCTGCTGTTATGGTTTTCTATGGAGGGTTTTTTAAACCTTACCAGTGGTATGATATTTCCGATGCTGATAAATTTTCCGGTAAATCCTGGGAAAAACAGTTAACCATCAGCATCTTTGATTACCTGCCCATTTATGCTACTTTGCCTCCAACCTCTAAGGCTCCATTGCAACCTGAGGTTTTAGAAGGCCAGGTAAGCTTTTCCAGTTATCAAAAAGGAAGTAATTTTCAAAAAGGAGTACTTACAGCAGGGGAACTATCTTTAATAAGACTCCCTTTATATGATTTTCCCGGTATGGAGGTGAAGGTGGATAATCAAAAAATTACTCACTGGAACAATGACTGCCGGGGTCAGGAATTTTGCTTGGGGTTGATTACTTTTAAAATTCCTGCCGGCCAGCATATTTTAGAGGCTAGATTAAATAATACTCCGGTTAGAATGATCGGTAATTTAATTACCCTAACTAGTATAATAGTTTTAGGAGTATTAATTTTTTTAAGCCGAAAACATGCTAAAAATCATCGCTAAATATTGGTTGGTAATTTTCTTTACCCTGTCCTTTGTTTTGGTCAGTTGGCCCTTGTTTTTGCCGGGGTTTTTTTCTCACCATGACGATCTGCAGGTGATGAGGATTTTTGAGATGAGAAAGTGTCTGGAAGATCTGCAGATCCCCTGCCGGTGGGTACCTGATATGGGGTATGGTAACGGCTTCCCGTTGTTTAACTACTATAGTGTTTTCCCTTACTATTTGGGTGCAATCTTAAGCTATATTTTAGGCTATCTGGGCGCAGCCAAAGCTTTATTTTTAATTCCCTTGGTGGCTGGGGGAGTCACGATGTATCTTTTAGCCAGGCAACTGTGGGGGAGATTAAGCGGTATTACAGCTGCTGCTTTGTACCTTTTTGCTCCTTACCGGGCTTTAGACGCTTATGTGCGGGGAGCAGTGGCAGAAAGTTTTGCTTTGGCTTTAATCCCGCTGGTTTTTTACTTTCTGCTGAGACTTATCAAAAAGCCCTCCCAAAGAAATTTTTTAGGCTTAAGTTTGTCCTCGGCAGCTTTTTTAACTACCCACAATATTATGACCTTGCTTTTTGTGCCGGTAATTTTTATCTGGGGGGTCTTGTTTTTATGGATTCAAAAATGGGCTCACCTTAAGACAACAGTTTTCAGTTTACTTTTAGGTTTTGGTCTGGCCTCTTTTTTTCTTCTGCCGGCCTTTGTGGAAACTTCTTTAGTACGAACAGACACTTTAACCAGAATGGATTTAAATTTTAGGGCGCATTTTGTAACTGTCGGGCAGCTGTTTTTTGACCGCAGCTTCGGGTATGGGGCTTCAATCCCCGGTCCTTTTGATAGTTTGTCTTTTCAAATCGGTTGGCCTCATTGGTGGCTAGTGCCGGCAGCGGTAGTTTTAGGTCTTTTAGGTTGGCTGGTTAAAAAAGATTTTTTAAACAAGCTGCCGGCCAGAGGTTTCATCTTAATCATCCTGCTGGCCTTAGCATTTTTAATGTCAGTTTTTATGACCCATAATAGATCAGCTTTTGTCTGGGAAGCCATCGGCCTTTTGCGCTTCTTTCAATTCCCCTGGCGTTTCCTGTCACTGGCTATTTTTTCTGCCAGCCTTTTGGGAGGAGCCCTTATATTGATCCTGGCAGGTCGGGCCAAAAAAGTGGTACTGGTTTTAATAATAGTTTCCACCATGGCCTTAAATTGGAGTTTTTTTAAACCGGAGCACTTTTTCCCAACACTGACTGACCGGAAAAAGTTGTCAGGAGAGATGTGGGAGACTCAGCAAAAAGCCAGCATTTTGGATTACCTTCCCAAAACAGCCTATGAACCTCAAGAGAGAGCTCCTAACAGACCAATCATTGTGTCCGGTCAAGTTACATTGGGAGATTTTGACAACCGCTCCAACCGCTGGAATTTTTCCATAAATGTTTCTGAGAAAGCAGTGGTGGAAATACCGGTTTTTGATTTTCCGGTGTGGCAAGTGACAGTCAATGGACAAAAGTTTCCCTACTCTCATGATAATTTAATGGGCCGGGTGATGATTGATTTACAGCCCGGAGAATATCAAGTGGCTGGGAAATTAACGAATACCCCAATTAGAAACTTGGGTAATATAATAACATTGATTTCACTTTTGATAACCGGGGGAGTTGCCTGGTATGGAAAACGTCAAAGAATTTTTCACTAAAACTTGGGTTTGGGTGATTTTATTATCATTACCTGCAGGATGGGCCCTTTTAGTGCCTGGTTTTTATGGAGCTTCCGATGATATGCATATTGGCTGGTTTCATCAGATGGACCGGGCGATTTCCATGGGACAAATTCCTCCCCGCCTGGCCCCTGATTTAAGTTTTGGTTTTAGCTACCCTTTGTTTAATTTTTTATTCCCCTTACCCTTTTATATAGCAGAAATTTTTCATCTTTTAAGTCTAGGGTTGGTAGATAGTATTAAGGCTGTCTTTTTTATAAGTATTATCTTGTCTGCTTTGGGAATGTATTGGTTGCTTAAAGAGTTAGTTAAAAACCGCGGGCTTGCTTTAGCCGGAGCTTTAATCTATGTTTACACCCCTTACCGGGCAGTGGATCTCTATATTCGGGGGGCCATCGGGGAGATAGTCTCCTTTGCGATCTTACCCCTGGTTGCCTTATCAGTGGTGAAGTTGACATCAGTGGAAAATTCTAAACGGATTAATTACCGTTGGCTGGGTATTGGGGGGGTGGCCTTCTCTTCCCTAGTGCTGTCGCACAATATCACCGCTTATATGTTTTTGCCTTTTATTTTCTTACTGGGGTTTTTAAGAATCTTTTTACAGACTAAAAAATGGTTCAGTCTAGTCGGGCTGATGTTAACTGTCTTCTTAGGTCTTTTAATCAGCCTTTACTTTTGGCTGCCGGCGATAGTGGAAAGTGTTCTTATGAAATACGATACGGTTTTTAATTTTGTCGATCACTTTCCCACACTTAGGCAGCTAATTACCCCTCACTGGGGGTATGGAGCTTCAGTGCCAGGGCCTTACGATGGGATGCCTTTCTTTATCGGGACCATCAACCTAGGTTTAGTAATTATAGGAGTGCCAATCCTGGCGATTTCTTGGAGGAGGTTTTCCCCCGGAGAAAAAGTGGTTTTGATCTGGGCTTATCTGGTCTTAGCGGTTTCTGTAATGATGATGAACCACCGCTCGTCTCCTCTTTGGCAAAATTTACCCCTCCTCCCCTATTTTCAGTTTCCTTGGAGGTTTTTAATAATGGTGACTTTTATAACGCCTCTTTTAATCATGACCTTAGGTAAATTAGGAAGACCTAAGATTATGACGGCAACCCTTATTGGGCTGGTGATAGTTTTAAATATTAGTAATTTCCGGCCGGAAGATTTTTTAGGAAGAGGAGATGATTATTATCTGAAACGCTATATTCCTGTACCAGTAGCCAATGAAGAATATTTACAGATACAAGAAGAATATTTTAGGCTGCCTAAAGATACCCAACTGCGTCCCGATAAAAATTATCCCCTGGTTAGTGCCAAGGGCGGGGACATTAAAAATATTATTAAGAGAAGTGAGCTTGATGTTGTAATTGAGACTTCTGCTTTGAATCCAATGATAATTAACTTCAATAAGTATTTCTTTCCTGGTTGGCAGGCAGAAATTGATGGGCAGCAAGCAGCTATTATCCCTGGGAAACCCTTTGGCCAGATTACTCTAAAAGTCCCTCCCGGGGAGCATCAGGTAAAAATTAGTTTTACTGAAACCAACTTTAAAAAGGTTTTAGATATCATGTCTTTATCAGGGTTACTGCTAGCTTTATGGTGGATTTTAAATCCCCATTTTAAGAAATTTAAGTTATAATTTTCTAAATGAGTCAAAAGTTTTGGATAGTATTAACTGTTGGTTTGATTTTGCGCCTTACTTTGGGTGCCATCACTTATCATTCCGATATCCGACACCTTGATTTGGCAGGTTATGTTATCGGAGGGGGTAATCTTTTAAACTTTTATGATTTTGTATCTGGTCTTTCTGCGGGTGATCCTATTGTAAAGACTTATCCTGCCTATCCTTTTAACTATCCTCCCATGGTTTATTTCTTCTTAGGAGGCTTTAGCTGGCTCACCGTAGGTTGGATAAATCCTTCTTTCCATTTAAACTTCCTAGTTGATGTGGCACAGGTCTTAGGGCAATCACAACTTTACCTACATTTATTACTCTTAAAAATTCCATACCTTCTTTTTGACCTTCCCCTGGCTTTTCTACTGGCTAAGTTTTTTGATTCACCAAAAGAGAAATTTTTAGCCTTTACTTTATGGATATTTAATCCGGTCAATCTCTATGCTACTTATATGATGGGCCAATTTGATGTTATTCCCGTTTTCTTTTCGACCTTGGCTTTATATCTGGTACTAAGGCAAAAGGGGAGGGGGCTTAAGAATTTACTGTTGAGTGCGCTGCTTTTGGGTGCTGGAGCTTCCTTTAAGATTTATCCTCTTTTCTTTTTAATCCCTTTAGCCTCCTTAGCTACTAGTTGGAAGGAAAGAGTCGGTGTGGTGACTTTAGGTTTGCTGCCATATCTTGTGACTATTTTACCTTTTATTCACTCTTTCGGTTTTCGCTCTACAGCTTTAGTAGCCAACCAAACTCTTAAAAGTTTATACCCTCAAATAGCCGTTTCCGGCGGTGAAGCCATCTTCCTTTTTTTAATATTACTGACCTTTCTCTACTTAGTAATGTTAACCATCCCGGCTCGAGTAGAGAATCTCTGGCAACGCTTTTTTATCGCCTTGATACCCTTCTTTATCTTTACCCATTTCCATCCCCAGTGGTTTTTATGGCTGGCACCCTTTATAATACTAAGCTTAGTGAAAGAAGCATCTTTATCTATCCTTCCGGCTGCCATTATGATGGTCACTTTTGCGGGAATGATTTTTTTCTTTGATCCCGGGTTATCATTGGGACTTTTTTCACCACTTAACAGCTCTCTTTATAATTCCCCATCAATCTGGAAGATTTTAAGTATTAACCCGGATTATAATTTTGCCCGCAGTCTGCTTCAGACCGGATTTGCCGGAGGGGCGTTGTATTTTATCTATCATTTTTTTCCCAAGAAAGCCGATTCTTAATTCGATGATGCTTAAAAACAGATCTTTTTTGATAGGATTTTTATTCACTTTGGTGTTGTTTTTGGCTTTGACCTTTTCTCCTTATTTTATTAAAACCAGCTACAATCAGACCATGCGGGTTTATCAGATCGATAAATGCCTGCGCGATGGTCAGATCCCCTGCCGCTGGGTTCCTGATTTAGGTCAAATGTACGGTTATCCCCTATTTAATTACTACGCGCCTTTGCCTTATTATCTGGGGGAAGCGGGCTATCTTCTTACCCACAGCTTTCTTTTAGCAGTCAGAGTTACCTTTTCTCTTTTTGGTTTGGTGGCTTATCTTTTTGTCTATCTGATGGCCCCAAAATTTTGGACTGCTAAGAAAAAGGTTTTTCTGGGCATTTTTTATAGTTTGGTGTCCTCTGCAGTAGTAATCTATGGAGGAACCGGTTCTTTAGGGGAAATCGCGGTATTAGCTTTGATTCCGGCTTTAGTGTGGGCTTTAAGGCGTTTGATTTGTATCCCTGCCGAAGGTAGTGTTTTAATATTATCTTTAGTTGCAGCAATATCGGTTCTTTCTCATCATATTATCGCAATGTTATTTTTGCCGGCCTCGGTGGTGTTTCTTCTATCCACTCTTTTAAGCAGAAGGGATTTTAAGCAGAGCTTGAAATTTTCGTTACACTCAAATTTTAAACTGTTCAAATTAAGCCTGGCTTCTTTAGTGTTAAGCTTACTACTGGCTTCTTTTTATATTGTACCCCTAATTTTAGAACGAGATTATGTCCGTTCTGGTGAAAGTGGCTTAGGATACATCTATCGGATTGAGCGGTCAGGAGCAGATTTTTTGCCGTCTTCAGTTGAAGAATCTTCAGTCAAGCCAACAATCCCCCGCTATCAGGTCTTAACGGGAGAATCTCAAATTGCAGACTATCAGTCTGGCACTAATTGGATCTCTTTTAAAACTGAGACTAAAACGCACTCTATTATCAGGCTGTCACAATTCTATTTTCCAAACTGGAGAGTTTTAGTTGACGGCAAAGAGGCAGAGATAAGCTATAAGGATAACAGCTTGGGACTCATTACTTTTATCTTGGGGCCAGGCAAGCACAATGTTGAGGCTAGGCTGTTTGATACTCCTGTCAGAGATTTAGCTAACTTAGCAACAGGTTTGGGCTTTTTTCTATATTTGGCTGGAGTGATAGTTCAAATACAGCCGCTACGCCGTTGGTTGTCTTATTACTTAAATGGTTTATTTAGATAAATTATGAAAGAAGGACAATCTTTATCTTTATCAGAGATTAAAAAGAGAGCTGCCTCTTCGTTTATGAGTTTGACAGCCCGGCAAATAGCCCTGCGGGCTATTAGTTTTGTTACCTTAAATGTTATTTTAGCCAGAACTCTGCCGGTAGAAACTTTAGGTATTTTTAATATTGCTACTGCAGTGATTGTCTTTTTGGCTTTTTTTTCTGATATTGGACTTGCTGCTTCCTTGATTCAAAAGAAAGAAGATATTACCCAAGATGATATTAAAACAGTCTTTACTATCCAGCAGCTTTTAGTGCTCAGTATAAGCTTAATAGTTATTTTGGGAGCCCCCCTCATTGGCCAGATTTATAGTTTAGATGAGGCCGGTGTTTGGTTGGTACGGGTGTTAGGAATATCGTTTTTGCTATCATCTTTAAAAGTAGTGCCGGCAGTCTTATTGGAGAGGGAGCTAAGGTTTCAGCCTTTAGTGGCGGTAGAAATCGTCGAAACCTTAATTTTTAACGGGTTGCTGATTATTACTGTTTTAGCTAACTTAGGAATTTGGAGCTTTTCCATCGCTGCTTTAGCCAGAGGATTGAGTGGCACCTCACTGATTTATATTTTGGCTCCGGTAAAGTTAAGCTTAGGAATCGAAAAAACCGCCGCCAAAAAACTTTTAACCTTTGGTTTGCCTTTTCAGGCTAACAGCTTGCTAGCTTTGGTGAAGGATAGATTAGTTCCCTTGGTGGTGGCGGGGATGGTTGGACCATTGGGAATAGGTTTTATCACTTGGGCTCAAAATATGGCCTTTTTGCCTTTAGAGATGATGAATATTATTATCCGGATCTCTTTTCCGGCCTTTTCCAGATTACAGGGGAATAAAGACAATTTAGGCCGGGCTGTGGAAAAATCACTTTTTGTTACTGCTCTGCTGGTTTATCCAGCGTTGTTTGGGCTGGCAGCAATTTTGCCTTCTTTAGTCACCTACGTTATCTCTTCTAAGTGGCAGCCAGCACTACTCGGTTTTTACTTTTTTGCTTTTTCCACCTTTTGGGCGGTTATCTCAACTACCTTTACCAATACCTTAAATGCCATTGGGCATATTAAGACGACTTTAAAATTGATGATTTTGTGGACGGTTTCTACTTGGGTCTTAACCCCGCTGTTAGTTTTAAAATATGGATATCTGGGTGTGGCTTTGGCTTCATTTGTGATATCTTTTACCTCCCTCCTGCCCGTTATCTTAGTAAAAAGAGTTTTAGTGGTGCGGGTTTTAAACGCTCTAGCCTGGCCAGTGGTGGCCTCGTCAGTTATGGCTGGCACTGTTTACTTATTTGCCCAAAATTTTGTCCGGGACGTTTTTACTCTGATATTAGCTGTCACTTTAGGGATTATAGTTTATGCTTTAGTCATTTCTTTTAAGGGGAAAGTATTATTAGCTGATCTGAGGAGTCTTAAAAGTGGTTAAATATTTAGTTTTTTTAATCATATCTTTATTGTTTTTAATGAACACGGATTTAGTTGAGGCTCAAAATAACTCCTTTGTTTCAGTAGTAAATCCTGTCCGGGGATCGGACTTTTGGGAGATGGAAGATCAAAAACCTTCTGAGGCTATTTTGGGGCAAATGGAAATTTTAAGGCAGCAAAATATTCCTGCCACTTGGCTGGTCCGTTTTGATGTTTTAAAAGATCCAGATTTAGTCAAGATAGTCAAATCAGCGTCTCCTGCTGATGAGGTTGGCCTCTTTTTAGAGATAACCCCCAATTGGAACAAGGAAGCTGGAGTCAGTTACCGTCAGTCAGAAAGCTGGCATTATGCGGGCAGTGTCTTTTTGATCGGTTATGAGATAGCTGAAAGGGAAAAATTAATTGACAGCGCTTTTGGTAACTTCAAAAATGTTTTTGGTTTTTATCCTAAGTCTGTTGGGGCTTGGTGGATTGATGCTTATTCTCTGGATTATATGGAAAAAAAATACCAAATTGAGGCAGCCTTAATTGTAGCCGATCAATATACTACTGATAATTATCAAATCTGGGGACAATATTGGTCCACTCCATATTACCCTTCTAAGGTTAATGCTTTATTTCCAGCCCAGAACAAAGATAGCAAATTACCAGTGGTGATGATGCAATGGGCCTCTCGTGATCCGATTAACGGTTATGGTGATGGAGTGCAAGAAAGCACTTATAGCCTTCAGGCCAACGATTATATCGATTATCACAATTTAGATATAAATTATTTTTCTAAGTTGATCGATCTTTATACCAATCAGAAATTTAACCAGGTAAATCAGGTGGTGGTAGGACTAGAAAATTCTTATTCTTGGCCAAAATACGGTCCAGAGTATAGCCAACAGATGAAATTTTTAGCCAGTAAAAGACAATCAGGTCAATTAAAACTTGTTATTATGAGTGACTTTGCTAAGTGGTACAAGGAACAATTTCCTGATATTTCTCCAGAACAGATTATTATCGCTGATGATCCTAAAGAATCATCCCAAAAATCAGTCTGGTTTATGAATCCTTATTACCGGGCTGGTTGGTTTTATAATAAGGATGGCAGCTTATTTCGGGATATCCGCCAATATGTGGAGGGGCAAGAGGAAATTTGTCTTTTAAAATCTTGTCAGCAGTTAAATTTTGCCACTTTCCCCACCCGGGTTTTAGATGATGTGACTTACGGCAGAAGATTAGTTTTAGATGAAGGTAAAATTAGTGGTTTAGATATTAAAAAATTCGGGGAGGAGTATCTTTTAAGTTACACTAATGAGGCAGGAAGAAGAAAAGAGGTGAAATTTTTACCCCGGGATATTGATATAGACGGCAAAGTATCTTCAATTGATGGGCTGATCCTTCAGGCTATTAACTCCCAAGAAAGTACAGATTACCGATCTTTAGGTTTGACGGATAAACGGTCTGTCGATATTGTCGGTGTAACTGTCAATTTATCCTGGCAGTTTATAAAATTTGCGCTCTTTGTGATAGGAGTTTTATTTATTCCCGGATTTTTACTTGCCCGGTATCTTCAAAGTGAGTCCTCAATGTTTAAATTATTCATCTCTATTTGTTTAGGATTTGTGTTACTCACCTTACTTTCCTATCTGCTAGGTTATCTGAAATTAGGATGGTTAATCTTTATCTATCCTTTTTTAACCTTAGCAGTTTTTTTTATCAAGAGAGTTTATCTAGAAGTAGATGTAACTGGCCAATTAAAGAAAATACTTTCCCCAAGCTATTTAATAACTGGCGCAATAATAATTGGGGGAATAATTTTTCAGTCTTTGGGGATGATGCGTTCCGGGTGGGTTTATGATTTTGGTATCGGCTTTCAAGGACCAACAGGACATGACGGTATCTGGCATCAGGCCTTGGTTAATCAGTTAGTCAAAGAGATTCCTCCTCAAAATCCAGCATTTTCAGGGACATTATTAAACAATTACCATTATTTTTATGATCTATTAGTGGCCCAGACTAACAAAATTTCTACTGTGCCGATATTAGACCTTTTGTACCGGTTTTATCCGCTGCTACTTTCTTTATTATTAGGTTTAGGTACTTACCTTTTAGTGACGCGGTTATTTAAAAATAAGTTAATAACCTTAACCTCTTTGTATTTTGTTTATTTTGGTGGGAGTTTCGGTTGGATTGTGGAATATTTGAAAAGTAAAAGCTGGGGTGGAGAATCAACTTTTTGGGTTAACCAGCCGGTGTCTTTTAACCTCAACCCTCCCTTTGCCATTTCCCTAGTATTGATGGTAGCCATTGTCTTGCTTTTTAGACATTTAGTTAACCAAGGTAGTAAAATTACCTGCCTGATCTTAGTTTTGTTGGTTGGATCACTTATTGAGTTTAAAGTTTATGCCGGACTTTTAGTGCTGGGTAGTTTATTCTTAATCTCCCTGCAGCAATTAATTTTTGCCAAGAAAAAATTTTTGTTGTTAGTTTTTATTGCTTCAGCGGCACTTTCTTTAGTGGTTTTTTTACCTCAAAACAGTGGAGCGGGAGGGCTTTTAGTCTTTTCTCCTTTTTGGTTTGTCCATTCGATGGTTGATTTTTCCGACAGGGTAGGATGGCTTAAGTTGTCACAGGCAAGAGTGGCCTATTTTGAAAGAGGAGAATGGCTGAAATTTATTACAAGTGAAGCTTTGGCTTTAGGATTGTTTATTGTGGGGAATTTAGGGACTAGATTTTTATCTTTTGGAGTGGTGGGATCATTTTTAAAGAGAAAAATTTGGAAGAATTTAGAATTTTCCTTAATATTTTTGTTATCCATTTTCTCTTTGGTTATTCCTTTGCTTTTTATCCAGAAGGGAAATAACTGGAATTCTATCCAGTTTTTCTACTATCTATTATATTTTACTGCTTTGGCCTCTGCGGTCACTATTGTCTATGTTATACGAAAAATGAACCTAATTGGTAATAACTATTTTAGAATCACTACTTTCTCTTTAGTGGCAGCTATCTTACTTATTACCCCAATCAGTAGCGCTGCTACCTTTAAAAGTTCTTTTGAGGGACAACCACCTTCTGGTATAGGCTTTGCTGAGCTGGAAGCTTTAGAATGGCTTCAAAAGCAGCCTGATGGGGTAGTTGTAACTTATCCTTATGATGAAAACCTGAGAAAAAAATTTCAAGCGCCCTATCCTTTGTTTGCCTATGAAACCACTTCCTATGTATCAGCTTTTTCCGGTAAAACCACTTTTCTAGAGGATGAAATACAGCAGGAGATTTTCCAAAATGATTATAAAAAACGTTTGGTTTCGGCCCAGGATTTCTTTAGGGGTAAAGATGCCGAGTGGTCGAGAAAATTTTTAAATGATAGTAATATAAAGTATATTTACTTGCCAAAAATATTTAATAGTTTTTTAGATAAAGAGAAGTTACGATTAGATCATATTTATAATAATCGCGAAGTTGATATTTATGAAGTTTTAAAATAGAGATGTTTATCCAAATTATCTTTGGTTTATTGTTTTTAGCCCTGAGCTTAGTAATTTTTACGGCGCTTGGTTTCGGTATAATTAAACTTTTGAAGGTTTCCCCGCTATCAATTTTAGAAAAATATACTTTGTCTACAGTTGTCGGTTTGGTTGTCTTTACTTTACTGGCATATATTTTAGCCGTATTTAACCTTCGGTTTTTAATGTGGGTGATTCCCTTGGCGGGATTAGTCATATTTTTTAAATTCAGAAAAGAGCTGTTTCGGTTTAATTTTAATTACCCTAAAAAAACAGTAATCATTTTCCTGACTGTTCTTGCGGTCGGTGTAACAGGTCAGGTGGTAGTCAATGCCCCCTCAGGTTTTCCTTACTCGGAAGGTTATTATTTCTGGAGCTCTCATGGTCATGATGGGATTTGGCATGTTGCCTTAATGGAAGAGATGAAGAGTAATGTTTTTCCTTTCCAAAACCCTGAATATGCCGGTCACAAGTTGCAAAACTATCATTTTTTTGTTGATTTGCTAATGTCGGAAATGGGTCGGCTGTTTAGATTTTCCAGTTTTGATATCTATTTCCGATTCATACCGGTTTTATTTTCTCTTCTGTTGGGGCTGGGCAGTTTTATTTTTGTTCGCCTTTGGTCAAAAAGTTTTTCTGCCGGTATTTGGGCGATGATTTTTACTTACTTTGCCGGCAGTTTTGGTTATTTATTAACTCTGCCTCGTTACGGCAATTTAAACGGCGAAGCTATTTTCTGGGTTTCTCAAACTCAATCGGTATTAGGAAACCCTCCTCATGCCTCAGCTTTTATTATACTGACTGCCTTTTTGTATTTTTTTTACAAGTACCTACAAAATAGAACAAATAACCTGTTTTTACTAACTGCACTTTTGGGAGGTACGGTTATTGAGTTTAAAGTTTATGCCGGTACATTGATATTAGGGGGATTACTGATAGTTGGTTTATGGGAGATCCTCAGTAAAAGGTACTTTAAAACACTATTACTTTTTTTTACTACTCTGGTAGCGGCTTTAATCCTTTATCTTCCCAACAATGAAAGCTCCCAGGAATTTTTAGTTTGGCAGCCGTGGTGGTTTATCAGGACTATGGTAGTGGTTCCGGATAGATTAAATTGGCTTGATATGGAGTTAAGACGCCAGACTTATTTATCAGAGGGTAATATCAAAAGAGTTATCCAATTGGAAACAACAGCGCTGCTAATATTTTTATTCGGAAACTTGGGGATGAGGTTTTTAGGATTTTTGGCAGTGGGGCAGTATTTAAAAGGGAATATTTTTAAACACCCGTTTAACTTATTCTTTCTGTCAGTTACAGCTGCTTCATTTTTGCTTCCGGTTTTGTTTGTCCAAAAAGGAGTTGCCTGGAACGTTATTCAATATAATCAGTATTTTTTATTATTTTTTGGCTTTCTGGCAGCAGTAAGCGCCTCGATCTTAATTGCTAAAATTAAATCATCTTATGCTAAGTTTTTTTTTAGCCTTATTATTATGGTTTTAGCTGTACCTACTCAGATCGGCTTGCTCTGGCAGTTTTATTCTAACCAACCATTGTCGAAGGTTACTTTTGAAGAGGTAAAGGCTCTGGAGTCTTTAAGAGAAAATTCAACTGAAAACTCAATTATTTTAACAGCGCCATTTAATAAGTATGAAAGAGATAAATATTATCCTCCTGTGCCAATTTACTCCTGGTATGATACAGGTTACATCTCCGCTTTTTCAGGAAGAAGAACCTGGGCTGCCGACCAAGAACAGGTTGATATTATGGGTTACAAAGCAGACAGTTTGTTTGAAGAAAGGAAACTTATTTTTGGAGATAAATCTGCGGACAATATTAACCAGTTTCTTGGTAAATACAAAATTGATTATGTTTATTTGGTTTGGGGACAAAAGTTTGCCGCGGATGTTAGAGATCTTGACTTAAAGGAGATCTATAATTCCCAAAATGTAAAGATATATCAAAGGGTATCTAAATGAAAATAATTAAAAATCTTTTAAATAGAAAAATATTACAAATTAAACTTTATTTATGGTTAATTTTACTTTTGGCCGCTCTTTTAAGGATTGTTAATATCTCCGGCAGTCCTCCGGCTTTGTATGGAGACGAGTTGACGACAGTTTATGATACTTATTCTGTTCTCAAAACAGGGCACGATCAGCTTGGAGATTTCCTTCCTCTGACTTTTAAAATGAGCGGGGGACGTCCTGCCGGATACGTCTATTTTTCCATCCCCTTCGTCTCCCTCTTTGGGCCTTCGGCCCCAGGAGTAAGGATGCTGTCAATTATTTCCGGATTAGGAATTGTCATAGTTTTATATTTATTATCAAGACATTGGTTTGATGAAAAAGTTGCTGCCATCACCGCTTTGTTTGCGGCCTTATCACCATGGGATATAAATTTAAGCCGGGGAGGCTATGAAACCCATTTTGCTTTGTTTTTATCTGTTTTAGGAATTTTTACTTTTATTGTCGCAAGACAAGAACCCGAAACTTCGATCTTTAGATCGGAGAGAGGGTTCATTAAATCAAAATTCCAACCGTGGCTGTTAGTCATTTTTGCAATCTGTTTTTCCATCGCTGTTCATACTTATCCGACCTATAAATTAACAATTCCTTTAATCTTGTTAGTGCTAATTTTTACTTCCGGAAATTTGAGACAGTATCTGCAGGGTAAATATCTATTACCGGTAATTATTTCCGCTTTAATTTTGTTAGTAGGATTTTCATTGGTTGCAGTTCAATCTACTACCACCGGATCCGACAAGAGATTTTTAGCTATTAATATTTTTGGACAGCAGGAACTGCAAGAAAAGATTGTGCAGAAAATAAACGGGGAGAGAGCGGTTAGTTCTATGCCGGTATACCTTTTGCCGCTTTTTCATAATAAATATATTGAAAACAGCCTCTTGATTGGCGAAGGATATTTATCACATTTTTCTTTAGATTTTCTTTTTATCCATGGCGATAGAAATCCCCGCCACAATATGTCTTTAATGGGGCAGCTTTACTTAATAGAGATTGTTCTGTTGGTAATAGGTTTAGCGTTTATTGCTTTAAGTAATAGACGATTACTTATTTTACTTTTGGGATGGCTTCTAATAGCTCCTCTCCCGGCAGCACTGATGCTGGAACCTCATGCATTAAGGAGCTCTTTAATGCTTCCTCCGCTGATAATCTTTTCGGCGACAGGACTTTACGTTTTGGTAAGTCACAGGAAAGAAAAGGGAATGAAATTTTTACTTTGGACAGTGGTATTTATCTTTTTCATTCAATTTACATTTTTTATTAACAGGATATTTTTTTTAACATCTAATGAATTAAGCAGATTTTGGTCTTTTCCTGCCAAAATCGCCGCCCAATATATAATGTCAAACAAGGACAACTTTGATTACGTTTTAGTATCGGACAGAATTGATAACATTGAATACGCCTACCCGGTTTATTCCCAAACAGATCCGAGCATTATTATTGCTCAAAATAAGCAAAGAGACAGATTAGGAAAGTATGAATTTAAAAGGATTGATAATGTTTACATCGGTCATATCCCGGAGAGTGAAATTGAAAGTTTTATTGGGGGATTAAATAAAAAAGTATTGTTTATCGGATCACCAGAGGAAGCAAAGAGTTTAGATAATTACCAGCTTCATAAGGGGCTAGACGCCCTTCCAGCCTTTGTAACCGCTTCATCAGAATTTTAAGAACGCAACTTTTCGATTTAATTTAGCGAGTCATTTACTTATTAATGGCTACTTGGTAACATTAAAACTATGCCTGGAAAAATTTCAGTGGTCATAAATACTCTAAATGATGACACCACTATTAGTAGGGCAGTCAAATCAGCCTCTTGGGCAAATGAGGTGGTAGTTTGTGACATGCACTCAGAAGATAAAACCGTAGAAATTGCCAAGAAAAGCGGGGCCAGGGTAGTAGATCATGAACGCCAGAAATATGTTGAGTTGGCTAGAAATTTCAATATCTCTCAGTCCAAAAACGAGTGGGTGTTAATTTTAGATCCCGATGAAGAGATTCCCTCTACTTTGGCTGAAAAATTAACTGATCTAGTTCAAAAGGATGAAGTGTCATATATGGAAATTCCTAGAAAAAATATCATCTTTGGTAAGTGGATGCAAGATTCCATGTGGTGGCCAGATTACAACATCAGGTTTTTTAAAAAAGGAAGTGTCAGGTGGGGTGATGAAATCCACCGCCCTCCAAAGACAGAAGGTAAGGGCTTAAAACTTCCGGATGAAGAAAAGTATGCTTTAAATCATTATCATTACACCAGTATCTCTCAATTTATAGAAAGGATGAACCGTTATAGCAGTGCCCAGGCGGAAGAGTTGCAAAAAGGAGGCTATAAATTTCATTGGCCTGATTTAATAACTAAACCTTTAAGTGAGTTTTTAGGTCGGTATTTTGCCAACTCCGGTTTTAAAGATGGCTTACACGGACTGGCTTTAAGTTTACTGCAAGCATTTTCTTTTTTAACAGTTTATTTAAAAGTCTGGGAGATGGAGAAGTTTACCCAGCAAGAGGTAAGGTTATCTGAGGTGAAAAATGTCAGCCAAAAAGCAGGACAAGAAATAAAGTATTGGTTTAAGTATGGGGATCTTTCTTCTAATCCGGTGGTCAATCTAGCCCAGAGAATTCGTAACAAACTCTTATGAAAAAGGTGGCGGTTGTTATTTTAAACTATAAGGCTCGGGAAAATACCTTAAAGTGTGCTGATTCAGTGAAAAAATCAGATTATGAAAATTTAGAAATTATTGTGGTAGATAATAATTCCGGTGATGGTTTAGCTGAAGAGATAAAGAAGGTAGTAGGAGTTATATTTATCCAAAATAAGGATAATTTAGGTTACAGCGGGGGGAATAATGTGGGGATTAAAAAGGCACTGGAAGATGAGGCAGAGTATGTTTTTATTTTGAACATGGATACAGTGATAGATAAAAAGGCCATCACCCAACTTGTGATTGCCATAGAAGAAAATCAGGCGGGAGTTTTAGGTCCAAAGATTTTATTTTTTGATAAGAAAACTATTTGGTATGCCGGAGGAACATTGGATTTAAATAATGTCTTGGGGGGACACCGGGGAGTGGATGAAGAAGACCATGGCCAATATGAGAAGATAGAAGAAACTGATAATGTTACCGGTGGGGCAATGTTTGTAAAGAGTGACATTTTTGTCAAAATTGGGTTATTCGATGAAAGGTATTTTTTATACTATGAGGATAGTGATTTTTGTTTTAGGGCTAAAAGGGCCGGATTTAAGTTGATGTATGTACCCACTGCTGTTATCTACCATGAGAATGCCAAGTCAACTGGTTTGGGGTCTCCTCGTCAAGACTACTTTATCACCCGTAACCGGATGCTTTTTGCTTCAAAATTTTTACCCTTTCGTACGAGATTTGCGCTCTTTAGAGAAACTTTAAGGAATATTGCTATTTCCACCAAAAGACTGGCTTTAATTGATTTTCTGCGGGGTAATTGGGGAAAAGGAAGTTTTTAAGGGGTTAATCCCTAAACCGAAGTTTTTTTCCGGTATAGTTCATGATTACCACAAGTACTATTAAGCTTGCTAGGGAAGTCCAAAGCCCATATTTAAATGATCCAGGCTCAAATTTAAACTGAACTAGCGATTCTCCTGTGGGTAACTCTACTGCCCGAAAAACTCCGTCAGCAATGAATAATTTTTGCGGGAGCCCATTTATGGAGACTTTCCATCCGGGATAATAGGAATCTGTAAGTAATAATATGCCGCCATTTTTAGTTGATGTTTGGATATTAACTTCATTAGGCAGATAATGAACAATCTGGGCTTGATCACCGGTAGTGAGTTTATAGCGATCCTTACTTGGTTGCTCGCTAAGGATAACCTTCTTGGAAAAATCATAACCTTGATATAGTTTAGTCAGGGCTTTAAGGTAATCGCTTTCTACCTCATATTCCCCCATGATCTGAGCTCTCGGTAAAACATGGGTATTCTCTAAAATAACAGTGCTTTGATCTTCGAAAACTTTTTTAAATTTAGAACCAATTTTAGGAGAGATAGTCCCCTCGTAGCTATCAATAGATCCATTGGGTTTTCTCTTGACAGACATTAAATATTTGACTCCGGCTAAATCTAAGAAAGGGGAGTTGTAGTTACTCAGTTCAGCGTAGCGGGTAAAAGTGTTTTGTGGCGGGTTAGTATTGTAGACATTATAAAAAGCGGCATATTGCTTAGAGTATAAAGGGTTGTAGCCTGAGGGAGACATCAAACGATAAGGGATCCAGGTATTGGGAGGGAGACTCTCACTTTTCTCTCTTTCAACTCTAAAAAACTCTACATTTTGTTGCAGAAACTCCAAAGCTGGGGTGGGGGGATACAAGAAAGTTTGGGGGATAAAAGGGGTGTATTTCAGACCGAAACGAAATTGGTCAAAAATAACCAGCAGGAAAATAATAACTGTCACAATTTTAATATTGGAAATCATTTTCAAACTAAACAAAAATATGGTGATTAATCCTAGAGGTAAAAAGAGGTTTCTTAAAGAGACAGAGAGATGGGGAATAGTGTTTTCATCAAGTCCTGGAAGTTGCTGTTTAATTACCTGAGTAATCAAAATAATTCCTAAAGTCAAGATAGTGATGATCATCCATACCGTTAAAGTTGCTTTAAAAGTTGTTTTTCTGGCGGTTGTGAAAATATTTAGACCTTTTGCAGCTAACACGGCTGCGGAGAAATCTAAGAGGAATAAAGCCCGGGAAGCATAACTGGTGGAAAGCAGAGGAATTTTTAACTGATAGACTAATTTTCCTATCGCTGTATCAAAAATGAGCAGTAGGGATATAAGAATTATGAAACCAAAAAATGTGGTTATAAAGTCCTTCCTTCTCATCACTGCAGTGATAATTAAAGGCCAAGCTATAATTCCAAAATAACCGGTAGTTTCTTGGTAGATAAATCCCCAAAAATTGTACGTTACGGGGTTGCCGAAAAAATCCGGGGCGAAAAAAGTTAGAATATTTTGTAAAGGGAGCAGCCCAAAGTTATACATCACGATATTTTGATCTCCCTGCCGGATAGAGTTTTGAAAGAGCTCAAAGGTGGGTAAGATTTGCAGGGCTGCCAGGCCAATACCTAGAAGGTAAAAAAGTTCTCCAGTGAGGAAAACAAGTAGAGATGGTTTTAATTTTCTGTAAATGGAGATTGCCCTTACGGCCAAGTAAAAAGTTACCAAAATCAAAGAATATAAAGAAACCTGAAAGTTGCCGGCGGTTAAAAGAAAGAAAATAGTCAGGGAGATAAAACCAAGCCATAGAGGCCGCTTTTGGGTTAAGTATTTTTCAGTCAGGAAAAGAATTAAGGGCAGCCAAATGGCTGCTTGAGCAGGAGAGTTGTATTCTAAAAAGATGATTGAGAATCCGGAGAATGCATAGATAATTGCTCCCAAGGAGGATGCTAACTTATTTAACTTAACTTCTTGTAAATAAAGGTAAGTGAAAACCATGGATAAAAATGGTTGCAGCATAATAATTGCTGTCCATCCCCGAATATTCCCCAGGAGAAGCATCAGTATATTTGGTGGGTAGAAAAATGCAGATTGCCAATCAGCGAGAAGGGGAGTACCAGCAAAAGAGTATGGATTCCATAAAGGGATGGATCCCTGTTTAAAGATACTGATAACTAAATCTCTCCAAGGGTAATATTGAGAAAAGACATCAGATAAAATAGGGTTTTTTACTGGTACTCCTGTGGGAAATCCCCATTTATAATCTAACCAGGGATAGTAAGCCCCAACAAGAGTATCTGCTGGTAAGGGAATTTTTCCTAAGAAAACTTGATAAAAAAAGGCGCAAGTTAAGATGAAGAAAAGGAAAACAATAAGAGTGTTTTTGTGATTGAGGAGGGAATTCATAATCTCAAGATACTGAGGGTATTGACCTTATCATAACATGGTCATATGGTGATTACTACGGAGGTTAGCCTTAAATTTTGCATTAGAAATAAACTCTGTTAAACTTAGAAAAGAGCCGAAAAAGAAACAATAATGATCTCTGTTATTATACTTACTAGGAATGAAGAGGACAGAATTAAAGCATGTCTTGAGTCAGTCAAGTGGGCTGATGAGATCATCGTGGCCGATAACGATTCAACGGATAAAACTTTGGAGGTAGTAAAAAAATACACTGATAAAGTTTTTGTTTATAAAGGTCAGGATTTCGCCCAGTTACGCAACATGGCGATGGGGAAAGTAAGTGGAGACTGGGTGTTTTATGTGGATGCTGATGAAAGGGTTTTAAAACCATTAAGAGAAGAGGTAGAGGAGATCACTCAAAAGGGAGATAAGTCAGCTTATGCTGTGAGTCGAAGAAATATTATCTTCGGGCAGGAGGTAAATTATGGTCCGTATAAAGATGATTGGATGGTCAGGTTGTTTAAAAGGGATAAATTTAAAGCCTGGGTGGGGAAAGTGCATGAGTATGGGACATTTGAAGGAAACTTGGGTTACACCAAAAATTCTTTGTTACATCTTACTCACCGTAATATTGACCACTTTATTTTAAAGAGTTTAGAGTGGTCCAAAATTGATGCTAAGCTGCGTTTAGAAACCCAGCACCCCAAGATGACCAAATGGCGCTTTTTAAGGATTTTTTTAACTGAGCTGTATCACCAGGGTATTAAAAGGAGAGGTTTTTTGAGCGGTACGGTAGGAATAATTGATTCTATCTTACAAGTATTCTTTTTTTACATGACCTATGTCAGACTCTGGGAGATGCAGCAGACTAAACCTCTGGAAGAGGAATATAAAGAGATAGATCAAAAATTAATGGGAAATGATTTTCAATATTAATGAAGATAGCTTTATATACTCCTTATCTTGATAGTTTTGGCGGTGGGGAAAGATATATTTTAACTATTGCTCAAACGCTTTTATCTGATCATCGGGTAGATCTGCTTTTAGATAAACACCTTCAGAGTCTAAACTATGAAAAATTAATTACTGATTTGTCCAAAAGATTAAATCTCAATCTTTCAAATTTGCACCTGGTTCCAGCTCCGGTTGGCCAGGGGAGTAATTTTTTCAAACGTTTACTATATTTGCGCAATTATAATTACCTGTTTTATCTCACTGATGGGAGTATTTTTTACTCAACCGCTAAAAACAATATTATTCACTTCCAAGTTCCTTTTCAAAATCTGACTCCTAAAAATATCTGGCAGAAAATAAAAATTAAAAGTTGGGATTTAGCTATTTATAACTCTCAGTTTACCAGAGGTTATGTTGAGCCTCAATTGGGACTTAAAGGGCAAGTGATCTACCCTCCGGTTGATATAAGCAGCATTAAGTCTTTAAAGAAGAAAAAATATATATTATCAGTTGGTAGGTTTACCAGTTTTACCAGATCCAAAAAACACCAAGAGATGATTGAAGCTTTTGCTGATATTTTCAAAAAAGGTCAGATAAAGGGCTGGAGTTTACATTTAGCTGGATCTGTCGAAGGAGATAGTAGTTATGTTCGTCAGTTACAAGATCAAGCCCGGGGGCTACCGGTATTTTTTTATCCTGATTTGCCCTTTGATAACTTAATGGAACTTTATGGGCATTCCAGTATTTACTGGCATGCAGCAGGATTTGGGGAAACAGATCCAGCTAAGATGGAGCATTTTGGCATTACAACTGTCGAAGCCATGGCAGCAGGATGTGTTCCAGTAGTGATCAGTCATGGGGGACAGGTGGAAATTGTTGAAGATGGCAAGTCGGGATTTTTATGGAATAATTTAGAGCAGTTGCAGCAACAAACCTTAAAACTGATTAAAGATCCAAAGCTAATGTTAAATCTGTCCCAGCAAGCTCAACTTAGGAGCAAGGCTTTCTCTAAAGAAAATTTTACAAGTAGCATTAAGGAGATTATCTAAAACGATGACTAACGATATGGTGAGTGTTATTACTGTGACCTACAATAGTGCCAAAACTATTAAAGAGTGTTTAGATTCAGTCCTGGCCAGTAGTTTAAAAGCTGAAATTTTGGTGGTAGATAATAACTCTCAAGATAAAACCAGAGAGATTATCAAAAGATACGGGAAAAGGGTTTCATTAACTGAGTCTAAGAAGAATTTAGGCTTTGCTAAAGCTTGTAATTTAGCTGGCCTCAAGGCTCGTGGTAATTATCTTTTTATTTTAAATCCTGATGCTCAGATTATCGGTGATAGCTTGGCTAAACTTTTAAAGTTTGTCCAAAATAATCCAGAGGTAGGAATAGTCGCTCCCCAACTAATTAAAGGTACTAATCAGATTCAGCCTTCAATCAGAAAACTTCCTACTTTAATGGGAGCTGTTAAGGAATATTATTTAAGACAATCAGGTAGCTATGAGCAGTATGTTCCTCAAAGTACTGCTCCAGTTGAAGTGGAAGCTGTTTATGGGGCAGCGATGCTGATCAAAAAAGAGGTTTTTCAATCTCTAAAAGGTTTTAATGAAAGATACTTTTTATACTATGAAGATTTAGATCTTTGCCGGAGGGTTAAAAAAGCTGGTTTCAAAATTATTTACTGTCCTGAAGCTAAAGTCAGACATGAAATAGGAGCCAGTGTTAAAAGTATTTTTTTCAAACACCTGCCTTTTGGGATGCGGACTTTAGCTAACTTTTTTGTTTTTAAAGGCATGGGGAGCGGTTATTATCAGATCAGAAGTGGCAATATTTATCATGGGTTTGTCCAAGCTTTAATCATTAGGTTGTTAATTTATATAGCAGTCAAAATGAGATTATATAGAGGAGAAGCAAAAATTCATGAGGTTTGAGCATCTGAGGAAAGTTGGGCTGTGGAAAATTGGTATAGAGCTGATATCTTCATCAACCTTCCGTCTGATTGTATTTTTGCTGGTTTTTGTATTTACTTTCATTCTGCGGTCCCATAACTATGACCGTGTTCCCACCGCTAATCATTTAGATGAAATGCTCTATGCCTGGTCCGGGCTTTATCTTATTGAAGAGGGGGTACCGGTTTCCTGGTCTACTCTTGACTACCCCAAGAGGGCGCAAGTTTTTAAAGGCAAGATTTCTTACAAAGGAGGGATACCTGAGGCCAGTGTGACTTTATATAAGCCCTGGCTAGATGAACCACCTGGTTTTTCTCTTTTAGTAGGGGCTTTTGCTCACTTTTATAAAGCGGAAAAGACTGATTTTGTACCTTCATCTTATATTAGAATGCCGGTAGTTTTGCTGGCTGGGTTTACTTCGGTGATGATTTTTTTAATTGGAAGATTAGTCAGCGGTTTTGGGACGGGAATTTTAGCGATGCTCATTTTTGGAACAACTCCAATTTTAGTTTTTGCCTCGAGATCTGCTATGCCGGAGAATCTTATTGCCTTTCTTTTAACTCTCACCACTTATCTGCTTTTAAAATTTTACCAGCAGCCTAAATTTTTATACTTACTACCATTACCTTTGCTGGTGGGAATAGCTGGTTTATCTAAACCCACTGGATATTTTTTATTGCCTTTGGTGTTGTTTATAGTTTTTATGGTGCTGTATAAGTTAAAGAAAGTAAAGCTAGTTTTACGTTTTAGTCTCTATTTAATTATTGGGACAATACCTTTCATCATTTTTTATTTTTGGTATGGATTGCATTTTGACCAGGAAATTTTTTGGCAAATCACCTCCACCCAATCTCATCGTCCCGTTGGATTTAACTCTTTAGCTTGGTTTTTTATCTCGCCTGCTTACCGTACCCTCATATTCAAAGATAGTTGGTATGTTTTTGGACTTCTGTCGGCAGCTTATTTTATTTTCTCTCCTTTAGATGGTCTAAAACGGTTAATTAGTTTGACTTTTGTTTATTGGATTATGGTAGTGATGATCTCAGGCGGGGAAGGAGATCTCCTGCCGTGGTATCGTTTTCCAGCCTTTCCTTTTTTAGCCATCCTTACGGCTTGGGGTTTACAGTACTTAGTAAAAAGGGCAGATTTTTTTGCCACTTTTTTAGCTGCTGGGTTGCTTTTAGGTAACCGTTTATTATTAGTTAATCCTTTCCGTCCCAATATTGATCCAACTAATTTTAGGCTGATTTTTTCAGCTTTAATGCTACCTTCATTATCAAAATTTATCTTTGAAGAAAAGTGGTTAGATAAAGCTTGCCGTCTTATTATTGTTGGTGTCATTGTGATAGGTATTTATTTTAACGTGGTATATATTTATAACGCTTTTGAATTGGATTGTGAGAGTAAGACTTGCCCAATAGTACCATCAACATTTCTGTCATCTCTACGTTTTCCGTTTATATGGAGATGGCTGGTGGTAGGAGAGATTCCTTTAAAATAAGTAAATGAAATTTTTCTGTAAAACCCAAACACTGCTTATTATTATTCTTTTATTAGGGCTTTTTTTTAGAATTTATAAACTGGAGTCTTTTTATATCTTTACTCACGATCAGGATCTTTACTCGTGGATAGTAAAGGATATCTTAGTGGATAAACATTACCGTTTAATTGGACAATTGACTAGCATTGATGGAGTATTTATTGGACCGCTTTTTTATTACTTCTTAACTCCTTTTTTTGTTGGACTAAAGATGAATCCTCTGGCGGCAACAATTCCTGGTACTATTATTGGCCTTCTAACGGTATACAGCTTTTATTGGGTACTTAAGCGCTTGTTTAATCAAGAAGTTGGCTTAATTGCTTCATTTTTATATTCTGTTTCTTGGACTAATGCTTTTTTTGACCGGTGGATAGTACCGACTCAACCAACGGTTCTGTGGTCCGTGTGGTTTTTGTACGCACTTTTTATATTTTATAAAGGAAATCAAAAATCCTTTATTCTTTTGGCAATTTTATCCGGTTTGATTTGGCATATCCATGTAGCCCTTGGGCCATTATTACTTCTAATTCCCCTAGTTTTAGTAATTTCCCGCCCAAAAACGTATTTAAAAAATTTACTTATCCCCTTATTTATCTTTCTTATATTAACTGCTCCTTTTTGGTTTTTTGAAATCCGTCATGATTTTGGGCAGATTAGAGGGCTTTGGTTTTTCTTAGCTCAGGATTCAGAGGAAGCAGAGGGTTTGTTTAGGTTGAGCCGAATTTTAGACAATGCCGCCGGACCCTTGGGAGGTAATCTTATTTTTGGATATAAAATTTCCGGGCTGCTGGAAATTTTGCTCTTGGGGATCATCTCCTTATATCTTAATTTTAAAAAAGCTATCTTTAAAAATCATCTTTTAATCTTATGGGTGTGGGTGGTGGTGATGCTTTTAAGTCAACTGGTTTCCAAAAGGGGGATAAGCGAATATTATTTTGCTAATTTAGTAGTTATCCCTATTTTGTTGGTATCAGTGCTAACCTCTTATCTTTATCAAAACTCCAGGAAAAACATCATATTACTGTTTATTGGAGGATTTTTTTTGGTCAATACCTATTTTTTTATCAAAATGCCCGAGTATGGGGATAGTTACCTGGAGAAAAAGAGAGTGGTGGAATATATCCAAAATGACATGTCAAAAAACAATTACCCTTGTATAGGTGTAAATTATATTGCTAAATTTGGTACTGATGTAGGGTTTAGATATCTTTTATGGTGGAAAGGGGTCAATTTGATTAAGCCTGGATCTGGGGCTCCTAACTACAATATAGTTATTCCATGGTCCACCTCAGAAGGGGAAATTGATGCCCGTTTTGGCTCTTTAGGGGTAATTTTACCCAAAGAAGAAAAGTTTAATGATTATAAAGTCTGCAGTGATCCCAATAACCAACTCCTGCCCCTTTTGGGCTTTACAAAATAATCGGAGCTCATTTACTTCAAGATTTTAAATTGTTACCATAAAGGGGTTAGGATGAATAAGAAGACTATACTCCTACTGGGGTTAATAATTGTTTTGGCCTTTTTTTTGAGATTTTACCGGGTAACGGAAGTCCCCCCTGCCTTAAATTGGGATGAAGTTTCTATTGGCTATAACGCCTATTCTGTCTTAAAAACAGGCCGTGATGAGTGGGGTAAATTTTTACCGATCCATTTTAAAGCTTATGGAGAGTATAAACTTCCAGCTCAAATCTATGCTTCTATCCCCGGCATTGCTTTATTTGGCTTAAATGAACTTGGTGTCAGGATTACCCCGGTTATTTATGGAACACTAACAGTTATGGCAGTTTTTTTCTTAAGTCTGGCCTTATTTAGAAGTAGTTGGGTGGGAATGGGCGCAGCCTTTTTACTGGCTATTTCTCCCTGGCATATTCATCTGACCCGGGCCTCGTTTGAATCCTCTTTTGCCGTCTTTTGGGTAGTTTTAGGAATCTGGTTTTTAGTAAAGGGATTTGAGGATAAAAAATGGTTTATTTTATCGATGATTCCTTTTGCCGTCTCAGTTTATACTTACAATACAGCCAGAGTTTTTACTCCTCTTTTTTTAATCTTTTTGCTGCTTCTCTTTCGCAAAACTTTTTTTAAATTGCCCAGGATAGTACTGGCCTCGTTAGTTGTTTTTTTAATCTTAATGATTCCCCTCCTCCCTTACTATTTAAGTGGAGAAGGCAACGCCCGTTACAAATTAGTAAGTATTACAGATGATCCCGGGCTAGTTTTGAGAATTAATGAAAATAGGGGAAACTCCTCTCTGCCGGATCCTTTGCCCCGTTTGGCGCACAATAAGGCAACTTATATCTTCTATTATGTTGCGGGAAATTATTTAGCCCATTTTACTCCCGATTTTTTATTTTTTTCCGGCGCTCCCCATAAACAGCACCATGTTCAGGGAATGGGTGAACTTTATCTTTTTCAGGCCCCATTTTTACTGTTAGGACTTTATTTTTTGTTCAAAACTCAAAACAAATTCAGGTGGCTTTTAATATCCTGGTTACTACTGGCTTTTGTTCCTGTTTCCATGACCCAAGACAGCATTCCTCACGCCCTTCGAACCTTGGTTAGTGTACCTGTTTATCAGCTGCTGAGTGCCTTGGGTCTTTATGAAGTCTTTCTACTGGTTGGGAAACGGAAAACATTACAGACAGCAACGGCCTTTGTTACCGTAATAGTTATAGTTGTAAGTGTGGCGTTTTATTTAAATAACTACTATAAAAATTATGCGGTCAACTATTCCCGCGATTGGCAGTATGGTTATAAACAAGCGGTAGCTTATATAAATGAGCATCAGAATGAATATGATCAGCTAGTTTTCAGCCGGCGCTATGGGGAGCCGCATATGTTTACATTATTCTATTTAAACTATCCTCCCTCAAGCTACCAGAACAATCCTAACCTGGTAAGATATGAAACTAATGATTGGGTTTGGGTTTTAAATTTTGATAAATACTATTTCCCTGACTTAAGTGATGAAGGAACCAGTTTTAAAGATATTGTCAATAAAAATCCCGGGAAAAGACAGCTTTATATCGGTAAACCGGAAGATTTTCCATCCGATTATCCGCGCCTTAAAAGTATCAGTTTCTTAAACGCAGCGCCGGCTTTTGATATAGTAGAGGTTAGATGAAAAAAAGCACCATCCTTCTGATTTTAATATTAACTCTGTTTTTGGGTACAAGACTCTATAAAATTGATGAAATCCCTTCTTCAGTTTATTGGGATGAGGCATCAATAGGTTATAACGCTTATTCCATATCTCAAACAGGGAAAGATGAGTGGGGGCAGTTTTTACCGGTCCACTTTAAGGCCTTTGGAGAATATAAGCTGCCTGTTTATATCTATACGACTGCTTTATCGGTTTCTGCCTTCGGCCTAAATGAGCTGGCGGTAAGGCTTCCCGCCGTTGTCTTTGCCTTTTTTAATATACTACTTACTTATTTTATTGCTAAAAAAATCTCCAGTAGTAAAGCGGTGGGGCTTTTAAGTGCCTTTTTTTTATCGATTTCTCCATATTTTTTTATCTTCTCCCGAACAGGTTATGAAGCTACTGCGGGACTTACACTTTTCCTTTTGGGAGTCTTGGCGTTTTTGAACGCTTCACAAAGACCCTGGTTTTTTCTCTTTTCAGGTCTGGCTTTTGTGTTGAGTATGTACACTTATAACGCTTACAGGATTCTTTCGCCCTTGGTTTTACTTATTTTTACTACCAGATTATTAACCATTCATCGAATACACCTTACTAAAAGTTTGGTGGTGGTTTTTATAACCGGTTTGATTTTTATTTTAGGATGTTTGCCGCTGGTAAATTTTCTTAAGAGCGAAAGTTCAATTAGCCGTTTCCAAGCCATAGGTATTGAGAATTTGGACAGAAAAAAAGTCTTTATTGTTTTGGATATTGTCCAAAATTACCTCTCTCATTTTAACCCCATCTATCTGTTTATAAATGGAGATAAAAATCTTCGTTCCCAACAGTCAGGCTTTGGTCAATTATTTGTCTATGATGCAATTTTACTATTTCTGGGGTTGCTTTATTTGCGAAGCAAAGAACTTGTTCATTTGAAAGGGAATTCAAAGGTCAGTAGATGGCCATTAATACTGCTTTTGCTAAGCTTTTTACCGGCCAGTGTTGCCCGTGAAGCACCCCACGCTTTAAGATCATTAAGCGCTGCGCCGTTTTTTAGTATTATTACCTCTTTTGGTGTAATTTATTTACAGAACAAGTTTTCTGTAAACAAGGAGAAACTGGTGTTGGGAGTAGTGGTAGTCTACTTAGGTTTATTTTTAGTTTACTTTAATAATTTTTTAAATGTTTATTCTTTAAACAGCTCTTCATATTGGCAGGAAGGTTATAAGTTGGTTTATCAGCACTACGCTAAAGAGTTTAAATCTTATGACCACGTCTTAATTTCTGACAGATATGCCCAGCCTTATATTTTTGCCTTATTTTATCAACAATATGATCCCCAGCAGTTTTGGTCCAGCTTAACATATAACACTGATATCAGGGCGGCAACTTCCCAAGTGAAAGGATTTGATAAGTTTATCTTTGACGATGTGGACTATAATCAGCTACCTTTAGGCAAGACTTTAATCTTTACTCATCCTACCGACAGGTTGGATGAACTGGGGGTAAAGAATATCCTTTACCATAAGGATGGAAGTGTCGCCTTTTATATTTATGAATACTCTAAGTAAGAAGTTTATTTATACCGCCTTTTTTTTGATTATTCTTTTAGCTGCAGCCCTCCGGTTGTATCAATTAAGCCAAATCCCTCCTTCTTTATCCTGGGATGAGGCTGCCGCGGGATATAACGCGTGGACAATTGCTAACTTTGGACAGGATGAAGGGGGAAGGAATTTCCCTTTATTTTTTAAATCATTTGAAGACGACAAGCATCCGGTTCATATTTATATCACTGCCGTCTCGGTTAAGATATTGGGATTATCGGAATTTTCGACAAGGTTACCCGCAGCTATTTTTGGAGTATTGAACGTTTTAATAATCTTTTTTTTAGGCAGAATGCTTTTTAAAAGTTCCGGGATAGGGCTTTTGGCCGCTTTCATCTTAGCAATCTCACCTTATAATTTACACTTTTCTCATTTTAATCATGAGTTTAATATTGCCGTATTTTTCTTTATGTTGGGATTGTGGATGTTTCTTGCGGGAATTAATAGAAAAAGTTATTTGTTATCCCTGTCTTTTTTCAGCTTTGGTATCTCTTTAATTTCTTATCATAGCTCTAAAATTGTTGTCACCCTGCTTATTTTGTTACTGGTAATATTATTTTTTAAAAAACTCCGGCAGCTTAAAAAACAGTTCTTGTTGGGAATTGGTATTCTGTCATTTTTTATCGGGATTATTTTATTTAACCCGGAGCTTTTAGGTATAGCCCGAATGAAACAAACCGCTTTTTCTCCTAAGGAGATTCAATCTACTCAAGGGTATAAAATGACTCAAAATGAACTTGTGGGAAAGGTAGATATTATCTTTCATCAATATTTGACTCATTTCTCCCCAGAATTTTTGTTTATTTCCGGGGACAGAAATTCCCGATTGTCTGCTCAATCCAGCGGAGAATTTTATAAAATAGAGGCGTTGTTTCTCTTTTTGGGACTTATCATTTTAGTCCGGAAACGGTCCAAAGTATCCTTACTTCTTCTAGCTTGGGCCTTACTTGGTCCCGTGCCTTCGGCTTTGGCTAAAGAAGCGCCTCATGCCGGAAGAGCAATGTTTATGACTGGCAGTTGGCATCTGATTATTGCTTTGGGATTTGCGTTCCTGATAAATTTAGCGCATAAATTACCTTTAAAAATCGTTATAATCGCGGGAGGATTACTGCTTTATGGAATCTTTCTAAAAGAGAATCTAACGTACTATTATGGTGAGTATGGAAACAGATATGCTGTAGATTGGCAGTACGGGATGAGACAGATCGTGGATTACATTAAGAGACACCCTGAATTTTCGCAAGTCTATATGACCGACGTCCGGTCTCAGCCTTATATATTTTTCCTTTATTATTTTAAAATACTGCCAGATGATTTTCAGAAAACGGTGAAATATAACGATACCCAAAGCCGTAGCTATAATTTGGTCTCTGTGTTTGACAAATATCACTTTGGAGATTGGGATCCGATTGAAAGCATACCTTTTCCCAATGTTCTTTATGTCATCAGCCCCAGCCATTATAATGGACTAAGATATAAAAATTCTTTTACTAATGCTGAACTGGTGAAGTTTCCCAATGGGACTGACGCTTTTTATATGGTAAGTAAATATTAAAAAAGCAGGATGAATAAATTATCGGTAGCCTTAGCCACATTCAATGAAGAAGCCAATATCGGTGAATGTTTAAAATCGGTGAAAGATATCGCCGATGAAATCATTATTGTTGACGGTACTTCCCAGGATAAAACAGTAGAGATTGCCAAGTCGTTGGGAGCCAAAGTAGTACAAGTTCCCAATGATCCGATGTTTCACAATATGAAGCAGAAAGCTTTTGATCTGGCCAGTGGAGGATGGGTTTTATATTTGGATGCTGATGAAAGAATCCCCCCCGCCTTAGCCAAAGAGATTACCTCAATTATTAACATGAGAAACCTGCAGATAGACCATTACCAACAGCATATAAAAAACAGACAGCTTTTTTTAAGACACCAACAGTTGTTGGAAAAAAGGGATGGACAGGTAGGGGATAACAGTAAAGATTATGTGGCTTTTTTCTTTCCCCGGCTAAATTACTTTTTAGGAAAATACCTGCGTTTTGGAGGAGTTTATCCTGATGGAGTTATCCGTTTGTTTAAAAAAGACCAGGCCTATCTTCCTTGTAAGGATGTTCATGAACAGATGGTGGTTAAAGGCAGGGTAGGATGGCTGCAACATGATTTGTTGCATCTGGCTGACACCACTTTTGGAAGATACTTACAAAGAAACAGCCGTTATATAAATCTGATAGCTCAAGATATGAGGAAACAAAAAATGAGTAAAAACCCTATTAATATGGTCAATTACTTTATTGTCAAACCCATCTGGTGGTTTTTATTAACCCAGATACGCCATAAGGGTCTTTTGGATGGTTTCCCAGGGATAATCTTTTCACTCTTTTCTGCTTTGCGTTTCCCCCGGGCTTACTGGAGGTATCTTTTCAATGATTAAAGTAGCTTTTAATATCTCTCCTCTTTCCAGCGGTCATAAAACCCGGGGGATTGGAGTTTATGCCAGAAATTTAATGGAACATCTTCAGAAAAGATCAGAGGTGGTAATTGAAGAATTTTCAGATATTTCTGAAGTGAAAGATGCCGATTTAGTCCATTTCCCTTTTTGGGATTTATTTCAAAGATCACTACCTTTAAAGAACAAATTCCCCACTATTGTAACCATCCATGATGCTATTCCCTTAATTTTTTCCCAGCATTATCCTCCTGGTATTAAAGGAAAAATCAACAATTTTTGGCAAAGGCAGGCTTTAAGAGATGTTAAAGCGGTGATTACTGATTCCCGGTCCTCAAAGCAGGATATTAGTAAATATCTTCATGTACCTTTAAATAAGATTTTTCCGATCCCTTTAGCCCCGGCTGCAGATTTTCAACCCGTCAAAGATTTAAAAAAACTAGACCAAGTAAGAAAAAAATATAATCTGCCCCAAAAATTTGTTATCTTTGTTGGTAGTGTTAACTGGAATAAAAACTTGGTGGGTTTAACTCAAGCCAGTTTAGAAGCAGGAATAGAGGTATTTTTAGTGGGGAAAGATTTTGAGGATAAAAGTAATTTAGATCATCCTGAGAGGAGAAGCTATGCCCAATTTTTAGAAAAATTTGGTGATCACCCCAAAGTTCATCTTTTAGGATTTGTACCAACTGATGATTTAGTGGCTTTGATAAATTTAGCTCAAGTACTGTTGTTGCCTTCTTATTACGAAGGGTTTGGTTTACCTATTTTAGAAGCCCAGTCTTGCGGCGTTCCGGTGATTACTAGCAAGACTTCTTCTATGTCCGAGGTAGCAGGAGAGGGAGCTGTCTTGGTTGACCCCTATAAAGTAGGGGAGATTGCCCAAGCGATCGACTCAATTTTGAAAAATGATAAACTTCGTCGTGATTTAGTTAAGAAAGGTGAGGAGAATGTTAAAAGATTTACTTGGGAGAAAACGGTTAGTGAAACTATTAATGTCTACCAGCAAGTCGTTAACTAAATAATGTAACCAATGAGCAGCTTAATCTCTTTTTTCAAAAGAAACACCACAGAATATTTTTTTACCATCATAGGAGTGTTCTTGGGCTGGAGAATAATACTGAGTCTTGTTGCCTTTTTGGCAGTGGCCATTGTACCATTAGGTTCCACTGACCGTTTCTTGGGCGGGGGAGTAGAAAATTATCTACTGGCACCCCTTTTTTATGGTTGGGCTAATTTTGATGGTGAACACTATTTATCAATCTCTATTTTTGGCTATAAAAATTTAGAGCAAGCTTTCTTCCCTCTATATCCAAAATTAATTGATCTTTTGTCCAGCCCTTTTTACAGTGATATCTTCTCAGCTATTTTTAGCTCTACTTTAATAGGGCTTTTGATATCCCACCTGGCATTTCTGATGTCCCTAGTCTTACTTTATAAACTAGTTAGAATTGATTATTCTCAAAAAATATCCTTATGGACAGTATTGTTGCTTCTTTCATTCCCCACCTCTTTTTATTTTGCTTCCCTTTACAATGAATCTTTATTTTTATTTTTGGCAGTAGCCTCCTTTTATTTTGCCAGAAAGAAGAGGTGGCTTTTATCAGCTTTGATGGCTATTTTTGCTTCAACTACCAGGGTTTTTGGAATCTTACTGCTGCCGGCATTAGCTCTGGAAGCTTATCAACAAAAAGCAGCCTTGTCCAAATCTTTCTGGCTGTTATTTATTCCTTTGGGGCTTTTAAGTTATATGTATTACCAGTGGACTAGTGTGGGTGATCCTTTAGCTTTCTATAACCTGCAAACTCTCGTTGGGCCCCAACATCAACAAGGTTTAATTTTATTCCCTCAAGTAGTTTACCGTTATATAAAAATGCTTTTAACTTTAGAAACTGCCAATCCTCTTTACCAAACTGTAGTGTTGGAATTTTTGACCGGAGTAACCTTTTTCTTGTTGCCTATTTATGGGTTTTTTAAAAAAATCAGACTTTCTTACTTATTATTTGCTTTAAGCGGTTTACTTCTTCCAACTCTCCCGGGGAGTTTTTCCTCTTTACCCCGTTATGTCATAATATTATTCCCCAGCTTTTTGTTACTGGCTCTTTTCATTACTAATATACCGAAACTTTTTAGATATTTAATAATGCTATTTTTTCTGGGAGGATTACTTGTCGAGACAGCTCTTTTCTTAAGGGGGTATTGGGTTGCATGATCAATAAATTTAAATACCTTATTACCCATCCTTTATTTTCCGGCAGTGCGGTGATGGTTTTGGGTAGTAATGTCACCAACCTTTTAAATTACGCCTACCATTTAGTGATGGGTCGGCTACTGGGGCCGGGTAATTATGGGGAGCTGGCGGTTTTGATATCCTTAATCGGACTTTTGGGTATCATCCCTCTGTCTTTTAATTTAGTGATTGTCAGGTTTGTTTCGGCCGCTCACTCCCCAAAAGAGATCACTGGTTTTATCAACTGGCTACAAAAGAGAACTATCCTATTGGCTCTTGGTATTTTGGTGCTTATTACTGTTGTTTCACCGTATTTGGCATCCTTTTTAAATATTGAGAATCCTCTTTTAATAGTCATGTCGGCGGTAGTTTTCCTTTTTATGGTCTTAACTGTGGCTAACAGGGCAGTGCTGCAAGGTTTACTGCGTTTTAAATATTTAACAATCAGTCTTATTAGTGAATATGGATTAAGGCTGATTTTAGGAGCAGCTTTTGTCTACCTTGGTTTTTCTGTTTTGGGGGTGATGTTTGGATTTATCGGCGCAGTAATCATTGCCTGGTTTTTATCCATCAAATTTATGAGTGATTACACTCAAGGCAGTGTTAAAGCCTCCACCCAACCCAATGTAAAGTCTCTATTTTTATACTCCGTTCCGGTTTTAGTTTACACTATTGCCAATACTTCGCTCTATTCAACGGATTTAGTTTTAGTCAAGCACTTTTTTTCTTCTCATGATGCCGGAATTTATGCTGCCCTTTCGACACTAGGGAAAATTATATTTTTTGGAGCCGGACCGGTAGCCCAGGTAATGTTTCCCATCATCTCTAAAAGACATGCCCAAGGTGAGGACTATAAAAAAGTTTTTCTTTACAGCCTAATTTTATCCCTTCTAATTTCACTGGCGGTTGTGCTGATTTACTGGCTTTTCCCTTCTCTTTCAGTAACAATTCTTTTTGGTTCTTCCTATTTGGAAGTTGCTGGGCTGCTGGTACAATTTGGTCTTTTTATGACTCTTTTAACACTTTCTTCACTGATGGTTAACTTCTACCTGTCTATTGGGCAAACAAAAGTGGTGGTCTTGCCGTTTGTGGCTGCTTTAGCCCAAATTATTGGTCTGTGGTTTTATCATTCAAGTCTGGAAATAGTAGTCAATGTTTCCTTAGTTGTTTCGATAGCGCTTTTTGCCGGACTGTTTGTCTACTTTTTTTCCTTCCGGGAGCAGGCTGGTTTAAAAAAGAGTCCACAACGATGAAAAAAGGCCTGCTCTTAATCATTACCTTACTGGTAATTGGTATTGTCTATAGGTTAACAATTACCGGGGATGGCAATTTTATCTTTAATATGGACAATGCCCGGGATATGGTTGATGTCCGGGAGATGGTAGTTTTGGGAAAACCCAGACTGATCGGTCCAACCTCCGGGGTGGAAGGATTTTTTAACGGTCCTTTTTGGTACTATCTTTTGGCAATTCCTTTTGTGGTGACTTCAGGGGATCCATATGGTGGCATTTTATTAATGATCGCTTTTTGGACAATCGGGGGATATTTTTTACTTAAAATTTTAAACCGTTTTGGTCCTCTGGCGGTTTTAAGTGGCGGAGCTTTATGGATTGCTTCTGATTATGTGCTTTTGGCCAGCCATTACGCTTTCAATCCCAACCCGGTAATTTTATTAACTCCGTTATTTATCTTCTTGCTGGAAAAATATTTAAAAAGTGGAGTAGTTTGGTATGGAGTAGCTTTATGGCTTTTAGGCGGATTATTTTTTAATTTTGAAATGGCGTTTGGGATTTTTATTCCGGCCATTGTTGTTTTAACTTTTGTCTTTTCCGGTAAAGGGAAACTACTGGCAAGCAAAAAATTCCTCTTTGGTTTTGGGGCTTTTGCTTTTACTCTCTTACCCCAACTACTTTTTGAACTGCGCCATGGCTTTTTTATGACCAGATCAGTACTCAATTTTTTAGCCAACTCTTCTAATCAGAGCGCTTATCTTCCTTGGCAAAGACTGCAGAGTGTAAGTCTTACTTACTGGAGCATTTTATCTGGTACCCTCATGAACTGGCAGCCCCTGGTCAAGGTGTTTGGGATAATTCTCGCAGTTTTCTTGGTGATTTTTATCAAAAACAAGTCAGCCAGAAAAGAACCACTGCTTTTAATTATCATCTTATTTTTATTGGTACCGTTTATAGGTCAGGTACTACTACCGGCAAAATTTATGCCCTGGCATTTAGGGGGAGGAATGGCAGCAGCTATTTTATTTTTGGCGGTAGTAGTTGGTAAATTAACTCAAAAAAGGGGGTTGTTGGAAGCGGGAGGAATCGCCCTAATGTTGGCCATTACCTTCTATGCCATATTTAATCTCAACTTAAAAGATACTTTAGGAGCAAGAAAGCCTCCTCCGGATGTGACAATTTTGGCCCATGAAATAGCGGCAGTGGATTACGTTTACCAAAAAGCAGCCGGGAAAAATTTTAAAGTTTATGTCTACCTTCCTTCGGTTATCGACTATCCTTATCAGTATCTTTTTTGGTGGCGGGGATTACAAAAGTATGGCTACATACCCCAAGATTATGCTTATCTGCCAGGCAAGCCTCCTTATATCAATAACAAAGAAAAGTTTAACAGCGGAGGAAATCCACCGGATTCTAATTTGGTTTTTTTGATCAAACAGCCGGACACTAGAGGTGAGCTTCATCTTTGGGAAAACAGTTTTAAGCAGCTACCTTTAATAGAATCGGTTAAGGTTGGACCGCTAGTTATTGAAATAAGAAATGAAATACCAGATAATACCTAGAACCTCGCGATGAAAAAAGGGCTGATTTCAATTATTGTTCCGGCTTACAAACAAGCCAAAACTATTAAAAAAGATTTAGAAAATATTGACCGGGTACTGGCAGAAGGCCTGCATGATTTCCGCTATGAAATCATCTGTGTGGTGGATGGAATGACAGATAATACTTTTGAAGAAGCCAAGAAGGTTAAATCCTCTAATGTGAAAGTGGTGGGTTACCATCAAAATCACGGTAAAGGTTATGCTGTGCGTTACGGTATGGTCAGATCAGAAGGGGAATTAGTCTCGTTTTTAGATGCCGGTATGGAGATTAGCCCCGCCTCGGTGATGATGTTGATGGCTCACATGCAGTGGTACAATGCTGACATTGTTGTGGGTTCCAAAAGGCATCCTGCCTCCCGGGTCAACTACCCTTTGCTTCGCCATATCTTTAGCGTTGGTTACCATTCGGTGGTAAAAATCCTCTTCGGATTACCTTTAACTGATACCCAAAGCGGGATTAAAGTTTTTAAAAGAAAAGTGATGGAGAAGGTTTTACCAAGAATGAGAGTTCAAAAATATGCCATGGATATTGAGATGCTGGCAGTAGCCAAACATTTGGGTTTTGAGAGGATTTATGAGGCTCCGATAGAGGTAACTTTTGACAGAAGAACCAGCCAGATTTCTTGGAAAGTAATATTAAAAATGATTTGGGATACCCTGATAGTTTTTTACAGATTAAAAATTTTAGGGTATTACAATAATGGTAATGAAGCCAGATGGAAGCTTGACCCACAATTAGACTTTCGGATGAAATTAGATTAAAATACCCCCTAGTATGTTAGTAGAAGCAATCCATTTTGGTGTAATCCTCAAACAATTGCCAAAGGTCTTCTTGGAGGATAGCACTAAAGAAACAGTACTTCCTTAATGTGTACCCCTAATGTGTATCCCTGCTGTGTTGAAATTTAAAATGCTAGTGCTTGAAGATTGAATGTAGTATTATCATTCCATGCGGATTTTAGTCTTTTCCTGGCGGGATCCCAAACACCCTTTGGCTGGCGGGGCAGAACAGGTGATGCATGAGCATATGAAGGGTTGGGTTAAGGCAGGTCATGAGGTCACCCTTTTTTCTTCAAGATTTAAAAATCTACCGGAAGAGGAGACAATTGATGGAATTAATATCATCCGCCAAGGATACCAATATATCGGTGTCCAAATTACCGGATTTATTTACTTTTTAAAAAATAGAAGCAAATTTGATTTAGTAATAGATCAATTTCATGGTTTGCCATTTTTTACTCCACTGTATATAAGAATTCCTAAACTGGCGGTTATCCAGGAAACTGCCGGAAAAGTTTGGTTTTTAAATCATCTACCCTGGCCTTTAAACTGGTTGGTTGGAATTATTGGTTATTTTGGAGAACCATTAATTTTTCTTCTTTATAAAAACATTCCTTTTATTACCGGGTCTGAGTCGGCTAAAAAAGATGTCGCCAGATTTGGCATACTTTTAAAAAATATTTTTGTTATTCCCCATGGAGTGATTGTTCAAAAACCTCTGGCAGTTATCCAAAAAGAGAAAAAGACAACCATAGTTTTTTTGGGGGTTTTGTCTAAGGATAAAGGTATTGAAGATGCTTTAAAATGTTTTTCCCTTCTTAAGAAAAGAGGGGATTTTCAGTTTTGGGTAATTGGACGTCCGGAAACTTTAAAGTATAGATTTAAAATCAATCAGTTGGTGAAAAAATTAAAGCTCGGAAAAAGTATTAAGTTTTGGGGGTTTGTCTCTCAAGAAAAGAAATTTGAGTTATTAGCCCGCAGCCATATTTTAGTTAACCCTTCGGTACGGGAAGGATGGGGGCTGGTTAATATTGAGGCTAACAGTATGAGTACTCCGGTAATAGCCTATAAATCTGCCGGTTTAGTAGATTCAGTTAAAGATGATATTAGCGGTATTTTATGCCCTCAAAATAATCCGCAGTGCTTGGCAGAAAATATTTTAACTCTTTTTAGTGACCTCCAAAGATTCCAACAATTACAACAAGGGGCTTTAAAATGGAGTCAAAAGTTTTCTTGGGATAAGTCGAATAGTTTAAGCCTTAAATTGGTCCAAGAGATAAGGGGATAGTGCATTTTTTGAAAAATATGATAGTATCAAACCGATGAAAAGTCTTTTTATCTCCTTTGTGGTACCGATGTACAATGAACAAGAATGCGCTGGCATACTTTATGCAAGAATCTTGAGTATCTGTAAAAAAATTGGAGCTAATTTTGAACTGATTTGTATCAACGACGGTAGCTTTGATAATACTTTATCTATTTTAAAGAAGCTGCGAAAGAAAGATCCCCGGGTAAAAATTATCTCTTTTGCCCGTAATTTTGGCCATCAGATTGCTATTGTAGCCGGGTTAAAATATGCTCACGGCAATCCAGTGGTCGTGATGGATGCTGATTTACAGGACCCGCCGGAAATTATTCCCCAGATGTTGGCAAAATGGCGCCAGGGTTTTAAGGTAATTTATGGAATAAGGGAAGATCGTGAGGAGATGTGGCTAAAAAAGATCTGCTATAAAGCGTTTTACCGGTTACTTTTAAAGATGTCTCCTTTAAAAAATATTCCTTTAGATGCTGGAGACTTTTGTCTGATGGATAAAAAAGTGGTGGCTCAAATGCGCAAATTTAAAGAGGATAGGCCCTTTATCCGCGGTCTTCGTACCTGGGTTGGCTTTAAGCAAATGGGTATTGAATATCACCGGCCACCCAGAATGGCTGGAAAAACCAAATATAGTCTGGCTAAACTTTTTCATTTAGCTTTTGATGGCTTGCTCTCTTTTTCTTCTCTGGCTTTAAAAATGACCATCTTTGCCGGTTTAATAATTTCCTTTTTCAGTATTTCCTATGCTGCCTATATTTCAATCAGTAGAATTTTAATTATGTTAAAAATTATCAATTCTAATAGCGTTATACCCGGTTGGACCACACCGGTTGTGAGTATCACTTTTTTAATGGGACTGCAATTTATTTTTTTAGGGATCATGGGTGAATACATTAGCCGTATCTACTCACAAAGCAAAGACCGTCCTCCCTATGTCATTGAAGAGAAATTGGGTTTAAATGGTAAATTAACCGGTCAACAAGATGAAGACTAGTGTTATTATTCCTGCCTTTAATGCTACTTTGACCATCGGCAAGTGTTTGTTGGCGCTTAGTAACCAGTCTTTAAAACCAGGAGAGGTAATTATCGTTGATGATGGTTCTAAAGATAATTTGAAATCTTATCTTAACCAAATTAAACCTCAATTAAAAATTAACAACCTTATTTTTTTAAAACATTTTCACCAAGGAGTATCTGTGGCCCGAAACCTAGGGGCCAAGAAAGCCCGGGGAGAAATTTTGGCCTTTTTAGATAGCGATTGTGTCCCCGGAGAAGATTGGTTAAAAAACCTATTGGCTCCTTTTTCTGACATCAAAGTTGGGGCAGTAGGTGGAGGTTATAGTGCCGGGATAGATGATAGCTTTTGGCAAAGGTTTTCCTGTGAAGAGTTATTTTTCCGCCGACGTAAAAGAAAAGGGGAGGCGGTGACTCTTCTTTCTAACAACATGGCTTGCCGGAAGTTTTGTTTTTGGAAAGCAGGGGGTTTTCCTACCCGATATTCTGTTTGTGAGGATATGTTTTTAGGTTATCAAATTGCCCGTCATTATAAAGTGATGTGGTTAAAAGATAACGGGGTGAAACACCATTTTAAGCGGAGTCTTAAGGATTTTTTGCGGCATCAGTATTATTTTGGTAAGCAGTCAACCAGATTTTTTTTGGAAAATCCCCAGATACTAGTTTGTAACAACCATCAAGGAAAACAACTTCATATTGCTATCGGCGCTTCTTTTTTTAGCCTGGTAGGTTTAATGGTGGCTTTTATTTTATCTATTGTCAATCAACTATTTTTAAGCCAGATAGTTTTAATTTTGGTGGCTGGTTTGTTAGCTGTTCATTTTTTTCTATACTCGGCGTTTCTTTCTTATTTAAAAAAGAAAGGTTTGTCTAAATTAAATTTATTTAGAGCTTATTATGCTTCATATCTGCGGGATCTTTTAGCAGCGGTCTCTTTTTTTGACGGATTGGCTCTTTACATTAAAGAGAGAAAACTTTAGAATTTTAAAGTTACTCTGATGAAAAAAATTTTAATTATTAACCCTCCTTTTTATCGGTTTCAGAATGCCTCTTTGGTCCATTATCCTCCGGGTTGTTGTTATGTAGCGGCTACTTTAGAAGAAGCAGGGTATAAACCACTTATTTATAACGCTGATTATGACCCCGGGAAAAAGACTATTTTAGGGAATACTGATCACATCAACGTTACTGCTTTAACTAATCAATACAATAGCTATTTAAAACGTTTAAACAGCAACAGTGATCCAATTTGGAAAGAAATTAAAGATTACTTGAGAGAATATAATCCAGATATTTTAATTGTTAGCGTTTTTAATACTACTTTAACTGCCGGTAATAAAATTGCTAAAATGGCTAAAAGTTTAAACTCTAAGGTGGTGACTGTCTTTGAAGGTAGTACCAATCGGGGTTTACATTGTGCTATAGATCCATCAACTGCCGGTGATTTTTCAGTAATGGACTTTGCGTTAAGGCGGGAACCGGAGCAAACAGTGGTCGAGTTGGTCCGGGCCATTGATAAAGGGAAAGATGACTTTTCCAAAATTAAAGGATTAAGCTGGAAGAATTTTAAGGGTAAGGTTGTTCATAATCCTGACCGGACGGCCTTAATAGATCTTGATAAATTGCCTTTCCCGGCCCGCCATCTGTTGGATGGATATGAGCAGATGCCGCCACATACTTTCCAGGGAATTTATGGATCCAGAGGCTGTCCTTTTCAATGTGTTTTTTGTGGTTGCCATACCAGCATGGGATACCGGCCGAGGGTCCGTTCGGCGGAAAATATGGTGGCGGAGATTGAAGAGACTTACAAAAGATATAAAACCAGATATTTTTATGTTTGTGATGATATTTTCTTCATTGATAAAAAGCGGGCCAGAAAATTTTGCCGGCTGCTTATGAAAAAGAATCTGCCAATTTTTTGGTCGGCTCAAACACGGGCTGAGATGGTTGATGAAACTACTTTGAGGCTGGCTAAAGAAGCCGGTTGCCAGCATATTGCTGTTGGAGTTGAAGTTGGTAACTCCCAGATCAGACAGTTGATTAAAAAAGGCAATACTGTTGACGATGTAAGACGTTGTGCTAAATTACTCCATAAAGTAGGACTAAGAATGGTAGCCTTTTGTATTATTGGTCTTCCCGGAGAAGGAAAAAAAGAGATCGAAGACACTGTAAATTTAGTCAAAGAGATTAAACCTTATATTGTTTATCCTTATTTTCCTACTCCGGCTGCAGGGACAGAACTGGCTAGAATTGTTGAGGAAAAAAACCCGGAGGGGTTGGTGAAATATCGTGACCAAAACCATCTTGATCCTTCGGCGCCGTTAATTGACAATATGGGTCCAAAAGAGAAAAAAGAAATTATTAGATGGGCTGTCGAAGAATTTGTGAAGGTTAATAAAAATAATCTTGTTATTGATGTAACTCAAAGGCCTAGATTTTATTTGGCTTTAGCTTCAGACATGAACTTTTTTAAACACCCCGGCTTCTTTTTGGGATACATCAAAGATTATCTTAATGTTTAAAAAATGTTCCTTAATTTGTTGTTTTTTACAAAATTAATTTTGCTCAAAGTTACTGGAAAAGCTACGCCCCTAACCGTTATTTTTAATGTGACCAACCGTTGTAATCTCCGTTGCAAACATTGTTATGCAGCCTACTTTACCCGAAGTTCTAAAGATGAGATGAATACTGACCAAATCAAAAAGGTTGTTGGAGGCTTAAAGAAAGCAGGTTGCCTAAGGATCAACTTTTGTGGGGGGGAACCGCTTCTTCGTCCGGATATCGGAGAGTTGATAAACTATGCTAAATTACAGGGATTAAGTGTTGACTTAACTTCTAATGGAATATTGGTTCCTCAAAAGACTAATGAGCTTAAAAATATTCAATGTTTGACCTTAAGTTTAGACGGTAAAAATAATCATCACGATATTTTGCGCGGTAAAGGCAGTGCTTTAAAAACACTTCAGGCTATAAAAGCTGCTAAAAAGGCCGGGATCCAGGTGCGTGTTAATATGGTAGTGCATAAATATAATTTAGCGGATTTAGATTATATGATCAATGTAGCTAGAAAATTAGATTTTAAGTTACATATTTCTTTAGCTATCAGTAACATTTTTGGGGATAAAACTGAAATTTCGATTAAACCCACTGACAAACAGTTTAGACAGGTGATAAAATACATTATTGCCCAAAAAAAGCAAGGAGCACCAATCCTTTTTTCTCAAACCGCTTATGAGAGTGTTTTAAAATGGCCTGATTTTGAGATTGAAGGGGTGATGAATGCGCCGGCCCCTTTGGGAATGCCCCCTTGCCCGGCGGGTAAGTTATTTGGTTTAATTGATGCTGACGGTCGGTTTTGGGCTTGTCCCCATTTGATTGATAAAGTCAAAGCTAAAAATGTCTTAAAGGTGGGTGTAGCTGAAGCTTGGAAAGTAACTCGCAACCATCCATGCACTGGTTGTTATCAAGTTTACCACCATGATTTTGGTCATCTGATGAATTTGAAGCTGCCGGTTTTAATAAATTATATTAAGGCGGCAATAGGAAGAAGTGAATATGGGAATTAGTAATCGGGCAGCTTACATGTCAACTCTAGTCAAAGATAAACTGAGCGGGGGCAGAACTCCTTTGACAGTAGTTTTAAATATTACCTCCAGATGTACTTTAAAGTGCGGTTATTGCTATGGACAGTATTTTCAAAGCAAAGAGAAAGATTTTACAACTAAAGAGTTAATGGGGTTAATTGACGAATTAGGTAAGATGGGTACCCGTTCCATTACCTTGGGCGGCGGGGAACCTTTGACTCGAAATGATATTGGGCAAATTATTGCCAGAATTAAAGCTAACGGTATCGAGTGCGGTTTTAACACTAATGGTACCTTGATACCTTTGAAGATAAAAGAGTTAAAACAGGCCGATATGATTTGTGTCTCAATTGACGGTTCGGAAAAGATCAATGACGCCAACCGGGGAAAAGGCTCGTTTAAAAGGATTGTCACCGGTATTGATGTAGCTTTAGAGGCCGGTATTAAAACCCATATCAATTCAGTGATTACCCGCCACAGCTGTAAGATTGAAGCGATTGATTGGATTGTGGAATTTGCCAAACAAAAAGGAATCCAGGCGGAATTTAACTTTCTTTTTCAGCAAGCGGAGGGTAAGAAAGACTCGGACCGTTTTATGGCGGAGAATAAAGAATTAAGGAAAGCAGCCAGGAGAATTATCGAGCATAAGAAAAAAGGGGCGCCGATCCTTTTTTCCCAAAAAGTTTATCAGTTGGTGGCTGATTGGCCGGACCATAAAAGACGCATTTATCTTCGGGAAAAACCAAAGTTTAAATATATTCCCTGTGCGGCAGGACGTTTTATGATGTTTATCGATGCTGATGGCAGGGTCTACCCTTGTGTCCAACTGATAGATATCTTTCCAGCTTTAGATTTTCGCAAAGTCGGGTTGAAAAAGGCCTGGGAAAATTGTGCCAATTTTCCCTGTTATGCCTGCTATTTCCCTTGTTTCAACGAGTTTAGTTCGATTGCTAATTTTGACTTAGAAATAATTTCTGCGCAAATACTAAGTACCATAAGAGGTCATTAATGTACTTGAAAAATGCACTATGAATATTCTTTTTGCCATTAAAAAAGACGTTTATAGTGCCATGGAACCACTAGGCATTTTATATCTATCCAGCTTTTTAAAAACATCCGGTCATCAAGTTTTCCTTTCCGATTCCTCTTTTGAAAAAGTTAGTCAATGTATTAAGGAAAAAAATATCGGTCTTTTTGCCATCAGCTGTATGAACACTGATTACAAATATTATTTAAACTTGTCCCAGCAAGTGAAAAAAACTTTTCCCAAAATCCTCATTATTTGGGGAGGCCCAACTCCCACTTATAACCCGGAAATTATAAATCAGGATGGGATTGATATTATCTGCCGGGGGGAAGGGGAAATTGCCTTACTCAAACTGGTTGATAAACTGGACCAGAAGCAAAGTATCAATAAAGTTCCTAATATGTGGATAAAAAATAAAAATAGCGAGTTTACAAACTCAGTTTATAAAAACAGCGTTGGTCCGTTGGTGGCGGATTTGGATAGTCTGCCCTTTCCAGATCGATCCCTGACTCGTAGTTTTCCTCAATTTAAATATTCTCCTATCAAAATTGTCATGGCCAGCCGTGGTTGTCCCTTTAACTGTTCTTTTTGTTTTAATCACCGCTATCATCATTTATATCAGGGTAAAGGAAAAATTATCAGGACCAGAACTGTCGATAATGTGATAGCTGAATTGGAGGATTTGAAAAGAAATTTTAATGCTAAATTTTTTTATTTTCTTGATGATGTCTTTCCTTTTGATAGGCAATGGTTGACGGACTTTACCAAAAAATACACCCGGAAAATAAATCTTCCTTTTACTATAGTCACTTCGGTGGTTTTTATAGATGAGAGGTTTGTGAAATTTTTAAAAAAAGCTGGATGTGTTAGTATACATCTGGCTGTAGAGTGCGGCAGTGAGAGAATCAGAAAAGAAGTTTTAAATAAAAATATTACTAACTTTCAGATCATCAAGGCTTGTAATATTACTAAAAAATATGGTTTAGCCATTAGCGCTTATAATATGGTAGGGATACCGACATCAACATTTGCAGATGAACTGCAAACTTTGGATCTTAACTTAAAAGCCGGAGTTGATGCCACTTATGTCTCTTTTTGTCTACCGTTTTTAGATACCCAGCTAGGTAAAGTAGCTAAAAAGATGAACCTTATCTCTAGTGAAACAGAATTTTTATCCTGGTTTGAAAGAATTCCCATTCAGGTCGTGGATAGAGAAAAAATTGAAAAATTTGCTTCTCTTTTTACCTTTATTGTAATTTTTCCCTTTCTCAGAAGCTATTTACCTATCTTACTTAAGGTGCCAATCCCTAAATCAGTGTTAAAATTTTTAAAAGATGTTTTGAACGGTTATAGCTTAAAGAGAAAGATTATACCGGTAAGAGTGGGTTGGAAAGAATTTTTAGTTACCAGCAGTTTTTTTGTTTTAAAAAGATTTACTAAATAATGAATAATCTTAAGTTGAAGATTCCCAAAATAGGCCTTTCGGCGTTACCGTTTATTGCCAAGCCCTATATCCTTTTGTTTACTATCACCGAGAGATGTAACCTCCGCTGCTCTTATTGCTTTGGTAAATATTACAGCGAAAAGGGAGAATTGTCTTACCAGCAAATAAAGCAAATATTTAAGGAATTTTATGATTTAGGTGTCAGGAGGTTGGGTATTAGCGGCGGGGAACCACTTCTGCATAAAGATATTGATAAAATAATTAAAATGGCGGTAAATTTGGGTTTTGAGGTCGGTCTTAACTCCAATGGAATTTTAGTGCCCTACCATCTAAAGGCTTTACGTCTTTTAAATAACCTTTCTATAAGTTTGGATGGTGCCTGCGAAAAAACCCACGATAAATACCGGGGAAAGGGTTCATTTAAAAAAGCTTTGGCAGCAGTTGAAGCAGCAACTTTAGCCGGTATTCCAGTTCATTTTTGCTGTACTTTAACTGATGCTAATTTGAATGAGTGGCCCAGACTTTTGGAGTTGGCCAAAAAATATCAAACTCTTGTTCAAATAAGTCCACTTTATCCCCGGTTCCGTGGTGATGGGGGGTTAAAATTGGCTAAGGCTTGGGAGGATAGGACTAAAAAAGCTTTGATGGATATTATTAGGGAAAAGAAAAATAAGACTAACCGCATTTTTTATTCACAGGAGACCTATCGTTTAATGTCTAATTGGCCTGATCATAAAAATGATATTTCCTCCGATAAGGTCGAAGGCCATCCTAGTTGTTTAGCCGGTAAAAAGATGGTAGCTTTAGACTGCCGGGGGAATTTATATCCTTGTACCAGATTGACCACATCGTTACCCGGCCAAAACTGCTTAAAGATGGGGGTTAAAGAAGCTTATCGTCATTTGCCTCAGACTCCATGCAAGTCTTGCCGCTGGGCCTGTTTTATTGAATATAATAGCCTGCTTGACCTTCGTTTATCAGCCATCTTTAATTTACTGGCCAACCGCTTTAAGGATAAATAACTAGAAAGTTCCACTCATGGTATTTAATCTATTCTTTTCCAGACTGTCACCAGCATATCAGTATGGGTATCCGTTACCAAGATGTCTGTGCCAGGCGGGGGATCAGAGTAGATCATCTGCCAGTTGGACAATTTTGTTTCTGCCAACATTAAGGGCCGTAGTGGTTTGTGAGTCAGATAGGCTTGATCCCTATCGGCGACCAGATAATCTACCTGATTTTCCTCGAGATAATTTAGCGTTTCTTCCAGTGGAACATTGCTGTCAGTCATAAAGTAAAACAGTTCTCCCTGAGCATAAAACACCGGAGCTTCATAAAAAACAGCAATTTTAGCTCCTGGTCCATGATCTTTTAAAATGACTAAACCAGGCTTTTTTCGTAAATCGTAAAAAAAATTATTTTGTTTGTATTGGCTATACTTAGTGTCTAAAGATTGATCAACCAATGGCTTAATCATCCACAACAGACTGAAAACAGTCAAAAGGGGAATTATTTTATCAATCGGTAGGGCAGGTAAGAAGGGGTATTTTTTAGGCAACACTCTAATTAGTGAGGAACAAACTGAGCTGATAAAGAAGCTGGCAAAGATAACCAGCACCGGTACAACCCAAGCAGCATATTTAGTGGCAAAGTTATGAAATAAAAGGGGTAGAAAGCCGAAGAACAGAGATAATGGTAGATAAATTTTCAGTCTTTGCAGATAAAACTGCTGCACGAATTTTTTGACTTCTCCCCTCTTAATTATCAGCAGTGACAAACTGGAAACAATAACTATAACATCCCGGGCTATCCCAGGAAAATATCCTTTGGTGGAGAGCATCCGCCAAAATTGATCAAGAAGCCGCCAAAAAGTAGCTTCCGGGTTAAATATTACCGGTGATAAAAATTCTAAAGAGACTAGGGAAAAGTCGAGCAAAGAGAAGCCTAAGGCAAAAAAACTTATTCCGATAAGTATTAGTTGAAGTTTATGGCGAAAAATAGCCAGAATAGTTAAGACTATGCCTAATCCCCCCAATAGTGTTAGTAGCGGAATGGTCTCTTTAAAAAATTTAAAGTAGAGAGTAGGAGTAATTGACAGTGTTGACCAATGCCGTCCCAGCGCTCTCCAAAAAAGAAAGGGTGTGGGATGCCAAAGATTGGATTTGTAATATTTAGGGTCACCGGAGAAGTAAGCTTGGGCTAAAGTAGTAATGCCGTTATAATCCTTGTAAGGTACAAAGGTACTAACAGGCGCTGTCATGATAATGTTTAACCTTGGGTTTAAATTCCAAGAGCCATAAACTTGATGGACAAAAGTGAGATAAGGTAGGGAGATAGTAAAAGTAGCCAGAATAGAAACTGCCAACAATTTTATGGTTACCAATTTTTTCTTGGGCTCGTAGAAAAGCTTTAAAGCGGTCAAGAACATTAAGGGTATTAAAAAGAGCCAACCTTCCAGCCTAGCCAGATAGACTACTCCCCAAGTAATCCCGGCCAGAAGATACCAAACTATTTTTTCTGTTTTAAGGGCGAGGTAGGAAAATAAAAATCCGCTGAAAATAATCAGAGAATATAATCCTTCTGCCAAAGCAGCTTCTTGAGGTATTTTTATTACCGGATAAAGTGCAACAAAGATGATGGCAATAAAAGCGGCTGTTTTGTTTAATATTAGTTTGACTAAAAAATAAGCGGGGATAATTCTTAAAAATAAGGCTATCCCGGTAATAACTCTTCCTCCATCCTCTAGTGGTATAGAGAGAAATTTGTTTAAAAAAACCATAAGCCAGGAGAGGAGTGGTCCCCAGGATAAATGGAAAGCCCCCACTGGTCCCAGTTCTAAAACCTTACGGGCTAAGATAGCAAAGATGGCATCGTCGGAAAATAACGGATGATATCCAAATGTTTGGAAAGGGGGTATGAGATAAATCCAGGCGCTAAAAATAAGTATTGGTGTCAGTAGTAGGACGTCAATCAGAAGAGAAGGCAATCTTAGGCGCTGGCGCATTTTCATATGTTATACTTATGTTCAGATCGTGTCAATCTTAATGTATAGACTTCTGTCTTCTTGGTAATTTTATGCAAAAAGGCTTAAAAATATTAGTCCCGACCTCCATTTTGTTTTTTTTAGTTTGGACTATTATCCAAAAGTGGACTTTAGTTTTTAATCAGATTGCTTCAGCTAACTTTATCCTGCTCCTGGCTTCTTTAGTGGTATTGGCTAGCACTTATGTGGGGGGAGCTTATTTTTGGTATAAAATTTTACAGGCAATATCTTTTCAAACTTCTTTTAAAGAAGTCTTTCGGGTCTTTATTGTTTCCAACTTTGGTAGGTTTATCCCAGGCGTAGTTTTACATTATGTAGTTAGGGTTTATCTTTCCAAAGGTTTAGGCTTAGGAGTTAAGGAAGGCCTGTCAACGGTATTTTTGGAAGCTTACTATAATCTAGCCGGCGCGATAATAGTCAGTCTCTTAGCTTTACCTATAGCGGCCAAGTTTTTTCCTCCTTTATGGTTGTTTTCAGTAGCGGCAGTTGTTTTATCAGTCGTTGTCTTTATCCAACCAGTTAAAGTTTTTGCTCTATTGCCCCGATTGCCTTACTTGGGAAAATACCTACCGGAAGTCATTTATAAAAATGGTTTTAGAGGGCATTTAAGTTTGCTTGGTTTATCCGTTGGCTTTTTTTTGTTATACGGGGTAGCTTTTTTCTTACTTATTTCAGCTTTTGTTGATAACCCCTTGTCCCGGATTTTAGATATCAGCGGTTTACTTTCTGCCTCTTGGGTTGTCGGCTTTTTGACACCGGTTGCTCCCGGAGGTTTAGGAGTGAGTGATTTTTCCTTGGCCTTTCTTTTAAAAATTTTTTATGATTTTTCCTTGGCCTCTTTTTTAGCTTTAGCTTTCCGTTTTAACCTGTTTTTGGCTGAATGTTTGATGTTCCTTTTAGTAATTAAACTTTTTGGATTTGATGTAGTCAGCTCTTTTAAAAGAAGCAAGTAGTATGAAAACATTGGAAAAATTTTGGGAGCAAAGAAGTCAAAAATACGGTACTAGAATAGAAGGGGTTTTGCTTAAGTCAGTACCATCCGTCATTAATGATTATTTACACCAGTGGATGTTGGAACAGATCAGCAGTGAGGTGGAAAATAAAGAAAGTGTTCAGGTATTAGATATTGGTTGTGGTTATGGGCGGTTGTCAGGGGAACTTCTTAACAGGTTTTCTAAAATCAAGATTGTTGGGGTGGATATTGCCCCAAAATATGTCGATCTTTACAACCAACAGCTTGCTCCAAGGGGTAGAGCTTTTAAAGGCGATGTCCGTCAGCTTCCTTTTAAAGATAACTCCTTTAATATGATTTTTATGGTGACGACTTTAATGTATTTATCAGATGATCAAGATCAGAAAAAAGCCATGAAAGAAATTACCCGGGTTTTAAAACCGGGAGGACGTTTGATGATTATTGAAAGAAACCCTTTAGGATATAATATTTTTAACCTAGGTGGATTAATTAGTAAATTGAGAGGTCAAAAGCACAGTGAAATTCCCGCTGTTAGCTTTAGCCCATCCAGAATTTTTCAACTAGCCCACAGTTTTGATTTAAAGGTTGTAAAAAGACAAGGCTTGCCTGGCTTTACTGTATTCTTTTTTCCTATTTTAGCATCAGCTCTTGTTAACAATCATTTAGCCCGTCTTTTTTTAAGGTTAATTAAAAAGATTGATAGCCAAGCCGGGTGGTTTGTTCAACCTTCCCTTTATATCTCTTACAGTGGAATCAAGGCATGAAAATTACTTTAAAAAATTTTTCGGGATTGTTAATAATTCCGATTCTTTTCTTTATTGTCTCGTTTTTAACACTGTCTCACTACGGGATCTCCTGGGACGAGCCAATTCATTTTACCAGAGGACAGGCCTATTTAAATTACTTTCTAAGTGGTGATTTAAATTACCAAGATGTGAAACCTATTAAACGGCGCAGCTTTTACCAAGATAACTCTTTTACCGGTCAATTTTTTATAAAAAACGATAGCGGTCATCCTCCCTTAAATGGCATACTAGCTGCTACTGCCAATTTTATTTTTTACCAAAAATTGGCAGTTTTGGGGGATATTGAATCTTATCATCTATTTAATATTTTAAGCGGAACATTGTTAGTTTTGGTGGTGGTGGTTTTTGCTGCTCAATCTTATGGTTTATTGGCTGCTTTAGTGGCTGGTATCTCTTTGGGGGTTTATCCTTTATTTTTTGCCGAATCGCATTTTAATATTAAAGATCCCGCTGAAGCTGCTTTTTATGCTGGAACAATTTGGGCCTTCTGGAATAGTTTAAAAAGGTATGACTGGCGGTGGTTGTTGGCGGCTATATTATTTTTTGCTTTAGCCTTGGGGACTAAATTTAATATCTTATTTTTACCGTTTATTTTGACTTTTTGGCTGGCTTGGCGATACCCTCAGGCTATTTTGCATCCCGTCAAAGCAGTAGTCAGACTTCCCAGACATTTTTTATTTCTTTTGATTATATCGCCGGTTATAGCTGGAGCGGTTTTTTTTATTACTTGGCCATATCTGTGGCAAGATCCCTTAGCTCATACTTTAAATATTTTTAGGTATTATAAGGAGATTGGTACTGGAGGTTTAGGTCAGCCCCACTATCTCACTTGGGGAGGGTTTAATCTTTTCCCTATAACTTGGATTGCCATTACTACTCCGCCCATAATCCTCTTTTTAACAATTTTAGGCGTAGGAGGTGTTTTTTTAAGAAAGGAGAAAGAAAAAACAGCTCTTTTGTGGTTAATTTGGCTGATCATTCCTATCTTAAGAGTTAGCCTGCCTGGCAGTTCAATTTACGGAGGGGTAAGGCAGATTATGGAGTTTTTACCGGCGATGGCGCTTCTGTCTGGTTTAGGGGCGCAAGTCTTGGTTCGATTGTTTAAACGTTGGGTGGGCAAAAATTTTCTTTCTCAATCGGTTTTAGGCATGGTTGTTTTATTATTATTCATTCCTCATCTTTTAGTGATGGTCAACCTTCATCCTAATGAAAATGTTTACTTTAATATTTTTATTGGTGGTTTACAGGGGGCCCAAAAGGCTAATATTCCTTACTATGGGAATAGCTTCGGCAATGCCTATTACCAGGTTGTTAGGTGGTTGAACCAAAATGCTCTACCTGGATCTATGGTGGGACTTATTCAAGGAACCAGTGTCAATATTCCGGTGAGTTACTTTTCTCCCCACATTGATTATTCCAACAGCGTTTGGTCGGGCATCAACCGCCAGGGAGAGTATTTAGTGGAGTTGACCCATCAAGGCAATGAGATAGCCTATCTTTTTGCCTGGGAATATATCAACCGGGTTTTAATCCCAGTTTACGAGGTTTCGGTAGATGGAGTAGCCCTGGCCAAGGTTTGGAAAAATGATCTGGAGCATTCCCGGCCTGAGTATCTGGATGAACAACTGCTGTCGATCAAAGATATACAGCGAATTGATGATGCTTTGGAAATTGATTTGAAGGATATTGTTTCTTTATCCAAACTGAAGGTGGAGTTTGATGAGCAAAGTAACTGTCAGCCATTTACTGTAGGTTTTATCCAGACATCAGTTGATAAGATCAATTGGAGGACAGAGATTGAAAAGATTCCGGAGTATCAAGTCAAATCCTATCCATCTTTAGAAGATGGGTTGCTACGTTACATTTTTCCAGCTAATCCTGCCAAGTTAATAAGAATCAAAACCGGCAGCACTACCTCTTGTTTGTTTAAAAATTTTAAGGTAGAAATGCGCGGATTTAAAATAGATAACTAAAGAATCTGATCAATTACTTTTTTGCTGCTTTCTTTCAGATCTTTCTGTTGCCAATAGGTAATCATCTCTCCCAGTAGCCCGATGGAGATAAGTTGTACCCCCACAATCATCATCAGCATTCCTAAAAAGAGTAGTGGCTGCCGGTATTGGATAGTGCCGGTAGTGAAGCGGAGATAGCTAATATACAGGCCAATTAGAAAACCCAGGAAAAAAGAGATTAACCCCAGTGTCCCAAAAAAGTGCCCAGGTCTTTTTAAATAACCGGTTAAAAATATCACGGTGATTAAATCTAAGATACCTTTAACTCCTCTTTCCCAGCCAAACTTTGTCTGGCCGTATTTTCTGGTCCGGTGTTCGACAACAACTTCGCCAACCCTAAAATTTTGTCTGGCCGCGATGATGGGGATAAAACGGTAAAGCTCCCCATAGAGATTGAGATTTTCAACAACCTGCCTTTTGTAGGCTTTAAAGCCACAATTGGTATCATGAATATTAATACCAGTCATCTTTCTTGTCAGAAAATTAACAATCCGCGAGGGGATGACTTTAGTGAGTGATGGATCGAGACGCTTCTTTTTCCAGCCGGAAACTAAATCAAACCCTTGCGATAACTTATCCAAAAAAGCAGGGATCTCTTTAGGGTTATCTTGCAGGTCAGCATCCATTGTAAAAATAATATCACCTTTTACCTGATTAAATCCTGCTTGCAGAGCGGTAGATTTGCCAAAGTTACCCCGTAGTTTAATTATTCTAACCCGCTTGTCTTGACTGTGGATGTTTTTTAATATCTGATATGTATTATCTGTTGAGCCATCATCAATAAAAATAATTTCCCATGGTCTGTCTAATTTCTCGGCTACTCCTCTGATTTCTTGATAAAGTACTGCCACGGACTCTTCTTCATTTTTGGCAGGAATAACAAAAGATATAATTTGATTCTTCATTAGTTGTGTAATAATTGCTAATATCATATTATACCAAAAGACAGAAATTTTATATGACTGATCCTCTTGTTTCAGTGATAATTACCACCCGTAATTCAGAGAAAACTTTAAAAGCACTTTTACAAAGCATCAAAGAACAAAGTTATATAGCAGTTGAAATAATTGTTGTTGACAACAATTCTACTGACAAAACGGTAAAAATTGGGCGAGCTTTTACCAAAAAAGTCTTTAATAGGGGGCCGGAAAGATCAGCTCAAAGAAATTTTGGGGCTAAGAAAGCTTTGGGTAAATACTTGCTTGTTTTGGATTCAGATATGATTTTAACAAAAGATGTGATCAGGGAGTGTGTTGAGCAGCTAGAAAAAAGTTTCTCTCATCAAGCGATCATTATTCCTGAGAGATCATTTGGTGAAGGTTTTTGGGCTAAAACTAAAGCTTGGGAAAGGGAGATTAATCAGGGGGAGGATTATTTTGAGGCGGCGCGTTTTTTCCCTAAAGAACTTTTTTTAAAACTGGGCGGCTACGATGAAGAGCTGACTGGACCTGAAGATTGGGACCTCCCACAACGGCTTAGCAAGGAATATCCACCAGGCAGGATAAAAAGTTTTATCTTACATAATGAAGATTGCCCGACATTAATAAAGCTGGCTAAAAGAAAATATTATTATGGTTTGTCAGCCCATAAATATCTTAAAAAACAACAGATTTTTCCCCTTAACCAAAAAACAGTTTATTTTTTAAGGCCGGCTTTTTACCGTCAATGGAAAAAGATTATTTTTCACCCGGTGATATCTTTTGGCATGATGGTAATGTTGCTTGCGGAAACTATCGGTGGAGGGTTAGGGTATTTAATCGGGAGATTGAAAGATGAGTAAGTCTTTAGTTTCAGTTATTATTATTAATTGGAACGGGGGAGAGGTCTTTAAAAATTGCCTTCAGTCACTTTCCAAGATTGACTATCAAAACTGGGAACTGATAGTAGTGGATAATGGTTCTTCTGATGACAGTCAGCTTCTAGTTACTCAAGTTAAATTACCTTATAAAAGAAACCAGCTTATTCAAAATAATCTCAATTTAGGATTTGCTTTGGCAAATAACCAGGGTGCAAAAAAAGCCCAGGGAAAATATTTATTACTTCTCAATAACGATACTATGGTAGAGCCAAATTTTTTGTCTAAAATGGTCACCAAAATGGAGGCCGATCCATCTCTGGGGGTACTTCAACCCAAGATTTGTTTAATGGACAAGCCGGATTATCTGGATAATGCGGGGTCGTTTTTGACAAAAATCGGTTTTTGGGATCATTGGGGATTTTTAGAAAAAGATGGAGTTGCCTTTAGTAAAGAAAGAGAAATTTTTTCAGCCAAAGGAGCTTGTATGTTGATTAGGAAAGAGGTGATAGATAAAGTGGGGCTATTTGATGAGGACTTTGTATCTTATTTTGAAGAGAGTGATTTTTGCTGGAGAGTCTGGTTAGCAGGATATAAAGTGCTTTTTTATCCTCAAGTAAAAATTTATCATAAAGTAGGATTTACCATCAAGAGATTAGATGTCTTTGATATCAACTATCACTACTATAAAAATAGAATCTGCTCTCTGATTCAAAATTTAGAAACTAAAAATTTATTGACAGTGTTTACCTCCCATCTTTTTATCTCCGTTGGTATTGCGGTAGTTTTTCTTTTAAGGAGAAACCTAAACAATTTTTTCATGGTATTTCGGGCCATTTTGTGGAATGTCTTTAACTTACCGAAAATTTTGTCCAAAAGAAGTCTAGTTCAGAAGATGAGAGTAGTGGGTGATGATGAGCTTTTTGCTTGGGCGATGCATGGGGTTGATTGGAGGAAACATTTTGGTGATTTTAAAAGGGTAGAAGGAGATTTAAAAAGAAATGAAAAGTCAAATTGATTTGTCAGTGGTTATACCTGTTTATAACGAAGAGAAGCGTTTACCAGCTAACCTGGATAAAATTATCGACTATTTTAAAAAAAAGAAATTAAACTGGGAGATTATTTTAGTTGATGATGGGTCAAAAGATAAAACCTGGGCCATTTTGGAAAGTTATAAACATAAAAACAGCTATATCCGCTTATGCCGCCATCTTAAAAACCGGGGTAAAGGAGCGGCTGTTAAAAGTGGCATGCTACAAGCTTTGGGTAAATTAGTATTGATGACCGATTGTGACTTGTCTACTCCCATTGAAGAGCTCGATCTTTTAACCCAGCATATTGGTCAGTATGACATTGTTATCGGGTCGCGTAGATTAAAAGAAAAAATATTAGGCCGGATGCCGGCTCGCTATCGGACCCTTTTAGGAGATATTTACTATGAAATGTTGCGGTTAATTTTGTTACCATCAGTTAAGGATACTAATTGCGGATTTAAACTATTTTCCCAAAAAGTCATTAAACCAATTTTTGGGAGGCAGCTTATCAACCGTTGGGGTTATGATGCCGAAGTGTTGTTTATAGCTTCTAAATTAGGGTTCTCTATTAAAGAAATACCGGTCCGCTGGAGCCACTATGCTGGTTCTAAGGTAAAACTGACCGATGCGGTGGTTAAGACTTTAGGTGAGCTGATGAAGATTAAGATCAATAATTGGCAGGGTAAATATGATTAAAAAAATATTACAGTTCCTTCTAAGTATTTTTTTTGGCCTACTCTTTCGCCTGGAAAAAAAAGAGAAAAGCTCTTCCAATTTTGTTCAGGTAAGTAAACTTTATGCGAAAGGAGGTTTTGGTGAGCTTTTTGCTAAGATCCGCATTTGGGATACTCCTTTAGAGTTACTGGAAAAAATGGTTCCCAAGAATGGTTTGATAGCGGATTTGGGATGCGGAGACGGTTTGGTAACTAATTATTTAGCTTTAAAAGCTTCCACCCGGCAGATTATCGGCATTGACAAAAATTTATCCCGGATAGAACTAGCTGATAAGGGACTCGACAATACCAAGTTTGTTGAAGGAGATGTCTTGAAACAGCTGCTGCCTCCCTCAGATGTGATTTTAATGGTTCATCTTCTCCATCACTTACCTTCCTTTAAGGATCAGGAAACTGTTCTCAGAGAGTGTCAAAATAAGATAAAGAAGGGAGGAGAGTTGGTTATCGTGGAAATTGACAGAAAACCATTTTTAAAATATCTTCTTACCTGGATTGTCGATATTTTGATCTTTCCCATCCTATTTGAAGGTAAAATTGTTTCGCCAAAAATTTATTACCGGACAGGAGAGCAGTGGCGGGTGTTTTTAGAAAAAATAGGGTTTGATGTCCAAGTAATTGAAGCCCATCGGGGGAAACCATTTTCCCACATTATCTTAGTTGGGAAGAAATGCTAGAATATTTATCAATGAGGATTGGCCTGATCACTCATAACTATCCTGCCAGTAAAGATGACCGCCAAAATGCCGGTATTTTTGTTTATGATATAGCTCATGCTATTCAAAAATTAGGCCATCAAGTTTTTGTCTTATGTTTGGATGCCGGAGGAAAAAGTGAGAAGGATGTCGTGCCGGTGACTTGGTTTTCCCCAATCGGCGGCAAGAAAAAACTGGGACAGATTCAATTTTTTAATCCTTTAGACTGGGTGTTATTTTTCAGTCTGCTTGTTTTAGGATTTAGGGCGACAAGTCGTTTTTGTAAGGATTATAAGATTGATTTTTGTATTGCCATGTGGGCTTTCCCGGCAGGAGTTTTTGCCCTTTGGGCCAATATTGTTAAAATGGTGCCTTACACTATTTGGGCTTTAGGTTCTGATATCTATATTTATGCCCGTTATCCAATCTTAGGAACACTGATTGAAATAGCCCTAAAGAAAGCTAAGTTTATTATAGCTGATGGGATCGATCTGGCCAGACAAACTGGCAAACTTGCTAAACGCCACTGCCAGTTTCTTCCTTCGGCCAGTCAAATGCCTCACCAATCAAAATTAACGGTTAAAAAAGAAGGACCTTTAAAATTGATGTTTTTGGGAAGAATGGAGCCGGTCAAAGGATTGGATGTTTTAATTGAGGCTATCTCTAAAGTTAAGGATTTAGATTTTGAACTGCATTGTTTAGGTGATGGTTCACTTCTACCCAGTTTAAAGGAAAAAATTTCAGACTTAGGTTTGCAGAAAAAAGTGGTTTTTTATGGAAATGTTAATGACCCCAAATTAATCTACAACCGTCTTTTATTAAGTGATTGGTTGGTCATCCCTTCCCGAAGCGATAGTATCCCTTTGGTTTTTTCGGAGAGCATGAAAGCTAATTTGCCGGTAATTGTAGCGGAAGTGGGAGATATGGTCGAGCTGGTAAAAAAGTATGGAGTAGGCTTTTCTTTCCCCCGGGAAGATAGTCGAAAATTGGCGGTAATATTAAAAGATGTTATCAAAAAAGGAAGAGTATTAATTAGACCTTACCAACAAAAAACTAAGAAGGCGGCGGAGATTTTTGATGTTAATGTTTCGGCGGAGAGTTTACTGACAATGATACAAAATGGGCAGACGAAATCTCTGGACATCACTCCGATATAGTGATAGAGTAAACTTTATGGTTGACAGGCAAGTTCGCAACAAAAGGTCAATTATTGTTGGTGCCGGCGTGGCTGGCAAAGAGTTAGTTGATCAGTTAAAAGGATATCACTCCTTAGGTTATAAAATTACCGGTTTTATTGATGACAATGAAACTAAACAGGGAAAGAAGATTAAAGGGATTCCGGTAATTGGAAAAACCAGTCAACTGGAGAACTTAATCTCTCAACATGAAGTAGGAAACGTTTTTATCGCCATCCCCTCTGCCCAAGGTAGTTTAATCCGCTCTATTGTTAACAGCTGCCAAAAGGCTAAAGTGACTTTCCGTATTGTGCCGCGGACTTTAGAAATTGTCAGGGGAAAAGTGCATCTTGAATCAGTCCGTTCAGTTTCCATAGAAGATGTTTTAGGTAGAGCTATTTTAAAGTCCGAGCAAACAGAGCTAAAAAAGATTTTTAAAGGTAAAAGAATTTTAGTCACCGGTGCTGCAGGCTCTATCGGTTCGGAATTATCTCGACAGTTAGCCCAATTTGAGCCAGAGATCTTGGTGATGTTTGACTGGTGGGAAAATGGGTTGTTTGAGCTGTCTCAGGAACTTTCAGACCATCAAAACCGGGTTAAGCAAAAGATGGTAGTGGGAAACATTCAAGATAGAGCTAAGGTAGAGTGGGTTTTTGACAAATTTACTCCTCAGGTTATCTTTCATGCAGCTGCTTTCAAACATGTTCCTTTGATGGAAGAGCATCCGGAGGAAGCTGTCAAAGATAATATTTATGGGACTAAAATTTTGGCAGAAATTGCTGGTGAAAAAAAGGCAGAGAAATTTATTTTTATCTCTACTGATAAGGCTGTTAATCCCACCTCTGTTATGGGAGCTACAAAAGCTTTTGCTGAACTTTTGATTCGTTATTTTAATAAAGTTTATTCAACTAAATACAGTAGTGTCCGTTTTGGCAATGTCATGGGGAGTAATGGCAGTGTAGTACCTCTTTTTCAAAAACAGATTGCCCGCGGCGGACCGGTGACAGTCACTCACCCGGAAATGGTGCGTTTTTTCATGAGCATTCCTGAGGCTGTACAGTTGATTCTTCAGGCTGCTAAGATGGGGAAGGGGGGAGAGATCTTTGTTTTAGATATGGGAGAGCCGGTGAAAATCATGGATCTGGCTAAAACGATGATTAGACTGGCTGGGTTTGAGCCGGAAAAAGAAATTCCCATCAAGATTATTGGTACACGTCCGGGAGAGAAAATTTTCGAGGAGGTTTTAGCCAAAGAAGAGGAGATCAAAAAGACATCTAACAACTTGATCTTTGTTACTAAAAATGTTTTAAAGATTGATGATAAGGCTTTGCTGGCTACTTTAGGACGTCTTATTGTTTTATCACAGACCCAAGACCGCTGCGGTATTATTCAAGAGTTAACTAAGATCTTACCAACTTATGGTAAAATTCCCGCCAGTCACTTAAGAAATGACCCGGGTAAACCGCTTCTAACTAAAATACCAGACCCAGACGTTTTCCAACAAATTTAGATGAAAAGAACAATCGCTTTTGCCAAACCTTTTATAGACAAAAAGGAAATTACCGCAGTTACCAAAATACTGCGAAGCGGATGGCTGACCATGGGGGAAGAGACAATAGCTTTTGAAAAAGAGTTTGCCGAGTATGTGGGAGCAAAATGGGCTGTGGCAGTCAACAGTTGTACCAGTGCCTTATTTCTATCTTTAAAGGCTTTAGGTGTAGGACGAGGTGATGAAGTGATAGTTCCTTCTTTTACTTTTGCTGCTACTGCCAATGTCATAGTCCATAATGGAGCCACCCCTATCTTTGTGGATATTAAAGCCGATGATTTTACTATTGATCTAAAGTCGGTAGAGAAAAAATTAAGCAAAAAAACTAAAGCGGTGATTCCTATTCACTATGCCGGTAACTTAGCCCAAACTGATTTTCAGACTAAAGTTCTAGAAGATAGCGCTCACCGGATTGCCCCAAAACACAGATCAGAAAATTTAGTTTGTTATTCTTTTTATGCTACCAAAAATCTAACTACCGCTGAAGGAGGAATGATTACTACTGATGATGAGGAGATGGCTAAATGGCTGGTTAAAGCCAGGCTGCATGGTTTATCACATGATGCTTGGAAACGTTATGCTCCTGGTGGTAATTGGCGCTATGAAGTGGAATTTTGCGGTTATAAATTTAATACCATTGATCTTTTGGCAGCCATGGGGCGGGTACAACTGCAAAAATTAGAGGGAATGGAGGAAAAAAGAAAACAGATTATTTCCCGTTATAATCAATTATTGGGTTTAAAAAATCAAGGGACTCACTTGTACCCTATTTTAGTGGAACAGCGGGATAAATTTATGGCATATATTAAAGCCCAAGGGATCTCTTGTTCTTTCCATTTCTTACCGTTACATAAATCCCCAGCTTTTGTAGAGTATAAAACACCCTCCTTGCCGGTAACGGAGTATGTTGGCAACAGGGTAGTGACCCTGCCTCTTTACCCGGGGCTTTCTTTAAAAGAAGTGGAAACAGTTTGTCAAAAAGTTAAAAAGTTTGGGCAATTTAATGAAGGCCAATTCGGGTTAACTGTTCTTACTTAGGATAAAGTTTTTTGCTGGTTTTATTATCAATAACGGTTATAGCTTCTACAGCACAACTTTCGGCTGCAGAGATAATTTTGTCTTTGTTGTCATGAGGTTCCTCTTTGACTTGAGTCTTTAAGTTTTTATCAAACTCAAAAGTTTTGGGGGCAAAAACTTCACAGGTGCCGCAAGAGATACAAGCATCTTGATCAATTTTAATGTTTACCTCCAAAGATTCAAATTTTTTTATCTTGGTCATGGTTTTGTTGTAATGATAACATATGTAAAATTAAAATTTAATTAGTCTGTAACTGATTAATCTTTTAATTAAAAAGGGGATTTGTTGTAATTTGATGGATTTGACTAGTCTAAATAAGTAGACTGGTCTTAGATAAAATTCCCTGATGGCCTGGGTTTGAGCCTCCATTAACTGTTTTTTGGTTAAACCTTTAGGTAACCATTCTGGTTCCTTGTAACTGTTTTTTCTCCAATTGGGCTTGAATTGACCTTTTAGCTGATCCCAAAGTTGAGATCCAGGCAGAACATCTAAAATCATAAAGTGAGCTCTGGTTAATTTAGAGTTTTTGGCAAATTGGATACTTTCCTTAATGGTCTTTTTGGTTTCTCCAGGTAGTCCAAAGATAAAAAATCCCTGACACTCTATACCTACTTTAGTTGCCATCTCTATGGATTTTTTAATGACCTCAATTGACTCCATTTTTTTGATGTTCTTTAATATCTTAGGATTGGCTGATTCAATGCCAAAAGCAAAAAAATAACAACCGCTTTGTTTCATTAACCTTATTAGTGGTTCATCTACCCGGTCAGCTCTGATACCGTTGGGACAAGACCAATTGACCTTCAGGTTATTTTTAATAATCAACTGACAGATTTTTTCAATATGCTCTCTTTTTAAGGTTAAATTATCATCTTCAAAATGGATTTCTCTAACACCAAAATTTTTTACCAGGTATTTTATCTCTTTAATAACATTCTCTGGTGACCGGAACCTGGTGCGGATATCATAAAAGCGGCGGGAAGCACAAAATGTGCATTGATAGGGACAACCCCGGGTAGTCATAATAACTCCGATTGGATAGTTTTTAACTACTGCTCCGTGGGGGGCTTTAGGATAAGTTCGGGGATCAAGCTGCCTCCAATCCGGGAAAGGTAGATTATCTAAATTAGTAATTATTTCGGCTTTCCCAGTAACGCCACCCGGTTTAAGGTTTTTTAAGGAATAAACTCCGGGAATGTTTCTATTGACAAATTTATTTTTGGCCAGTTTGACTAAAGCAATTTCTCCTTCCCCGCAAACTACATAATCGGCTTTAGAATCGACTAATGTTTCATATGGTAAAAAAGTCGGGTGAACCCCACCGATAATTACTTTTAGATTTTGTTGCTTTAAGGCCTGTGATAAATTGACCACTTCCTCATAAAAGGAAGTTAAACAGGTAATCCCTACAGCATCAGGTTTGGCTTGATTAATAGTTTTTAACAGCTGATCCAAACTAAGATTATCTTTTACACCATCGATAATTTTCACTTTAATGCCATTTTTTTTCAGGGAAGATGCTAAGTAGCCGATACCTAAAGGGGGAGTAATAATATGGCTTTCGTAATTAGGTCTAACCAATACTATCTTCATGCTTTTGCCAATAATAACCCAAGCATGTATACTTGACAATAGAGAACATATAGATTAATGTCAATATATAATGAAATTAAAATCTTCTTGTCTTGGTTGCTTTGCCGCCTTTTCCTGTGGAACCAGAATGGAGATAATAAATCTTCTACAAGAAAAAGGGAAGATAAGTGTTTTGGAAATTACCAAATCTTTTCATGTTACCCAACCAACGATTACCCACCATCTTAAATATTTAAAAAATGTTCATATTTTAAGTTCTAAAAAAGAGGGACGTCATGTTTATTACTTTCTTCATCCTAAGTGTAACGAGAATATTTGTCACATTTTTTCATGAAAAAATTAATCTACTTAGATAATGCTGCTACTACTCCGGTAGAAAGCCGGGTTTTTGCTGCCATGAAGCCTTATTTTTCTTTAAAATATGGTAACCCCTCGGAATTTCATCTTTTGGGACAAGAGGCCCGAAAAGCAGTTGAGGAGTCAAGAAGGAAGATAGCCAGTTTTTTAGGAGCCAAGGCAGAAGAGATTGTTTTTACCAGTTGTGCCAGCGAATCAATCAATTTTTCTCATAAAGGTTTAATTGAGGCTTTAAGACACTTTGCGCCAAAATCTTTTACACCACACATTATTACTTCTGCTATAGAACATAAAGCAGTGCTGGAAACTTGTCAGCATTTAGAAAATTCAGGTTTAGCTAAGGTGACCTATTTGCCGGTAGATCAATATGGTCTGGTTAAAGTGACAGATCTAGAGAAAGCCATACAACCTAATACCATTTTAGTCTCTATTATGTATGTTAATAATGAAGTGGGTACTATCCAACCTATAGCGGAGATCGGCCAGCTTTTGAAAAAAGTTAATGAACAAAAAACAAAAAACCACCAACCACGAACTTATTTTCATACCGATGCTACCCAAGCTATTCAATATTTAGATTGTCAGGTAGAAAAATTAGGAGTGGATATGCTCTCTTTGACCGGGCATAAGTTCTATGCTCCCAAAGGAATAGGAGCTTTATATATTAAAAAAGGTACTCCAATAAGAAAACAACAAGATGGAGGAGGGCAGGAGATGAAACTCCGGTCGGGGACAGAAAATGTTCCCTATATTGTAGGCTTAGGTGAAGCCATTGAGTTAATCTCCGAGGTCAAAGATGGCCAACATCAAAAACTAACTGAGCTTCGTGAAAGATTGATTACCAATATCTTAAAAATACCGGAAGTTTATCTAACTGGTCATCCTCAAAAGAGGGTACCCCACATTGCTTCCTTTGTTATCAAAGGGGCTGAAGGGGAGTCCCTAATTTTACTGCTTTCAGATAAAAAAGTTATTGCCTCCTCAGGTTCAGCTTGTACCAGCCAGGTATTGCAACCATCTCATGTTTTAACAGCGATGGGGGTGGCAGCAGAGGTCTCCCACGGTTCAGTGCGTTTTTCTCTGGGAAAAAATACTACGATTGAGGAAATTGATTATGTCAGCCAAATTTTACCTAAAATTATTTCAAGACTGAGGGAGATGGCCCCGCAAATTTAAACGATGGACGAGTTATTTAACAATCTCTATTCTAAAAAGGTGATGGAACATTTCCGCAACCCTAAAAATATGGGGGTAATAAGAAATCCGGATGGTGTGGCGACGGTAGGCAACCCCCGCTGTGGAGATCTGATGAAATTTTATATTAAAGTTGGTAAAAACAAGCAAGGGGGAGAGTATTTTAAAGAGGTTAAGTTTCAAACTTTGGGTTGTGGAGCAGCTATTGCTACCTCCAGTATGGTAACAACCTTAGTCAAAGGAAAGCCTTTAATTGAAGCAGAGAATGTTACTAAACAAGTCATAGCTGAAGCTTTAGATGGATTACCAGCGGTTAAGATGCACTGTTCTGTCTTAGCTGATGAAGGTATCAGAAAAGCCGTTAAAAACTATTACTCAAAACAACCTTCCCAAAAATAATCTAACCCTCGTTTTAGTTTCCTTACTTTCCTGTTATGATTGATAACTGAAATGAAATCTTTGGGTAATGCCTTGAGGAAAAATTATCTTCTGGTGTTAATAATTATTCTGGCCTCTTTGCTGCGTTTTATTGGCACTATCCCTGGTTACCCGCCGATCCATACTGATGAAGGAATTAGTCATTCTCAAGGAATTGCCATGATTTTGGAAAAAACTTTGGATCCTAAATATGGCTATGGAGTGCCTTACAACTATCCTATCATGGTGCCCTTAATTAACGCTTTCTTTTATCTGTTTATTTTTATACCCCTTTATGTCTTAGGTTATTTATTATTACATATTGGAGAGATAGGAAGTCTTTTATCGGTTGTTTCTTCTGGTCAGGCAGGAGGCATCTTTGAACACAATATATTGGGTCCAAATAAAATTAATGTGGTTTTTTGGGGGAGGATAGTGACAGCATTTTTTGGAATAGGAGTAGTTTTTTTAGTTTACTTTTTAGGTAAAAAGTTGTTTATTTCGAAAGGTTTGGGCCTGTTGGCAGCTTTTTTTACCGCCATCAATTACCGCCAAGTTTTAAATAGTCATTTCGGATTACCGGATATTTACAACGCTTTTTTTTTGCTGCTAGCCCTATATTTTGTTGTTTGGCTCTGGGAAAAACAGACTTGGCCAAAACTTATCTTGGCAGGTTTTACTTCAGCGGTCTTTTTTTCTACCAAGTTTCAGTTTTTTGCTTTGCCTCCTTTAGCAGTGGTGCTAATTTACCTGGCATTAGAAAAAAGGGGTTGGAAAAAGCGGACATTATTTTTTATCAATAAGAAAATTTTTCTAATGTTGGGGATTTTGGTTTCTACCGCCTTAATTTTAAATATATTTCATATATTTCATTGGCAGCAAACTTTAGAGCAAGTAGGGTACTCAGCTTTGAAATACCGTTATGGTAAATCGTCGCTTGATTTTTATGCCCTATTATACCTTTACCATATTGGTATCGGGCCGGCACTATCTTTTATGGTAATGGCAGGAATTGTTTTAGGACTAATTTTTCGGTTTAAGCAGATGCTACTTTTGTTATCGGTTATAGTCCCCTTTCTTTGGATGTTCGTTTATTATACCGGAGGAGGTTTTTATACCCGCAACTTTGTGACTATTATCCCGCTGCTGTTAATTACTTCAGCTTTTGGTTTTTGGTGGCTGATGAAGTACTTAAAGAAGAAATTTAATCCTTTAATGATTTTGACAACTTTTTCCCTTCTGGCACTGATTGTCTATCAATCATTGAATCAGTCTGTGGTAGTAGCCTGGGAATATTCTCAGGACTGGAATTACAAAATTATCCAATCAAAGTTAGGTACTCTTTTGTCGGTAAACTCTATTGTTTTCACTGACCCGACGATGGTTTTGCCTCAGAAGAAGATTAATATTATCAAAGCTGAGTCGGTAAAAGATTATCTCTTAAAAGAAATGCAGGATAAGGGAATAGAATGGGTGGTTTTAAACACGGAGTGGTTGAACATCCATTTTTTATGGTGGATGAGTCAAGACTGGACAACTTCTAGGAAACTTGGCTGGAAGCCAGATAGATTATTTTTTAATACTCCTCTATCAAAGATGATTTGGGAACTGAAAAGTTATGTGGTTTTTGAGGCTTTAAATCCAGCCTCAGCTCCGGATAACAATTATTTAGTGATTAAAATTCCTCCTAAGCATAAATTTGTGGGGGGTAAATTAGTTTATGAAGAAGATTTTTCCTCTGAAGATAAATGGAAGGTCACGAGTGATGGTTTTGGAGCGGTGGACAATTTCTCATGGGATAAGGATTTAGGCTATAGTAAAAATGGTTCTTTAAAAATCTCTCAAAGTAGTGGGCCTATATACAGCCAACGTTTTATCTCCCCCAAGATTGCAGTAGTCGAAGGGTATTTCTATAAAATTAATGCTTTAATGCGTTCATCTACTAAGCTAAATTTTGCTGATAGAGATGCCTTCTTAGGTGCTGACTTTCTATCGGAAAAAGAGGAAATTATTAAGACCTCTTTATCAGCCAGGATAGGGGAATCAGAGGATTGGCTGAATAGGGAAGTTGTCACTCAGGCGCCGGAAGGAGCAAAATACTTACAGCTTTATTTTCAAACCGGAGCTTTTACTTCCATCTTTTGGTTGGATGATATCAAAGTCTGGCAATCGGACAATACATCCCCACAGGACAAGAAAACGGCTTCTCCTTATATCAAATCAAAATTTAATCCTAAAGAGCATCTTTTTTTAAACAGTAATGGAGGAATGTAGATAATTTGGTATTAGATATAATATGTAGCATATAAATTAAAATGAGCGGTTCAGATGGATTTAACTATGATTTAAATGAAGCCCGGCTTCATGGAAATATCTTTGAGCGGATCTTTCATAACCGGAGATTGAACTTTTGGCTTGAGGTTGTGGATTATTCCGGTAAACGGGTGTTGGATATAGGTTGTAACAGCGGGATTATCCTGATTCCTTTAAAGGAGCGCGGGGTGGATGTGGTAGGGATTGATATCTCCAAAACCGATATTGATAAAGCCAAGGAAAACCTCCGCCAGAGGAAGTTGCCTCAAGGTTGTGTGCAAGTGGGGGATGCTAAAAAGCTGCCTTTTAAAAGCAACTCTTTTGATATTGTGCTGTTATCTGATATCTTGGAACATGTCAGTGATCCTGAGATTGTAGCTCAAGAATCAATTAGGGTAGCCAAAAAGCGGGGACTAGTTTTAGCTACAGTGCCCAATGAATTGCATCCTGTTGTGCGATTCTCCTGGGTGAGGAAACTTTTAACCGGACGTCATAATGTTGATGAACATCTGGATATTCCCTTCAGCAAACAGAAATTAACTAAGCTTTTTCTCCAAACCACTGCTGTGAAGCTACAGTTTATCGGTTTTGGGAGTGAGATATTGGGTATTTTTAAAAAGCGATGAAGTATCTTCTTAAAAGAGTTAAAAAAAATATCCGCAGCCTCAAAAAAGACCGCCTGCAATTGTTACTTTTAGCTGTTTTGACCACTGGCATACTGCTTCGGGTATTAGGTGTTTACCCCGGGTATAGTCCTTATCATCCTGATGAAGGTAAAGCTGGTTATTCCTCAGCTTGGTATATGTTTATAAACCGTACATTGGATCTGCCTCATTACCACTATCCAGCCTTAATTCCGACAGTAGAGTTGATTTTTCTAATTTTAATATTTGTTCCCCTATTGTGGATTAAGTTATTGTTGTCTAACCCCGATGTGGTGTTGTCCAACTTAGATAAATTACCTCAAGTTTTTGAAAACTATATTTTAAACCGAAGTGATGTGACAATCATGTATTTCAGCCGCTACCTGACGTCTGTGATAGGTATTTTGACCATGGTTTTAACTTATCTGATTGGTAAAAAGCTATTTAACTCCCGTTTAGTTGCCCTTTTATCTGTATCTATCCTGGCTGTTAATCTGCGGGCGGTGAGTAGCAGCCAAGTTGATTTACCAGATGCTTATAGCAGTTTCTTTTTGTTGTTGGCTTTCTTTATTGTTTCTATACTGAAGGATCGTCCCACTTTAAAGTTATATATACTAAGCGGTTTGGGTGTTGGGCTGGCCATATCGTCCAAATTACAATTTTTTAGTCTCTTACCTTTGGCCTTGATCCATTTGTATCATACTGTCAGGGCAAGAGGTTGGCGGGGAAAAATTACTACTTTTCTATCCCAGAAAGTTATTTTTTGTGTTTTGTCTTTAGTTTTGACAGTGGTATTGGTCAATATCGGGCCGCTGACCCATTGGCAGAAGTTTACGGAAACTATCACCCGGGTGTCCCATCTTTACGGCTTTGGTTTTAATAAATTTAGTTTGACCGGTCTATCTTTTTTTTACCAAATAGTTTTAACCCCTGCTGTGGCGGGGATAGTTTTATTGGGAATAGTAGTGGGGTTGTTAAAGTATCGGTTCTCCACCTTTTTGGTCTTAAGTATGATCATTGTTTATTTGTACTACTTTTTATATTTAACCCGCGGTTGGTTTTACCCGCGTAACTTTGTCAGTATTATTCCCTTTTTTGCTTTGATGGGTGGAGTAGGATTGGCGAGTGGATGGTATTTTTTAAAAAAATATCTTAAAAATTCCTACCTGGCAATGCTATTTTTTGTACTGGTTGTTGTGAGCATACTTTTCCAGTCAACTAAAAACTCGGTTATTCATACTTTATCTTATATGAAACCTTGGAATATCACTTCGATGCGTCAGTGTTTAAGCCAGAATATTTTAGAAGGTAAAACTGTGGCAGCTCATCCGACCGATAAATATATTTTATTTGCCTTGCCTTCTATAGATGTTAATAAGAAATTAAACTTTATTCCTATTAATATTGAGTCAAGTTATAGCCTGGCTGAATTACAAGAGGAGAAAGCTGACTATGTATTAGTAGGATTAGATGTGGTAGGTGATCAAAATTCAGTCTGGTGGATGACTAAAGCTGGTTTTTGGCAGAAACCAAAAGAAATTTCTAACAACGTCTTTGTTAGTTTAGCAGCTAAAGAGTTGTTTGCTTCTGCTGTTTGTTCTCAAGTGAAGCCCTGGCAGGCGGTGGAGAACAACTATTTTTTTGCTACTGTGCCTTCCAAAGTTAATCTGGAGTGGGAAGAGATTAGTCAGGAAGGATTTGATAAGAGAATGGGCAGCTTTAAAAAAGTTGATGGTTTTGGGGGTCAGGGAGATAATTTAGTCTGGGATGAGAAAGAGGGAAGGGAAAAAAATGGGTCAGTGGAGATTAAAGCTATTATTCCCACCTTTCCGGTAGTCATGTGGGTCTCACCTGTTTTTACTGTCAAAGCTGGTGAGGTTTATAAGGCAGAGGGTTGGGTCAAAGGGATAACTAGTTTAGAACAAAAAAGGCGGGATGGGTTTTTAAGGTTGGATTTTTATCAAAATAAGCCTACAGTTTGGGATGAGGGTACTGAGAGTTTAAGCACCAATTTATCTCCCCGTTATTTTGGGCCTAAGGAGTGGCAGAAACTGGAGGTTGTAGGGAGAGCTCCGGCCAATGCTCAGTTGGCTACAGTTAGTTTTCAGGTATCTAATTTTTCCACAAGTGATTTTTGGTTAGATGATCTGGTGATTTACCAAAGTAAAACTGAAGTTACTCTAACAACTAATCCCCAAGACAGCCAAAAGTTAAAAGTTGACCCCGACGTCTTTGTCCCCAACTTAGGCTCAGGATATTAAATGATTATGACAATATTTACACTGTTTTAGGTTGGTGATATTATGGTGGTGCTTTGAAGGGTTTTAGGGAGTGATAATTTGATGAGAAACTCTACTAATAAGAAGGCAAAAGTTATAGTTGTTATGCCGGCATATAACGCTGAGAAAACCTTAAAAAAAACCTACGATGATATCCCTAAAGGTGTGGCCCAAGAAGTGATTTTAGTTGATGATGGCAGCCATGATAAAACTATCTCTGTGGCTAAAAAGTTGGGACTGACCACTTTTGTCCATCCCCAAAATAGAGGTTATGGCGGTAACCAAAAAACCTGTTATACCACAGCTTTAAGCAATGGTGCTGATATTGTGGTAATGATTCATCCCGATTATCAATATGATAGTACTTTAACTGGAGAGATGGTCAAACCGATTATCGATAGCCGTTTCGATGTTATGCTGGGTTCTAGAATCAGAACCCGCCAGGAAGCTTTATCTGGGGGTATGCCCCTTTATAAATATATTTCCAACCGATTTTTAACCATTGTGGAAAATATTATTTTAGGCCAGAATTTATCAGAATATCACACGGGATTTAGAGCCTTTCATAAAAGAGTTTTACAAAATGTCCCTTTTCATAAATTCTCTGATGATTTTGTCTTTGATCAGGAAATTTTAGTTTCAGTCATTAAATCTGGCTACCGCATTGGAGAAATCCCTGTCCCAGTGAGGTATTTTCCCGAAGCTTCGTCAATCAATTTCCGCCGTTCAGTGCAATATGGCCTGGGAACGCTGTCAGCTCTAGTAAAATACCTTTTATCCGGTTGGAGTCTTTACCGCTTTAAAATTTTTGCTGTCAAGATGGCCTCGTAAAACATGAAACTTTGGGCTATTTTAGTAGTTATCTTCATTATTTTTATTGCTTACGGCCAAACTTTGGGGATGTATTTTTGGCAGGATGATTCAGCTTTAATCTTTAAGCTGCAAAATCCGCAAGGTCCAGCTGGAAGTTATGGAGAGGGAATTATCGGTCAGGGCCCATATAAATATTTGGTTACCCCCTTTGTCCCATTTTTTCCCATCTTTGGTTTAAACCCAACTGGTTATTTTTTAGTTGGACTGATTGCTTATTACCTTTCTGCCGCCTCTTTTTATCTTTTTGCCACTCAGCTTTTCCAAAGTAAAAAAGCCGGTTTTGTATCAACCTTGGTTTATGCTGCTGGCTATATCGGTTCAGACACTATGCTTCGTATCAGTAACTCTTGGCAAACCAACTTTGGCCTAATTTTTGCCTTACTCTCGTTTTGGGCCTTAGTGAAATTTTTAAGAAGTCCTCCCAAGTTTTGGTATTATTTTCTAAGCTTACTGCTTTTTTATGGGGCAGTAGAGTTTGTCTTTATCCGCTCCCACAGTCTGATTATTCCCATCTTAGTACTAGATTTGCTTCTGACTGTTAAATTTTGGCAGTTTAGACAAATACCCTGGTTAATTTTACGGCAAATTCCTTTTTGGTTTCTTTTTTATAACCGTTATTTAAGTGAGACGGTAGGGAGCTCTGGTTTGGGCTTGGTAATAAACAATCTACTTCAAGGTAAAGTCGAAGTTTTGGCCAGTTTTTTTGCCACTTTAGGTAATGCTTTGATACCAAATGTCTGGCAGTTAAAATATGTTTTGGCCCACCTTCCCAAAGAACAGCTTTTACTGCTGCTGATATTTATAGTTTTGTCTTGGTTATTGTTAAGATTTTTTTCAGCAGGATTCAAAATCAAGATGGCTTCGGTAGTTTTTTTTAGTGGGTTATATTTTTTAAATAAATTATTTATCAGTAAAAATTTATTTTGGTATAGATCAGAAAGTGATTTTATCTCCGGAGCTTTGGGGTTGTACTTGCCAATATTAATAATTGCTTTAGCTATAACGTTGTGGAAAACTCACAAAGATTTAGCCTTGGCTTTGCTTTTTGGTTTGGCGATGCTCGCTTCACAAGTTTTTGGCTATTTCATCCAGTATCAGGAGTCAATCTTCAGTACAACTCACCGTTATTTAACTTACAGCTTTGTCGGTTACAGTATCATTGCTGGAGGTATAAGCTTTGTTTTATTTGAAAAAATTTTAAAATCTCCTTTCCTGGGAAGAAAAAAGGGCTCACTCTTCCTCGGGAGTAAATATGCTCACCTTTGGGCTGCCTTACCGCTAATTTTATTATTAGGAAATAATCTTTATCTAGAGGTAAATCGTCAAAGACAGGTTGTTGCGGATATCAGTCAACCGACCCGGAAATTTTATCAGGATTTGAAGAAATTTGTTCCCCGTATTGAAAAGGGAGCAGTTTTTTATTTTGATATTAAAGATGATAATTTTTATAAATTTCAGTTTAGGAACTTTTTTTCCGTTGGTTCTATGCCTGAATCAACTGCCCTAGCTATTTACTACGGTGTTGACCGCTACGACTTGTCCCTAATTGATAACTTTGATGAACTTTTATCTAAACTGGCAGATAAGGAAATAAAAGTGGATAGCCTTTACAGTTTTTATTATGGGGAGCAGGGGTTAATTAATACCACTGAGGCGATGAGGAATTTAGTCAAAGATGGTTCAAAGGCAGAGATTTTATCGCTTCAACCTGGGGCTGCCTCCGGTATTCCTTTAGTTGGTGAAATTAAAACCCATCCTTTAACACCTATGTTGTTAATTTTACAGACGAAAGTAATTCCTCGGACTGATCAGATTGTTTTTCCCTATTCTCAAAGTGGGCAAAAAAGCAGTTTATATCTTTCTGCCCAAAAGCAACAGGTGGTTGATTATTTACTTTCCCGACAGGAGTATTATAAAGCGGTCAAGGCAACCAGTTTGTCGCAGTGGAAGTATCAAGAAATATACAATATCGTCGATGACGATCCAGTGACTAGTTGGCGTGGTCATAGAATTTACTGGCATGAAAAAAGACATGAGCAAGTAATCATTGATCTAGGAGCAGTGAAGAAAATTAGTAAAGTTGTCTGGACTAATTGGAATCATACTCTCACCCCCATCTCTTATGCTATTGATGTTTCTTCCGATAAGGAAAGTTGGATAGAGGTCAAAAGGGTGGTTAACGGTCTCGAGAGACAGGATGGAGAGGTGGTGGTGGAGGATTTTGATGAGGTAGTTGGACGATATGTCAGGATGGATATTACGGCCACACTTTCCAATGATGCCCCAAGTTTAAGTGAAGTTGAGGTTGTAGCTTCAGATTACGATAATATTGACCCGCAAAAAGCTCTATCTTTTATCAAAAGCCCTTTTGATTTTATTAGCACCCGGGATGAACTGAATTTATTGCTTTCTAAGATAGCTCCTTTGCTTGAGCTTAAGGTAAGCTGGAGTACAAATAAAGGCGGAGGGGAAAGGACAGTTTTAGTGGGTAGTTTTGATAATGTGAATACCTATCAACTGGTATTAAACCCAGGGGGGATAGTGATGAAGGATCTGACAATTAGTGCGGTCAATGCGCCAGTTAAATTAGAGGTGCAATCGGTTAAACTGGAAAACTTAAATTTGGAAGAGATAAAAAAGTGGGGACTGATTAAAAAATTTGTGGAGAATTAATGAAAATGAACAAGTTCTTTCCTTTGGAAATAAAATTGGTCTCTTTTATGTTGGCGGCTATTTTTTTTACAGTAGCTTTTTTAACACTTTTAGACTATAACATCTCCTGGGATGAGACAATTCATTTCCGCCGCGGTCAAGCCTACCTGCACTATTTTTTAACTGGAGATTTGGATTATCACCAACTTCCCAGTGTTAATTTACAAGGGACCCAGGGAGACCCTAGAAGGATTCCTCCTCCCCGTCGGAGTTTGTATCAAAATGACTATCATAACGGAAATTTTTTTTTAGAAAAAGACAGTGGACACCCGCCATTAAACGGAGAATTGGCAGCCTTGAGTAATTTTATATTTTTTCAGAAACTGGGAGTATTAGATGATATCTCGGCCCATCATCTTTTTAATATTCTGGCAGCAGCTTTATTGGTCTTGGTAGTGGTTTATTTTGCTATACAATATTTTGGCCTATTTGCCGGGTTGGTCTCCTTTTTATCCTTGGTAACATATCCGCTGTTTTGGGCTGAATCACACTTTAATATCAAAGATCCGCCACAGACAGCCTTTTTTGCTGCGGCTATTTGGGCTTTTATAAATTCTTTAAATAAAGGCAGTTTGTTTTGGCTGATATGGTTTTGGATTTTTTTGGGGCTAGCACTAAGTACAAAATTTAATATTCTTTTTTTACCGTTAATTTTAATACCCTATCTTTTGTTAAGGTATCACCATATTTTTTTAAAAAAGAAGTTTACTTTTAAAAAAATACCCCAAAGATATTTACTAGGACTTGTTTTAGGGCCTATAATTACCCTCGGAATTTTTATTGGCAGCTGGCCTTATCTTTGGTCAAATATAGTTCCCAACTTTTTAAGTGTCTTAAGGTACTATCAACAGATTGGTAGCGGTGTACGTTATCAACCAGACAGTTTTTTTATTGGTGGTTTCAACACTTATCCTTGGCAGTGGATTTTCTTTACTACTCCACCCTTAGTCCTAATTTTATTTTTACTTGGTTTAATTTCTGTCTGGATCCAGAGAGGAAGTAAAAAACTGATTGTCTGGTTGTGGCTTTTATGGTTTTTAGTGCCTATTTTAAGAGTCAGCCTGCCTCATTCTACCATTTATGGAGGGGTTCGCCAAATCATGGAGTTTTTACCAGCCATGGTTTTGATGGCTGGAGTTGGGGCTTGGCAAGTTATTGAGTGGTTAAAAGGTGCAAAATTAGATAAAAATATGGTTTTAGTTTTGCAGCTTTTTTTAATTGGATTATTTTTGTGGCCAATTCTGGTTCTTTTTAAAATGCATCCTTATGAGAATGTCTATTTTAACTCCTTTATTGGAGGGCTATCGGGAGCGGCAGATCGTAATTTTCCAGCCTTTGGCAACAGCTTTGGCAATGCTTACCTTGAGGGAATAAAGTGGCTTAACTCTCACACAGAACAGAGGGCTAAGGTGGCGCTTTTGCAGGGAACTTTAGCCAATGCTCCGCTGATATTTTTCCGGTCTGACATCCGCTATCTTCCCACTACCGATAATTTGGATGAACCAAAAACCTCTTTGGAACCGAAAGAAACTTATTTTAGCGGTATTAAAAGAGAGGGGGAGTATTTAATGGAACTGACTTTCAGTGATAGTGGTAAAGATTTTTATTACGTTTGGGAATATGTTAATAAGTTTTTAATACCGGTTTATGAAATAAAAGTTGATGGAGTAGCGATTGCTAAAATTTGGAAAAACGACTGGGATCATACTAAAAAGGAATATCAGTTAGCCCTACAACCTTATAATGGTTTACTAAAAACTATTGCAGAAAATAACTTTCTTTATATAACCCTAAATCAGGAGGTTTTATTGTCCCAACTTGAAGTCAGCTTTGATGAAGAAGAGAGCTGTTCCCCTCTAAAAACAGCCTATGTTGAAACTTCTTTAAATAAGAAGGATTGGCAGGTGGAGAAGGATATTATTCCTCAATATCAAATTAATAGAAAAATTAATCTGGAAAAAGATAAGATTAGTTACTACTTTGCGGGAAGATCTGCCAAACATATTAAATTAGCTTTCGATAACAGTAAATCATGTGTTTTTAATAATTATCGGGTGGCCATTACGGTACTTGGAAAATGATAAAGACTATTGTAAACAATATGCAAAAAAGGCCAACCCTGCCAGTTTTTTTAGTGTTACTGTCTGTTGTTATTCTAACTTATCCGAAGGTCCCTTTGATATTTTTTCAACAAGATGAATGGTACAGCTTTGGTACCAAAATACTGTTGGGATGGGATTTGATTTTTTACAGGTTTACCGAAGGAGATATCAACCATTTTGTACCTTTAGGCAATTTGATCAGTTTAATAACTTTTTATCTTTTTAAACTTAACTTTGTAGGATACAACTTAATTGGGTTAAGCATCCATTTACTAAACGGTTTTTTACTTTTTTTGTTGGGTAAGAAAATCTTTCGCAATGTCTTAACTGCTTTTTTATCCTCTATTCTCTTTTTAACTTTCTCTTCAGCCGGGGAATTAGTCATGTGGCCCTTAGTCAGTTTAAATACCTTATCTTTAACTTTAGGGTTGTTGGGCTGGTATTTGCTAATTGATGAGCGGTCTTTAAAGCGCCCACTAGTAACTGCATTTTTGGTAGCGCTGTTAATAACTTTGGCGGTGTTGATTATTGAGTACTCAGCAGGGTTATGGATATTTTTACCGGTGGTCTTTTTGGTTAACAGCTCAAAACTAAATTTTAAAAAAGTGGTGATCTTTTTGGGTCCATTGATTTTGTTTGGCCTGGGGTATTTATTTTTGCGGTTACCAAATTCCGGTGTCGCATCGGCTAATATGAGCTATCTCTTGACTAAAATCCTTAGTACCTCATTGGCTTATGTTGGACAGCTATTCATTAGTGAACCAATGATCAATCTACTACGTCTGTTTACTGATATACGTCCATTTTTACTAGCTGAAGATAAACTTTTTACAGTAAATATGGTCTTGGGAGGATTAATTATTTTGGGAGGATTAATTTTGGCTAAAAAAACGAAAGTTGTATTTAATCCTTTAGTATTATCTGTGGCCTTGATTCTCAGTAGCGCTATTCCATATCTTTTTATACCTGGATCGGCAGATCAGTTTTTGCTGTATCCGGAAAGGTATTTTTATTTTGGTTTAGCTGGCGCTGCTTTGTTTTTAGGATCTCTTTGGGGGATTAGTAAACATAGTCAGTATCGCCTTTTTAGAGGCTTGATGATAATAGTAGTTTCTCTCTACCTTTTGATTGGTGTAGGAGGTAATTGGCAGAAACAGGAGAGTTTATATCAAGAAGGAATTATCAGAAAAAATATCTTACAAACTATTAAAAATGATTATCCCCAACTTCCTCCCAGGACAATCTTTTACCTTACCAGCAATAAATCTTTTTATGGCTTACCGGAAGATATTAGGACATCACCTTTCCAATCAGGGTTAGGACAAACATTGCTGGTTTGGTATCATTCAACAGAAAACTTTCCCCAAGATTTTTTTCAAAACAGGTTTTTATGGGAAATAACTGATCAAGGTTATAAGCAGATTAGAGATAGAGGATTTGGGTATTTTTATGACTTTGATTTTTTGGCTCAAACCATCAAAGAACAGAAACTACCCTTAGAGTCTGTTTTGGCTTTCGAATATGATCATCAAAGTAATAATTTAACTAATACTAGTAAGCAGATCCGTCAAAGATTAGAAGGGTTTCTGGTAGACAAAGAAGAGATAGACCACTCTATATGGAGTGCTTCAGCGTCCAGTAATAAAGCAGATATAAAATTAGCCTTTGATGGTAAACAGACTACTTTTTGGGATTCAAAATTACCCATTGCCTCTCCCCAAGACATCATTATAGACTTAAAAAATACTCAGATACTTTCCTCTCTCCAAATTACTTCCCAATCGAGCAAAGATCAAAACCGTAATGGTTATCAAATTTTGTTATCAGAAGATAAACAAGATTGGCAGGAAGTTTTTTATGATAAGCTTTATCCTCCAAAGGATAGTGTGGTGAATATCTATTTTGTTCCCCAGAAAGCTCAATTTTTAAACATCCGGCAAATTGGGGATCATCAATATGCTACCTGGGTAATAAATGAAATTAAGGTCTACAGGGCTATCAAGAAAGATGAAAATGAAAGAATTTTTTACTAAAGTAAAAAAATTTAACTTTATTTATTATATTTTACTGGCGGTGGTGGTACTTTTTTCTTATCACCAGCTGCTGGGGATGTATTTCTGGCGTGATGATTATACTGGTCTTTATTTAGGTCAACTGGCTAATCTCTCAACTCATCCGGGGTTTGCCTATCCTTACCACCTTGCCTTACTACTAGAAAGATATGCTAGGCAGTTTTTTGGACTTAATGCCAGCTACTATTTCCTGACAGTAATTATTTTATATGTTATTGCTTCTTGGCTGCTATTTTATTTTCTGAAGCGATTAGTTAGTAACTTACTAATAGCTTTCTTTAGCACTCTGGTTTTTGCTGCCGGTTTTGTAGGACAGGATGCCATGAAAATGACCATGGGAGATGGCTTAGGGACAATTCTGGCCTTAGATATTTTACTGGCTGGTTTGGTAACTTTTTTAATCTATCTTCAAAATGGTAAAAAAGTCTGGTTGGTTAGTTCTTTAATAGCTTTTGCCTTGACCTTAGAAATTACCCCCCAAAGAACTGGTAGCTCACTCCTAATCTTTTTAGCCTTAGATTGGATTATCTCTTGGAAGAGAAAGAGCCAGGAGTTGATCATTAGAAATGTTCTTTTTTTATTAGTATTTTTAATACAATATTTCTTACACCCTTCGGTATTGTTACTGGGATATAAAGTTAACCCACCAACTCAATTTTGGGGATTACTGGTAAATCTTTCTCCTTTATATATCCTCAACTTTTTAGGAACTTTTTGGAATATGATTATTCCTACTCCCTTACAAGAACAATTTAATGCCAGCTTAGGAACATCAGGACAGAGTTTGACTCTGATTAAATTTTGGCTGACTGGTTTACCAACAATTTTTTTAGCGGTGACTTTGTTTATTTACCTGAAATTTCTCCGCCCGGCGATATATTCCGCTATAACATTGGGGAAAATAATTACCGCGGTGGTACTTTTTTCTCTCCTCTGGGCTATGGCCATACACCAAATCACTATTGATAAAGGTGATCTAGTGGCTATTTTTAACGGTGGAATGTGGTTAATTTTTCTAATAGTCTGGATTGTTTTGGGAATACCTAAATCTAAGTTACTATCACTGTTTAGCTTATTGGCGATTTTTGGTATATTAGCTATTTTTTTTATAACTATCCCGGAGAGAGTCTTGGTAAGCTATAATCGTTACTTACTACTGCCATCGTTTACTGTAGCCTTGCTGCCAATCATTTTTATCACCAAGGAGTTTTACCAAAAGGAGTTAAGGAAAAGAAGACTGGCTCAAATTTTATTATTAGCAGTAGTAGGAATTTTAGTTTTACCACGTTTGATATTTGCTTACACAACTCAAAGGGAATTTAGACAAGACTATAGTCAACATGCTAAAAGGATGTATCAAAATTTACATTCCTTTATACCCAGGATTAATCAGCCAACAATAATTTATTTAGAAGGGGTAACTAAGCAGCTGCAATTTACTGTGGGAGATGCAGCTAGGGTAGGATATTTTGGCTCAGAAGTAGCATATGCGGTACACTATCAAACTCAGAAAGAAAATATCATCCTGCCACAGACTGCAGGAGAAATACCAGGATTATTGAAGAAAAATCCTAACTTGTCTTACCAAGATGTTTATACATTTATTTATGATAAAGATGGGTTGAGGGATACAAGTTCTATTACTAGGCAGTTATTAGCTGGTCCAAATCAACCAATTTCTGTTGCTATTGATAGTTGGAAAGAGGAGCTCTCTAGTAATGATTTAAAAGTTTTCCAGTTTACACCCACATCTTCGATCTGGACTCTGTTACCTTTAGAGGTAAAGATCCCCCTGAAGTTTTCGAGCCAAAGTAAAGAAAAAGAGATGGAAATGTCCTGGGAATATAATACCTCCGGGTTAATAACTGAAGATAAGTTTGTCAAAGTTAAACTTTTAACTGATAACCTGTGGCATGAATATAAATTTATCATCCCCGCTGGAGGAGAGTATTTACAGAAGGTATCTTTTAATTTTCCTACTGACACTTCAGTAGAAATTGGCACCACCCAGTTAGACTACCTTCTGGATAATTAGAAGTATCCTAGGAAGTTTTCATCTCTTTGGATGTTTGTGTTTGATAACCTTGGAATTTTGTAGAGGATGGCGGAGGGCTTCTTCGCGGATGATTTTGGTAATTTTTTGATTAATTTCGTTGAGATTATAAAAAATTCGGTAAACTAAATAAAAAAGCAGGATGATGGATAGATAAATCACTAAATCTACCCCCCGGCTGATTCCCACTGAATGAGCAGCTTTAATCAAAGTGTTTTGCTCAAAAATAAAAAATAATACCCCTGCCCAAAGCAGAAGCCAGGTAAAGGTAAAGTTTTTAGAGAGATTCCCTTTTTTGAAACTTAGGGCTGTTTTATAAATTATAAAAATGATAATGGTGGACAAAAGAAGTTGAGATATTGACATATGGTTAGTAAAGTTTTTTAGTTACTAGATCTACAAAAACTTTCAAGGCGTTTAGATTTTTTTCACCTTTCTGTTTTGAATAGTCGGTATATTTCACAGTCACCGGTATTTCGGTAAATCTTAATTGATTGATCTTGATTTTGTCCAGAATTTCTGAGGCATGGGCTAAACGGTTTTGAGTGATATTGATTTTATGTAAAGATTTGCTGTTAAGCGCCCGTAGACCATTATAAACATCGGTTAATTTTAAGCCGGAAAAGAGAAAGGTAAAGATGATGCCAAGCTTTAAAGTTAACAATCTGGTGGGGGGGATATTAATAGCTTGCCCTAAAAATCTGGATCCTAAGACAATATCAGCTTTATTTTGAAGAATTGGCTTTATCAGTCGAGGGATATCGCAAGCTAAAAACTGTCCGTCGGCATCGTAAGTTATAACAATATCAGCTTTGTTCCTTTTGGCGTATTCAAAACCGGTTTGCAGAGCTGCACCTTGTCCTAAATTAGCCAGGTGCCGCAGCAGTATTACTTTTGGTCCAGTAGCTTTTTTGAAGGTTTCATCTGATGAACCATCATCAACTACGACTATTTGATCAACATACTCTTTTAACTCCTCTAAAACTTCAGAAATTGTCTTTTCTTCATTATAGGCTGCAATTACAGCAAAAATTTTTTTCTTTTTCATTGATCAGATGGTATTGGTTTTGCCTTTTATTGTCAAGCTAAACTGAAATGATATAATTTCTTATCATGGTGGTTGGAATATTTTTGCTTTTACTGCTTCCCCGTTTATGGATAGTCTTGAACTCTTCTTACACCTTCTACTCTGATGATGCCATCTATGCTACCTTAGCCAAGTCTTGGACTGAATGGAACTTAAAAGGGTCCTTCCACCCTACCTGGCCTCCACTTTATCCGGCATTGTCGGCTATTTTCTCTCTCTTTCCCCTAAATTGGGAAACTGCTTCCCGTCTGGTGGCGTTACTGGCTGGGACAGCGATTATAGCCCCGATGTTTTTTCTTTTAAGAAAAACTATCTCTTTGGCGGGGGCTATCTCTTTTACTTTGGCTTTGTCTTTATTTACTCCTTTGTTGACAATATCTTTTATGGCTTTATCTGATTCTTTAGCTGTTTTGTTAATTATTGGTGGAATGGTAACGGTCTTTTTGGCTTTTCTTCATTCACCGAATTTTCCTAATAATAAATTATTACTTTTGGGATCCGTTCTTTTTGGGCTGGTTTATTTAACCAGAGCTGAAGGGATGATGTTTGTCTTTTTAACCTTTATTTATTTAACTTTTTATTTTCTTATCAAACGCCAGATTAAACTACTGATCATAACAGTATTTTCTTTTGTAGCGGTCTTTTTTTTAACAGTCAGTCCTTATATGATATCTACCAGAATGCAAATTGGAGAATGGTCCCTCTCCCCAAAATTTTCGGCCCAGATCCAACAAGGCCATGCTTTTGCCTTAAATCCCCGGGGTACTACTTGGGCTCAAGAGGTGACTTCCGCTAAAAACCCTGATTACCAGTCTCCATACTTTAAAAATGGTTCTGATTTTGCTATTAACCGTTTGTATTATTTTTTTCGCCAGTACTCTCCCAAACAAGAAAAATGGCAGCAAGTTTTCTTATTGATCTTTCCTCTTTGGGCTGTACCTTTAATGTTGATTGGTGCAGTTACCATCTTGAAGAAAACATACCGATGGTCTTTGCTGTATATGATCTTTATCATGGTCACGGCTATTCCCATCACTATTTTTTCTACCCCGGTGCAGGATATTCGTTATTTGGCTTGGACAATTCCGCTTTTTTTATATTTTTTTTATCTAGGTGTAGAGAAGTTAGTTTTCCTTTTTCTGTATTGGATGGAGAAGAAAACCTTGATTACTGCAGCGGTGACGCTTTTGGCAGTACTCCTTTTTCCGGGGACATCATTAGACAATCTAACTAATCCTCAAAAAGTGGCAGCTAACTTTAGTCAAACTCATAATAAAAAGGAATTGAAAATTGTCGGGGAGTGGATTAAGAGTAATTTTTTTGGTTCTAACCCTAAAGTGATGTTAAGACATGAAGGGGTGGAGTTTTATGCTGAAGGTGAAACGGTTTATCTGCCACAAATCTCCTTTGAACAACTTTTAGACTATGCTAAAAAATATCAGGTTGATTATTTGGTGGCCTGGGATGAGGAGCTTGCCTCTGATGAAAAGTTAGTCTTTTTATTAAATGATAAAATAAACCATCCTGGGCTACAAAAAGTTTTCTCACCAAATCTTCCCAATACCAAGATTGTTGTGTATACTCTTTTGGAGACAAATGATTGACTTAGAGAGTTTTCAAGGATTATTCGACGCGTGAAGCTTTAAATATTTAGTAAGGTTAACTTCCGGTAATAAGTTAACAGACTAAGTGTTAGACCTCTTGCATTATGAAGGGACTCAAATTATTATATAGGTCGATGAGAAAAACTATTCTAACCTTTTTGCTATCCATTTTCCTTTTTATCCCCCAACTTACCTTGGCTGATGTTAATTCAGAAAGTACCCCTTCCGTCAAAGTTAAGGTAGAGAAAATGTCTAATATCATTGACAGATTTAAAGAAAAAATAACCCTGTTTTTTAAATTTAACAGTGATGAAAAATTGGATTATCAACAACAACTGGTAGAACAAAGGTTGGGAGAGTTAGATTATGTCATTAGAACCGGGCAAGGGGATTTTATTGAAGAGGTTTCTTCACGCTATGCCGCTTATGTAGGTAGATTATCAGAGTCTCTTCTTTCCAGCAATAATAATGTTAAAAAAGAACAAGTCTTAGAAATGTTTAAAACTCACCCCAAAATTTTAGCAAAAATGCGTGATAATTTTCCGGCTAATTCCGGTTTCTGGCTGCTTCTGCAGCATGATATTAATACTGTCCAAATTTACTCTGATAAAATTCAAAACTCCAAATGACATTATCTGGCAAAGTGTTTGTAGGCTTAATTTTAGGTGGAGTAAGTTGGTTGCTGTTTATCTTTTATATCTCTCCCAGACAGGCTTGGATTGATGGCTTAATTGAAGCCTATTTTATGTCCTCTGGTTTGGTAATTTACAAAGATTTTGTGACTCAGTATTTCCCAATCCTTTATCTTTCCATGTTACCCTTTCATGATATTTTTGGCTTTACCTTAAAACCAACCATTGCCTTAGCTCTTGTAAGCTCAATCACTGCTTTTTTACTACTATCCTTTATTAGCTATAAACTTCTTAAAGGATGGTTTAGGTTAATACCTTTGTTATTTTTCCTTTTTTGGGATCCGGTTTTATCTGAAAACCATTTTGGCACTACCAGTTTTCAAAATATTCTCCTCCTGTCTGCTTTTGCTCTATGGTGGGTTTGGTATCAGAGGCCAAAGATGATTCCAGCTTTTCTAATAGGCCTTTTGTTGGGTATTGCTTCGATGAGCGGTCATATAGTTTTGATTAATTCAACAGTTGTTTTTCTTTCCATGATATTTAGAAGTTGGCAGATTAAGAAGATAAAATCTATTATCTATTTTGGTTTGGGTTTTTTAATTCCTGTGGCTTTTGTCTTTGTCTATCTTTTAACCCATAATGTTTTAGGGGACTTTTACAACTGGACAATTAAGTACTATTTGTCAGATAGCGGTTATCCTTTTGCTATGGGTAGGGGAGTAGAAAACGTTGTGATCTTTTTAACCATTTTTTCTCCTTTGCTTTTAGTTGGGGCAATAATTTGGTTTAAAGTTAAAAAAGTGAAGCAGAGCTTCTTTGCTTTGCAAAAAAAAGGCCTGACACTTTCCTTGACTCAATCAATCTTTTGGTGGCTGATCTTGTTATCTTTCCCTCTTCCTTTCTGGTTTGCCATCTTTCACCCCAACCGTTTTCTAACCCCGGAAGGGATTTATGCTTTAACTGCCGGTTTAGCACTGCAGATGCTTTTTAAAATTAAAAAGAATCAGCTAACTAAAGTTTTGATCATTTGTCTAATAATGCTTTTTGCTTTCAGTTTTTATATCGTTTTACCCAAGTACCAACGTAATTTTTCTTATCCCCGTCCTTATCTAAATTTAACCAGAATTTATCCGGAAGATCCGTTATTTGATATTATTTCCTGGATTAAACAAAATACTACCAAAGAAGATAAACTGTTTGCCACAGTTGATAGTTTAATTTATCTGGAAACTAATAGGCTTCCAGCCAATCCCAGGGCTTCAACTAACCTGCCGGTTTTTTACCGCCCACTGGAAAGACTGGTGGAAGAATTAAAACAAAATCCCCCAGATTTTTGGGTCATTGATGAAAGACAGTGGAAAAGATTTGCTGATTTTGGTTACCAAGCTGAAACTACAGTTTTAAAAAGAATTCTCAAGTGTGAACCAGTAGTTTTTCAATCTGATTATATAACCATCAAAAAACACATCTTTAGCCAACAACTTTGTCTTTAAATGGTTAAAGGCATATTTTTTGCCAGATTTGCCAATCGGGGAACTCTATCTTTTTGCTGTAACATCTTTGCAGTTCATCTTGGATCAACTGAGTAATCTCCGGACTGTTCCACTCCTCACTCTGGCTTAAACGTTTCAAGTATGATGGGGCTATCACCCAATAATCAGGCCTGTTACTTTGTATGGTAGAGATGGTTTTATCTAAGGGTTTGTAGTGCCAAGGTAAAACCGTAAAGTATTTATTAGCCGGAAGTCTGTCTGCCTTAAGATAAAAAAGGGTATCGCCTGTTACCAGCAAAGTAGCATCTTGTGAGGTGTTATCTTTGACCCAAACCACTGGTGGATACATGCTGTCTTGGGTAGTTAAGTCATTGACTAGTACCATCCCTTTGGAGCTCTGAAATTTTTGCCAGTACCAGGGTAAAACTTGAAAGATCATCTGTTGGGCAAAAATTAGCCAGACAATAATTAGGAAAATTTTAAGAGATCTGTTTTTTAATTTGAAAGTATAGTCAATAGTTAGTCCCCCTAAAATAGCCAAAAGTGGTAAAGCATAAAGGAAGTGGTGAGGGTGAAAGACACTAAAAATAATTGTAGGTATTGTAGAGATAGCACCGAAAATTAGAAAGTACAAAGTCTCTTTTTCTTTTTTTATCTTTAAAACTAAAGGTAAGCTGATAAGCAGGGGAGTATAAAAAATAAAGATTTCCTCCCAGGGTAATTTAGCTGAGTGAGTTTGGCTGTTAGCCAGCGTTGCATAGTTTAAATAGTAGAAGATATTATTGTCTAAAAAATCAGGTAAAGCCTGAAGATGCCAAAAATAAAGACCGGTCAAGATAAAAGGAAGAAGTAGACCGAGTGTTAAAAGGAGTACCCCAGATGTCTTCTCCTTTTTAGTAAATTTACCTTTAACGATTAGATAAATAAAACCTAAGTAGATAACTCCTAAAAGCGGTGTGGCTACTTGATCAAATAATTCCCCTACTGAAATTAACAGACCATTTAAAAATAAAGAGGATTTATTTAAAGCAGCTTGTTTTGTAAAGTAGGTGAAAATTTGATAAATAAGGAAAGCCACAACTAGTCCGATAGTTGCCTCAACTGTATATTGAATGGCAGTAGTAAAAAAATAAAACAGTAATGTGAAAAAAGATAAACTGATAAAAGTGCCCCATACAGTAAAGTATTTTTTAGCAATTTGCCAGATAACTCCCGTTGAAGCCAAAGCAATAAATAAACTAATGAAAGGCTCCACTCTTAAGTTCCAATTAGAGAGCTTCATGAAAGGAACAATAAAATAGGTAGAGAGGGGAAAATAGAAGTTTAAGAAATCCTTATACATCACCAGTCCTTTTTCAGAAAACCAAGCCAATATTACCCCTGTTGGCCAAAGTAAGTGAGGCAACTTAACAAAGACAACTAAAAAAAAGAGGGTAGAGCCAGTAAAGATAAAATTTTTCATTCTAAACCTGTTATACCATGGAACGATGATTTTTGGTATGATTTGTGGCAGATTAAAAGCATGAATAAAAAAAATAGCTACCTTTTTGTTTCATTTATTATACCCACTTATAACTCTCAAAAATACCTGGGTAACTGTCTGAAAAGTATTATCAAACAGGACTACCCTCATCATAAACGGGAAATATTGGTAGTGGATGGTGGCTCAATAGATGAAACATTACAAATTGCCAAAAGTTATCATGCACAGATTATAAATAATCCTTGGAAGGATCCGGAAACAGCCAAATCTTTAGGCATTCAAAAAGCTAATGGTGGGATCATTGCCCTTTTAGATTCCGATAATGAAATCATTAAAAATGACTGGCTCAAAAAAATGGTTAAACCTTTGCTGTTAGATAAGAACTTATTCGGTGTTGAATCTTTTTATTTCCCCAGAGAAAAAGAAAGTATCTTTAATACTTATTCGATGCTAGCTCATATCGCTGATCCATTTTCCCGTTGTATAGCCGGTAAGTTAAAGGAAGAGAAGAAAAAAGAGTATATTGAATATCAAATTGTTCCCGGGACAGCTTATCCTTTAGGAGCCAATGGTTTTTTGTGGAATAAGAGAATCATCAAAGAGGTGGGGTTTTATAAACCGATGTTTGAGGAATCCAATTTTTCTTACTATAGTACTATGAAAGGATATCGCAAGTTTGCCAGAGTGCCTGGATATGGTATTTATCATGACCACATAAATTCTTTAGCTGATTTTATCGGAAAAAGGTTAAAAATTGGTAATAAATTTTTAACCAGGACAGAAGAAAAGAAAAGAACTTGGCTGGAGGGTGTTTCCAGGGTCAAATTTGTGTATTCTTTTGTGTATTGCGCCACTTTTTTGGGGCCGTTGATTGAAGGGTTGTTAAACTTTTTTAAAACAGGGCAGTTAGCTTGGCTGCTGCATCCGGTAATGTCATTTCTTTCAGTAGCTACTTACAGTATTGTTTTTATCAGACGGAAAATACAAATTTAAAATGGGTATTTTAGGACAATATATTCAATTCTTAAGCAGGAGCGCGGAATTTGAAATTGAAAAGAAAGTGTTGAGTTTTCTGCCTAGAGGCGAGAGTCTGGTTTATCTGGATTTAGGATGCGATGATGGGGCAAAGTCTTTAGAAAGATCTCAAAAGATAGGTACAAATAATATTTTAGGGGTGGAAGTAGTAAGTAGTAGAGCTAAAGAAGCGGAAAGTAAAAACATTAAGGTTATAAAGGTAGATTTAAATAATAAGTGGACCTTTGCTGATAATAGTATTGATTGTATTACCGCGACAGAAGTTATCGAACATTTATCAGATCTGGATAACTTTTTTTCCGAGAGTAAGCGTATTTTAAAAAAAGGGGGAAGATTGATAATTTCCACAGAAAATCTGGCGGGGTATCATAATATTTTAGCCCTTCTTTTAGGGAACCAGCCTTATACTGGTCCATATTTGTCCACTGTTTATCCTATTGGGCACCGGCCGTGTGGCAAATATTACCATCAGTCAAATAGTAGTGTGACCATCAATCCACACCTCAATGTTATGACAATTAAAGCCTTGGAACAACTTTTACAAAGGTATGGATTTTATGTTAGGGGAAGTTGGGGAGTAGCCTTTTATCCCTTGCCCAGCCCTTTAAGCAACCTTCTCTCTTATATAGATAAATACCATGCCTCTTACTGTGTGGTTTGTGGAGAACGATGAAATTATTGTGTAAACAACAAACAAGTTTGTTAAGACCTCATCTTTTAGCTTTGACGGTAATTTTTCTGTTAACCTTAATGGCTTATTGGGAGTTGCCTCAAAGTTTTTTTCAACAGGATGAGTGGCATACTTTTGGGTACTATAATTATTTGCTATCTCTGGGCAAAGAGGAGTTTATAGCTAATGTGTTGCGTAGTGGTTTACTGACTCATTTTACCCCACTGTCTTTATTTTTTAAAATGAGCCTCTATCAGTTTTTTGCTTTAAACTCTTCACTTTATTTTGTAGTAAGTATCATTCTCCATATTATGGTTTCAATTACCATCTATTTTTTTATCTTAATGTTGGTCAAAAAACGACTGGCTGCTTTTTTGGGCAGTTTATTTTTTGCTTTAAACAGTAGTCATCATCAAGCCATAACCTGGATTGGGACTTTTGAGGGAACCCAGTTGGCAACCCTGTTTGGTTTACTGTCGCTTATTACTATTTTATTTTATTTTAAAAAAGGTAAAAAGAAATTTTTTTATATTTCCCTTAGTTTAATTTTAATAGCCTTGCTTTTTAAAGAAACTGCTGTAACTTTCTTGATTGTTCTTTTCGGCTTGATACTTTTTAAAGAAAAGAAGGGATTAAAAAAGTCAAGTGTCTTTAATCTGGGGTTAGTTGTGGCCTTTTATATTTTCCTTCGTTTTGCCTATCTGCTTTTTAAGGTTGGGGGACTAAGTACATCGGCTAGTCAAAATACCGAAGATTTTGGCCTTATCTTGGGATATAATATTTTTACCATACCGGTAAAAATATTTACCCAAATTTTTTTCCCCAACGATTTGCTAGTGTATATAACCAATATAACTTCATCTCCTTTTGGGATCTATCAATACTTCGCCAAAGGTCCCTGGGTCATAGAGAGCGGTTTCAGATATGATCTACTGACGCTTTCCTTAGGGCTTTTGATTATAGCCTTGATGTGGTGGATCAACCAAAAGATAAAAAACAGACAACCTTTTTACCTAGGTTTGGTATTGATACTTTTAATAGTTGTCCCTTTTTTGTTACTCAAAAAATATTTGCTGTATTTTGATTCCCGCTACCTGTATCCGGCAACTTTAGGATTAAGTTTAATCATTGGCGCTACTGTTGCTTATCTAAAAATTAGATTACAGCGTTTGGTAGCGGCTTTGATGCTTGGTATATTTTTGATAGTATTAGTTGGACATCTGGTGTCTTTGAAAGTATTAATTAATCAACAAAAAGAGTTGGGAAGTGAAAGAGATAGGTTGCTGGGGTATATCAAAGAGCAATATCCTAATTTACCACAAAGGGTAATTTTTTATACTGAAAGTGATTCTACTTACTCCGGTATTCCTAAGATTTTGCCATTTCAATCTGGGGTAGGGCAGATGCTACTGATCTGGTATCATCCTACAGAAAATTTCCCCGGGGATTTTTTTCAAAATGATTTCCTGTGGGACATTGACTCTGAAGGTTATCGGGAGTTTAGTGGCCGTGGTTTTGGTTACTACCGGGATTTTCCAGCATTGAAAAAAGCAATAACTGATTATAATATGAGTATTAACTCAGTTTTTGCTTTTTCCTGGAATGGTACCAGTGGCAACTTGCAAGATATTACCGTTAATGTCCGAGACAAACTAAAAAGTGAACTAAATATGTAGATCTTTTATGAAAAAACTTTTTACTTATTGGCCCTATTTGATAATTATTTTATTTGGCTTAACCCCGTTACTGTGGTTTTATAAAAAAGGTGATGTCTTAATAAACGGCATAGATACCAATTTTCCCCTGGATCCAGAAGTTTGGTTTATGAGGAGATTCTATGTTTGGAATAGTGTAGCTAATGGCGGATTAGATTTTTCCTCCTCTACAGCTGGGTTATTTTTTCACTTGATCCAAGTTATCCCTTATAAACTAGGATTTAATTTGCAACAAGTTCAGATGATCAGTTTAGTGTTTTGGTTTTTTTTAATCGTTTTAGGTGCCTTTTTGTTTGCCAGAGTAGTTTTTACTAAAAAACCTTTAGTCCAGTTGCTGTTTGTATCACTGTATTCTTTTAATATCTATCTTTTTAATTCTTGGGAAAATGTTAAAGTTGCTAACCTATCTTTGATGGCAGCTATTCCTTTTGCTTTAATGCTGTTGGTTTTGCTTAGACAGAAAGCAATAACTATAAGTTTAGCAATTTTATTTTCTGTATCTGTTGGAATTATTCTCTCGGGGGCAGGAATTAATCCTGCCTATTTCATTTCATTTTTTATCATTATTTCATTTTATATTTTAGCTGAGATTGTCAGTAATTTTAACAAACAATTTATTATCTCCAGGCTGAGACATCTTTTGGTTATTTGTATCCCACTGCTTCTGGTTAACCTTTTCTGGGTTTTACCGACATTTTTTTTTATCTCGCATCAGATCTCATCTTCGGGCAGTATAGATAAAATAGGTTTTACCAACTGGATAGATAGTTTATCGGAAAATACCAGTATTTTAAACGTTTTAAGATTGCAAGGAGCTTGGGATTGGTATCCTGTCGATACCCAAACTAATACTCCTTATTACATACCTTATGCCTCCAACTATTTTTATAAGTTACCGTTTATTTTATTCAGTTTGCTCCTGCCGTTATTGGCGTTGTTGTCTTTACTCAAATATGAAAATAAAAATCGGCATCTTTATGTTGCCTTTGGGGCGATGTTAGTTATAGGTGTCTTTTTAGGTGCTGGAACCCATCTGCCTACAGGAGCTGTTTTCCGCTTTTTATTAGATCACCTGCCATTTTTTACTCTTTTTAGAAGTCCGTGGTATATCTTTACACCTTTAACGGTTATGGCGATTGCTGGGTTGGTGAGCCTGTTATTTTACAATTTAAACAGAGCAAGGACTTCAGGTTCTAAGATATTTCTACTTTTTTCTCTGGTGGTTTCTCTTTTAACCGTTACTATTATTATTGGGAATTTTTTCTATTCCTATCCTTTGATTTCAGGAAAAATCTTTAGGCCTGGTAGACCGGATAGTTTCTATGTCCAGTTTCCAGATTACGTTATCCAATCTAAAGACAGGCTAATAAACGCTTCTGAGGGACGGATAGTCAGTTATCCTGACAGGGAGATGGAAAATTTTGAGTGGGGTTATCGGGGAATTGAGACCGTCCTCCAGCTGTTAGTTGATAGGGAAACTTTGTTTCTTCCTTTGAATATGCCTGATTCTCCTGTTGCTTCTATTTTAGAAGAATTTTACTTAAATCTTAAAAAAGGAGAGATAACGGCTGCCGAGTCTTTAGCCGGAAAATTAAATATTGGTTTAGTGTTTAATAAAAAGGATCAGGTAGCCGTATCTTACAAGTTAGATTATCTTTCAGAGGATTATCTTTCTTTCCAATCCGGGAAATGGGTATTTTATAAATTTCCCGATTTAGGATTTACCCCCAAAATATTTACCACTGATAAGATCTTCTTTTCTTATCCTTATAACAGCGAATTACCTTTCTTTTCAGCTTTAAAATCCACTGATTTAGTTTTGAATCCTTATGATAACATTGTTAGAGAAATTGTGGATATTGATAAGGTTTCAGGAAGCGTTGTTTTAGCCCAGAACAGCCAAGTAGTCAATTTTTTAGATTATAAGAAAACGGATTCCCATCTTTCTAACCGCTTGTTATCACGGGATCTTTCAGAAGTAATTTTTACTGTTGAGTTTAATGAGGATCAAGTGTATCAACCCATACTTGAAAGGTACAGACTAGAAGATTTTGGTGTAGATATTACTAAAGGAATAGAGATCGAGATTAATAACCAAAAACATTTTTGGGCTATCCAAGATATAGACGATTCTTCGGTCTATTTTTATCCTGTTTTTTTCCCCAAGGGTACATATCAGATAAAGATAAAAATAGTTAATAAAAATCTTGTTGAGTACGGAAGTTTTAATGGTGAGATAGGTTTTACCAAAGGAGGTGAGGGCAAAGGGGAAGGCCTTTATGAAACAGTGGAGACCAAAGAGCAGTCTTCTTCTGAAGAAATGGAGAAGTTTTTAAGCATTACCAATATCAACAAAGCAGATATTGCTGCAATCTTTAAACTCTCTTCTTTTAACCCGATGAGTGATTATTATTTTGAGGCAAATTATAAGCAGGTCTATGGTAATCATGCTCAAATACTGATAACTCAATGGGATCAAGATAAATTGCTTAAGGTTGGGAAAGAGACCATGCCCAACTATCCAAATTGGAGAGTATTTAGTTTTTATTATGATCCCGTAAGGGCGAAATCAGATCTTTTTATTGAACTTACTGCGCCTTATATCAAAGATCCTCTGGGAACAACAGTCCTTTTTGATGATATAAAAGCATATAAAGTATTTTCTAATAAATTAGTGTTTGTTAACAAAAATAATAGCGCTATTTTGTCCACACCCCAGGTCACATTTAAAAAAATATCACCAACTTTGTATGAAGCAGAGATCAAAGACGCCGATAAACCTCACCTGATTGTTTTTTCAGAAAACTATTCTCCTTTTTGGCAACTTTCTCTGTATGATGAGAAAGGTTTGAAGTTGCCCATTAACCCGCTTCATTTTTCAGCTAATCTTTATGCTAACGCTTGGTATTTGGAAAATACGCCCCAAAGTTATAAGATCAAGATATCTTATTATCCTCAAGAACTTTTCCTGCTGGGTATAAAGATTGCTGCTGTAACTGTTGTATTTTTATTGATATTAACTCTAGTAATATCAATCCGTCAAAGAAGATATAAAGTATGAAGCAATCGATAGATAAACTCAGATTTAATTTAAACGATCAGTTGCAGAATTGGGCCCAAGAGAAAGTTTTGGGGATCTTTATTTTTACCATAGTACTAGTTTTGTTGTTGCTTCTTTATTCGGCTGGTTATTTTGCTCCTTATATTCCTTTAACAATTAATCTTATTGTGGTTATGGCAATTATTTTATCAATTATCTTATTACAATTAAACAGTAAATTTATCTTTTCGACAGCCATATTTTTCTGGGTTTTAACCATTCTCTTTATGATTTTTAATATTGATGTTTGGGCTGAAAGAGCGGCAATTTATTCTTTTGAGACATTGATAATTGGAATAATCCTGCTTGTTATTGAGATTAATTTTTCGTCTCCTGGAAAGCAAGATGAATAATCGTTCGCGATTACATCGTTTCGCTCTTTTAACGAAGCGTTATAAGGTCGTATTAGCACTGTTATTTCTTTTACCCTGGCTGTTATTTTCAGATACTATTCATTCGTATTTTTCCCAGGATGACTTTTTCCATTTGCGGGTAGTCATGGATAAAAATTATCAGGATATACCTTCCTTCTTTTTTTCACTACAAAAAGAATACGCTTTTTATAGGCCACTTTCCCGGGAAACTTTTAACTTATTAATGTACAGAAGTTTTGGCCTTAATCCGTTGCCATTTCACTTGGTTAATTTGCTGTTAGTCATGATAGGCGGCTGGTTGGTTTTTTTAGTTGCCCAAAAACTTACTAAAAGCTCTCTGACTTCTTTATTAGCTGTGGTACTTTACTTATTTAACTCCATTCACAGTATTGAACTTTATTATTTAGCTTCGGTTCAAACTCTTTTGGCGTTACTTTTTTTATTGCTCAGCCTTTTGTTTTATCTATCTTCAGACGATAGTTTAAAAAAATATCTTTTATCATTATCATTTTTTGTCTTAGGGCTTTTAAGCCATGAAATTTCTATCGTCATGATAGGGATAATCTTTTGCCTTGAGGTAACAATCAATAATTTGAGAGTCTGGGATAAAAGATTGGTAAAACGTTTGTTACCTTTTGCGGTAATAGGACTATTTTATTTAGCCAGTACTTCGCTTTTTAATAGGTTGCCGGATCAGCCGGTCTACCAACCAGTGTTGTCTGTTAAAAGTATGATCAATACTTTAAGCTGGTATACCCTTTGGGTGGCGGGTATGCCAGAGTTTGTGGTTGATTTTATTGGGCCGAAACTGACTGTGAATCCTAACTTAATGAAATGGTATGGAAATTTTTTTAGAATAGCTTTACCGACTTTTCTTGTTGGAGGGCTGGCAATCACTTACTTTCTGGTTATCTTTAAAAATCAACTTTTAAAAAGTAATATATTTTGGTTTGTAGCGCTGTCTTACTTTATATCCTTATTACCATTTATCTTTTTTCCTCAACATAAGTCGTCGTATTATCTCACCCTGGCTTCTGTATGGTTTTCTATTTTGCTGGCATTACCATTATCTTGGGCCTTGGAAAAACAGAAGGTAATGAAAGTTTTTAGTTTATTGGCTATTATTGCTTTTATAGTTATCTCCTATCAAACTATTAACTTAAATAAGATAACTTATTGGGCAGCCAAAAGGGCTAGTGCAGCTCATGTTTTATTAGCAGATGTTAAAGAAAAATATCCTTCTGTGGACAAAGGAGCGGTCTTTTATATTAAAAACGATTCCAATTATCCCTTTATCGCCAAAGAGTGGGGAAGCTCTTCTAAACAGGCATTCTATATACTCTCTGGTTCCGATGCTTTTAAGCTGTTATTTGGAGATCCGACCATCCAAGTATATTTTGAGGAGATGCATCCATTCCCTCCTTCTATTAATAAAGGCAAGGTTATAATTTATACTGCAAAATTTCCTTACTAGACCTATTTTTTTAAGACGAAGGAAACTTCCATACCTAAATGGGAGAAGTGTTTTTTAGTTATTTTAAAATCTGCCTGTCTAATTATTTTTTCTAAATCCTGATGATGAAAAGGGTGTAAGTGGGCTCCCTGCCAAACTCTACCAAAGGTTTTTTCCCAGGCCCACCAGGTAGTTTTAAACATTAAGTTCCCAGAATCCATTGCCACAATAACCGTTCCGTTTTTTTTAACTACCCGCCGCATCTGCTGCAAAATTTTCTGTGGATTGAGGACATGTTCGATAGTTTCGTAACAGATGATTAAATCAAAACTATCTTCCGGGAATGGTAAGTGATGGGCATCAGCCACTTGAAAGTTAATATGAGGAAATCTACTTTTGGCATAGTTTATGGCATCGGGATAAGCATCGATAGCAAAGACCTGGCTTCTGGGGAAAATTTCAGCCACTTTACTGGTCATGAATCCTCCAGAGCATCCGACATCTAAAATTTTAATAAATTTTTTTTGTTGAACAATTTGTTTAAAAGCCTTGATTTTAGAGGTATGCCAAATCCATTGCAAAAGATTTTTAGTTACTCCCTGATGATAATAGTTAGGCGGAACTTGTTGCCAGATTTGATTTAAGGTTTTTTGCTTTGGCTTATTCATAGCGGTCTTTTTTTAATATATATAATTTTACCTCTGGGACTCGGGTAAAGATATTCCTATCCCCAATAAAACTTTGTTGGCCAACTATCTTAAATGTTGAGGAGCCGGATATTTTATCTTTTAACCCTAGGTAATCAACAATGATGATCTGATCGTCTGAAACGGCAATTTTATTAATTTTATCACTGTAGTAATTGGTAAATTCTGGTGCGTAATATTGAAACTGGCGGTAGGTAAAAGAGGTGATAAGAGTCGTATTCTGAGGATGAAAATTGGATTTGACGAAAAGCACCGGTTGGATAGTGGGCGGTATATCTTGCTTCAGCTTGATAATTTGTGGCCAACCTTGCAGAAAAACTAACATTAAGATCAATAAAAATATCGGGATAGAAATTTTTAGGGTTGGTATTAACCAAAAGAACATGGCAACAGAGATAATAATTAAAGGAGGAAGAAGGGGTAAAAGATGACGAGGGTGTTCCAGATTATAAATAAAAAGTAAGGGGGTAAGATAGGCTAATGTCCACACCAACAAAAACTGAAAATGATATTCTTTCCACCAGGATCGCTTGGTAACTAGCTTAAATAATGACAGGATACTTAAGGTAACTATGGGCCAGGTATAACTTAAATTGAGTAAATATAGAAGCTGTTCTAATTTGGTTTTAAAGAGGCCTTTGATGGATAATGAGGAGTTAAGTAAAACGTCATGTTTGACTACATAAGAGGCAAGTGATGAATATGAATTGATGAATTGTCCAAAGCCGGTGATGAAAATAAGAGGTAACAACCATAAACTTGTCCCTAATACAAACACCCCTAAAACTAACAAGATGTTTTTGATTCTTTTCTGATAAAAAAGTGCCAGTGATAGTAAAGCAAGAAGTATGGGTATTTCATTAAAACGGAACCCTAGGACTAATCCGGAAAATAGAGCACTTAATGTTAGTTTTTTTAGACTGTTTTTGGAAAGGTAAATGAAATATCCGGCCGTAAGTAAAAAGAAAAATCCGGGAATATCGGTTAAGGCTATTTCCGAAAGCCTCCAATGTATGGGGATAATAATAAATAACAAAGATGCAAAAAAAGCTATTGATTGATTAAACATTTTTTTAACCAATAAATAGAAAGGCACTACTGACAAAGAGCCTAAGATAATACTTAGAAGAGTTAAGGCATCGGTGTCATTTCCAGTCAAAAAATAGGAGATTTTTCCTAACAGAATATATAGAGGATAGCCGGGAGGATGAGGTTGATGATCAACTATTGAGAAGTGGTGAATTCCTAAAGCCAGTTGTACTGAATCCCAATCTTCAAGGTAAGATAAGCCAAAAGGAAGACGTAGAATAAAGGCTGCAGATATAATAAGATACAGGTTGATATTTGCTTTAATATGGGTCAAAAGAAAGTTAAAATATCGCATCGCAGATTTTTTTTGTTGTCGTTAGACAAAAACTCGAAACTCCGATCTTTGGATTGGAGAGAGAGTTTATCATATCAAAAATTCCTTAGGATATCGATAAGTCTAAAGGTACTATTGTTTAATATTATTTCTACCATAGGGAGATCTATAGGGCAGCTGCTTAGTAAATTTTATCCGCAACTGATATTACTATTACTACCAATAATCTTTTTTTATCCTGTATTTTTAGGGTATGTCTTATTTCCGGGAGCAGCCTTTATCAATGAATTTTATCCCGGGAAAGATTTACCTCAGGACAATAGTGCCATTGCTTGGAGTACGGAGAAGTTCTATGGTTCTGATCCCATGACTGCTCATTACCCCTGGAAACTGATTGGCATTGAGATGATGAAAAAAGGGGAGTGGCCTTTATGGAATCCTTACTCATTTGCAGGATCACCGCTACTGGCTAATAATCAATCAGCCCTGCTTGATCCTCTAAATGTTTTTTACTTGATGTTTGATTTTGTTACAGCATGGAATATAAACATAATTTTACAGGTGGTGCTAACCGGACTTTTTTGTTATTACCTCTTGCGGGATTACAAGTTAACTAAATTTTCTGCTCTATGGGGAGGGATGATTTATGCCTGGAATGGATATTTAGCCAATTACCTGCATATTCAAGTTATCGGTCATGTTTTAATCTGGCTGCCCCTGTCCATATTGCTTCTGAGAAAAATCAACCGAGAAAAAAAATTAGTCTATTTTTGGTTATTAGTTTTTTCCATAACGTCAATATTCCTTAGTGGTTATCTTCAAACTACTGCCTATGCTTTAGTGATAATTTTTATTTTTTGTCTAATATGTTGCCGGACGAGATTTTTTACCATGGTCTTAGCTTTTATTGTCAGTTTAGGATTATCCTCAGTACAAATACTTCCTACCTTAGAGTTTATAAATAAAAGCCAAAGATCAGCAGCGTTTTTTTATGATACTTTTTCCTTTTTAGCCCAACCTGGGCAACTAATCCGTTTTTTGATGCCTCGTTTTTTTGGCCATCCCAATAGTGAGAATTGGTGGGGAGGGATGTTACAACGGGATCACAGCTATATAGGTGTTTTGGGAATTATATTTGCTCTAGTTGGAATTTACTTTGTTTTAAAAAACAAAGAATTTAAATTTTGGCTGTTTTTGTTAATCTTTTTTATAATATTTACAGTTGAATCTCCTTTAACTAAATTTATCTATGATTTACCCATACCTCTTCTAAATTCAGTGACCCCCTCACGCAGTTTAGGAATGGTGGTGTTCCCTCTATCCATCTTAAGTGCTTTAGGCATAGAAAAATTTATCCTAGCTAAGCACAAGGTGGGGAAGATAACGCTAATAGCTTTAATTTCCCTATTAATTATAGCTTTAATAAGTGCTCTTTGCGCCTTGTTTAACTTTCCTACTGCCCAAAACATTCAGCAGATAATCAAACAATCATTTTTTTATTTGATGGTTTTATGTTTATTATTTTCATCGTTAGTTGTTATTTATTTTAAGAAGATCCTCCCCACTTTTTTAATACTTGGGCTCCTTTTCTCTTTGCAAACTACTGATCTTTTAAAAGAAAACAAATTTTTTACCAGGTTATTTACTTCTTCCCAACAGCTATATCCTCAAACTGAGCTGACTGATTTTTTAATTAAACACTCTGAAAGCCGTTTTTTAAGTCTTGATTTATGGCTTTTAATCCCTAACTCTTTTCTGCCGTATCATCTTTATACTATTACCTCTTACGATGCTCTCCATTTACAAAACTCCGCGCAGTTTGTGGAGGCTATCTTTAAAAACATTCCCCAAACCTATCTTCTTGATCCACGGTCCATTAGATTTAGTAATCTAAATACCAACCTTGCCAGTATGCTTAATATTCGCTTTTTTTTAAGTCTGTCACCTTTGGCAAAAACAGACTTTAATTTTATAGGTAAAATCGGTTCTGCTTTTATCTATGAAAACCCTGGTGTTTTACCATATGGATTTTTAGTTGATAATTTTCAAATTACTGATGAGAAACAACAACTCTCGGCAATGTTTGATCCAACAACAGATTTTAGTAAAAGTGTTTTTCTTTATGAAAAACCTTTAGTTAGTATTAGCCCAGACAATAAAGGAAGTGTCAATCTGCTACAAAGAGGGTATCGGTCTGTAGAGTGGTCGGTATTTACCCCAGAACCTCAAATACTATTTATAGCTGAAACTTATGATGATGGGTGGCAAGCTTACATTGATGGAGAAAAGACTAAAGTTTATCAAGCTAATGGAGTGTTTCAAGCAGTGGCAGTTCCGTCTGGTAAACACACTGTGAAATTATTCTATAATCCTGGGTCTTTTCAAATAGGCTTATTTATTAGCGGGACAACATTGTTACTACTGTTTTTAGTGATAGCCTTACGACCTGACTTTTTTCAAAAGAATCATACCCATCGATAAGACTGTTATGGAAGTGATGATGCTGCCAATTTTGAAACTCTCTGATTGGTATTTAAAATCAACGAAGGTAGTATCAGGTTTGATAGTAACCTGTCTTAAAGCAACGGGAGTTTGTTCGACCTTGACCTCTTCTTGACCATTTAGATAGGCCTTCCATCCTACAGAATAAACCTCAGCTAAAATTAATTGATTGGAAATATTTTTAGAAGTGTCTATTCTAATATGATTAGGTGAAAAGAAAATAACCGGAGCTTTAATGTCGATATCCTCCTTTGATGCTCTAAAGTATGCGCGGGGTAAAAACAAGAGGTTTTGGTAGATAAAAAATTCATTAATTTTTTTTTGTAGTAGGAAATTTTTATTTGTTAGTTGATAGGGAGAGATTATGTACTTGGTGTTAAATTTTCCTAGGGAGATAGCATCTGGTTGGAGTTTTTGTAAACTTTCAAGGCCGATGGGAGGAATGGCTAAAGTATAATAATCCCAGTAGCCTCCAGTGAGTTGCCAGGATTGTTTGAAGTAATTGAGTTGTTGCAATGTGCTGTACCCTTCAATGAGTTCCAGGTTATTTAAAGCAGCGTCTTTTTGGGTAATACATCGGTTGATACAAAAAACTCGAAATTTTTCACTGTCAGCTTTAAGGAATTGTAAAACCTTAGGGGTGACCAATTGTTTTTGGGGAGGAAGTGGTTTAAATAAGTATGCCCAGGACAAAGTTAGAGATTCAATTAATGCTAAAGTCATAACTATGATGAGTAGTTTGTGATATGATTTTTGTTTAAACAGTTGATCGACAGCAAAGCCAGTTAAAAAAATAACTATGAAAACAGCTACTATCCAAAACCTAGTGGAAACCCTAACCATTTTATACCAATCTTGGGAAAGCAATAAGGGATAGAGTGGAGAAAGATTATTAAGGGCCAGTAAAGTTACTGCTAAGGTTGTTATTGCCAGAATAATTTGTAACCTCCTGTTGATCTTCAAAAAACCAAGAGCTGCTAATATCAAAGGGATCAGCCCAACACTGAGCCATTTCTCGGTATCAATAGAGTCAAAAGCACCATTTATTAAACTGGCTGGATAAAATATAATCTGCAAAATTTCTTTTAGGGAGGACCATTCCGGATATGTTTGAGGGGAGGTTAAAAGTAAGGAGCGGGTAGTCCCAGGGGTCCATTCTAGTTGAGGCAAAAAAGTTATAGCCATTAAGCCAAAAGTAAGTATCCCTCCTAAAATAAAGAAGGTGAGAGCTGCTGGCCATTTTTTAAAGTGGTTTGAAAATATGGTAGATAAAAAAATCCCCAGGGAGGAGATGCTGGCTACTATAAAAGTAATAGTGTGGGTATAGTAGACTTGGGATAAGGTTAGGGCTAAAACTATACTCCAGAAAATGGTTGGTTTTTTAGCAATCTTTATAGTTGAGAGTAAGATAAAAGGCAGCCAAGCTAGGGAGACGACTAAGCCAAAATGTCCAGCCTCAAGGTAACCAGCCAACCGTGGAGCAAGGATATAAAGAGAAGCCATAAAAATACTGGCAATTTTAGAAAAATTAAATGCCTGCCTCCCAGCCAAATAAATTCCTAAACCACCGATAAAAGTATGAAGTAGTAAAGACAGTAAAATTCCGGGGTCTATAGGTGTCAGTAAGAAAAGTAAATTGGGCAGATAGAATAAAAAGGATTGAGGATCAGGTAGAAGAGGTGTTCCGGAAAGGAATAAATTATTCCACAAAGGCAAACTATGATTTATTAAAATATTCTGCTGGGTATAGTAAAAGAGAGGCCAGAAATACTGTTGTAAGTCGTTACCTCTGTTAAGAAGTAAGTTAGGTTTTACAATGAGGGGTAGATAAAATAAAATCGTTAACAATAGAAGATAAGGGGCAATCAAAAATTGGGATTTAGTCATGTTGATTTAATTTTAGGGTATTTTGAGTATAATATAAATCCAGTTGATGAGTAATTACAAGAAAACAAAAAATTTAGGTATTTCAGTCTTTTTCCCCTGTTACAACGATCAGGGAAGTATTGGTATGGTAGTGGATAATACTGTCAAAACTTTAAAAAAACTAACTACTGATTTTGAAGTGATTGTGATTGATGACGGGTCCAAAGATAGCAGCCGGGAGATTTTAAAAAAATATAGCCAAAAATATTTCCAACTTAAACTAGTTTTTCATAAGAAAAATAAGGGTTACGGAGGCGCTCTAAGAAGCGGTTTTAAGGCTGCAACTAAAGAGTTGATTTTTTATACTGATGGGGATGGCCAGTATGATGTCAAAGAATTGCCAATTTTATTGAGCCTTTTAACTGATGATGTTAATTTCATAAACGGCATAAAGATGTCCCGCCAAGATCCAAACTATAGAATTCTATTAGGTAATATTTACAGCCTTATTGCCCGTTGGATGTTTTGGCTGCCGGTTTATGATGTCGATTGTGATTTTAGGTTGATCAGAAAGTCAGTTGTTCAAAAAATAGCTTTAAAAAATAACAGCGGGGCGATTTGTATAGAGTTGGTCAAAAAGGCCCAAAGATCAGGGGCAAAATTCCGTCAAGTCTCAGTGCATCATTATAAGAGGCAGTGGGGACAATCACAATTTTTCCATTTTAACCGTTTGCTGGCAACTTTTCGAGAGCTTATCAGCTTATGGATTAGGTTAATGATTATAGAAAAAATTAACAGATTTTAAATTATTTTTTACATGGAAATTTCCGAATATCAAAACATTTTTAATCAAGAAGAGTCTCATTTTTTTTATGTTGGAACTCACGATCTCGTTTTAAATCTTTTAAAAGGCTATTTATTTAAAAATGGCAAAACTGATTTGCAAAGAATGACAATATTAGATGCTGGATGTGGTACTGGATTGTTGTTATTTAAAATGAAAAAGTTAGGTTTAGTTAGAGGTGTTGACATTAGTAGCCAGGCGGTGCAGTTATCTAAGAAAAGAGGTTTAAAAGAAATCTATCAATCATCAATAGAAAAGATGCCTTTTAAAGACCAAAGTTTTGGGGCGATTGTTTGTATTGATGTTCTATACCACCAGCAAGTAGGAGATGATTTAAAAGCTTTACAACAATTTTACAGATTGTTAAAACCAGGAGGGATTTTAGTTATTAAGGTTCCGGCGTTTGATTGGCTTGGTGGCAAACATGATCGATTGGTACAAACCCAAAGAAGATATGATAGAAAACAGTTAAGCAGTAAATTAACAGCAACAGGATTTCAGATAAAAAAAATTACTTATAGTAATATGTTTTTGCTGCCGGTTGTTTTCCTTAAACGCAAATTAGAAAACTACCTTCCTTCTGCTTTATCCGAAGGCTCTGATATTTTTTACATACCAAGGCTGTTAAATAGAATTTTAATTTTAGTTTTAATATTGGAAAGAATGTTACTTAATTTTGTTAATTTACCGTTTGGGGTGTCAGTGATTGCTGTAGCTGAGAAACCTAAGGTTTGACTATGGCATAGGGGTAAGCATATAAAGAAAATTTAGCTGAGAAAGTGCCATACTCTTCAATGGTGACATACTTGTTTAATATTTTAACTAATTGATTTTCGTCGCGGAAATATTCTCCTCCGGCCAATATTTTATCAAGCCATTTTAACAATCCGGAGAATATTCCCTGAGGGACACCATCAATGATTATAAGATGTTGAAGATGGCTATTTTTAACCACTTCAAATACATCGTTTAGTTGTTGATCAGATAAATGATGAACAGCGCTAATAAAAAAGGCCGCTTTATATTGGGTAGGAATACTCAGTCTGGTGATATCTTCATTTAAAAATTGGGTATTTCTATAATTTTGAAAACGCCCTTTAGCATAGCTTATATGATTCTTATTAATATCTACTCCCAGATATTTTTGGGGATTAATATATTTGCGAAGTTCTCCGGTTCCACAAGCCAGATCTACGACTGAGACTTTTCCAAAGTTTTGAAATCTTGACTGGAAAATTTGCCAAAAATTACCATTAAACAATCTCTGGACCGGATTAAAAGTAAAAGACATCTTTAACCAGAGTTGGGAGATAAATGAGTTCATCGTTTTTAAGAAATGTAGTACCCTCTGGTAAAAAGGGTCGAAAGTATGAAACCAAGTATTAAGAATAATACAATAATGGCTATTTTTAAAGCCCTGTTTTTAGAAACCAAGATGGCTAAAGCAAGAAATGCCGGAAATAGGTGAAGAATATATCGGGGCCCCCCGCTTAGAGTACCGGTAAAGGTGACAAGTAAAAGCAGGACAAACATAAAAATTCCGTATGAAGGACGGATTTTCTTTAAGACATAAAAGGTTAGCGCCATATAAAGCAAAAAAGAGATAAACTCTAACACAGCAATCCAATATTCAAAAAGAGCCGGGCTGACTGAAAAGAGTATTTTTAAATAGCGGAAGAGTACTTGGAGAGGGAAAACAAAACTGTCTTGATTCCAGGCCTTCATTGATTTTTGAAAGAGTAACCAGTTTCCAAAGTGAATTTGTAAGTAGTAGGCATAGATTAGAAAACCGGCAAGAGTTAACAGTAAAGCGGTCATTCCCTTTTTGAGGAAAGAAATAATCAATTGCTGCTTTTGTTTAAACAGCTTTTTATTGCGCAGCAAAAAGCCTGCTTTATTTTCGAAGGAAAAAAGCTTTGCTTTATTCTGAATGTACCATTCTAAGACTAGGGCAGGAATAAGTGCCAGGCCGCTAAGACGGTCAAAAGTTGATAAGGCACCAAATAAGCCCGAGGCCGTCCAGTTACCTTTCCGGGCAAAATAAAAGCTTGAAGTTGTCAGCAGTAAAAAAAGGGAATCGGTATAGACAGAGTGGTAAAAAAATGAGAGGGGAAAGAAGGAAAGAAAAGCCAAAGATGTCAGGGCGATTTTATGATTGAAATCCAACCGGATAATTTTATAAATCATCACCATGGCTAAAAATAAGGAAACTGAAGAGACAACAATACCCAGGTACAGATAAGGTATTTGGGTTAAGTTATGTAAGATAGTGATGGTGGCTGGATAGAGGGGAAAGAAGGCAAATTCAAATTTTTGAACACTTAACAGTTGTTGGTAACCAGAGATGGCAATATTTAAATAGTGGTAACCATCAAAATTAGCCCAAACCCAAAAAAGGTAAGGATCCTGAGGATTTAATTGATCTCCCAGATAACCTTGGCGCAGGGAAACAAAAACGGGGGCGAGGAGTGCTGCAACGAAAAAAAATAACCGTGAAGATATAAGGAGCAGGATAAGGTAAGTTAATATTTTTTTAGAAGACATAGATTTTTAATATTTCTGACGTTTTTGGACAGTCAAATAGCCGAACTTTTTTTCTTCTGTCACTTTGGTGAAGTAACTTTCTTCCCTAAAAAAGTTATCTCGATATGCCTCCCTGATCCCTAAAGTGGGTTCAATAATCAAAAACTGTAAAGTTGGAAGATTAGAGCGGGCTTTGATTACCTGAAAGTTCCCCAAGTATCCTTCTGCTGCTTCGCCTCCAAAGTTTGGGATATAGCCATACTGCCCTTTTCCATACCACTGGAAAAGGTAACTCCAGGTAGTGTTAACATTTAAAGGAATAGTTAGAGTATTGATGGAAAATGGTTGTCCTGAAGCCTGAGAATAAATATAATCAAGGACCTTTTTTTGATCTGAGATTAGCATCCCCGGTTGGATAACCATATCGGAGTTGACCCCAGTTTTATTAATAGTCATAATTTGGTTTAAGTTGTTAGCAATAATGATCAGTAATAAGGCTAGACTTAGTAGTTGGTATTTGGGAAGGAGTTGACTTATTAGATAAGCAATAGCTATTAGTAAACTAACTGAAGCTGCAGCAGAATAATAGTAACTGGGAACTCCGGAGATTAAATAGGGAGTAAGCCCTCCTAAAAACCAGATAGTTAAAAATAGTAACTTTTGGCGGAGAGCTTTTTTAAAGATCATGATTAAGGTGTAGATAATGATGGTCACTGCAGCTATAAAGGGAGTGAGACGGTAATTGGCGATAAAAATATCATGCAAAAAGCGGTTAATGATAAAGAGGGTTTCTTTGGGATAGAGATGAAAAGAGGAAGAGGAATTTTGAATATAGGAGGAAAAGAAATGATACTTGGCTTCGGTGATGATAAAGGTGGATAAAGTGAAAATTAAAGAGATTACAGCTAAAAGTAAAAATTTAAGTTGAGGTTTGGGAAGTGTTTTTCTAAAAATTAAAATAGTTGAGAGAAGAGGAATCCCTAAAAGGATATAACCATAATGAAACTGAATGGATAACCCCCAGCCCAAGGCTGCCAATATCAATCCTTTGGGATTACTTTTAAAAATAAACCAACTTAAGCCCAGATAAAAAAGTAAGACAGTAATCACAGCTTGTGGTTGGTGGGAGATAAAAAGGGCATATTGGCTTTGTTCATATGAGAAGGCAAAAAGCAAAGCTGCCAGTATACCAACTCTTTTGTTAAATATAATCGTTCCCAGGGCAAAGGTTAAAAGTATCCCCAAAGAGTTAAAAAAACGCAAAAAAGCTGAAATAGCTTCTGGATTTTTATCAAACAGCCAATAAATAGGGGCATAAATATAAAAAATTAAGGGACCAGGGAAGAGCTTATCACTGGCAAAAGAGGGTGGACCAATTAATTTTAAATCTCCCTTTAAAATTTCTAAAGCAGTATAGGAATCACGGGCTTGATCATAGGCAAAATAAACATTATCAGGAAAATATAAAAACCTTAAGGCTATCCCTAATAAAAAAATTGCTATCAAAAACTTCATCTTTAATGAATTTTAACAAAGTTGATTTGATAAATATATGAATAGATCAAGGTGGACAGTTGATTTACTGCAGTAGCATCGGGGTTTAAAAAATGTTATTCTCAACTCAAGACAAATATGTTTTTTATTAGGGATTTAAAGTCAGTTGTTACCTCCAAAACAATTAATCATTTTTTAATAACTTCGGGGGGGACAGCAATTAACGGTTTATTAGGCCTATTTTTTTATATTATAGTAGCCAGAAGCTTGGGCCCCAGTGTTTATGGAACTTTGGCTGTAGCCATCGCCGCCATTACTACTATTGCTGATATTGCTGATTTGGGAATTGATACTGCCGTCATCCGTTTTGTGGGTAAGCCTGCAAAATCAGATACCGCTTTAAGGTTTATCAAACTTGGCTTAGAGGTGAAGTTAGCTGTTTGGTTTACAATCCTTACTCTGGGCTGGGTTTTAGCCCCGCTAATTGTCCATTCAATCTTTTTAAAGCCTGAATTTATTGAGCCCTTCCGCCTAGCCTTAATCGGAGTTGGAGGAGCTCTGCTCTTTTCTTTAACTACTCATGCTATCCAGGCTTATCAAAAATTTTGGGCTTGGAGTTTGGTAAATATTAGTATGAACAGTTTAAGACTTACAGCGATATTAGCTTTAACTGCCTTTGGTATCTTCAACCTTCAAACAACACTAATTACTTATATCACTGTTCCTTTTTTGGGCTTTTTTATTACTCTATTCCTGCTCCCAAACTTTTTGTTTGTTAAACAGGAGCGGTCAGTAAGCAGGGAATTACTCCATTATAGTAAGTGGGTAGCTTTGGTGGGAATTTTAACAGCCATAGGTTCCAGACTGGATACTTTTATCTCTGCCAGGCTTTTGACCACTACTGAGGTGGGAATTTATGCAGCGGCTGTCCAGCTTACTATAGTAGTGCCTCAACTCGTCTTTGCTTTAGCTACGGTTGTTGCTCCTAAGCTGAGTAGTTTAGACAGCCAACAAAAAGCCATAACCTATCTAAAAAAATTACAACTTTTAGTACTGGGATTGTCTACAGGAGGAGTTATACTTCTCCCCTTGATGATTTACTTTATCCCTTTAATTTATGGTCAGGATTATAGAGCTAGTGTCACTCCGTTTATTATTTTATTTATTGCCCAGTTAGTCTTTCTTTTATCTTTGCCTGTCCATCAGGCAATCTTTTATTATTTTTCCAAACCACGGCTTTTTACCTGGACTGCTTTGGGGCAACTGGTAATCACTGCAGTTTTAGGATGGGTCTTAATATCAAAATGGGGAATTCTAGGTGCCTCCTTAACGATCCTTTTTAGTAATATTTTTAATTTTGTGGTTCCTGCTGTTTGGGTAATCTATCAATTCAAGAAAGGAGATAAAAGTGAGCAAGAAAAATATTTGGGTACATACCTTAGTTAAAAATGAAGAGAAGTATCTTTGGTATGCCGTTATGTCGGTGGCGGATTTTGTGGATAAGGTTTTACTTTGGGATACCGGTAGCAGCGATAAGACAGTAGAAATTATTAAACAGATTCAAAATATCAAGGGAGATAAAGTGGAGTTTAAAGAGGTGGGAGAAGTTGATCCCGAGGAGTTTACTAAAGTTCGCCAGCAGATGCTCCAGCAAACCAAAAGTGATTGGTTTATGATCCTCGATGGAGATGAGGTGTGGTGGGAAAAATCAATTAAAGAAGTGGTAAATACTATCCAAAGGGAAGGAGACGTTCTAGAAAGTATCGTTTCTCCTTATTTTAACGTTATCGGCGATGTTTACCATTATCAAGAGGAATCGGCAGGCAGGTATCAGATTGATGAACATCATGGTCATGTCAATATCCGGGCCATGAAAAGAGGAATTCCTGGTTTACATTTTGCCAAGCCTCATGGTCAGCAGGGCCTTTATGATAAAGATGGAACTTTAATCCAACAAAGGCCTAAACGAAACCGTAAATTCATCGATGCTCCCTATATGCATTTTACCAATATACTAAGATCATCATCCCGTCAGAGTGATTTAAAAGTTCCCAAAAGAAGCCACAAGTTTAAATATGAAATTGGTTTAACTTTTCCTAAAGATTTCCAATATCCAGAAGTTTTTTCTCAACAAACTCCATCTGCGGTTGCTTCACCCTGGGAGAAAATGCCCTCCCGTTATTTCATCAGAGCTATCATTGAAACACAATTAAAAAAATTAAAGAGGAAATATTGGCCTTGGCAAAAAGTCGGTTATTAGAGTAGGTTATGCAAAACAAGAAAATACTCCTACTACTTTTCATAATCTTTGTATTAGCCTTAACTTTACGTTTTTTATACTTTCCTAACAACATTTATTTTGGTTTCGATCAGGCTCGGGATGCTTTTGCCTCTTTAGAGATTGTTTTCGGTGAGTTCAGAGTGGTTGGTCCGCCGACTAGTGTTGATGGGTGGTTTCACGGGCCTCTTTATTACTATCTTTATGCTCCGCTTTATTATCTAGGAGGTGGAGATCCGAAGTTCGTGGCAGCATTTTTAAGAATCATTAATGCCGGAACTATATTTTTAGTATTTGGGGTAGGAACAGTTATTTTTAATAAACGGGTGGGACTACTTTCAGCCCTGTTTTTTGCCTTCTCCTTTGAGCAAACTCAGTATGCTTTATATTTCAACCATCCTTCGTTGGCAGTGGTGACAGTCACTATTTTTTACCTTGGCTTAGCGTTGCTTTTTTTTAAGAAAGAGCCAAGGGGTTTAATATTAGCTTTAGCAGGGCTAGGATTATCTATCCAATTTGAGTTTGTTTTAACCTCCTTGCTGATACCACTGGCCTTACTACTGTTAATTTTTAGAAAAACTTTACCTAAAATAAACAAAGAGGTATGGCTGCTATCTATCTTAGCCTTTGCCTTAACCACCGCCACCTTTATTGCAGCGGAGATAAAGTTTCACTTCCGCTCTGTGGCTGTTTTTTCTAATTTATTGTCTCAGTCAGGTACCTTGGAAGTGTCTTTGAAACAAATTTTAGACAATATCTATTTGATCAGCCACCGTTTAGTAGGAGATAATTTACTATCGGAGAATTCTTTAACTGGAGTTTCACTGGTTTTGTTAATAGCTATATCTTTGGTTCTGCTGATAAAGAAGTCTTCCCGTCTGAAAACCTTATTTTTAGTGGTTTGGTTTCTAAGCGGCACTATACCTTATTATAATAATACTACTCCCACCCCGCTTTATTATTATAGTGTGGGAGCCTCAATCAGTTTACTTATTGGAGTAAGTTTTCTGCTAACCCAGGTTTGGGAAAGGGTCAATGCAGCGGCTATTTTGTTAATAATTATTCCCCTCATATCCAATCTGATGCTGATAACTTCTATCAACAGCAAAGGATCTATGTCAACCATCAATGTTCAAAGCGGGATGCTTTTATCCGATGAAAAGAAAGTACTCGACTATATTTACCAAGCATCTTCGGGGCAACAATTTACCGTTTATGCTGTGACCATGCCTTTTTCCATCAACACTACCTGGAGTTACCTCTTCCAGTGGTATGGGAAAGGTAAGTATGGCTATTTACCTATCTGGGGAGGGGAGGCAGCCTCTGGATACCCAGGAAATTTACAGGTAGTAACAGCCAAATCAACACTTCCTTCTAACCGATTTTTAATAATCGAACCTACCCGGGGAATCAGGGATTCTTTGATTGAAAACATCTTACGGGAGGAAAGTTATTTTACTAAAGTTTCCCACCAAGAAAAAATTGGTGACTTTATTGTCCAAAAAAGGTATCCTATCTAACTTATGAAACCTCCTTTCATTAATACAGTTAAAATAGTGACTGTTTTTTTAGGATTTTTGATCCCTTACCTTTTGATATACCAAGCCTTTTTTACTGGTAGCCCATTGTCTTGGGGTGATGCACCATATTTTTATACTGAGAATCTAAAAGAGCTTTTTTCTAAGCCTCTACTGTGGAACTTTAGAAACGATAACTTTGGCCAACCTCAATCCTCCTTGTTGTGGTTGTTTTTACCAACCTTTAGTTATGGAGTCTTAGCTTATTTATTTAACCTGAGCAGTGAAGTTTTGATCAGGTTGGTTTTTTATTTTCCCGCCACCATTTTATCCATTGTTGGAGCCTGGGTTTTTCTGGGACAGGTAACAGTTAACAGGTGGGGGAGGTTTATAGGCAGTTTCCTTTATGCTTTTAATACTTATTTTTTAATGTTATTGGATGGAGGACAAATTGGGGTAGCTTTAGCTTACGGATTTTTCCCTTTAAGTGCTTTTGCCTTTTTACAATGTTGGAATAAACCTAATTTAAGAAATTATCTTTTTGCTCTGGTAACATTTTTTTTAATTTCTAATACTGATCTAAGAATCTTTCTAATTTTGATTTTATTTGTTGGACTTTGGCAACTGATCGGGTTTTTTTCTTTCCGGGAAAGTTTGCTGGAGAGAAAAAAGATAATCTTTTTGTGTGGACTTTTCTTATCAGCAGCGGCGCTTAATGCTTTTTGGATTATCCCATTTTTAACTAACTATTCAGCCCTTGGTGCAGGAACTGTTTTGGAAGGTGGGGCAAATCTTCCTACCTTTGTTGATAGTTTATTACTTTTTCAGCCTCATTTCCCCAACAATGAGTTTGGTAAATTATCAACTGCTCCTGTCTATTTTTGGTTGTTACCACTTATCACTTTAAGCGGATTGTTTTTTTTAAGAAGTGAAAAAATCTTTCAGAGAAAATTTAAACTTGGTTTGGTTTTACTCTTGCTGCTACTGGCATTTTTAGCCAAAGGGGGCAATCCTCCGGGAGGAGAGATTTACAATCTGGCAGTAAATTATTTACCTTTAGGTGTGGCTTTTCGGGATTCTTCAAAATTTTATATTCCTTTAATTTTAGTTTTCAGCGTTCTTTTAGGGTTAAGTTGGGAGAAGATTAATGAGAAAATTATCCGCTTTAAGTGGCAAGTATTAATATTTCTTGGGTTGTATATTTATCTGATCTTGCTTATTTATCCTGCGCTGGGAGGAGGTTTAAGTGGCGCTTTAGGTAAACCCGGGGAGATAAGCAGTTTTCAAACAATTTACCATAATTTATCTAAGGATACTTCCTTTTACCAGACTTTATGGTTTGAGGAACGCCCGCCGCTAGCTTTTTCCAGTTGGGAGAAGCCAGCACTCTCGGCAAACTTGCTTTACCAAGAGCGTCCTTTTGCCTCAATGATTGACGGCAGATATGACCTTTTTCAATATCTGAGGTCACCTCAGCTTAAGGAGTGGTTAAAATTATTGGGGGTCAAATATGTCTTTTTCCCCGACAATGAAAGGAAAAAAACCTGGACCGAAGAAGATAAAGCTGAAAGGAAAAACTTTTTACAACTTATCTCCACTTTACCTTTCTGGCAGAAGCTTTCTTGGCCCTTATCTTTTAGTGCCTATCAGGTTGATAATCCTCTACCTCATATATTTGCCCAAGAAAAAATGTATTTAGTAGTGGGAGGGGAGGAGATTTACCGCCATTTAATTAAAAGCAGTAATTTTTCCCTGGCAGGGCAAGGATTTGTCTTCTTAGAGCAGGGAGGTATTGACCTCAGTGTCTTTAAAGATATCCCTCCTCAGGCAGTAACTATTGTGTTTGTTAATAAAGGAGAGGGAGATTTAATAATGTCTTTGAATCAGGATTTAATGGTTGCTCCCTCTAAGGCTAAAATCAATCAATGGATGTTAAGAGGTAGTAGCGATTATTTGACTTGGAAATATGATTTATTAAAACAAAATATCCGATCTTATGAATTTGATTTTGGTCAAGGAGTAGCTTTTTCCACTATTACTGGTGAGAAGATCCAGTTTGAACTGCCTATCCCTGATGATGGTAAATATTATCTGGGAGTCAGGTTTACTACAGGTAGTCAAAGTCAGGGGATAAAAGTAATGATAGAGGGTCAGAAGAAAACGATGATTAATCAGCATCCCTCTAAATTTACCTGGGAGATTATAGGTCCTCTAGAACTGAAAAAAGGCCAAAGCGAAATAGAACTGGTCAATAATGTAGGTTTCGCTATGGTCAATGCTGTAGCGCTAATTTCGGAAGAGAGATTGATTAAAAGTCAAGACCTCGTTAATTCGCTGATGAATCGTTTTCCTATTATCAAAATAGAGAACGACCAAGATTGGCAGAAGTTATCCGACAAGTTAACGACAACTTTTTTACCAGTTGATTACCAGCAAATAAATCCTACCCACTATCAGATAAAAAGTCTACCTGATAAAGGGCGTTGGTTAGTTTTTACCGATCATTATCATCCACAATGGCAACTCCAAGGTATAGAAGGAAACATCCACCTACCTTTTTATGCTATGGTGAATGGTTTTTATCTTCAAGATCAGTCTTCAAATTTAAATTTGATCTTTACTCCTCAAAGCAAAGTTAATTGGGGAATAATACTTTCCGTGACATCCTTTCTGCTCATCTTCTTAGGTGTTAGTGTAACTGCGTCGATCAAAAATCGGCGGGAAAGGGAAAGAAAAAGTGGCTAAGACATTACTTCAATTACATGAAGGTGTTTCCCCTGATCATTATGATCTGGCTATAAAGAAAAATGTTTTTCAGAAATTTTGGCACTGGCGAAGATTTAATGAATTGTCAAAAATAACCACCCCTGTTAACGGTAAAATAGTGGATATCGGTTGTCATAGCGGACTACTGACTCAAAAAATTGTTAATTGGACTGGGGCTGATAAGATCTATGGTTTGGATATTTCCCCAAAAGCTATTGAAAAGGCCAAAAAAAGAATAAAAAATGGTTATTTTGTAGTGGGAGATGCTCAAAAACTTCCCTTTAAAAATAACTTCTTTGAGGCTGCTTTTTGTATAGAGATGATTGAACATGTAGATTTCCCCCAGAAAGTTTTAGCCCAGATTTACCGGGTGGTGAAAAAGAATGGTTACGCAGTGATTTTAATCCCCACTGATAATCTACTGTTTAAAGTAATTTGGTTTATCTGGAATCTCCGCTATCCAGTCTGGAAACATGTTCATGTGCAAAGTTTTAACGGCACTCTTTTGGAAGATATGGCAGAAGGTTTAGGTTTTAAGGTGAGTTTAGTCAAAACTTTCAGTTTAGGAATGTTAAAGTTAGTAAAGTTAAAAAAATAGTTAATTTAATGGAAAAAGATAGTCCCTATTGCCTTATATGCCGTAGCAAAACCCCTATTTATTTAAAGGGAAAAAATTATACTATCTACCGCTGTTCTAACTGCGGACTGGGCAGGACGGTAGGTACCAACCAGCAAAATGAAAGTTATCATCGGGATGAATGCTACCAAGCCTTTGAAAGACAATTTGCCAATATCTTTCAAAGAAGGATAAATTTAGTGGGTAAATATTCTTCTAAAGCCGGAAAAGTTTTAGAAATAGGCTCTTCCACCGGAGTTATGTTGTCTTTATTTCAGAAATTGGGGTGGGAGGTTTTGGGTATTGAGGTTTCCCTAGCCTCTGCCCGCAAGTCCCAGGAAAAGGGAATTGTCACAATTATTGATTATTTTGAGAAAGTTAGATTACCAAACCAATCCTTTGATTTAGTAATTTTAAACCATACTTTGGAGCATCTAATTTCTCCCATAGAAGTTTTACAAAAAGTCAACAAGTTACTAAAAAAAGATGGGTTGCTGCTGATTGATGTTCCTAATTTCGGCAGTTTATCAGCTAAAATATGGGGGGGTAACTGGCCCTATTTACTACCGCAAGAACATCTGTGGCATTTTACCGATAAGGCGTTGAAAAAGATGTTACCGAAACTTAGGTTTAAAATTTTAAGGCTTTCTTATCCTTCCGGGATTTGGGATTATGGCAATCCCTGGCTGGAACTTTGGCAATCATTTTTTACTTTGAAGAAGCGCTTTTTTACCAACTTTTTAACACTAATTCCAGCTCTTGTAGTGACTCTTTTGGGTAAGGGAACAAGTTTAACGGTTATCGCTAGCAAAAAATGACCAAATTTTTTTTACCAGCTCTTTTAGTTTTACATCTTCTTCTTTTAAGCCGGCTTATTTTTACTGCCTGGCCGGAGATGTTGGCTTACCCTTATCTTTTCACCTCAGGTTTTTCTTTATATAAGGATTTTATCTTCCCTTATCCTCCGGGGTTGGTGTGGCTTTTGGCAGTTGTTTTTAACTTTTTTGATTATCAAGTGGAGGTATTAAATGTCCTCACCTGGGGAATGATTTTGGGAATTGATATCATCCTCTATTTTATTTTAAAAAGAATCACTGCCAGTTTATTTATCTCCCTTTTCTTTTTGGGAATTTTTATCTTTTTACAGTCATTTTTAGAAGGTAACATGTTGTGGTTTGATTTGGCTACTGTTTTACCATTACTTTTAGGATTTTACTTTGCCCTGCAGTGGCTGGAAAAAAAAGAGATAAAAAACCTTTTTTTAACAGGACTATTTTTGGGGTTAGCAATAATGATCAAGCAAACAGCTTTACTGTATTCAGTCTCTTTTGTGTTTTTTTATATATTAACTATCAAAAGGATTAATTTAAAGGAGCTAGTTTTGCTTGCTTTGGGGCCTTTACTCTTGGTGATTCCTTTGTTGATTTACGTAATAGTAAGTGAGTCAATGAGCCACTTTTTAAACTGGACTTTAGTTTATCCCTTAACGCAGTGGTCAAAATTCCCAGGATATGTTGATTTTTTAATCTCTAAAAGATATTTATTGGTAACCTTATTACTGCTTATACCTTTGGGAGGAGCTATTTTGTCTGGGAAACAACTACTAAAAGACAAATGCTTTTTATTGACACTTTTATTTTTAGTGGCTGCTTTGATCGCTATATACCCCAGGTTTTCTTTTTTCCATTTACAACCAGCTATTGCTTTGTCAGTGATTCTTTTTGCCAAAATATCCATGGAGATTCCTCCTAAATTACGACTTAAATACCGGATCTTTTTAGTCTTAGTGGTTTTTATATCTTCTGTTTTGGCAGCAAAGATGACCTGGGGTGAGGGGATTAGGTTTTATGGTTCTGATGATCAACGAATCACTCCTAAAATTGTCTCAGAAGTTAAAGCTGGAGAGAAAGTTTTTTTTCTTGGGGTTAATGCTTCACAGTATGTTTTTGCCGGGAGACTTCCCCCCAAAAGATGGTCGGATAATTTTGGTTGGTATTTAGAAATTCCCGGGGTCCAAGAGTGGGTTATTGAAGGGTTAAAAGAGGATCCTCCCCGAAAAGTCATCTGGAGGGTTCCATCGGAAGGGAGTTGGTATAAGTTAGGAGTTTATCAGCCTCAAAAAATTACTGAATATCTGCGTTCCAATTATCGAAAAACTGGTAAGATAGAAGAAGGGATTCAGGTATGGACCAAAAAAGATTAAAAGTGGCTTTTTTAAGCAGGTATCAAAATACGGTTAACCGGGGGGTGGAAACTTTTGTCAAAGAGTTGTCTCGGCTGTTATCGGAAAAATATCAAGTTGAAGTTTTATCGGGAAAGGACTCTGATGACTTTTTTAAAATGATTTCCGGAAAGTATGATTTCATCTTTTCCTTAAACGGTAGATTGCAGGCTATCAAAGCCTCATGGGGCAGAATATTCGGCAAATACAAATTAATAATTGTCGGAGAAAGCGGAATCGGAGCGGATGATGTCTTCAATGTAGCTGTTGCCAAACCAGACGTTTTTGTGGGGCTGACAGATTATGCTATTACTGTAGGTAGTGAGGAAAAATTGAATTGGTGGTTATGGATGAATAGAAAACTCCGTGTAGCTGATACCTGGGGCTGGGGGAGCAAAATTGCCAAGATACCTAATGGGGTAGATTTGGATAAATTTACACCTTACGGGAAAAAGATATTTGTTGATTTACCAAAGCCCCTTATTTTAAGTGTCGGAGCTTTAACCTGGTATAAACACCATGAGAAGACAGTCCGAGCTTTTAATCTGTTAGGGCAAGGTTCTCTGCTTATTTTAGGATCTGGTCCGGAAAAGAAAAACCTGGAGAATCTAATCCGGTCTTTGGGCCTTCAAGAGAGAGTCAATATATTGCAAGTGGATTACCAGGAGATCCCCGCTTACTACCGAAGCGCTGATCTTTTTGTTTTGCCTTCCTGGGACCGGGAAGCTTTTGGCATTGCTTATATTGAAGCAATGGCTTCTAATTTACCTATCGTGGCACCTGATGATCCGCCACGGCGGGAAATTGTCGCAGAAGCGGGGATTTTGGTGGATGTTAGCAATACTGAAGCTTACTCCAAAGCAATGAGGGAAGCCTTAAAAAAAGATTGGGGAGATTTGCCCCGGAGGCAAGCAGAAAAATTTTCTTGGGGGAGGGTAGCTGATCAATACAATCAATTATTTGAGAAGCTAATACGATGAAAGTCTCAGTAGTCATTCCAGTATATAACGAAGAGAAAGTTATTGGCGATTGTTTAAAGTCTTTGTCTACTCAATCCTATCAAGATCTGGAAGTGATAGTGGTAGATGACGGATCAACAGATAAAACATTAGATGTTCTATCGGAATTTAAAAATAACAATTTAAAATTAACTCTTTTAAAGCAGGACCACTTAGGAGCTGGAGCAGCCCGGAATTTAGGGGCAAGGGAGACAAAAGGTGATATTTTGGTGTTTGTAGATGCGGATATGGTTTTTGATAGAGAATTTATTGAACGATTAATAGGACCCATTAGGGAAGGGAATACTATCGGTACATTTAGTAAAGAAGAATATGTTTTAAATAAGGACAATGTTTGGAGTAAATGCTGGAATATCAACCGTAATTTACCTGAAGATAGAATGCACCCTAAAAATTATCCTGCCAGACAAACTGTTTTCCGGGCTATTTTAAAAAAGGAATTTGCTAAAGTTGACGGGTTTGAAACAATTGGTTATGTTGACGATCATACATTAGCCGATAAGCTGGGGGTTTTAGCTGTTTTGGCCCCGGGGGCGGTTTTCTATCACCGCAACCCGGAAAGCTTGACAGAGATTTACCGGCAAGCCAGATGGATTGGCAAAAGCGAATTTAAAAAAAGGAAAATCAGCAACGAAAATTGGATGAGACTGGTAGTTTTAATCCGTTATAGCTTCCCTTTGTCTTTATTTTATGGCGTTTATAAAAGTGTTAAGTTTACTTTATGGCATTTTTTTATTTTTAAGATGGTCTATGATTTAGCCATAGAAATTTCTCTTCTTAAGTCTTTTTTAGGTGAACAAAAATACCGATGATTTGGATAGTTTTAACGATTGCCCTAATTCTAAGGCTGATTACGATTAATCAATCTTTATGGCTGGATGAGGCTGATAATGTCGTGGCAGCCAAGATGCTGGATTTTGTCTCTTTTATCACCAAGTATCCTATTGGTGATTATCATCCTCCGGGTTTTTTTATTTTACTTTGGGTCTGGTCTCATCTTTTTGGCTTTTCTGAAGCTGTAGTCAGACTTCCTTCGATCCTGCTGGGAATAGGGACAGTTTTTTTAACCTACCTTTTAGGAAAAGAGCTTTTTTCTAAAAATGTTGCTCTTTTGGCAGCTTTCTTTTTAGCTTCAGCTCCATTGCATGTTTATTATTCTCAGGAAGCTAGAATGTATTCTTTGTCAGCTTTTAGTGTGGCTGTTTTATCTTATTTTTTGCTCCAACTTGTAAATAATAAAAAATGGTCGACTGTCGGATATACCTTCAGTTCTCTGTTGGTTCTATCTTCTGATTATGTAACTTATTTAATTTTTCCAGCCCATCTAATTTTTCTACTATGGATTAGATCTAAGATCTTAAAAAAATGGCTGCTTTCTTTGAGTCTTTCCTTTTTAATTTTCTCACCGTGGCTAACAGTTTTTTTCCAACAGTTTTTGGAAGGAAAGGAGGCTGCCTTAAACTTGCCGGGTTGGAAGAGAGTAGCTGGTGGAGCAGATCTGAAAAATCTAGCTTTAGTTTTTATAAAGACTGTTTTTGGCAGGATTAGTTTTGATAACAAAATTGTTTATGGTGGCATCTCTATCTTAATGGCCTTTTTTTATGGAGTAATATTATGGCTTTCCTTTAGAAAAACTGACAAGACCATTAAGTTTTTAACGGCCTGGATGATCATCCCAATAGTTTTGGCAGTGTTAATTTCACCTTTTATCCCCATGCTTTCTTATTTTAGAATGATCTTTATTTTGCCAGCCTTTTACCTGCTAATTGCTCGGGGTATATTTTCTTTACCCTTGCAATTTTTTAGGTTGGCTTTAGGGGTGGTAGTTTTAAGCAGTTTAATTTTTTTAAGCATTTATTACACTAACCCTCAGTTTCAAAGGGAAGATTGGAGAGGGGCAGCTAATTTTTTAAATCAAAGGTTAAATGAAAGATCTGTGGTGTTATTTGAAGATAACCATGTGAAATTCCCTTATTTATACTATCAGCCGAACTTAGCTAACTCTTATCCCGGTTTAAAAAGAGTGGAAGCGAAGACTGATGATGATGTGGTCGATTTGGAAAAAATTTTAATTGATAAGGAGCAAGTCTATGTCTTTGAATATTTAGTTGAGATAACTGATCCTCAAAGGCTGTTGGAAAAAAAGTTGGCGAATTTGGGATGGAAGATATCAGATGTCTATAATTTTTACGGGGTGGGCTTAATTAAACTTTTAGAGCGATGAATGTCCATAAAATTTTAATCATCTTAGCTACTTTAGTAGTCTTACTTATTACCTCACGCTCTTATCAAAACCAGGCTTTATCTTTCCACTTTGTAGACGAGGAGGACAACCTAGTGTTGGGGAAATATCTGCTGCAGGGAGAAAAATTATATGAAGATCTGTTTTCCCACCATCAACCCTTATCTTATGTTTTTAGCGCCGGGGTGCAAAAGTTAACTTCACCAAACTCGATCTTTTTACTAATTAAAAGGCACCGTGAGGCAGTAATTTTTTGGGCTGCAGCCTGGTCAATCTTTTTAGTGGCAAGATTTGGTTTACCCATGCTGCTGACGGTAATAATTTTTGAACCGCTGAAAATTTTTCTTTTGGGAAATCTTTTTTTATCAGAATCTTTGGTAGTTTATCCTTTAGTTTATCTTTTAAGTTGGGCTTTCTTATCCCATCATCCGCCGACAAAATATGAAAGCGTATTTTTAGGTTTTTGTTTTATACTAACTTGGTTACTCCTTGCCCCGCTCTGGCCAGCGACGATCTTTCTTTTCGGGATGCTTTTGTGGCAAAAGAAGCTTTTGATTTCAGACTTGTTACCATTTTTTTTAGGGTCTTTACCGCTTTTAGCAGTAAGTTTACTTTTTATGACTCCCGCCGCCTATTTTAATGATGTTTTCTATATTAATTTTAAATATTATATCCCGCTGTCTGGTCAGCCACCTTTAACTCAAACTGCTCTGGCAGCTTTTTTTACCCCTTTTTTGTCTCTACTATCCTGGGAAGGAAGAAGCGCTACTTTACAAGTAACTCAATTTCTATCCGGGCTGTTAATTTTAAATTGGGGTTTAATGTTGACAAAAAAACAATGGAAGTTAGTAATTTTGATGTTTTTAGCTTTGGGCCTGATTAATATAAGATACGTTATGCCTGGCCAGCAAACTTATTCCGGTTTTCATCTCCTCCCCTGGTTTGCTTCTTTAATATTAATGGCAGCGATAACTACTTTTATTGTCTGGAAAAGTTATCAGGTAAGGCGGTGGCAGCTTTCAGGTACGATTTTATTAATAGGAGCTTTGTCGGTTACGGTAAAAGAAGCTCAAGGATCTTTGTTTGCAACTTATGATATTAATAAAGATTTTTATATTAACTATTCCCGGCAGACTGATTTTGGCCAAGCTGTTAAAATCATGAAAACCCCCGGGGAAAAGTTAATGGTGGTACCAGATGAATGGCTGATTTATTGGCAGGCGGATATTGATCACGCTTCGGTAATGGTTAACTACTATGCCTGGATGAGCAAAGTACCCCAGATTAGAGATCCCTTATATCAAATTTTTGCCCAAACCCCACCTACTTATTTATATTGTGATTGTAAATGGGGGTATTTTGGTTTAGAAGAGTATTTCCTAAGGTATGTCAAATTAACCAGAGATGGCCAAGAGACAAAATTGATGGTTTTAAAAGAAAAGGTACCCACTTTAACCAAAGATCAAAAAGATCAACTGGATTTCTACAACTTTAAATTCTGATACAATTAGATTAGATGAAGGTTGGATTTGATATCTCCCAAACAGCTCACCACGGAGGGGTGGCAACTTATACTAAGAATTTAGCCCAGGAGTTGAGTAGCCTTGCCGATCTTCAGATGGTCTTTTTTTATACCTCTTTACGCAAGAGCTATAAAGGTAATTTGAAAGGAGTAAAGTCTTTTAAAATTCCTCCCACGCTGGCTGAGATTTTATTTAACCGGTTAAGAGTTATCCCTATCGAAAAGTTTATTGGTCCTTTAGATATCTTTCACAGCAGCGACTGGCTGCAGCCCAAAACCAAAGCTAAAAAGGTTACTACTTATCATGATGTCATTCCTTTAAAATATCCTCAGTGGTCCCATCCTAAAGTTGTAGCAGTTCATAAAAGAAGGTTGCAACTGGTAGAAAAAGAAATTGATATTGTCATTACGGTTTCTGAAGCCACCAAAAAAGATTTGATGGAAATTTCTCAGATCCCAAATGAGAAGATAATCGTCGTTTACGAGGCAGCAGGAGAACATTTCCAGCCTCAAAATGAAAAAGAAATAAAGGAGTTTAGAAGTAAGTATCATCTGCCCAAGGAATTTGTTTTAGCTATTGGCGGAGTAGGGGAAAGAAGAAATTTAGAAAGGGTAAAAGAAGCAGCTAAAGAGTACAATCTGGTTATTAGTGGCCAGGATTTACCCTACTTGTCTGATGATCAGATGCCGCTTTTATATTCAGCTGCCAAAGTGTTACTCTATCCATCTTTTTATGAGGGTTTCGGTTTGCCGATCTTGGAAGCTATGGCTTGCGGAACAGCGGTAATTACTTCTAATCTATCCAGTATGCCGGAAGTGGGAGGAGAGGCTGCCTTTTATGTTGACCCGGAGGATGTTGAGGATATAAAAAAGAAGCTGAAGGCAGCAATGAATGACAAACAGATAAGAGATGATATGATTGATAAAGGTTTTCAGCAGGTTAAAAAGTTTTCCTGGAAAAGATGTGCTCATCAGACAGCTTCTGTTTATAGGGATTTGGTTAGATAATCTAAATAATATTATTAAGTATGTCCCAACTGGCTAATTTAAAAATTTGGATTGACGGATATGAAGCAAATGTTCCTCAAAGATTGGGTTCATCTCAGGTAGCTTTTGAGCTGTTAAGAAATCTGGAGAAGATTGATCAGAAAAATAACTACACCGTTATTTTAGCCGGTCCTCCTATGGATGACTTGCCTAAAGAGAGACCTGGCTGGAAATATAAAATATTAAAATTTAACAAGTTTAAAACATATCTCGTTTTGCCCTGGATACTTTTTACGGCTAAGGAGAAACCTAACCTCTTTTTTTCTCCTACCCACTATGCTCCGGTGGTGTCTCCAGTTCCCAGGGTGATGATGATCTTTGACCTTGCCTATTTGCGTTTTCCGCAGTTTTTTAAGCCCCAGGATCTTTATCAGATGCGACTTTGGACTAAGATATCACTGATGCAAGCCGATCGTATTATTACCATATCTAAATCCTCCCGGGATGATATCATTAAATATTATGGTATTAATAAAGATAAAATTACCATTGCTTATCCAGGCTACAACTCAGCCAGTTTCCACCATTTTAAAAATAAAGCCCAGATTGATCAGATTAAAGACAAATATAAAATTATCGGTAATTACGCTATTTTTATTGGTACAGTTCAACCCCGGAAAAATTTAGTCCGTTTGATTGAAGCTTTCAAAAATATTGATCAATTAAAGCTGGTGGTAGTGGGAAAAACCACTGGTTTAGGAAGACAGGCTTGGATGTTTGAAGAGATTTTAAGAAAACCTAAAGAGTTGGGGATTGAAGAGAAAGTAGTTTTTACAGGTTTTGTGCCTGATGAAGATTTGCCTTATCTAATTGGTGGAGCCCAAGTTTTTCTCCTTCCTTCTTTGTGGGAGGGCTTTGGGATTCCGGCTTTAGAGTCCATGGCCTGTGGTACTCCGGTGATTGTTTCTAATGTTTCATCTTTGCCCGAGGTTGTGGGCTCAGCCGGGATTTTAGTTGATCCTTATAATACAGAGCAGATAGAGCAATCTATCCGGGTTTTAGCTTTTGATAAAAGGTTGAGAATGGAAAAATCTAAAGAGGGGCTTCGACAGGCCAAAAAATTTTCTTGGGAGAAGATGGCCAGACAGGTTTTAAAGGTATTTGAAGAAGTCGCGAATAATTAAAATGAAAATATCAATAGTAATTCCTAATTGGAATGGTGCAGAAAAGCTGCAAAGAAATTTACCCAGGGTACTTAAGGCAACAAAATTTAGCCAGGTAGAGGAAATAATTATGTCAGATGATGCCTCTACCGATGATAGTCTAAAAATTGTAAAATCCCAGTTCAAAGAGGTGGTGGTTTTAGAAAGTAAGATTGAAAGGAATTTAGGTTTTTCTTCTAATGTTGATAAGGGGGTAAGGGAGGCCAAGGGTGATTTGATAGTACTTTTTAATACTGATGCTGCCCCTTCAAAAGATTTTCTTAAGCCAATTTTATCTCACTTTGATGATCCTAAGGTTTTTAGCGTCGGTTGTAACACCGGAGGGCTTTGGGCCACAGCTACTTTTCATGATGGCTTCTTCTGGCACGATCAGGCACGAAAGACGTCCACCTGTGAGGCTAAAGCGCATATAACTTTGTGGGTTTCAGGGGGGAGTGGAGTATTCCGTAAGAGTTTATGGGATGAGATGGGAGGTTTAGATACTCTCTATGATCCTTTCTATTTGGAAGACCTAGATTTGGGCTATAGAGCCTGGAAAAGAGGCTATATCAATCTTTGGGAACCCAAAAGTTTAGTGGAACATTATAAAGAGCCAGGAGTAATTGAAACAAATTATTCTCAAAAAATAGTATCTCAAACTGCTGAAAGAAACCTTTTGATCTTTACTTGGAAAAATATTACCAGTCAAAAGTTAATTTCAGATCATCAAAAGACCTTAGTGCTTAGATTACTGAAGCATCCAGGATACAGTAAAATCTTTTTATCAGCTTTAAAAAGGCTACCACAAATTTTATCCAAAAGGAAAATAGAAAAGGCTCAGGCAAAATTAACAGATGAGGAAGTATTTAGTATTTTTAACCAAACTCAAGTATAATTAATCCAGATGTTGTTTTCAGATAATGTTCAAATAAGGTTGAATAAAGGGATTCCTACTATTGTTTTTAAGGATAGAATGGGAAGATCTTTAGATTTGACTACTGCTGTAAGAAAGATTATTGACCGTTTTTATAACTACTTTTTAGATTTTGAGCTACTCTTTCTTCGCTTAGTTGGTATTATTCCTATTTATACTATTAGATGGTTTTTTTACCGTTTGGCTGGGGTAAAGATTGGTAAAAAATCCCATCTGCATATTGGGACGCAGTTTTTTAATCCAGCTGGGGTGGAAATTGGGGAAGGAACCATTGTGGGCCAAAATGCTTTTCTGGATGGCCGGGAAAGATTAAAGATTGGTAACTATACTGACATTGCTTCTGAGGTGATGATTTATAACTCAGAACATGATATTAATACTGAGGATTTTCAGCCTATTAATGCACCCGTTGAAATTGGCGATTATGTATTTATTGGCCCCAAATCTATTATCCTGCCGGGGGTAAAAGTGGGTTTCGGGGCAATAATCGCTGCCGGGGCAGTGGTCACCAAAGATGTACCAGATTTTGCCATTGTGGGTGGGGTTCCGGCCAAGGTGATTGGGGAAAGACAGTTAAAAGATCTTCATTATAAGCTGGGCCGAGCCAGGCTTTTTCAATGAACAAGTTCTTTCCTGCGGAAATGAAAAGAAAGATTTTAAGTTTAATTTTTATCTTGGGCCTGGTTTACCTTATCTTGCCCGGCCCCACTAAAATAGAGGATTTTCCTCCACTCACCCCCTCGCTGAAGTCAACCTTAGAAGGGGACACTATCCAGAACCCTAATATTGCAGCCTATTTTTCGGATTTTAGAAGAGACTATATTACTGATTATTACAAACAAAAATTTGCCAGCCTCCATATTTTTGGGAGAATTTTACCGCCGCTGACTTTAAATCATCCTCCGGAATATGCCTATCAATACATTCGGGATCAGCAAGAGAGTACTTTTTTGGAAGAATATGTTTATCCTTTAAGAGAATCGTTTTTTGTCAACGGTTATGAGCCGGAAGTAGAAAATAGAATTTATAACCGCGGGAGTGATTTTACAGGTAATCATATTATTGTTAGAAACAACGGGGTGGGAGAAGAGCTGTTTTTTAATTCCAAAGCGACTGTTAGGTTCTATCCTACTAATATCCTGGGAAGAGTTCTGGTTTATACGGGTATCTGGCTGGCAGCGGTTTTAATATATAAACTTTTTCTTAAAGCCTTAAAAGATTAAAAAGATGGATTTAACAGTTCTGATCCTCAATTTTAATACTAAAGATTTATTGAACAGCTGTTTGCAAAGCATCTTTGACAAAAAATGGCAGCATCGTATTGAGGTGATGATCGTTGATAACGGTTCTTCTGATGGCTCAGCCGCATTAGTTAAAAAGAACTTCCCACAGGTAAATTTTGTAGAAAGCGGCCAAAATTTGGGTTTTACCGGAGGGAATAATTTAGGGCTAAAAGAAGTTAAGTCAAAATATGCCTTGCTGTTAAACTCCGATACCAAAATTTTAGATGGTTCCTTGGATAAGCTAATAGATTTTATGGACAAAACTGACTATGATATTGCTTCTTGCAAATTGATGGATGGAGAGGGAAATTTTCAACCTAATGCTGGGCAACTGCCGGCATTTTTACCGATATTTGCCTGGCTTAGCGGGGCAGATGACCTTTTGGGAGATATAGTCTCAAATTTTTCCTATCAGGCCAGAGATTTAAATTATTATAATAAAGATAGAGAAGTTGGTTGGGTCTCCGGATCAGTGATGATAATTAGATCCAAAGTTTGGCAAACAATCGGCTATCTGGATGAGAATATCTTTATGTATGGTGAGGATGTGGAGTATTGTTTAAGGGCCCAAAAGCATGGTTTTAAAGTCGGTTGGACTAAAGATGCTCAAATAATTCATTTAGGGGGTAAAAGTTCTTCTCAACCCAAATACAGTCAATGGAGGGGAGAGTTTAGGGGACTTTTATATATTTACAAAAAGTATTATGGTTTTCTAGCAAGTTTAGGACTGCGAATTTTGATCTATTTGTTTGTTACTTTGAGAATAGTAGCCTTTTTAGCTTTAGGAAAAACAGCAGTTTCTAAAACTTATGCCAAGATTATCTTTAGTATTTAAGAAATATTTTTTTGGGGTGATACTATTACTTTTGGTATTTATACCGCTTTATCCTAAATTTCCCCTGTTTAATATTCCTGGTACTTATGTGGCTGTCAGAGCTGAGGATTTTTTAATTGCCGCTGCTATTTTTCTATGGTTGATTGGCCACCTCTTTAAGCTAAAAGGTTATGTATCAGAGACTGTTTATCAAGCTTTTGTCTTGTTTTGGTTAATTGGAGGCTTGTCATTACTTTCAGCCATACTGGTAACTTATTTTGTAACTCCTCATCTCGGTTTTTTGCATTGGTTTAGGCGTGTTGAATACATGTCTTTGTTTATCATTGCTGCCACCTCGGTATCTTCTATCAAACAAGCAAAGTGGTCGGTGGGGGTATTATTTGTAACTGCTTTGGCAGTGATAGTTTATGGATTTGGGCAGATTTGGTTGGAATTTCCGGTAATTTCTACTACTAATAAGGAGTTTTCCAAAGGGTTGGTCTTGGCTTTAACTAATGGAGCCAGGGTTAATTCTACCTTTGCCGGTCACTATGATTTAGCGGTTTACCTTTCCTTGGTTCTAGTCATCGCCGCCAGCCTATTTTTTTATTATAAAAAGATTATTGTCAGGGTACCGGTGATGGTGACTGCAATTTCCAGCTTTATCCTTTTAGGCTTCACTGCTGCCAGAGTTTCCTTTGTGGCGACACTTTTGGGAATAGCCTTGGTTTTTTGGTTAAATAAAAAAAGGTTGCTTTTGGTAGGTTTAGTAATAGCAACCTTGGCTATTTTGGCAGCAGTGCCGGATTTAAGACACCGGATGGTAGCGACGGTGACGGTTAATTTAATGGGGGGTGGAGGTCCAAAATATACCCCGCCTCCGGGAACAGTGACTAAATTTACCCCTAAACAAAAACAGGCAGACGGCATAAATTCTCCGGTCTCTACTTCTTCCGCTGCTGAAACGGGAGCTATTGCTGTTGACACTGTTCCGGGAGAACCGATTAATACTACTGAGCTGGGAGTCTATAGGTCCTTCGGCATCAGGTTTAATGTTGAGTGGCCCAGAGCCTTAAATGCATTTTATAAAAATCCATTACTTGGTACGGGGTATTCATCCTTAACCATCGCTACCGATAACGGTTACTTAAGATCTCTAGGAGAAACTGGGCTCTTGGGCACCTTATCCCTAGGCTTAATCTTTTTTATCATCATAAAAAAGATGTTAAGGTTCCTCAAAGGGTCTTCTGGTTTCCCCAGATTTTTTATTGTGGGACTACTCTGTTCTATAATCGTTTTTTTGGTAACAGCAACTTTTATTGACGTTTTAGAGGCTTCTAAGGTGGCGGAAATTTTTTGGCTGATTTTAGGTCTTGGTTGGGGGATGATGAGGGTATATGATCATGAGAAGTCCGGTAATGCTTAAGGTACTCAGTTTATATTTAATTAAGTTATTAAAAAGCCATTTGTTTTGGTTGGTCCTTATTATTTTCGTCGCTTTTGGGGTCAGATTTTATAAAATTGATAATCCGGTGGCTGACTGGCATTCCTGGAGACAAGCTGACACAGCAGCTGTAGCCAGGAATTTTTACAAGGAAGGTTTTACTCCTCTAATGCCCCGGGGTGATGATATGTCACCGATGGGTAAAGACAACCCGAATTTAAGACGTCTGCGCTTTGTGGAACTTCCGATCTATAACAGCTTAGTTTATTTCCTTTATCTGTTAAACGGAGGGGTTGATGAACGTTTGGCCCGGTTAGTCTCCATTTTTATGTCTTTGGGTTCATTGGTTTTTATCTACTTGATTACCAAAAGGCATTGGGATTATTTTACAGCCCTCCTATCAGCCTTTATTTTTGCCGTATTGCCTTTTAATATTTATTTTTCCCGGGTTATTTTACCTGAACCATCATTGGTTTTTTTCTCCTTAGGAATGTTTTATTTTACTGAGCGCTGGATCTTCGAAAATAGCCGTAAGCTCTTTTTGGGCAGCGTATTTTTTACAGCTGTAGCTTTTCTAACTAAACCGATGGCTGCTTTTTACCTTTTGCCGCTGATTCTTTCTTACTGGCAAAAGGAAGGCCAGATTTGGCCGATCCCTAAAAGATACTTCTTGTGGATTATTTTATCTTTTTGGCCTATTGTGGCTTGGAGGATATGGATTAACCAATACCCGGATGGCATTCCGGCTTCCAACTGGCTGTTCAATGGTAACGGCATTAGGTTTAGGCCGGCTTTTTGGAAATGGATTGTCGGAGATAGATTCGGCCGGGAAATTCTGACAGTGGCGGGATCAGTCCTTTTTGCCTTGGGGTCATTAATTAAACCAAATATCCGGGAAGGTTACATTTTACATCTCTTTTTAGCTTCTTCATTGTTATTTTTAGTGGTTTTTGCCACTGGTAATGTCATGCATGATTACTATCAGACTTTTATTATTCCCGCTTTATCAATTTTTACTGCCCGGGGGGTTGTCTTGCTGCTGCGGGGTGTGGGAAATTTTCTGCCACGTTTAGTGACTATTCCTTTGGCCATGTTATTATTATTTCTGACAATATATCTAGGATGGCTGGAAGTGAAAGGTCTATTTCAAGTTAATAACTGGGCTATTGTTGAAGCCGGCCGGTTTGCTGATAAAATTTTACCTAAAGAGGCGGTAGTGGTAGCTCCTTATGGCGGGGATACCGCTTTTTTGTATCAAGTTAACCGGCCGGGATTTCCGGTGATGGTCTCCTCTGTGGATAACTTAAAGAAGATGTATGGAGTGACTCATTATGTTTCCGTAAGTTTAGATGCCGATACCAAATCTCTGATGGGACAGTATGAGATTATATCCCAAACACCCCAATTTATAATTTTGGACTTAACCCGGCCAAAACCTGAATATACTGCACCCAAAGATTTAAAATAAGCGATGAAGATATTAATGCTTACGCCATATCTACCTTATCCTCCTTCTTCAGGAGGGCAAATACGTTCTTATAATTTGATCAAACAACTTTCTAAAAAACATCAAATTACTCTTTATTCCTTAATAAAGTATGAAAAAGAGACAGAGTATGTTGGAGAACTGGAAAGATATTGTCAAAATGTCAGGGTTTTTAAAAGGCCAGAGAGACCTTGGACTTTACAGAATATTTTAAAAACATGTTTTAGTTTAAATCCCTTTTTAGTCATCAGGAATTTTTCTTCTGAAGAAAAGAGAAGTGTAGCAGACATTTTAAAAAAAGAAGAGTTTGATATTATTCATGCGGAGACCTTCTATGTATCTCCCCATATCCCTAATACTGCCGTACCCGTAGTGTTGGTTGATCAAACTATTGAATACCAGGTTTACCAGCATTACGTTGAAACCTTTAAATGGTGGTTTTTAAAGCCTTTACTTTGGCTGGACGTTTTAAAAATAAAATATTGGGAAACTTATTACTGGCGCAAAGCTGCTAGGGCAGTGGCTGTCTCTGAATCAGATGCTAAAAAAATGAGAGTCTCCAGTCCTACAATGAATGTTTCGGTAGTTCCTAACGGAGTTGGTGAAGATTTGATGGAAGAGGTGCCGCTGCACTTTTCCCAAAATATTCTTTTTATGGCCAATTATGATTGGATGCAAAATATTGAGGCAGCTAAAATTTTAGTGACCCAACTTTTCCCGGCAATTTTAAAAGAAATTCCTCAAGCGAAACTTTTAATTGCCGGACAACATATCGAAAAGATCGCTAACTTAAAAGCGGAAAATGTCCGACTTGTAGATTTAAAGATTGAAGATATCAAGGGAGTAAAGAAGGCTTATCAGGAAAGCGGTATTTTGGTAGCCCCCTTATATGGTCCGGGAGGCAGCAGGTTGAAAATTTTAGGAGCGATGGGAGCCAAGCTTCCGGTAGTGACTACCAATATTGGTATTGAAGGTATTGATGCCCTAGATGGGCAGTCAGTCTTAGTTGGCAGGACTCCCGAAGAATTATCCACTTTGGCAATTAGGTTGCTTCAAAATAAGGATCTTTATAAAAAACTGGCCCTTAATGCCCGCAAGTTGGTCGAAGAAAAATACTCCTATCAAGCAATTGCCCACAAATTAGATGGTATTTACACGGAGGTTAAAAATGGCAGTTAAAAAAAACCTGTCAGTTGTGATTTTAAACTACAATACTGGAAATTATCTTAGTGAATGTCTTAATTCTCTGCATGAAGTTGAAGAGGAGGCAAATTTAGATATTTGGGTGGTAGACAATAATTCATCAGATGAGAGTTTGAAAAAAGCCCAGAGATTTTTTCCTAAATTTAATTATATTCAAAGCGGTGATAATTTAGGATTTACTAAGGGTAACAATTTGGCTCTTCGGAAGGTAAAAAGTGAATATGTCTTAATTCTCAATCCTGATACTAAAATACTTCCCACAACACTTAAGACTTTGTTGGATTATCTGGAAGAGCATCCTCAAGTGGGAACTGTTAGTCCTCGGGTAGAACTGGCTGATGGTTCCTTAGATTGGGCTTCCCATCGCGGTTTTCCCACACCACTAGCTTCTTTGCTCTACTATTTTTTTAAAAATGATAGCCTTTATCATCTGAGTAATCGGGATTTTTCTAAACCTCATGAAGTGGATAGTTTAACTGGGGCGTTTATTTTAACCAGAAAGTCGGTACTGGATAAGGTAGGACTGTTTGATGAAGATTATTATATGTACGCCGAGGATATTGATCTGTGCTTTAGAATAAAAAAAGCCGGGTATAAAATTGTGTACTTGCCACAAGTAAAAATTATTCACTATAAAGGAATTAGTTCAGGTATCAAGAAACATAGTCAGCAGCTTACTACTACCGATCTTGTATCAAGGCTGCGCTCTGTCAACTTTTTTTATGAAACAATGAAAATTTTTTATCAAAAAAATTTAGCTGCCGACTACCCATTTTTTATAAATTGGTTGGTCTACCTTGGTATCAACTTAAGATGGGCCTTAGCTAAAAGGAAGCTTAAAGTATAAAGATATGCGGATTGGTATTGATGGCAGATTTTGGCACAGTAGCAATGCCGGTCTTTCCCAACACACTAAGGGGATAGTTAAAGCGCTGGCAAAATATGATAAAGAAAATAAATATATCGTATTTCTAAGAAAGAATGGCTTAGAAGAGTGGGACCTTAATGTCAGTAATTTTCAGGTAGAGGTTGTTGATATCAAACATTTTAGTTTGTCGGAACAATTTATTTTTCCCCTAAAACTTCTGATTCATAAATTAGATTTAATGTATTTTCCCAATTTTAATCACCCAATTTTTTATCCAGGGAAATTTATAACCACAGTCCATGATTTGGCCTATTTACAATTTCCAGGAAATTTATTAAAAGGTCCTGTCTTTAAATGGGGGTACTTTTTGGTGTTGTGGATGGGGGGAAAATGCGCTTACAAGATACTGGCAGATACTCAAATAGGAAAAGATGAGTTTGTTAAAAGATTAGGAGCTCATCCTAAAAAAATTGAAGTTATTCCCCTGGGAGTAGATTTTTCCAGGTTTAAACAGGACAGAAAACAGATGTTAAGATTAAAACAGAAATTGGGCATTCATTGTCCAGTAATATTTTATGTTGGGGGATGGCGTCCCCATAAAAACATCCCCGTTTTACTTTCGGCATTTCAAAAAATTCGCACTAAAACAGAAGCCCGTTTATTACTTGGCGGTATGCCAAGTAGTGAGATTTTAGAGTTAATTGAACAACATCCATTTAAAAAAGATATAATTGTTAGTGGATTTATTCCTGAGGTAGAGCTTGCTAATTATTTTGGACTGGCAGATGTTTTTGTTTTTCCTTCCCTCTATGAGGGTTTTGGTTTGCCAATTTTAGAAGCTCAATATATGGATGTTCCGGTGGCTGTAAGCCAAGCTTCCACACTTCCTGAAGTAGGCGGGGAAGGAGCTTTATATTTTAACCCTCAAGATGACCAAGATATGGCTGCGGTGATTTTGAAAATTTTAAAGGATAAAAAAGTACAGCAAAAGCTTATTGATAGGGGAAGAGAAAACTTAAAAAGATTCAGTTGGGATAAATCTGCTCAAAAATTACATAATATTTTTAGAAATAGCTTATGAAGATTGGGATAGATGCTAGGATGTATCGCCAATCAGGGATTGGCAGATACATCCGTAATTTAATAGCTAACTTACAACTAATTGATCAGGAAAATCAATATTACATCTTTTTACAAAAAGAGGATTTTGATAGTTTAAAATTAGCTGGTAATTTTCATCCGGTCTTGGCAGATTTTCCTTGGTATGGATTTGCTGAACAATTAAAATTTCCTCCGTTACTTAAAAAATATCAATTAGATGTGGTTCATTTTCCTCATTTTAACGTCCCTATTTTTTATTCCGGTCAATATATAGTAACAATTCATGACCTTATTCACCAACATTTTCAACTTAAAGAGGCCACGATACATAATTATTTAACATATCAAATAAAGAAAATTGGTTTTGAGAAAATTTTTCTGAAAGCCCTTAGTAAATCTGACAAAATTATCACTCCCTCCAACTTTGTAAAAGAACAATTAATAAACGAGTGGAGAGTAAAAAGAGATAAGATTATGGTAACTTATGAAGGAGTTGAAGGAGGTTTCCTTAAGTTATTAGATGAATTAAGTGAAAAAGATTTTCTAAAATTATCTGCAAAATTTGGTTTTAAAAAGCCCTATCTTTTTTATGTCGGTAATGCTTATCCTCATAAAAACATTCATCAACTCATCAAAGCATTCACTATATTAAAGAACGATTGGTCTGGTCTTAATTTGGTTTTATCAGGACCTGAGAGTCATTTTTATAAATTTTTAAAACAATCAACTAAAATTAAAGAAGTTATTTTTACTGGTCCGGTATCTGATAGAGAGCTGGTGGTACTTTATAAAAATGCTAGGGCTTATGTTTTTCCTTCTCTGGAAGAGGGGTTTGGGATACCACTTTTGGAGGCGATGGCCAGTGGTTGTCCAGTTGTTTGTTCAAAAGCCGGATCATTGCCGGAAGTAGGAGGGGAGGCCGCCTTTTATTTTGATCCACAAGACACAGAGGATATGGTTTTAAAAATTAAAAGAGTTTTAACTGATGAGAAGTTAAGAAAAGAGTTAATTAGAAAAGGAGAGAGAAGATACAAGTTGTTTGATTGGAGTAAAATGGCTAAACAAACGTTAGATATTTACAAAGAGGTGACAGATTTGAATGATTAGAGATTCCTTGGTTAGATTAATTACTATCCCCAAAATTTTTGATGATTGTTATCTTTATTTTGCCCAAAATTATGATCATATCCCCTTTTCTATTAAGAGAATTTATTATATTACTCAGGCTAAAAGACAAATTGGGCGCGGATTTCATGCCCATCATCAGACACATCAAGTTCTTTTTTGTATTCAAGGACACATTAAAATGGTGCTTGATGATGGAATTAGAAGAGAAGAGGTTATTTTGGATAAACCAGAGGAGGGAATCTTTTTAAATAAAATGATTTGGCATGAAATGCATGATTTTCAAGAAAACACGATTTTATTAGTTCTTGCCTCAGATGTTTATAAACCAGAGGATTATATTCGGGATTATAATGAATTCGTAAAATTAGTTAAACAAAAGAATCAGAATGAAGATAAAATTTAATAATTTTCAGGAAGAGGTTAAGGAATATCAAGAAGAATTCATAGCCGCGGTAGAGGCTGTTTTGTTTTCCGGCTGGTATATTTTAGGCCGTGAGGTTTTAGCATTTGAGAAGGAATTTGCAAACTATCTAGGAGCAAAACACTGCATTGGTGTAGGTAACGGCCTGGAGGCTTTACAAATTTCCCTGATGGCCTTGGGTATTAGGGAAGGGGATGAAGTAATAACCACACCTATATCTGCAGTTGCTACTACTTTAGCAATACTTGCTGTAAAAGCTAGACCTGTATTTGTCGACACTACAGAGGATGGTTTAATAGATACTAATAAGATTAGTCAAGCTTTGACAAAACACACTAAAGTAATTCTCCCCGTACATCTTTACGGAAATTCTGTAGAACTTAGTAAGATTCTGGCCCTTTGTAAAAGACATAAGCTTTATTTAATCGAAGATGCTTGCCAAGCTCACGGGTCGCAGTATAGAAGTCGTAAACTCGGTACTTTTGGGGATCTAGGATGCTTCAGTTTCTATCCCACTAAAAATTTAGGGGGGTTGGGTGATGGAGGAGCGATTGTGACTAACAAAAATAAGCTTGCTTCTCTGTGCTATCAGATAAGGGATTATGGACAAAAAGGTAAATACAAACATGTAAGATATGGCCTTAACAGCAGATTAGACGAGATACAGGCGGCAATTTTAAAAGTAAAACTTAAAAATTTAGATAAAAATAATGACAAAAGAGAGCAGTTGGCATTAAGGTATATGCACAATTTGTCGAAGTTCCCCCAAATAAAGGTAATTAAGCCACCAGGCGATTCAAAAGGGAATTTCCATCTTTTTGTTATTCAGACCCGAGAAAGGGATCAGTTGAAACTTTATTTAGAAAAAAGCGATATCCCTGTTGCAGTTCACTATCCGTTACTTATTCCGCAGCAACTATTTCTAAAGGGTTTTTACAATTGTCAAAATCTACCTAATGCTAAAAAATTTGTTAAGAGAATTTTATCTTTGCCTTGTCATCCCCAGATGACAATACAACAAGTTGATTATATCTGTGGAAAGATAAATAGTTTTTACTATAATGAAGTTGGTTAAGTTAGAGTTTCTCAGCTACACGGAGTTTACCGCTTCTGGAACGGGGGTTAGTTTTAACTTCTTCTTCAGAAGGAATTAAAGGTTTTTGAGTAATAATTTTGATCGAACCCTTTTTGTTCTCATCTTTAAAAAAGTTTTTAACAATCCGATCTTCTAGGGAATGAAAGCTAATCACTACCAATCTTCCTCCTGGACTGAGTACTTCTAAGACTTGAGGTAAAGCTTCCTTTAAACTATGGAGCTCGTCATTGACGGCAATCCTCAGCGCTTGAAAAGTTCTGGTAGCCGGATGAGTTCTGTCAGCTTTGGATTTGGGTCTAACAGAGGTAATGATTTGAGCAAGATGGTTGGTAGTGGCTATTCTTTGTTTTTTTCTTTCTTCAACAATTTTCTTGGCGATTCTTTTAGCATATCTTTCTTCCCCATATTTTTGAATAAGTTGGGTAAGCTCATTTTCATGTAAAGCGTTGATTAGATCAGCAGCGGTAACTGTCATATGCTGTGGGTCCATCCTCATGTCTAAAGGAGCTTCAAGGTTAAAACTAAACCCTCTTTGTGGTTTCTCCAACTGATGAGAAGAGACTCCTAAATCAAAAAGTACTCCTAAGATTTTATCTAACTGCAGTTTTTTAACAACTTCTCCCATGTGGGCAAAGTTTGACTGATAAAGGATTAAATCAGCAGAGATAGCCTGAAGGTGGTCATTAATGAGTTTCACCTCCAGGTGATGGTTTTTAGCCACTTCCCTAATAGCTTCCGGGTCTAAATCTATCCCTAAAACCTTACTTCTTGCTTTAATAATCCCTTCTGTATGACCTCCGCCTCCTAAATTAGCATCGATATACCAAGCTTTAGGTTTAACCTGAAGGAATTGAAGAGTCTCCTTAAGCATCACTGGAATGTGATAGGTATTCATAGGTGTATTTTATACTTTTGGTACAATTAGGACAATGAAGGTAGCGCTTGTTCATGATGACCTGGTGCAATGGGGGGGAGCTGAGAGGGTACTGGTGACTTTATCAGAGATCTTTCCCCAAGCTCCAATTTATACTTTAGCCCATGATGATAATAATAAGTTATTAAAAGAAAATTTTCACTCTAAAAAAATTATCACCTCTTTTATTCAAAAAATTCCGGGATGGAAAAAATTATACAAGACTTTATTACCGCTTCACCCCTTGGCTTTTGAACAATTTGATTTTTCCAAGTTTGATTTGGTGATCTCCCACTCCACCCGTTTTGCCAAGTGTATTATTACCAAACCCGGGACAAAACATGTATGTTTTTGTCCTACTCCTCCCAGATTTTTGTGGAATTTCTCAGGAGAAAGGGTTGAGGGGATATTTTCTCCTTATCTCAGCTTTTTAAGACTTTATGATCACCTGGCATCCAAAAGGGTTGATTTTTGGCTAGCCAATTCCCTAAATGTTAAACAGAGAATTTATAAGATTTACCAAGCTGAAGCTAAAGTAATTTATCCTTTTGTGGATTTAGAAAGATTTGCTAGTGTCCAAACATTTGATGGGGGATATTTGTTGGTGATTACTAGACTAAATAAATATAAAAGGGTAGACTTAGTGGTTGGGGCAGCCAACAGGTTAAAGGTGTCCTTGAAGATTGTTGGTAGTGGTCCGGAGTATCATAATCTAGCTTTGATGGCAGGACCAACAGTAGAGCTTTTAGGAAGTGTGGATGAAGATTTGTTGACTTTGCTTTTATCCGGATGTAAAGCTTTAGTGGTAGCCGGGGAAGAAGATTTTGGGATGGTTTCCTTAGAAGCTCAAGCTTTAGGTAAACCGGTGATAGCTTATGGGCAAGGGGGATCCTTGGAAACTGTTATTGAGGGGGAAACAGGCTATTTTTTTAGTGAACAGACAGTAGAAAGCTTAATTGAAGCGCTAGAGACTCTGGACAAAAGGGGTTATAATCAGAAAATGTGCTTTAATAACGCTGCCTATTTTTCCAAGACAAATTTCATTAAAAGATTTCAAAGTGTTATCAACGACTTATGACTGTAGTAAACGAACAAGTTCTTTCCTCCGAAAATGATCCAGCTTTTCCCCCGCGTAGCCAAGATCAAACCTTGGTCTTAGATAGTAAGGTTTTGGCAGGAGTAACCCCTTCAGTTGGTCTTTTCAGTTATGAAACATTTAAAAGGTTGATTGATATAGTCGGATCGCTGGTTGGTATTATTATTCTTTCTCCTTTAATGTTGATCATGGCTTTCCTGATTAAACTGGATTCTAAAGGTCCGATACTGGCTGACATCCCTAAGAGAGTGGGGAAAGATGGTAAGTTGTTTAAAATGTATAAGTTCAGGTCGATGATTGTGGGAGCCCATGAGTTGTTGCATAAGGATCCCCAGTTTAAAGAGCTTTTGGAAAAATATCAACACAACAGCTATAAATTAGACAGAGATGAAGATCCGCGGATTACTAGGGCAGGTAAGTTTATCAGAAAGACCTCTATTGATGAACTGCCGCAATTTTTTAATGTTTTAAAAGGGGAGATGAGTTTAGTTGGCCCTCGGGCTTACAACCCTTTTGAACTTGAGGAACAACAGGAAAAGTATCCTTCTACAAAGAGGTTTGTGAAAATCATTTTGTCAGCGAAACCAGGACTGACCGGGTTATGGCAGGTTTCAGGCAGATCAGAGATCAACTTTGATAAAAGAGTGGAATTGGATGCCAAATATGTCCAGCGAAGGTCAATTTTGTATGATCTATGGCTTATTTTAAATACTATCCCGGCAGTATTACTGGGAAAAGGAGCTGTCTAAATTTATGCCTTTTATTAATTTAAATAAAAAAATTGATGGTGTGGGAAAGAAAAATTCCTCTTCCCCAGAGAGAAAGGGGAAAGGGTGGCTTATCAGACTTGTCATTATTTTTATCATTCTTTTTGTCTTGATTTATTTGCCTGCCCGAAGTATCTACCAGTCCACCAAGCAGGTAATGCAAAGCAGCCGCCAGATAATACTGGGAGCAAAGCAGGAAAATCTTGATTTAGTAAGGCAGGGAGTGGTTGATACCCAAAAATCAGTAAGCAGTTTAAATGGAGCTTTAAATTTCTTTTTTTGGATGAGGGCCTTGCCTTTTGTTGGGGGTTTTTACAGTGACGCCAAACACTTTGTTACGGCTTTCGAGTACGAACTGGAAGCGGTCAAGATCCTCACTGATTCTTTAGAGCCTTATAAAAATGAGATCGGGTTAACCGGACAAGGAACACCTGGGCAGGACAGGGTAGCTCAAGCAGTCAAGATCCTGGATAAAACTTTACCAAGTTTAGATAAAGTTGAGCCATTTTTGAAAAAAGCCCGCAGAGAGATAGAAAGTGTCGATACCGGTAAATACCCGGAAAATTTTGGTTCAAAGAAGTTAAGAGGCAGAATAGAGGAGGCTAAAAATTTTATCGTTGGAGCTGATATTGCGGTTTCTGAAAATAAGGGTTTGATTGAAGTTTTACCAGAACTTTTAGGACAAAAAGGGGCTAAAAACTACCTGCTTTTATTTCAAAATGATAAGGAGCTTCGGGCTACCGGGGGTTTTATTACTGCCTATGCTTTCTTAAGGTTAGACAATGGAAAGTTATCTACCACTGCCTCTGATGATATTTACCGCCTTGATGAGAGGCTTTTGAAGGTTTGTTTAAATAAAATTTGCCCTCTCTCTCCTCCTGCCCCAATCGTTAAATATTTACCTGAAGCAGATGGCAAGCCCCGAAGCGCTTGGTCAATGAGAGATTCTAATTTATCACCTGATCTGCCTACCTCACTCCAGCAATTTGAAAGGATGTATGAGATGCTGGGAGATGGAATTTCCTTTGATGGTATCTTTACTATTGATACTCAGGTAGTAGAAGAGCTGATTGCGGTGACCGGCCCGATTGATGTTTTAGGGACTACGTATAGTGCTGAGAAGGACAAGCGGTGTAATTGCCCCAATGTAATTTACGAGTTGGAACATTACGCTGAGATAACTGCCAAGGGAGAATCTGATAGAAAAGCTATTTTGGGAGCTTTAATGCAGCAACTGATGGCCAAACTTTTAACTTTAGGACCAGACCAGTTGCCTACTTTACTCAATACTACTATTAAGTTAGCCAATGATAAACATCTGATGGCTTATATGCATAATGGGAAGATCCAGCAGTCTTTTAGCAAGCTTAATTGGACAGGAGAGATTAAGAGAGATCCTGAGGGGGATTACTTACACCTTAATGATTCCAACTTCGCTGGAGGTAAATCAAATCTTTATGTTGATGAGAAAGTGACTTTAGAAATTACTACAACTAAAGATGGTTCAGCAAAACATAAAATAACTATTGAGTATAAAAATCCTCAACCTTACAATACTTGGTTAAATGGGATTTTAAGGGATTATGTCAGAATTTTTGTTCCCAAAGGAAGCGTTTTAACTGATTCAAAAGGTTCTGCTGAGAAGGTTACTACAGCTTTAGACAATGATCTGAATAAAATTTATTTTGAGGCCTTTGTGGTGGTCCGTCCCCAAAACTCCCTGACTTTATCTTTAGAGTATACGTCTCCAGTAAAAGTGACGGAGAAAAATTATCCCCTGCTTATCCAAAAACAACCGGGAGCCAAAAACCACAAGTATATTGTTAAAATTAATGGTAATAAAAAAGCAGAATTTGATTTGACCTCAGACAAGCAACTCGATTTAACTTTTTAACTTTTTAAGTACCTTAAGTGACTTAAGTAAGTGTATAATTCCTTTACTATGCCAGTGTTTACTACAGAAGGGATTATTGTTAAAAGGTCTAACTTTGGGGAGGCGGATAGGATTTTAACCATTGTTACCCCTTTTAAAGGAAAGATTAAGGTGGTGGCCAAAGGGGTCAGAAGAATTACCTCCAGACGTGGCGGTAATGTAGAGCTTTTAAATAAAGTAAAAATTCAGGTTTTTCAGGGGAAAGGAATGGATCTGTTAACAGAAGCAGAGTCCCTTAAGACTTTTTCTAAGATTAAAAATGATTTAATGATCTCTACTTATAGTTCTCATATAGCTGAACTAGCTGATAGATTATTGCCCGAGGAGCAACCTAATCCCCAAGCTTATAATTTACTGGTAATTGTTTTAAATCTCTTGGAAAATAATCCCCGGCAGATTTTTATCAGAGCTTTTGAGGTCAAACTTTTGACAGTTTTAGGTTTTTGGTCTTTAGATCAGGTAGGGGAAGTAAGGGGGGTTAGGGAAATACTGGAAAAACTCCAGAAAGGGAGTTGGGAGGAGATTGCCCAAATAGAGGTAACCCAAGTTCAATCAGAGGAGCTGGAAAGAATTTTAAGATCTTATTTAGAAAAAGTCTTAGAATCTCCTTTAAGAAGTGTTAAGATAATTCAGAAGCTTAGAACAAAAAGCTAAAAAGTAGGGTGCAAAATCAAGATAGATCAAATATAATCTGAAATAATATGGTAGATCAAAATAATAACTTAATGGATAAAATAGTGGCTTTGGCTAAACGCCGCGGGTTTATTTACCCTGGTTCGGAGATCTATGGTGGTTTGGCTGGAATATGGGATTATGGTCCGGTGGGAGTGGAGCTCAAGCGTAACCTTAAAAATATGTGGTGGAAAAGCATGGTGCAGATTAGGGAAGATATTGTCGGAATAGATGCTGCTATTATGATGAATCCTAGGGTTTGGGAGGCTTCTGGTCATGTGGAGGCCTTCACTGATCCGTTAGTAGAATGCCGTATTGACCATGAAAGGTTACGGGCAGATCACGAGGATGAAATTAAAGCCCATGAGAAAAAGCACCACCCCGGCAAAAGTGATTGGACAGAGCCTCAGAAGTTTAACCTCTTAGTTAAGGCTTACCTAGGGGTGATTGAGGGAAAACAACAGGAAATATTTTTACGGGGAGAGATTACTCAAGGCGTTCATGTAAATTTTAAAAATGTGGTGGACTCTACCAGAATAAGGATTCCCTTTGGTATTGCCCAGATCGGTAAGGCTTTCCGCAATGAGATTACCCCGGGAAACTTTACCTTTAGATCAAGAGAGTTTGAACAGATGGAAGTGCAGTATTTTGTTAAACCTGATGAAAAAGATAGCTTGAAAACCTTTGAATACTGGAAGAAATATTGGATGGATTGGTATATAAAACTAGGAATCAGTAAAGATAAACTAAAGTTTAAGGATCATGCTCCGGATGAAAGGGCTCATTACGCCCGGGCTGCTACAGACATTGAATATCAAGCTCCTTGGGGATGGGCAGAGTTTATGGGGGTGCACCATAGAGGGGACTGGGATTTGAGCCGACATCAGCAATATAGCTCTAAAGAGATGAAATATAAAGACCCGGAAACTGGGGAAGAATATATTCCTTGGGATATTGAGTCGTCAATGGGAGTAGATAGATCAGCTTTGTTTTTCTTAATTGATGCTTACTCTGAAAATAAAGGTCGGGTGATTTTGAAACTTCATCCTCAGCTTGCCCCCTATAAGGCTGCTGTTTTTCCACTTTTGGCTAATAAGCCAGAGCTAGTGGAGAAAGCTAAAAAGATCCATCTTGACCTGAAAAAGGATTTCATGGTAGCGTGGGATGAGCGGGGTAATATTGGTAAAAGGTATGCCTCCCAAGATGAGATCGGCACACCTTTTTGTATTACTGTTGATTTCCAGACCTTGGAAGATGAAACAGTTACCGTTAGGGATAGGGATACAGCTAAACAGGAAAGAGCAGAAATTAATCAGCTAAGAAATTTTATTAATGACCGAATCAATAACCATCAGACCGACTGATATTACAGGTATTTTTAGAAAAGACCTCCCCGGAGGTTCTATCGAAGTTACTGATGATGCTACTTTCAGACGTCTGGTCCAAAGTGAAGAAGATTTTCCAGGAGCCATGGGTGCAGTTCGCATTGGTAGGATTAATGATTGGTTGAAGGGTTATGGATCTATGCCTTATATTCCCTGTTCTTCTTTTATAGATTTTCCGTCTGAGACTGAAGAGGTCAGGAGGATGCTGGTTGTTAATGGGACAATTTCTTAAAAGTGTCATACAAAATAAACCCCTTCTTCTTTTGATCATTTTTATAATTTTAGTGGTTGTTGCAGGTTTGTTTTCTTACCAGAAATTTTTTGTGAGAGGTAGTACTAGTTTGCCTTTAGAAGAAGTTGATTTAACTTTTGATCCCGAGGGGCCTTATGCTTTGCTTTTTCCCAGAAGGGATGGAAATGCCTTAAATTTAGTTATTAAAAGGGTGGCTTCTTTTGAGGAGTTCTCTTATCAGATAGCTTATGCTGATGAAACAGGGGTGGACAGAGGGGCTGGATCTTTGGATACCTGGATAAAACTGCCTAAAAACAGGAGTGAATATGAACAGGAGATCTTGTTCGGCACCTGTTCTACGGGGGGAACCTGTGTTTATGATAAGGGAGTGGAAAACGGAACCTTAATCTTGAGGATTAAAAAAGGCAACAAGGCTTTTAGGATGACTACCCAGTGGCATTTGCAGAAACCTGATCTTCAGTTAGGGAAACTTTTTTCTGGTGATGCCCATTTTGCTTATGACCTAGCTACTGAATCAGTCCAACTGTCTTTGGTAAAGTTCACCATTATTAATGATTTAACCGGGGCTCCTAAATTGCCTTCAGGAAAGGCTGTTTTAGGGAAAGTTTATGCTTTAAATACACCTCAATCCAAATCACTGCCTGAGGGTATGGTAACTATCGAGCTGGTCCAAACACCCTCCTCAGAGCTTAAAATTGCCCGTTTTGATGAAACCGGCAACCAATGGGTGGAGTATGAAACCAAGATTGAAGGCAGCAGTCTGTTTGCCCAGTCAGAAAGCGGCGGTATTTTTAGTGTGCTGGCTCCTTTAAAGTAGTTAACCCCTTTTTTCTTTATCCATTTTTATCCCATAAATCTTATCTTTATGATGGTGAAAAGGGGACTTGACAGGGTGTAGGTTAATGGTTCATTATGGTTAGAGATGGTGAAATATGGGGATGTACCAGTCGATACACCCTCTATGTTTTTAACAAGATATTTTAACCTGTACCCGAACTTAGTAAGTGGTACAGGGCTGCCCAGAAAGGACACCAGCGGTGTTTTTGGGCGAGTATCATACCAAGTTTACAGGACAAGGCCGGATTATCTTGCCCAAAAAGTTCAGATTTGAGCTGTCAGGTGGGAAAGAGCTTATTTTGAGCCGAGGGTTTGAGGGGTGCATCTGGGGATTCTCTATTGAGAAATGGAAAAATGAAGCTGAAAAGCAGCTTGAGATAACAGCCACTGAGGAGAAGGCAAGGAATTTAAGAAGGTACTTATTCTCAGCTGCTGAAAGTGTGGTTTTAGATGATCAGGGAAGGTTTATAATCTCTAAGTTGCTTTTGGATTATGCTCAGCTTAAAGGTGAAGTAGTGATTGTCGGAGCCGGGGACCATTTTGAGATTTGGGATCCCCTAAAGTGGCAAAAGCTTATCAGCGAGTTAATGATTTGAGAAATTAATTGATGAAACACTTAAAACAAGAAGAGGAAAGAAGACCCAGAAAAAGAGTTGTTAAATTTATCCGTTTAGGAGCAGTGATACTTTTAGCTGTTTTGTTTCTCGAAATTTGGGCTGTCAACAGACTTTCAACTTATGGGGATAAAATCCAAGACATCAAAAGTGCTAAAATGGCTTTAGATCTGGAAAATCAGGTCTTGGAGAATCAGATCGCCCAGCAGTCTTCTCTGGCCTCAATTGAAACCAAGGCCGTCTCTTTAGGTTTTACGGCTGTCAAAAGCTGGCAATATCTTAAACCTCTTAATTTAGCTTCAGCATATTAAATTTTCTTGCACAAATTGGGCTCTCAGTTTAGTATAGGTTAAGGAATCTCCCCTAAATATTAGGGTTTGATGCAAGAAAAAAATCATGAGGCTGAGGCTTTTAAAAACCTTTTATATTGTGGCTTTGGCGATGGTAGCTTTTAGGCTTTTCTACTGGCAGGTAGTACAGGCTGATGATTTGGCCGCCCGGGCTGAGCAGCAACATACTGCTACCTCTGCCATTGAAGCTCCCCGGGGTTTAATTCTCTCTGCTGACGGAGGCATACTGGCCGCCAACAGGCCAGCTTTCGTCCTTTATGGACTGCCTAAAATTATTAAAGACAAAGAGGAAGTATCTGCTAAGCTGGCTAAGATTTTACTAAGTAACGCCTCACCCTCTGCTGAGATTGATCTTAAAGAAACTCTAAAGATAAAAAAGGCTGAAATAGCGGACAAATTATCCAAAGATTTATCCTGGGTGGCTTTAGAAAGGAATATAGATTTTTCCTTAAAAAAGCAGATTGAGGATCTGGGTTTAACGGGGATTGGTTTTGAAAATCAGGTGGTTCGTTTTTATCCTGAAGGTTCTTCTTCAGCTCATATTTTAGGTTTTGTCGGTTCAGATTCTTTAGGCAGGCAAAAGGGTTATTTTGGTATTGAAGGATCTTATGACCGGGAGTTGAAAGGCATTGGCGGGGTTTTAACAGAGGAGAGGGATGCTCAGGGGGCACCCATTTTATCCGGTAAATATTATAAAAAAGAACCCAAAAACGGGCATACAGTCACTTTAACTGTGGACCGGGGGGTACAGCGGATTGTGGAGAGGGATCTTCGAGCTGGGATGGAAAAATATGGGGCTAAATCAGCCTCAGCGGTAGTTATGAATCCTCAAACCGGTGAGATTTTAGCTTTGGCTTCTTACCCTAACTTTGATCCCAACAGTTTTTTTGAGTTTTCCACCCAAACTTACAAAAATCCGGTACTGGCTGAAAGCTATGAGCCAGGATCAACCTTTAAAGTTTTAATTATGGCCGCTGGGATTAATGAGGGTTTAATTGATCCCCAGACCAGTTGTGATATTTGCTCTGGACCGATTACTACTGGGGGTTATACTATCAGAACTTGGAATAATAAATATTATGATGATTCCACGATGGCTGAGGTAATTATCCATTCGGATAACACTGGGATGGTCTTTGTCAGTAGAAAACTGGGTTTAGATAAGATGTACCAATATATCCAGGATTTTGGTTTTGGATCTTTAACCCAAATTGATCTGCTGGATGAATTAACTCCTGATATTAGGCCAAAAGATGAATGGAGGGAGATAGATTTAGCGACTGCCTCTTTTGGCCAGGGGATAGCGGTGACACCCATCCAAATGGTTCGGGCTGTGGCAGCTATTGCTAACGGCGGGAAGCTAATGGAACCACACATCACCAAATCCATCGAGGGAGATAATAAAGTAACTTTGATTAAACCCCGGGTTCTAAGACAGCTAATTTCAGAAGAAACTGCTACGATAATTAAAGAGATGATGGTGGAGGCAGTAGAAAACGGGGAGACTAAAAGAATGGTTCCTAAAGGATATCAAATTGCTGGTAAAACTGGAACAGCCCAGATTCCGGTAGCCGGACACTACGATGCCGAAAAAACTATCGCTTCTTTTATAGGTTTTGCTCCAGCAGATAATCCTAAATTTGTAATGCTGGTGATTTTCAGGGAGCCCTCATCTTCCATCTATGGTTCAGAAACAGCTGCTCCCACCTTCTTTGAAATAGCTAAAGAGCTTTTACCCTATTACAACACAGTTCCTACGGAATAATCTATCTCATAGTGATATTGGGACAATTATGGTAAGATACACCGAATGTAAAGACAGCTAGACGTCAGGTTTCCTTGTACTGCAGTTTTAACAGGGACGAGACCAGATATCCCCTTAAGTTGGAAGGTTGACCATTTTCAACGATGGGCCAAAGAAGCTGGATTTGACAGCGTAGAATTTCATGCCTTAAAAGGTGCTACCAAAGATGTGTTAAAAACGCCTTTGCATGTTTTAAAGGAGTGGAAAGAGGTCCGCAGCGGTCATGTGATTTTCAATCCTTATGCTACTCTGGGATCTGTTTTAAAAAGAAAAGAGGATCCCCTAAGACCAGGAGAGAAACTATCTTTTTATAATTTATTGTTGGCTGAAAATGCGCAGGCACAAAAAGCCCTTCATAGCCTAGAAACTGCCTTTAGAGGGAATTTTCCAGTTGTAACTTACAATTATAAAGTCAATGGAAGGAAAATGTATGGAAATTTCCGTCAACCTTTGCTGCAGACCCATCCGGCAGTGTTTAATGATGAAAGTAATGCTGGTGATCTTATTCGTCAGGTTCAAAGTCAGGCTGCAGCAGGTATTGTTTATGACTGCTATCATGCTCAAGAGGCCACCAAATCAGGGAACAGACCCTTAGGGGATTGGAAGAAATCTTTAGGAGCTTTCTTAGAAGCTGGAGTTTTAAAGGAGGTACATGTTCAGGCCGGAAGAGTGCCTCACAATGACCCCACTGTTCCAAGCTTTGCTTGGCTTCGAGAGATGGTGGGAACAAATCCCAATTATAATACTGAGCTAGGGCAGATGATTAGGATGGTAAAAGATGCAGCTCCTCAAACCCCATTTGTAGTGGAAATTACTTTTGACGGTTTAATTAAGGCGGGAATTGTGCCTGCAACTTCTGTTTTAGGAAGGCTGCATCATTTTCAAGATGCTTATAAAGAGTTAGCACATTATGTGAGAAGCGTTTGAGTTATAATACCCTTGATGATTAGAAAGATTAGGAAGTTAATTCCTCACTCTTTAGTAAATTATGCCAAGCATTTGCCGGAGGCAGTGTTGGCAAATATTAAATATGGCTTTCCTGGTAGAAGACTGAAGGTAATTGGGGTGACTGGGACTGATGGTAAAACTACCACTGTGAATATGATTTACAAAATACTTCATGACGCCGGTAAAAAAGCTTCCATGATCTCCACTATTAATGCTGTTATAGCTGGAAAAAGTTATGATACCGGCTTTCATGTGACCAGTCCTCACTCTTCGGTGATTCAAAAATATTTTCAACAAGCCTTAAAACATGGCGATGAGTTTATGGTACTGGAGGTCACCTCTCATGCCTTGGATCAATTTAGAGTATGGGGAGTTCCTTTTGAGATTGGGGTAATTACCAATATTACCCATGAACATTTAGATTACCATAAAACTTTTGAAAACTACTTCCGGGCTAAAGCTAAACTTATACAGAATGTTAAATTTGCTGTTTTAAACGCTGATGATGTAAACTTTTCCCGGTTGTCTGAAGAAACTTCAGGTAAAGTAATAAGTTTTGGGATGAGCAATAAGGCCGATATTAACACTCAAAAGACTCCCTTAAAGTTGAGAGTACCTGGAGATTATAATATCTGTAATGCCTTAGCTTCAGCTGCGGTAGGCAAGATTATAGGTCTTGATGATCAACTGATCAGAAAAAGCCTGGAGGGTTTTAGTGGACTTTGCGGCAGGATGGAGGAGATTAAAAACAGGCGGGGGATCAGGGTGTTTGTGGATTTTGCCCATACCCCTAATGCTTTGGAAAATGCTTTGCAGACCCTAAGACCTAAAACTTCAGGTAAGTTGATAGCAGTTTTTGGTTGTGCTTCCCAAAGGGATAAATTAAAAAGACCTTTAATGGGAAAAATCTCAGGTAAATTGGCTGATGTAACAATTTTAACTGATGAAGACCCCAGATTTGAAGATAGAAATAAGATTATTGAAGAGATTGCTCAGGGAGCTTATCAGGATGGAGCGGAAAATGGAAAAACTCTTTACAAAGAACCTGATAGAACTAAAGCTATAAAGTTGGCTTTATCTTTAACTGATAAAGGTGATGTGGTGGGAATTTTTGGCAAGGGACATGAAAAATCAATGAACTATCATGGAGTGGAAAAACCTTGGTCTGACCAAGAAGCGGTGCGTCGTATCATCCAAAAGAAATAATAAGATGCATGACCGGCTGAAAATTCTTCAGGATTACCTGGGAGGCAGTAGAGTCAAAAGAGATTGTGATATCTCGGAACATTTAGTATCTGGTTTTGGAGGTACGGCCTCAGCTTTTTATATTGCTACTACTGTGGAGGAGCTTATTAAGATTGTCCAGCTTTGCCGGGAACTGAAACTCGATTTTTTAATTATTGGCTCAGGCAGTAAAATAGCTATTTCTAAGGAAGGAATAAATAGTCTGGTGATTAAAAACCGAAGCGATAATTTAAAAATTTTTGGAGTTAAAGGTAATGTTTCAAGGCAAGGAATAGGTATAGAGGAAGCATTAGTGGAAGCTGAATCAGGAACCAGCCTTAAAAGATTGGCTGAATTTGCTTTAGAACACCGCTTGGGAGGGTTGGAGATCTTTCAAAATACCTTGGGAACAGTGGGAGGATCTTTGTATATTCTGCCTATAGTCAGGGAAAAAGCTCATCAGGTAAAGGTTTTAACCAGCAGTGGGGAGGTAGAGGTAAAAGATCCTTATTTGGTGAGTAAAGAAGATGTTATTATTTCGGCAGTTTTTAAACTTAAAGCTCAGGAAAAATAGGAGTATAATATTAAGTTATCCGCCAGCTAAGGGAAGAAGTAATATAAAAGTTATGGAAATTTACCAGCATCCTGTTTGGAATAATCTTAAAGCTTATAAAAAACCGGCCCATTTGGCCCGCTTTTTTCTGGCTAGAAATCTGGCCAAGTTATATCCCAGAAGCTCCTTTATCGGTATTACCGGTTCAGTAGGGAAAACTACTACCAAAGAGACCTGTTTGTCAGTGTTAGCCGAGAAGTTTAAGGTTGTTGCTACCCGGGAAAATTTTGACCCTATCTTTAATATCCCGGCTACTATCCTAAGGATGAGACCAAATACTCAAAAAGCAATTTTGGAGATGGGAATAGAATATCCTGGAGAGATGAACTTTTACCTTTCACTGGTAAAACCGGCCACTGCAGTTGTCACCAGGATTTCTTTTGCCCATAGCCAGTTTTTAGGTGATATCAATCAGATTTTAGAAGAGAAAGGCAAACTTATCAGACAACTTCCTAAAGACGGTTTTGCTATCTTAAATTGGGACGATTTAAATGTCCGCAAATTAGCAAAAGATACAGAAGCAAAAGTGATCTTTTTTGGCACTGACCCTCAAAGCTGTAATTTTTGGGCCAGTAATATCCGCCTGGAGAATGGCTTAACCAGGTTTGAACTAAATTATGGAGTAGAGAGGGTTGAAATTTTCCTAAATCTTTTGGGGAAGCATTTTGTTTATTCCGCCTTAGCTGCTGCCGCTTTGGGAGTCAGTTTGGGAATGAATTTGATTAATATTAAAAAGGGGTTGGAGAAGGTAGCTTCTGCACCTCATAGGCTACAACTTTTAGAAGGTCTGAATGGTTGTTATGTTTTAGATGATACTTATAACTCTTCTCCGGTAGCTTTGGAAGAAGCTTTGAATGTCTTAAATGAACTTTCAGCGAGAAGGAGAATTGCTGTTTTGGGGGAAATGAGGGAGTTGGGTGTTTACTCAGAGCAGTTGCACCGGGAGATAGCCCGGAAGATCTATAAGGACAAAATAGATTATGTCTTTTTAGGAGGAGGAGATGTCAGATTTATTGGGGATGAGTTAATCAAATTAGGGTATTTACCAGAAAAGATTGAAGTAAATTTATCCAATTCCCAAATTGTGGCCAGAATTTTAAGAACTGCCAGCAAAGGTGACTTAATTTTGATAAAAGGCTCCCGAGCTGTTAAACTTGATGAAGTGGTGGCGAGGATTAGTAAATCCAAATGATTGAACTTTTAGGATTAATTATCATCTCTTTCTTTGTGACCAGTTTTTTGTTAGTTCCTTTTATAGATTTACTTTTTTATTTAAAGAGAAGAGATAAAAAATCAGCCATTTTAGCCCATGATGTTAATACTCCAATTCATAATCAGCTGCTTGCTGGCAAGGATATTGATACCCCTATTGGCGGGGGAATTTTGCTTATACCTATCGTGGTAGTACTTAGTTTACTGGCAGCTTTTGTTACCAGGCAGGGTCCCAGTGAAGACATTTATGTTTTAGTTTTTACTATTTTAACCTTTGGTTCTATAGGTTTGTTAGATGATATTAGAAAGATTTTTATCTCCTTTTCTGGTAAATATTCCGGGATTAGGGGCAGATATTTGTTTCTTTTGCAGTTGCTCTTTGCAGTACTAGTAGCGCTGTTACTTTATTTTGTGGTGGGGTTGAACAATATCTTTGTCCCTGTCATTGGCAACATCGTTTTAGGTTGGTGGTATATCCCTTTGGCTGTTTTTGCCATTGTTTCCTTTGCTAATGCTTACAACATCTCCGACGGACTTGACGGGCTTTCTACAGGCCTATTGACTATTTGTTTATTTGCCTTTTTGGTTTTGGCCAGTTCAGTTTTAAACCAAAATTTGGCTATCTTTACCGGTGTATGGATTGGGGTCTTAATTGCTTATCTTTACTTTAACATCTATCCCGCCAGAGTTTACCTGGGGGATGCTGGGGCTTTTGGGTTTGGAGCAACTTTAGCCGTGATCGGGCTTTTAACCGGTAAAATTTTTGGGTTAGCTGTTATTGGGGGAGTTTATGTGGTGATTATTTTTTCCTCTTTACTGCAAATCTTTTCCAAAAAGTTTTTAAAAAGAAAGCTTCTGCCAGTGGCTCCGATCCATATGTATTTTAAATATATCGGTTGGGAAGAACCCAAGATTGTGGTCAGATTTTGGCTGGCCGGAGCAGTTCTGGCCATCTTTGGTCTTTGGCTAGCTCTGATTTCTCAGTAAGGGAATAGATCTTTATCTGTACTAAACACTTCTAAAACTGCTAGAATCTAAGAAGAGATGAGAAGGCTTAAAGTACCGGCTTTTTCTAAAGAGGAGAAAAAGTCCATTTATCAATCCCCCCGAGTTTTTACCCAGCAACATAAAATTGACTGGGTCCTTTTAGGCAGCGTAATTTTTTTATCCCTTTTTGGGCTGCTCATGGTTTATGACGCTTCCCAATTTGAAGCTTATAGAGATTTTGGAGATAAGTATTATTTTATTAAACAACAAGTTATTTGGTTGTTGATGGGTCTAGGAGCTTTAGCTTTTTTCAGTTTTTTTGATTATCACCGCCTGCAAAAATTTGCCCTGCCGTTTTTTATCTTTTCGGTTTTGCTGCTGCTGTTGGTTTTTATTCCCGGGTTGGGAATTTCTGCTGGAGGAGCTCATCGGTGGTTGAAGTTTCCCGGTTTCAATGTTCAGCCGGCAGAGATCATTAAGTTGTCTGCCATTATCTTCTTATCAGCTATTTTTTGTAAAAGCAGTAAGTCTTTCCCCTTTTTTGTAATCTTAGGTTTGGTGGGGATCATTTTGGGGATTTTCCAAAAAGACTTAGGTTCAGCCATAATCTTTAGCATGATTGCTTTTTCAGTTTATTTCGTTGCTGAAGCTCCTTTAGCTCACTTTATTGGTCTATCGCTAATCAGTTTAGTTTCAGCTATGGGTTTCATTTTAATTGCTCCTTATCGTATCAAAAGAGTTTTAGCCTTTTTAGACCCTTTTGCTGACCCTCAAGGCTTTTCTTATCATATTTCTCAAGTCCTGATAGCTTTAGGATCAGGAGGATTGTTGGGGTTGGGAGTAGGGCAGTCCAGGCAAAAATTTGCTTACATTCCGGAGGTGACCACCGACTCTATTTTTTCAGTTATCGGTGAAGAGTTTGGTTTTTTGGGAAGCCTGGTACTAATCTTTATTATTGGTTTTTTGATTTTAAGAGGTTTTAAAATAGCTCAAACGGCTGTAGACAGCTATGGGAAACTGTTGGCCGTCGGGCTGACTACCTGGTTAGGAGTTCAAGCGGTTATTAATTTGGCAGCGATGGTCTCTTTGATGCCCTTAACCGGAGTTCCGCTGCCTTTTATATCTTATGGCGGATCAGCGCTACTTGCAAATTTGGTGGCAGTAGGTATATTACTTAATATCTCAAAGCAAAACTTAAGATGAAAATTGTTGTTACTGGTTCACATTTTACCCCCGCCCAAGCAGTGATTGAGCAGCTGCGAAAGTATCCCCATACGCAAATTGTTTATCTGGGCAGAAGCTACACCCGGGAAGGGGATCAAACTCCCTCCATGGAATCCCAGGTTTTATCTAATTTAGGAGTTAAATTTATCTCTTTGACTACCGGAAGACTGCAGAGAGTTTTTACTGTCCATACCATACCATCACTGCTAAAAATTCCCTTTGGTTTTATTCAGGCTTTTTATGTGCTTTTAAAAGAAAAACCGGATGTGGTGCTATCTTTCGGAGGTTATGTCGGAGTGCCGGTGGTAATATCTGCCTGGTTTTTATCTATTCCAATTATTATCCATGAACAGACTTTAGTTTCGGGACTCGCCAATGAAATAAGTGCTTTCTTTGCCAACAAAGTAGCCATTTCTTTTAAAGGTGATCAGATAAGAAAAGACCGGCGGATGGTTTTTACCGGTAATCCCATGAGGAAGGCAATCCTAGAATCCTATGAAAACCGCAGCAGAGATAAAGTTACTGCCTTGAGTCCAGATATAACCCAAATTGTTAAAATCTCCCAAAAAGAAAAGAAACCCCTAATTTATATTACCGGGGGGAATCAGGGCTCCCATCTGATAAATGAAGCTATCCGCCAGATTTTGGAAGATTTGACTAAAGTAGCTTGTATTGTTCACCAGACTGGAGATTCTAAGTTTAACGATTTTGATAAAATGACTAGTAAACAAAAATCTTTATCTCATCCCCAGAGATATTTAGTAAAAAAATGGCTGGAAGTTGAAGATTTGGCTGAACTTTTAAAGAAAGTGGATTTGGTAATTTCCCGGGGTGGTATCAATATTCTTTATGAACTGGCTTATTTTTCTATACCTACTTTAGTTATACCAATACCCTATCTTTATAAAGATGAACAAACAACTAACGCCTGCTACTTTGGAAAACTGGGACTAGCTCAAGTTTTGTGGCAAGTGGATTTAACAGCTGAAAAACTATATCAAACTGTTGCTAAGATGTTAAAAAATTTACCCCAGTTAAAAAAACAAGCTCAAAATGCTCACCCAATAGCTATTGCGGATGCCGCTAAAAGACTGGCTTTAGAGACCTTACTTTTAGGCGACAGAGAGTCCCACTTAAGATGATAAGAGGCAAAAAAACCGTTATCTTGCTGTTTTTTCTGGTTGTTTTGATAACTTTGGCTATTTTTAAAACTGATCTATTAAAAACAGATTCAATCGAGTGGGAAGCAAAAAATGCCGCTTGTCTGGATACGGCTAGGGTAAAATCAGAAATTAATCTCCAACATAACTATTTTTTCTATATTAATGAAAAAGCTATCTTTCAAAAAACTGTTTCACTTTATCCTTGTGTCAAAAGCCTCCGCTGGGAAAGAAAATTTATCAAAGGAATAAAGATCATTGCCGAAGGAAGAGTTCCTTTGATAAAAATTGCCCCTATCCCTACAGCCGCCTTAGATGAGGATTTAACCGCTTCTCCCTCCTCGTCAACGGCTTTACTGGACTGGTCGTTGCCTGAGGATGTAAAGAAATTATATATTGCCGATAGTGAGGGGTATGTTTTCGCTCAAGGTCAGGAGTTTCAGTTACCAATTTTATATTACTTGGGAGATGAACTTAAATTAGGTCAAAAAATAGAAGGCGACCTATTAACTAAGTTAGAGCAAGTTATTTTAAATTTGGGTAAACTGGAGATTCAAGCCCAGGACAGCTCTCTCTTCAAATTCAAAAAGTCAGGAGACTTTTTACTGGTGTACTCCAGGCCTAAATTAGTTTTTTCTTTGTCAGGAGATATTTTCCGGCAACTGGGCTCTTTACAACTAATCTTACAAAAAGCTAAAATAGACGAGAAAGAAATGGAAACTGTTGATCTTCGTTTTGATAAACCTGTAGTTGTATATTCTTCCAGCAAAAGTAATGATTGAATTTGGGGATAAGCTAATGAGGTAAGTAGGCGGTGATCTATCTTTTGACTTTCTCAAAAGACAAGATTTAAAATTAATTTAGTAGGAGAGGTCTGTTACAGCCAAGTTGGTTAAGTTAAATATGCCGAAAGACAAAGTTATCTGTGCCGTTGATGTTGGTTCTTCGAAAATAGCTACTCTTATTGCCTCTTTAGGTGAGGATGGGAAGATTAATTTAATTGGGGTTTCTGCTGTGAATTCCCGGGGAGTCAGAAAAGCCCAGATTGTTGATATTGAAGATGCTGTCGCTGCTATCACCGAGAGTATTGAGGCATCAGAGAGGATGGCAGGTTATTCCATCTCCTCAGTTTATGTTTCTATTGGAGGACCTCATATTGAAAGTACTAATTCCCATGCTGTGGTAGCAGTAGCCAAACCAGAAGGGGAGATTGCTGAAAATGATGTTTTAAGAGTTAATGATGCTGCCAGAGCTATACCGTTACCTTCTTCCAAAGAGATTCTTCATGTAATTCCCCGTACTTTTACTGTGGATGGACAAGAAGGTATTAGGGATCCTATCGGCATGACCGGGGTAAGACTAGAAACAGATACGCATATTATTACCGGGTCAACCACATCGATGAAAAATTTAGTCAAATGTATGGGACTGGTCGGGGTGAATGTGGAGGAGTTAGTTTTCTCCGGTATTGCTTCCTCCTATGCTGTCTTAACTGAGACAGAAAAGGAGCTAGGAGCTATTTTAGTGGATATCGGGGGAGAAACGACTGATGTAGTGATGTATGTTGATGGGGCGATTGCTCATTCCTCAGTTATTCCCGTGGGTGCACGTCATATTACCTCCGATTTAGCAGTCGGGCTGCGAGTTTCTTTAGAATCAGCTGAAAAAATCAAGGTTTACTTAGGAAGAACTTCAAAAATTCCCGCCTTCCCAGAAGCCTATGGTAAAGAAGAGGAAAGAGGAGTTTCAGCAAGTAAATCCGTAAAGGAAGAACCTTTGGATGTTAAAAGTATTGGTATCAGTGAGGATTTACAAAAAATTTCCAAAAAAGCAGTTGTTGACTCTATCATTAGACCCAGAGTGAGGGAAATATTTGAGCTGGTAGGCAAGGAGATCAAAAAGAGTGGTTTCGGTACTCAAACTCCTTCTGGTTTAGTTATCTGTGGAGGAGGATCTTTAACTGTGGGGCTTTTAGACCAAGCTAAATATGTATTGGGATACCCAGCCAGAGTAGGTAAAAATGAAGGATTAGTAGGATTAATTGATGAAATTGACTCTCCTTCTTTTGCTACAGCAGCAGGTTTGATTTTATATGGGTCTAAGATGGCTTCGGGACCGCAGTTTAATATCCCGGTGTTGGCTAAGGGATTACCTTTTAAGGATGTTTTTCAAAGAGGATTAAATTTAGTCAAATCTTTTCTGCCTTGATTTTTGTAATTGTAGGGGGACTCGACAAAATAAAAAAATATTGTTAGAATCTGCCCAAAGTAGCTGTTTATGTTAATTAAGCCTGATGTCCAGAAATTTGCTAAGATCAGAGTTATTGGTATTGGCGGTGGCGGCAGTAATGCCTTATCTTCGATGATCAACCTTCAGCAGATTCAAGGTATTGAGTTTATAGCTATTAATACCGATGCCCAGGCCCTTTTAGCTCATCCCTCTCCTACTAAAATTCAGATTGGTGAAGCTTTAACTCGGGGTCTGGGAGCTGGAGGTAATCCTTCCATTGGTAAGCAGGCAGCTGAAGAATCAGCCCAGAAGATTGAGGATATTTTAAAAGATTCGGATATGGTTTTTTTAACTGCTGGTATGGGAGGAGGCACAGGAACTGGAGCTATCTCCGTTGCAGCTTCAATTTCTAAAAAGATTGGGGCTTTGACGGTGGCTGTAGTGACTAAACCATTCAACTTTGAAGGTACTAGAAGAATGATAGTCGCTGAAGAAGGCTTAGAAGAGCTCAAAGACAAAGTTGATGCCCTAATTGTTATTCCTAACCAAAGACTGCTGGATGTCTTTGATAAAAATATGACCTTACAGGATGCTTTTAAGACTGCGGATTCAGTTTTAGGTCAAGGAGTACAGGGAATCTCTGATTTAATTATTGTTCCAGGCCTAATTAACGTTGATTTTGCTGATGTTAGAACCATTATGACCAGTGCCGGCTCAGCCTTAATGGGGATTGGGCAGGCAGGGGGAGAGAATAGGGCTGAGGTGGCAGCCAGAATGGCCATTGCCTCACCGCTTTTAGAAATTTCTATTGAAGGGGCCAAAGGAGTTCTTTTCAACATCACTGGTGGTCATGATTTGACCATGGAAGAGGTGGATAAGGCTGCCAAGATTATCTCTGCCGCTGCTGACCCGGATGCCAATATTATCTTTGGGGCAACTATTAAAGAGGATCAAATAGATCAGCTGAAGATTTCCGTTATTGCTACAGGTTTTGATAGTACCAGGGCTAGATTTAGAGAGTTTATGGGTAGTCCTGCTCCCAGCCCCATTCCTCAGCTTAATTTAAATAAAGGTTTGGGAGGAAGTTATAGCAGCAGTAGCAGTACTTCAGATGATACCCAGGTATCTCCTCAGGCAGATGATCCAGTTATAGCTGAGGATGATGAAGAGCAGTCCCGTTTTAACATCCCCGCCTTTTTAAGAAGAAATAACTAATCTAGCCTCGTGATAGTTTTTCTGTTAGAATTAGCCATATGACAAGATTTAAGCTTGTTTCATCACAAGTTGATTTTCCAGCTTTAGAGAGAGAACTTTTAGACTATTGGTATAAGCAAAGCTTGCCTTCTGAAGAAGGTAAAGAGGGAATTGTGGAGAAATATCTTCACAAAAATGATTCTTCAGACAAAAAATTTTCTTTCCTTGATGGTCCAATAACTGCTAATAACCCCATGGGTGTTCACCATGCCTGGGGAAGGACTTATAAAGATCTGTGGCAGAGATTTTATAATATGCGGGGCTTTGCCCAGAGGTTCCAGAATGGTTTTGATGAGCAGGGACTTTGGGTAGAGGTGGGTGTAGAGAAAGATTTAGGGTTAAAAGATAAAAAAGATATTGAAAATCTTATTCCTGGAGATAAATTTGCCTCAATTGAAAAGTTCGTCAATCTTTGTAAGGAGAGAGTCAAAAAGTACTCAAGTATCCAAACTGAACAATCTAAAAGATTAGGATACTTTATGGATTGGGAGCATTCTTATCACACCTCTTCTGAGCAGAATAATTATGCCATTTGGAATTTCCTTAAAGTGGTAAACGAAAAAGGTTGGCTATATAAAGGATATGATAGTGTACCTTGGTGTCCAAGATGTGGTACAGCGATTTCTCAACATGAAATTTTAACTGAAGAATATAAAGAGTTAACTCATGATTCAGTTTTTGTTGAGTATCCAATAGTGGGGAAAGAGAATGAATACATTTTGGTGTGGACTACAACTCCCTGGACACTTCCTGCCAACGTGGCTGTGGTTGTAGATCCCGGTAAAGATTATGTGGCTGCAACTGGTAAGGTTAAGGGTAATATTTATTACTTAGGTAAAGAAGCAGTGGCTAGATTAAAATTAGATATTTTGAAGAACTTAAAGGGTCTTGAGTTGGTGGGTTTAGAGTATAGCTCTCCATTTGATCATTTGCCTCGTGTTCAAAAAGCACTTTCTGGTTATCAACATCAGGTTATCGCTACAGATCCTGTTATCTTACCGGTTATTGACGAAGAAGGCACTGGGTTAGTTCACATTGCTCCTGGTGCAGGATCTGAAGATTTCCAGTTGGGTAAGAAAAATAAGTTACCTATCATTGAAGTGATTGATGAGGGAGCAAATTATTTAGATGGTATGGATGATTTTTCAGGGAAAAATGCCAAGAATAACCCAGAATTAATTATTGATTTTCTAAAAAGCTGTCAAGAAGGAAAATTTTTGTTTGATGTCGTGCCTTATACTCACCGTTATCCTACTTGTTGGAGATGTCAAACGGAACTTGTATGGAGAGTTGTTGATGAATGGTACATTGAGATGGATAGGAAAGATGAGTCAGGTCAAACTTATAGAGAACAAATGATAGAGGTAGCAAAAAAAATTATTTGGCTTCCTAAGTGGGGATTAGATCGAGAGCTAGATTGGTTAAAAAATATGCACGATTGGCTAATCTCTAAAAAGAGATATTGGGGTTTAGCTTTACCTATTTGGGAGTGCCTAAAATGCGGGCATTTTGAGACGGTGGGTAGTAAAGAGGAGTTGAAGGAGAAAGCTTTAGAGGGTTGGGAAAAGTTTGAAGGTCATTCTCCCCATAAACCCTGGATTGATGAAATAAAGATTAAATGCGGTAACTGCGGGGAATTAACTTCCAGAATCCCTGACGTAGGCAACCCTTGGTTAGATGCCGGAATTGTGCCTTTTTCGACACTTCCTGAGGACTGGTTTCCGGCAGACTTTGTCACTGAAGCTTTCCCGGGTCAGTTTAAGAATTGGTTTTACTCCATGATTGCTATGAGTACGGCTTTAAAAAAGACTAATCCTTTTGAAAACCTACTTGGACATGCCATGGTGATGGATGAAAGGGGGGAAGAGATGCATAAATCTAAGGGCAATGCTATTGAATTTAATGAGGCTGCAGACAAGATTGGAGTTGATGTGATGAGGTGGCTTTATGTTACTCAAAATCCAGAACATAATTTACATTTTGGTTTCAATGTTGCTGATGAAGTTAGAAGAAGGTTTTATTTAATATTATGGAACTGTTATAAATTTTTTGTTGAATATGCCCTCTTGTCTGAGTGGGAGATAACAAAAAAGAAGAATCTGGACACTGTAAAACTCACAATTTTAGACCGATGGATTGTAGCTAAATTGAATCAGTTAGCTTTATTGGTAAATAAAAATTTAGAAAAGTATGATGCGATGACTTCTTCCCGGGCGATTGAGGACTTTGTGGTGAGTGACTTGTCTACTTGGTATATCAGAAGATCCAGGGATCGGGTGGGGGCGGCTGCTAACCCAGAAGATCAGGAGGTCTTTTTAAATACTGCTTACCATATTTTTGTGGCTTTAAGCAAACTTTTGGCACCTTTTATACCTTTTGTAGCTGAGGAGATGTACCGCAACTTAACAGGTGAGACTTCGGTGCATCTGGCTGATTATCCTCAATCAGATGAGGCTTTTATTGATGATCAACTTATAAAGAATATGGATCAGGTCAGAAAATTGGCAGAAATTGGGCATTCTTTAAGGAAAAAGGCCGGTATCAAACTTCGCCAACCCTTACAGATGTTTACTTACTATTTACCAGAAAAATTAAGTGATGATCTGGAGAAGATTTTAGCGGATGAATTGAATGTCAAGAAAGTTGAATACCAAAAGTCTTCAGAAAAAGAGCCTCAAGGTAAATTAGATACAAATATTACTCCTTCTCTTCAATCTGAAGGTGAGGCCAGGGAGTTAATTAGGCAGATCCAACAGCAAAGAAAAGAAGCCGGGTTGACTTTAAAGGACAAAGTTAGAGTTGTCTCACCTTTTATCCCTGAAGATAAACAGCTGTTTCAAATGGTTTTAAGCCAAACCAATAGCGTTGATCTGACTTATGGGGATCAACTAAAGATTGAGGTTCTTTAAAGTAAAAAATGGGCCAAAGGATAAGCTTGATTCCTGATTTGTTAATTACCCTGCCAATTATTTTTCTGCTTTCTTTGGGTATCTTAGTAATTTACTCCTCTGACCCTCAGCTGGCTTTACAACAAACCTTGATTGCTTTAATTGGCTTATTGATTTATTGGTTTCTGTCTTCTGTAGACTATCACTACTATCAACATTATGCCCTTTATTTATATATTATAACCTTGGTGCTTTTGGTTATCGTTTTTATTTTAGGCATTGAGACACGAGGATCGCTCCGGTGGATCCCTCTTGGTCCGGTACAAATTCAACCTTCAGAGATGGCCAAGCCAGTGCTAATAATCTTTTTAGCTAACTTTTGGGTAACCCACTTGCCTTCTTGGAAAAATATTCTTAAAAGTTGCTTGATAGTTCTCCCTTTTTTGGCTTTGGTATTTAAACAACCAGATTTAGGAACCTCTCTAACCTTAGGTATGATTTGGCTCATGATGGTTGTAGGAGCAAATATTTCTTGGCTGAAACTTTTAGCTATGGGTTTGGTTTCCTCAGTACTAACCCCTTTAGGGTGGCTCTTTTTAAAAGACTACCAAAAGATGAGAATTATGAGTTTTATCTCTCCTGATCAAGATCCTTTGGGGACAGGCTATAATGTTATTCAATCAAAAATTGCTGTGGGTTCGGGTAGTTTTTGGGGAAGGGGTTTGGGTCATGGTACCCAGTCAAGGTTGCGTTTTTTACCTGAATACCGGACTGACTTTATGTTTGCCTCCATGGCGGAAGAGTTTGGTTTTTTGGGTTCACTGATAGTGCTGGCTTTGTATGGAACTCTGATTTTCCGGAGTTTGATCATCATCAGGCTTAGTCATGAAAGGTTTGGCAGTTTATTAATCTTTGGGGTATTAGGGATGCTGTTTTTCCAAATTGTGGTCAACATTGGTATGAACATTGGCTCCTTACCGGTCACCGGCATCACTTTGCCGCTTCTCTCTTATGGGGGGAGCTCTTTGATTTCAACCCTCATCTCTTTAAGCTTTATCGTTTCAGTAGCCAGATTTGGAATAAGGCATGTTCCTTCCATTGACACTTAAGCCTACTCAGGGTAAAATTTGTCATATGCAATACCTAGTCTGTCAAATAGGAGGAAGGCAATATCTGGTTAAACCCCATGAAGTGGTGGAAGTGGATAAGTTGTCTGAAGATATTAAAACCCTGGTAGTGGATAAAGTTTTATTGGCGGTAGATGATTCTAAAGTAGAAGTTGGCAAGCCCTATCTTAAAAAGAGTGTTGGTTTTGAAGTTTTGGAACATCTAAAGAAACCAAAAGTTAGAGTTGCTACTTATAAGGCTAAGGCTAACTACCGGAGAGTGATAGGCTCCCGTCGGGAAGTCAGTAGGATAAGATTAGCAGAAGAAGGTAAACCCGTGAAAAATAATAAAGATTGACAATTCTTTTCACAGAAGTTAAACTAACTATAAGGACCTGATGTCTTCGCTGTATCTAATATTTTACAGTTCAGACATCAGAACCTTGCCTTTTTTATCCTTAAGGATTATAGAGGCAGAAAGGTAGGATAAAAAACGTGGCTCATACAAAAGCAGGCGGAACAACTAAAACTAATCGGGATTCTGTTTCCAAAAGATTGGGAGTCAAACGTTTTGGTGGGGAAATGGTGACGTCAGGAAATATTATTATCCGCCAGAAAGGCACTCATTTTAATGACGGAGAAGGGACCAAAAGAGGCAATGATTTTACCATCTATGCAGTAACTGAAGGACAAGTAGAATTTACCAGAAGAAAAGGTCGTCAGATCGTTAAAGTGCATGGATAATCCTATTGATCAGGTCTTTGAATTGGACATAAACCTTCTTGAGCCTAATCCTTTGCAACCCCGTGGTTTAATTACGGCTGAATCTTTAGCCGAGTTAGCTGAGTCTATCCGTGAGCATGGTGTTTTAGAACCGTTAGTGATAGCTAAAACTCCAGCTGGATTTCAGATTATTGCCGGAGAAAGAAGATGGAGGGCTTCCAAGCTCATCGGTTTAACCAGAGTTCCGGTAGTTATTAAAGAAACTTCTCCTCAAGGGATGTTGGAGATGGCTATCGTGGAGAACGTCCAAAGACAGGATTTAAATCCTTTGGAACGGGCTCAGGCTTACCGGAGACTGATGGATGAGTTTGGATTGGCCAATGCTGATATTGCCCAGAGGGTGGGTAAAAGTCCGGCTTATATTTCCAATACCATCCGTTTGTTAATCCTTCCGGATGCTTTAAAAGATGCTTTAATGTCGGGGCAGACAACTGAAGGGCATGTTAGGGCGTTAGCTGCTTTAGAAGATCCTCATATAATTATTGAAGCCTATAAAGAAGTGCTGCGTAAAAACCTTTCAGTCAGGGGGGCGGAAGAACTGGCTAGGAGAATGCGTTCCCGCCACGGGATTAGAGTAGGCAAGGGTGTTAGGCCTGATACTCATATTATTAGTGAGGAAGTTGACCGGATTCAGGAGAGTCTAGCCAATGCTCTTTCGGTAGAGGAGAGAAGAGCAGCAGTTAAATATGTCCTTAAAGGTAATGAGGCCAAACTGGAAATTAAGTTACCAGGTGAACCTGATAAAACCAGCGAGATGATGAGGATGATCACTGAAGCCATTAATAACTACTTCCGTGCCGCCTAGATTATCTGATCTTTCTTAAGTTTTTAGCTGGAAGGTTTGTCCACTTGAATGAGGGTAAACTGTTGAGGAGGCCAATATCTGAGCCAAGCTTGGCCTACTACTAAGTCCTTACCAATGGTACCCCATTCCCGGGAATCAGAGCTTCCTCCCCGGTTATCCCCCATTATAAAGTAACGGCCTTGAGGAACCGTCAGCTCCTCACCTTCAGAGAGAGATGCTCCCCCATAAGTCCTAGTGCCTTTTGGTAAATAGAGTTCCGCTGTGGGTTGCCCGTTAATATAGACCTTACCTCCGCTTACCATAACCCGGTCTCCTGGTAAACCAATGACTCTTTTGATAAAGACTTGATCCATATTGCGGGGGTTTTTTAGAATGATTACCTCTCCTCTTTGGGGCTGGGAAATTTGGGTGGCTACTTTATTGGTAATAATATAGTCTCCATCGTGGAAGTTAGGAACCATTGAGCTTCCGGAGACTTTATGAGGTTCAGCTACAAAAAATCTCACTACTACTAAAATAGCGCCGATAATGGCGATAAATTCAATAAGTTCAACTAAGTTATTTTTTATTCTGTCCCCCAAAGACTGGCCTTCAGGGTCAAACTCTAAACTATAAGGGTTTAGATTATTATCCATACTTAATATTATCTAATGATTAGGTTTGTAAGACAAGAGGTATGATGGTAAAATGTGTTGTTGGGCTCATAGCTCAGTTGGTTAGAGCGTTGCATTCACATTGCAAAGGCCCCAGGTTCGAGTCCTGGTGAGCCCACTGTAAGAGATTTGGCATTTTTGGCCTTGGAGATTAGCTTGATGTGACTGCGTAATCTCGCGGTTCTAGAAACTAAATCTTCATAGGTTGGTGGTTCAGTAAAAACAGTGCTCCAAGCTGCAGCTCTTTTAATAGGATCGGGTATTCCCAACAATCCTTTCCCCAGGTGTTCAAGAAAATATACCACTCTATTGGTTACTAACCTTATATCTATTTGTTTTGCCTCAACTTTAACCAAATAATCTGAAGTTATGTTGAATTTCTTTGACCAATCCTCTAAAACTTGTTTTCGCCTGCTCAATATTAAGACTCCTCCTATTTTCCCAAAAATCGCTTTTATCATAAATTATCTTTTTTGATCCTATCCATTTATTAAATGGACCATACAAAACACCCAGTTGACCTTATGAAATAAGGTCAACGATCGGCAATTTTACAATAAACGTACGTTATCCTATAATACTAAGTTATGAGCGAGCATGAATTAACATTAGCGATGATTAAACCAGATACTATGAATAAAGGTTTGGCTCCGGTGATAGAACAAGCCTTTATTGATGCTGGATTAGAAATAATATATAAAAAGATCCTTCAATTAACTATGGAACAAGCTCGTACAATAACTGGTAAATTGAGAGAAAGACATCTTATGCCTTTAATTGAAAGTTATCTAACATCTGGAGAATCGGAGGTCTTGCTTCTAAAGGGTGAAAATGCCATACAAAGAACAAGAAATCTCATAGGTTATACTAAACTTAGTAATAGGGAAGGGGCTGGTTTGAGGGGTCTTTATGCGGAAAACTATTTATATAATGCAATTCATGGTTCCGCAACTCCAGAAGAATTAGAAAGAGATATACTCACTTTAATACCGGAAGTATTAGGAGAAAGGAAGTAAACAAATGAAGATAGCTTTATTACTTTTCAATATGGGGTTAGATAAGCCAGCAGGGAGTTGCTTGTACACACGCGAATTAGGAGAGGCTCTAGCTCAGAGAGGTCATGAAGTTTATATAATTGCGGATACACCAAATAAGCTAGTTCATTTACAGTATGCCAAAATGATTCAATTAGATACAGAACCATTTGGTAGCTGGAAAAACTGTTTTCTTGATGCAAATCAATTGAATGATACCATTTCCGTTTACACTAAAGCTTTGCTATCTCTTGACCGTAACGTTAATTTAGATGTTGTAAACGTTCAACACCTGCTTGTATCACCAATACCGGCATTATTCGCAAAAAACTTTGGTAAATTTAAAACCATTGGTACTTGCCATGGCAGCGAAACACATGAATCTAAGGGTAATCAAACTATGACTGATTTCTTAAAAGTTGCACAAAAACTGGATGGCTTTGCAACAGATTCAGAAACTATAGTTAACGATATAGTTAAAATGGTGGGAGTAGGGAAACAAAAAATAAATATAGCGTCAACCGGCGTGGATATAAATAAATTCAGAATGGACCCAAAATTATATAACAAATACAGAAAAGATTACGATCTCAGTCACGAAGATGTGGTGGTGTTATTTGCTGGAAGGCTAATAGAAGAAAAGGGTGTTAAATGGTTACCAAAGTTAGTGAAACAGTGCCAAACAGCGGATCAAAAAATTAAATTCTTTATTGCAGGAGATGGGTCATTAAAAGAATATTTAGGACGTGAACTACAGCTTTATATAGAGAATAAAACCGTAGTATTACTTGGAGCAATTCCTCAGGAAGAATTAATAAAATATTACCAATTATCAGACATTTTTATATTACCTTCTATATGGAACGAACCTTTTGCCATGGTTTCATTAGAAGCGATGTCGTGTTCTCTTCCGATTGTAGTAACCAGCAAAGGAGGAGTCGCCCAAACTTTGATAAAAGGTAAATTATTACCTTACATAACTGCGAATAGTTACAATAAATTCTACCAGAACTTAATGTATTTAGTTAGAAATAAAAATATAAGGAAAAATTTTGGGAATAACCTACGAAAATTTATTGAGGAGAATTATTCTTGGCAAGCAGTTGCCAAAAAGTTCGAAAAAATATATGAATGTCTATAAATGCACAATTCGTACTCATAATGTCTTAATTAGTTTACAAACTGATTCTAAGGGTTTGTATGATTATATTCAAAAAGACCCTTTCTTACATGCACATATTGCAGATGCCGAAATATTGCCTGGAACCTCATTTCAAGCAGATTTTAAAATAATTCATAAATCTAGTCGTGAGAATCAAATCACGATGGATGAGAGGTCTTTAGAAATATACGCAAATATACCTGATGTTATTAAATACAGCCAGATTATCTTTTTACTAATACCCATTCTTGAAATGTTTTATGAGCAAAATGATATATATTCAATTTCTGGTGCAGCTATTAGTAATTTTGAAAATGGTTTAATCTTACTAGGAGGACAGAGGGCAGGTAAGTCAACACTAACCTCAATATTAACAAAAGATAATACCTTAAGTTATTTTTCTGATGAAAGACTGTTATTAAATTCGGAAGGTGGTATATTCTTAGGAGGAAACAAAGCGATATCTCTTAGAAAAAATATAGCCGAATCTGAAATGTTTTCAACTTCAGAGAAAGGTAAGTTTATGGTAAGTTCATCCACTAACAAATTATACTATTTTCCAGAAACAAGAAGACCCAAAAAAGCAAAACTTAAATATTTATGCTTGATACAATTAAATAATATTCCTTTTTATACAGTTAAATTGAATAATTTTGATATTAAACTACAACTATATAACAACATAACTCAAACAATCAGAAGTTGTCTAAACCCAATTATAAATCTAGAATTTGCTACTCCTAGCTTTGATAATAAGACTTTATCTAACAAACGACTTAGGAAAATAGCAAAATTAATCGACACACAAGATATTGAAGGTTATGAATTAAATGGTTCCATAGAGGAAATAAAGAAATGGATAAAAAGAAAAATAATATAACCTTTGGTATTCCTTCATATAATAGTTCCCTTGAAATTTTGAACTTAACTGTACAGTCAATTATCAAGAGTGTAGATTTACTCGGGATTCAACAGTTACGTATTCTTATTTGTTTAAATGGGAAACCCAATAGGAAAATCGAAAAGCTCTACCGAAATAATCCAAACATAAAAGTTATTTATACCCCAAATTTTGCAAAGGGTAAATCGCGAGCAATTAATGAAATACATCTCCAAACACAGACAGAGTTATTAATAATTATTGATGACGATGTATTAATTGATAGTATGAGTCTATCGCTATTAATAGAGCAAATACAAAGTAAAAATACCTACATAACTTTTCCTTCAAGAAGTTTGATAAATGAAACACATCTTAACCCTTTCAATAAATTATTATGGAAAATTTTTAACATACAATATTGTTCAAACTTATATAACGGAAATGACCCCTTCTTTACGGGAATGTGTTTTTGTGTAAAAACTAAGTTTTTACCCATGCTGCCAAATGATTTAATAAACGATGACCAATTTTTGCAAATTTATTTCATGAATAATTCTAAATTAATTAGGAAAGCTTTTGTCTATTATAGGGGAGTCCATGAAATAAGGGACTATATCAATCGCTTTTTCAGAATTAATTACGGTAGAAACCAAATTAAAAAATATTTTAGAAAGGAGATATATGAAAGCTATAACATTCAACACAAGCGGATATTAGATTATGGGAAGATTTTACGCCTTCCAATAGGCAATCTTATCTGTTTTTTAATTTACCGTATTGCATATACTACTATTCGAACTATATTTAATCTACTGCCTAAAACTAATTACTCTTGGGAACGGAGTTCACAAATTATTGATTAATTTTATCCCCTGACCTAAAATCGATTTATCGTTCGCATAATTCATGAAACTAAAATCTTCGTCAACTTTTAACCATCTGACTTGATCAGTCTCAAAATTAAGCTTATGAGAGTTGTCCCCCTTAGATTTCATTAAAAACCAGTGCACAGTCCTTTTATATGTAATGTCTTTTTCTTTGTCTTCTACAGAATAAGAAAAACTGCCAATCTTTTTTAACACAACCGCTTTATTATTAGTTTCTTCCTCAACTTCTCTTAATGCCGTATCTTCCAAACTTTCGCCAGGCTCAACATGACCTTTAGGAAGAGTCCAGTCATTTTGCTTAGATCTGTGTATTACCGCTACATAATATTCCCCATCTACTTCTTTAAATAAGACTCCTCCTGCTGATAATTCTTTTTTAATTTTCATGGCATTGTTTATACAGTTTTAAATATAATTTAACCATTTTATCAATTGTATATTGATTCATAATAGTTTTCCATGCTTGTGTTCTAATTTTATTTGTTTGAAGTTGATTTTCCAGAATATCATGAATTAGATGCAAAATTTGAGGTCGTTCAGTCCTATTAACTAAAAAACCATTTAATCCAGATCTTATTATTTCTCTAGGGCCACTAGCAGGATGCGCAATTACCACACAACCTTTAACCATAGCTTCGGTAATGACAAGCCCAAATGGCTCATAACTGCTGAGCATAAGAACAATACTAGCCTGTTTGTAGTATTTTTGAAGCTGCTTTTCATTTAGCCAACCTTTATACTTTAATTTTGGGTATTCATTAACTAATTTTAATAGTTCATTTTCATAGCTTATCTTTCCGTGTCCTCCAGCGACAACAATAGAAACTTCTTCATTTTCTTTAAAAATTTGGGGGATTAAAGATAATAATGTATCAATTCCTTTCTGTTTAACAAATCTACCAGCAAAAAATACCATTTTTGATCTCAAGAACTTTAATTTGTCATCCAACTCTAGAGGCTTATCCTCTTTGAGGTCAATACCATTAGGAATAATAACAAGTTTGTTCTGTATCCAAGGATAATCACTCATCAAACTTTCGCTTTCGTTTTTGCTAGTGGTAACAACATAATTGGCTAACCGCAGAAGTAACTCTTGATATTGCAGCTTTCTTTTATTAAATCTAAGAGAACCTGTTCTTACTTCTTCCAAGAAATTTGAGCGTGAGGTATAAATAATCCTAATATTATTTTGATGAAAGAACTTTGCAAGTTTGCCATAATGTCGACCATTTATATGAATTATATCGGGGTTTTCCCTAGCTAAGAATGTTTTTAAAAATACTTTCTCTTTTTTTGTAGGTACCCGAAAAACATTTATATTATGGTATCTGTCTTGGATAACACTATCACTCTGCCTGTTAACAGTAAGTACAATTATTTCAACCTTAAGAGAGAAGAGCGATTCCGCTAGTAAACGGACGGATTTACCCATTCCTCCCCAAATGTACGGAGGATATTCATCAACTGCTAATAATACCTTCATGTTTTATTATTGTGGCAGGATTTCCCGCTATTGTTACATGGTGGTCAACTTTTTTTGTTACAACTGATCCAGCTCCAATAATAGCATTGTCTCCTATGTTTGCCATGATTACTGAATTTGCACCTATCCAGACATCATTTCCTATTGTTAATTTTATATATTCAGAAGTTCTCTGGTTAACATGCTGTTTACCCCCACTCAACAAAGAGCAGTGTTGAGAAATTATAGTATTATTCCCAATCTTCACGTCTCCTAAAATAGTGAATTTATTTATATAGACATTATCGCCAACAATGCTTTCCTGCTTCGTTAATACAACTCCAAACATTGTAGTAAATTTTTTGCCGCAATGCTTTAATGCTCTTCTATAAAAATACCTTCGGGTATGAACACCAAAATCAAATGGAATGATGCTTAAAGTTTGAGAAAAATATTCAAAACACTTGTTTTTATCTGTATAAAAAAATGAGACTAATTTATAAAGGGAAAAAATTATCAAAACAAATATTACAACAGCTAAATTTATAACGATTGCTATTAATTTCCTGATAATAGTCATATGGATTTTGGCTTAAGTAATATATTTTAGACAATAATCTACCATTTCTTGGCGCAAACGACCATGACCTTTTTTTCTCCATAAAGCATAGGGACTTGGTAGCTCCTTAATTTCCCCAACATCCACAACATAATGCTTTTTTCTAAATATTAAAGAAAACAAAATATCATCCTCCACATTACCAACTTTTCCTTGAGACCATTGGAAAAACTGATATAAGTATCGTTTATTGAATAGCATTACGCGACCCAATACGATGTCTACTTCACCATTTGCTGTCTTAAAAACATATTTGTTATCCTCTAAATTTTTTCCAAAACAACCATATATTCTTTTATTATCTGATAAATATTTTTTTAGTAGTATATTGATTTGTGAGGGTGTAAGGACTAAATCATCATCTATAAACAATATATTGGGATTTTTAGCCAGTAAAGCTACACACCATCTTGCTGAGGTCCCAAAATTACTAGGAGAATTAAATAGTAATAATTTCTTATTTTTATAAGAAAATTGGACAGTTGTATTATTGTTCCATAAAATAATTTCATCCACATCTTTTGATCGGTAAAGGCTATCTAGTATTATTGGAATATTTTTAAGTCGTTTCCAGCTTAATAAAACAACGGTTATTTTTTCTAGTTTACCCATGGGTTAAATTGTAACATTACTCCTAACTTAAAATATTTTGCCTCAAGCGAATATATTTAGGGAAGTATCTTATTATTAGGTATGCTGGGATAACGAATTCCAATTATTGAGAGATCCTCGATGACTTCCACTAAACAATAAGGAGTATTATTGGGAATTGCCACATAATCTCCTGCTTGAAGCTCTACTATCTTGTTCCCAATTCTCATCGTAGCTTTGCCAGAGATGACTATTAAATATTCCTTACCTTGGGGATGCTTATGTAATTTATCGCTTTTATCTCCAGCTGGAAAAGTTTTGTAATAAATTTCTACATTATTATCTTTGAAAGGAGTGTCTTCAGGCAAGAACTGGCCCACTAACCAGCCTTTGAGATCTTTTTGTTGCCTTGATACTTTACCAATTATCACTTGGCTCATTTATTTAGATTCTACCATCAAAGTCTATGATATTGATTTCACTGATGAAGAAGCCAGAGACCAGGGTTCACGATTAATTTTACTTTTTGAATTGTTAACTAGGCATAAGAAAAAGCAGTAGGACTACCACTCTCAGCGTCAAATATTCCCAACTTTTCTAAAGCCATGAATTGTTGTATCATGTCTTGGCAGAGGTGGTTCAGTTTTGGTCCCCTACAGCCCACTTTAGGGCTGGTAGGTGACTTGCCTGGTCAGTTGAGTGGAATTTCCTGAAGTGTCAGTAGCCACGATGACTATCTGATTGTCCCCTTCATTAAGGTTAATAACTTTAGAAAATTTTCCGGCTGAATCCACAATTACCCTGGTGTCATTAATAACAATGGTCACATCTTTATCGGTATTGGTAGTTCCAGAAACAGTGACCTTTTTATCTCCGCCGGTCATAATTTTGTTATCTTCCGGCTGAGTAATCTCCAGCAGTGGTTTTTCATTACTATAAATAATCTGAATGGTTTTAGAAGGTAAACTTTTATTACCTTCCTGATCTACTGTTTTGCCATAAATATTATTAGTGCCAAAATTCAACTCTACCTCTTCCGAGATAAAGTTGCCATCAGAGGCAGCTTTAATGGTTGATTGAACCTCATCATCAATATAAATCTCAATAATTGCCTCCGGGATAGAGTAACCCTTAATCTTGATGGCGGCAGAATTGGTAGCTTCAAAAGGAATATTTAAAACAGGAGGGGAGATAAAAGCCTCCTTCTTACTAGCTTGTTGAGGGGTGTTAGAGCGGTTGATAAAGGAGAGTCCCCCAATCAGATTAGGAATCAACCAAGTTAGGGAAAAATAAGCTACTATAGCAATAATAATCAGGGTAAAAACTAATTTACTTTTACCTCCCTTGTTGGCTCGGCGGGATGAAAATGATCGATAATGGGGTGACTGCCTTTTCATATCTTAATTAATATTAAAACAAATTTTTATTTACTCAAGTCCCTAAAATCTGAGCCAGTGGTGGGACTCGAACCCACGGTTTCGACTTTACGAAAGTCGCGCTTTTCCTCTAAGCTACACTGGCACAGGTGTATTTTACCACTCTTAACTTACCAGGTCCTTACCTATCTTTAAAGTTTTCTTGATCCAGTAGGTTAAAATAAGATAAATGAGAAATTTTTTATTAATTGTTTTACTGGTCATTTCAGCTGGATTGTTTATAAGTTGGGGATTTTTTCAAAAAGTAGGCAATGTTGGTCCAGCAGTGCTGCCTCCTAAAGTGGAATCAAAAAGGGCAGGAGAAGCTATAAATTTTTCTTTAAATTTAACCTCAGGGTTTAAAATTGGTCTTTTTGCCAAAAATTTAGCTAAAGCCAGGGATTTACAACTTTCTCCTGGAGGTACCATGCTTTTATCAATTAATGATCGGGGGAGGGTGGTAGCTTTGCCTGACAATGATCAAAACGGTCAGGCGGATGAGACAAAAGAAGTCTTATCAGGTCTTGATAAGCCCCATGGGTTGGCTTTTTTTAACAATCAGCTGTTTGTGGCTGAAGAAACTCAAGTCAGCCGTTTTAGCTGGGATGAGGAGCGTCTAGAGGCCAGCTTAGATAAAGTTCTTTTTTCCTTACCTTCAGGAGACGGGCATTATACCAGAAGTTTGGATTTTGACAGTCAAGGAAGATTATTTGTTTCCATAGGTTCAACCTGTAATGTTTGTTTTGAAAGTGATGAAAGGCTGGCAGCAGTGTTAATCTCTGATATGGAGGGGAATACTCCAAAAGTTTTTGCCACGGGGCTGAGGAATGCTGTTTTTATCAAAGTTCATCCTCAAACAGGGAAGCTTTGGGGGACAGAGATGGGAAGGGATTTTTTAGGGGATAATAAGCCTCCTGATGAGATTAATATTATCAAGGAGGGCCAGGATTATGGCTGGCCTTTATGCTATGGCAACAGAGTCCATGATACAGGTTTTGATAAAAGGGTTTATATTCAGATTATTCCTCAACCTCCTTGTGGAACAACTGAGCCTCCTGTTTATGAAATAGGCGCTCACTCTGCTCCCTTGGGCCTGGTATTTATTAATTCTCCCCAGTTTCCTGCTGATTGGCAGGGAGATCTGCTGGTAGCTTACCATGGTTCCTGGAATAGCTCTATCCCTGTAGGTTATAAAGTAGTCAGGATGGAGGCGGAAGGTGATAAAATTATCTCGGAAGAAAATTTTCTCAGCGGATTTTTGCAAGGAAGTCAAACTTTGGGCAGGCCGGTTGATTTAGAATTTGATAAGGAAGGGAGTCTTTATATCTCTGATGATAAAGCAGGGGTGGTTTATAAAGTTGTTAAAAATAGTGAGTAAAAATTTTATCTTTAGTGGTATTTTTGTACTCATTTTAATAATTATAGCTTTAACTATCTTTAAAAATAGTACTTTATTAAATAAACCGGAGAGAACACCTTTTATAAATACCCCAACTAATGAAGATCAAAAGCAGGTTCATCCTTTGATGATTGAGCAGATGAAGGAGAAAGAGTATCCCGGCAGTAATTTAAAGATTGAAGAGCAACTGGATCCGGGTAGTAATTACCAGCGTTATATTGCTTCTTATCTATCTGAGGGCTTAATTATTTATGGATTGTTGACGGTTCCAAGCGGTCAAAAACCGGAAAATGGCTGGCCGGTAATTATCTTCAACCACGGTTATATTCCACCTGAGCAATATAGGACAACAGAAAGGTATGTCGCTTATGTCGATGGTTTTGCCAGAAATGGCTATCTTGTTTTTAAACCTGATTATCGGGGAAATGGTAACTCTCAAGGAGAACCGGAGGGAGCATATTATTCTCCAGCTTATACCACTGATGTTTTAAATGCCCTATCTTCTATAAAAAGATACCCAGGAGTAAATCCCCTAAAGATAGGTATGTGGGGACATTCTTTAGGAGGCAATATTACTTTAAGAAGTTTAGTAGTTTCTTCTGATATTAAGGCAGCTGTTATTTGGGGAGGAGTAGTAGGGTCTTACCAGGATATGATGAATAATTGGAGGCATTCTACCTCCTGGAGACCTTCACAAAGAGAGGAGAGTGTGATGAGGCCTAACAGACAAAGGTTTATAGATACATATGGGTTGCCAGAACAGAATCCTCAATTTTGGGATTCAATTTCTCCATTAAACTACCTTTCAGATATTTCCGGTCCGGTTCAGATTCATCATGGCTTAGCCGATGATGAGGTTCCCTGGGAATTTTCTCAAAGTTTAAGTCAGGAGTTAGAAAAACAAGGTAAAACTTATGAGTATTACACCTATCCAGGAGGAGATCATAATTTATCTGGAGCTGATTTTAATACAGCTATGCAAAGATCTGTAGAATTTTTTGACAAGTATTTAAAGTGAGATTTGGAGCTCCTGACGTGATCTTAGCCAGACTGCCAGGATTCATTCAAGAATTTAGCTCCTCGCCTAATACGAGCACCAGCGAGTATCAAGCTCCGCTTATTTTACCAGATTTTTTGTATGAATTGGAGCCTAATTTAGCCCTGAAAAATTTTCTTTTTCGAAAGTAACCTGATTCTTTCTTATAAAACCACTGGTAGTTGCGGGTTTTCTATGTATAATAAAGTACAGCAACAATTTTTAACAACGATGAATCAAGAAACAGCGCAAACAACTAAAATAGCCATTTTCCGAAATAGGAAAATCCGTAAAACAATTTATCAAAATGAATGGTGGTTTGTTATTACAGATGTAATCGCTGCTTTAACAGATTCGCAAAACCCCAAGCAATACCTAAAGAATATGCTTAACCGAGATGATGAATTGGCTAAAGGGTGGGTTCAAATTGAACACCCCCTTTTAATTGAAACCTCAGGAGGAAAACAGAAAGTAAGATGTGCTAATACTGAAGGTATTTTTAGGATTATCCAATCAATTCCTTCACCTAAGGCAGAACCTTTTAAAAGATGGTTAGCCAGAGTTGGTTATGAAAGAGTGCAGGAAATAGAAGACCCTGAGTTAGCTCAAAAGCGGGCTAGAGCACTTTACAAAGCCAAAGGATATCCGGAGGATTGGATCGAAAGACGGATGCGTTCTATTGCCATTAGGGAAGAATTAACAGACGAATGGCAAAAACATGGTGTAGAACTGGCAAAAGAGTACGAAATATTAACTGCAGAAATATCCAAAGCAACCTTCGGTGTTACTCCATCTGAATATAAGAAAATAAAAGGACTCAAGCGTCAAAATCTACGTGATCATATGAGTGACTTGGAACTTTTATTCTCGCAACTTGGTGAAGCAGCCACCACAGAGATTACCAAAACAGAACACCCTCGAGGGTTTGAGAAAAATAAAAAGGTTTCCAGACGTGGTGGCAAAATTGCCGGAGATGCCAGGTCAAATCTTGAACGCGAAACCGGCAGAAAAGTGATTACATCACAGAATTATTTACCTAAGGAACAAAATAAAAAACTACAGAAGAAATAAGCTCAGTTGCGTCACCTTCTTCAATGCTTAACTGGATATTGAGATTCGCAGAGTGTTAGAAGAATCTAAAGGTAGAAAGTATTTGATCAAAAATTTTCTTACGTTCTGCTTCAGATATGTTATAGAAGTTGTAGTATTCCTTATAAGACCCTGGAGCAAAAGCATTTTTATCGAATTTAGGACTCATTAATTCGAAAAAGAGATTACCGTTTTTGTTTTTAAAGGCAACTACTTCATGGAAGTTCTTTAAGGAGTATTTCTTAGCAGAAACTCCATCAACCTTGAAATCTAGACATGCTTTCTGATCTTCAGCCAAACATTGAAGAGCGTTAGAATCGTTTAATATAACCAGTTCAATCGGCGCCAGAGCCTCGTTGGAGTCTCTAGGTTTAAGATCGCTACTGTGTTTAGGATAAAAATACAAATGAAGAGGATCACCTTCTCTCACTTCGGAATACTCCCATCCAATAGGATACTTAACCTTAAATCCAATTTCCGTATTTGTATATGTTTTCCAGTTCGCAGTTTCGTCAGAAGAAGAAATAACAGGAGCAGGTTGTGGAGTTTGAGAAATAGACTGATTCTGAGTTTGAGATTTCGGAAGCTGGGATTTACCTATAAAATATACTCCTACAGCTGAACCAATTACTGCAATAACTCCTAATAAAACAAAAATAATAGATAATCCCTTTTGATTAGACATTATCTAATTAATAGCAGATTTAGATTACAAAAGCAAAACGGAAGTTTTAATAAAGAATAGAACTGGAGGTGATTATTTAAGATGTTACCATTAGACGTAATCAGAAAATATTACCCTGTTTTATCAGATGAGGAACTGAAAGAGATACAAGAAGTTGTTTATTTATTAGCATGTGCTGTTATGCAACATGTTTATGGTTCAAAATGGATGGGAGATTTTGAAGAAGTTGATCAAGAGGAGAAATGGCGCGTTTAAGATTAGTTCGAACCCCGTTAGGGTATTAGGTTATAAGCATAGATTCTGAGAAATTTTAGAGACATTCCGAAGCTAAAATTTGTCAGTTCGATAAAAATCCTATGGAGCGGGATACGAGAATCGAACTCGCATTTCTACCTTGGGAAGGTAGCGTTCTGCCACTGAACCAATCCCGCACTTTGTGAGGTTATTATATCCTTCCCTTAAAGCAGGCTCAAGTACGAGATCGTGTGGATTATCTTGGGATCTTTAAGACCGTGCCTGGTTCTATAACATCAGGATTGGCAATATTGTTAGCTTTGGCAATTTTGTCAAAAGCCATGATATCTCCATAAGCCCTTCCTGCTATTTTAGATAACCAGTCTCCTTCTACAACAGTATAAGAATCACCGGAAATTGTTTCACCCCAAACGGTTTGGTTGACAGCTCCACCTGTACCAGTTCCACTATCTTTTATTTCGGTGGTTTCTGTTGTAGCCAGGGTAGTCTTCTCTAATTTAGGAATATCCAAGACTTGTCCTACCTCTAAAGTGTTAACATCATTGAGCTTGTTAGCTTCAGCTAGTTTAGGGAATTTGTAACCATCTTGATAATATTTTTCAGCAATTAAATAAAGAGTATCACCTTCTTTAACCGTGTATTTACCAGGTAGTTTATCAGGTTGGACATCTCCTTGGTTTTCCTCAGTAGCTACCTGTTGAGCTGGTCCCAAGTTGTCTTGGTTTTTCTTAAAGTAATTAAGTACTAAAATACCAGCTACAAAAACTATCAGCAGTCCCAAAACTAAATTAATATAGGATTTGTTTCCTTTAACTTCGGATTGAAGTTTATCGGCAAAGGATCTGTTTTCAGAACCTCTTTTTATATTTTTTGGCAATTTACTCACCTCCTTACTCTTCCCTAGGCAGATAGGTCGATTTGTAGCTTCTATTTACCTGATAATTTAACTTTTGTCAAGAGGTTGGGCTGGGGTAATCTAGAAAGCTGGATTTAAATGATTTAAATTTCAACTCTCTTTGCATAACTATTTTTACAAAAAACTTAACATTTAAAAAATATTTAAAGGTTTTAGTAGAAGAATATATTTAATCTAAAAGGGAGAAATTATAGGATTTAACAAATACAAAAAAGTGTTGAAAATATTACGGTAAACCTCGGGAATTATAACAAATGACGCTAAAGAGTATATTTATTACCTAGGTAATATATTTACCCAATTAGATTGGGTTTAGTATATTATCTCTGTAGACTACAGAGTCCATTGATTTGAGGGTTCAAAATGTGAACACCTTTATAAAAGTTTGATCAAGCAATATGAGGTTTTGAATAGTATAATTTTTTTATGAATTCTATTCCCATTGTAGTAATCATTGTTCGGAATGATAAAGGAAAATTTTTTGTACATCAGAGAAGTTCTCATAAGAAGAATTTCCCTAACAAATATGGTTTAGGTGCTGGTGGACACATTAATGAAGGCGAAAAGCCAGAAGAAGCGACTAGAAGAGAATTTTTTGAGGAAACAGGACTTACTACTCCTGTTAAATACCTGTTTGATATAAATTACCAGGGAGATGATTTTATTGATAATGAACTATGTCCCGATACGGCAGTTCTCTATAAAAAATATATATTTACTTCCTTTTGACACTACTCGAACACTTTTAGTTCTTCGACACAGTTTACACTGAGTTTATCGAAGTGATTAGGATTGTAACCTCAAATTTAAAAAACTTCCACAAATTTGATATAGTTGATCATCTTTTAGTTTTTATCCATTTTTGATATTCTATTTTTATGACTGATGAAGATATAAAAAAGATAAAGCTCGTTTTTCAAGAAGAAATCAAGCCTCTTCATGGAGAGGTAGCTAAATTGAAGCAAAAATTGGATGAATCTAATATCGAAAGATTAAAAGCTAATAATAATTTACGAGATTTAAGTAAGGATTTGGCCAGGTTAGACAGTAACATAGAATCTCTGGGAGAAAAAATTGACGCTTTGACAGTCGATGTAGTAGATCTTCAACAAACAACCGGAGCTATTTGGGATAAGATTTCTCTGGAATCAGATAAGGCAAAAAGAGAAATTGATGAAATTAAAGAACACCTAGGACTACCTATTTAGTTAAATAATTCTTTAGGAGCTAAATATATCAACATCGGGTTCTAAACAGTTTTGTAATACCGGACTTTTGATTTCTGCGGGCTTGAGGGTTTAAAATTCGAACACTTCTTTAAAGAGTAATTTATCAATACAAAGCATTGCAACAAATAGATACTCATACCTAGGGCAGATTGTAAAAACCCTGGGTAACCATAGTGTATAATTGAGAAAATGGTTTTAGAAAACACACCCAAATTAAAATATGAAGAATAAATTCATCTTCTTTATTATATCCCTCTTTATAGCTCTGCATTTAATTGATTTAAAGAATTTTCCTTTGTTTGAAGATGAAGCAATGTTCTTATTACTTGCAGATGAGATAGTCAAAGACCCCATAAATAACTTTTTTATTTTTTCGGAAAATGGCCTTATGCCTATGTTTGGTTGGCTTGTAGCTGTATTCACTTTCCTAATAAAAGACAGTTTCCTTGCAGGAAGAGTAGTAAATATCTTACTGGCATCCTCCTTGATTATTTGGGTTGCTAAATTTGCGAGGTTGTATAATTTACCTGATAACTTTCTTTATTTTGCCTCTATTTTTTTACTATTTTCGCCGGTATTATTACTCAATTCCGGTGTTGCCTTACTTGATACATTGGTCCTAGTTTTTACGGCTTGGTACTTATACTTCACTATCAATAGCTTAAATAACCCCACTAAATTCAATTTCACGGGATTGTTTGTTAGTCTGCTATTTGCTTTCTTAACCAAAGCAACAGCCTTTTTTGGAATCCCGGTAGCTGTAGCAATATTAATGATTAATGCAAAAACTATCAAAGTAAATAAAGCAATTTATTTAAAAATTGCCTGCATTTATCTTCTTACCATCTTAATAATGGCAATAACATTATGGCCTCATTTTCAGCCTATTCTGGATGATAGTGGGTCTAGTTTTATAACCAATCTTCAACTTTCAGAAATAACTCATAAGATTTATAATAATCTTTGGTTAACTCTTCATTGGTTTTGGACTTATTACGGTCATTTTATTCTGATATTAGTCCCCATTATTCTTTTTTTTAAAAAACTGAAATTTACCACGATATATTTTATAGCCTTAATTTGGTTATTGGCTGCTGCCCTTCCCATGATAATTTTTAACAGATTTTATTTCCCCAGACATACATTACTTCTTCTTTTTCCAATAGTTATCCTTGTTTCAGGAATTTTATCAGAAATACCAAAAAAAATTGCTCTAATATTTTTTGGTATTATGTTGTTATTAAGATTAGAACTTAGCTTAGAAATTACTCAATCCACTAATCAGACAGAAATGGCTTTAGAAGATAAATTTGTCTATTTTGAAAATTATACCTCTGGTTCCACTCTTTTTGAAATCGCATCATTTATCAAAGATATATCGAATAGTCAACTGATTATCGTTTATTTAGATGGAAGTTATGTCATGGAATATGGGTTACGCCGAATGTTGGAAAATAACAATAATATTATACTCCGATCGTTTAGACTTGGCGACAAATTTTTACCTCACGCACCAGTGGCGGTGCAAAAAACGGATGACAAACCAACCTTTGTTTTAGTTAATAAATGGATTCCTAAAAATATTGATGAGCTGAAGCTTATACAATCTTTTGATGTAAGTTTTCGTCACAGTCAAAGGCTGTATGCAGTACCATAAATTACTATCGTAAATTCTAGGGTCTTTTCTTATGTTATACTTATGCGGACTCAAGGGTGAAAATCTTGAACACCTGTACAAAAGCATCATATACCAGTACAAAACTTTGCAACAGATAGTAATTCAGATTTGATATACTGACTTCATGGATACTAAAAAAGAACCAACTGATTATGAAAAATATCTAGCTTCCGTACACTCTAAACTAGCAACACCTGATGAAGTAATTGAAGGAGTGGTGAGAGAAGGGTGTGGATTAGAAGTAGTTTCTAAAACAAAGATTGTTGCTGGTGAAGCAAATGAGGTTTATGATATTGCTACTTCTAAGGGCCAGCATGTAGTACTTAGAATCTCGCCTCATGGTCATCCCGATTTTCAACAAGAGATTTGGGCTATAAATGAAGCTAAAAAGGTCAAGGTTCCAGCCCCTACAATCCTTTTGGTGAAATATGTAAAAGTTGAAGGCGAAGAACGTTCTTTGTGCTTAATGGAAAAATTAGATGGGGAGCCTCTGGAAAGAGGTGGGATTGACTTTGGAAAGCTAGATCTATCCTTACAGAGAAATTTAATAAGACAAGGTGGGGAAATTCTGTCAAGGATACATTCTATTGAAACTCAAGGAGTAGGATGGATTATTGGAGCAGGAAAAGGCCAATATACCAATTCTGATGAGTTAATTGATTATTTAATGGGTAAAAGAAAGCAATTTGAGGGTGTAGCTGATGCGGAAGGTCTTGAGAGAACTCAAATTGGACGAGCATTTGATATTATTGGCAGTTTTAGAAATTGGTATAGGGGTGTGAAACCACACCTAAACCATGGAGATTTTGGCCACAAACACTTTATGATGAAAGACAATAGAATCACTGGTATATTAGACTGGGGTGGGGTTAGAAGCGATACCCCAATATATGACATTGCAATGTGGGATTACTGGTTTGGTGAATATATTCCAACCGAATGGTTAAAGGAAGGATATACTGATAAATCACTTTTTGGAGATAATTTTGAAGATGTGCTCCATATGTTAAGATTATTTAAAGGTTTAGAGATTTTAGATTGGTATCATCAACGGAAATATAAACCAGCTGTAGAAAAAGCAGAAGCGAAATTCTTAAGAGATTTAGATTATTTTAAATAAGCGTTTGACTGGATGCGAACACTTTTAGCTTCAAGACCCACTATTTTTCAAAGAATTATTAAAATTTCGTGCCTATGCGGGCTCGACCGGATTCGAACCGGCGATCTCCTCCGTGACAGGGAGGCGTGATGACCGCTACACTACGAGCCCAAAATAACCTGATATATTTTACCAGAGCTTCTAGGTATGGTCAATTAAATGAGCTAGATGTATATTAATACTATGGTTTTTACTAATGGGCAGATAGCTAGAAAGCTTCGGGAAGTAGCTGCTGCTTATACCATCAAAAAAGCCCATTCGATAAGCTCGGGGCAGGGTAATATTTTTCAGATCAGGGCTTATGAAACAGCTGCTGATGTTATTGAATGCTCTACTTCAGAGATACATGATTTGTGGGAGGAAGGCAGACTTGATCAAATTCCCGGTGTGGGGGAAAGCTTGAGAGATCATCTGGAAGAGTTGTTTAAAACTGGAAAAGTTGATCACTGGGAAGAGGTCAAAAAGGGGATTCCCAAAGTTATATTTGAACTTTTAGATGTTCCCGGAATTGGCCCAAAAACAGCTTTAAAACTTAGCAAACTGGGTGTGAGAAGTGTAAATGATCTTGAAAACCAGCTTAAATCCAAAGCCTTAATCAAAAAGGGTTTTTCAGAAAAGTTAGCTCAAAGAATGGAAGATGTCTTTAGGAAAACTCTTCCCCAAATTAAGAGTGGGAGGATACTTCTTCCCTATGCTTTTACTCAAGCGGAAAAAATTATCAATTATCTTAAGGATCAGTCTGCAGTAGAAAGGATTGATGTCTTGGGCAGTTTAAGGAGGATGGTAGTCACTGTGGGAGATTTGGATTTTGCTGTAGCCTCTCGGGAACCCTCTAAAGTTGTAGAAAAGATTGTCTCTATGCCGGGGGTTTCCCGAGTTGTTGACAAGGGGGAGACTAAAGTGACTGTGAATCTTTCTTCCGGTTTACAGGTGGATTTTGTGATTTTAAAACCTCACTCTTATGGCTCACTGCTTCAATATTTTACCGGTTCCAAAATGCACAATATTCATCTTAGGACAATTGCAGAAAAAATGGGATTATCCTTGTCTGAGTATGGGGTAAAAAATGTCAAAACAGGTAGAGTTCATCCCACACCCACAGAGGAGGAGTTTTACAAGCTTTTGAAAATGGATGTTCCCCCTCCGGAGCTAAGAGAGGATAGAGGGGAGATTGAAGCGGCATTAGGGCATCAATTACCACACCTGGTGGAGCTAAAAGATATGAAAGGGGATCTTCATGTCCATTCCAACTTTCCTTTGGAACCTTCCCATGATTTAGGAGCTGATGATGTGAGGAAAATTATTGAAGTTGCCGCTGATTTGGGTTATGAATATATCGGTATTTCTGACCACCAGCCAAGTGCAGCCAACCATAGCCCAAAACAGGTTGTTGAACTTATTGAAAAGAGGTCAAGATTGATTGATCAAATAAATTACTCTTACAAAAATATTAGAGTACTAAATTTACTCGAAGTGGATATTTTACCTGACGGTTCTTTTTCCGTGCCTGATGAGGGTTTAAAGCTTTTGGATTTTGCTGTTTTAGGAGTTCATTCTGCCCACCATCAGCCAAAAGCTCAAATGACCAAACGCCTTCTTAAAGCTTTAGCAAATCCTTATGTCAAAGTTTTAGCCCATCCGACAAACAGATTGCTTAACGAACGGGAAGCTTCAGAGGTGGATTGGCCAGAGATTTTCAAATTTGCTGCTGCTGGTGGTAAGGCCTTAGAGATTAATGCTTATCCTAACCGTTTAGATTTACCCGATGACCTGGCGAGGGAAGCCAAATCTTTAGGGGTTAAATTGGTAATTAGTACGGATTCCCATGAAGCTCTGGCATTAAAAAACATGTTTTTTGGAGTATCGGTGGCCAGGCGGGGTTGGTTAACTAAGGATGATATTATCAATTCCTGGGAGTGGACAAGATTTGCTAAATGGTTTAATATAAGAACATGACACCGGTACTGATAATTGGGGGAATAATTTTTGTAGTCCTCATTTGGTTACTCACAACCTACAACAGCCTTGTTACCTTAAGAAACAGAGTTAGGGAGGCTTGGTCTCAGATTGATGTTCAGCTTAAACGTCGTTCTTCTTTAATTCCTAATTTAGTGGAGACAGTTAAAGGTTATGTTAAGCATGAGAAGGACGTCTTAGAAAATGTTACCAAAGCCAGGACTTCCCTGATGAATGCTAAAAATCCCCATGAAGCTGCACAGGCAGATAACATGTTAAGCGGAGCTTTGAAAACTTTATTTGCGGTAGCGGAAAATTATCCCCAGCTTCGGGCTACAGAGAACTTTAAACAACTTCAAGAGGAATTGTCAGATACGGAAACAAAAGTGGCTGCTTCCAGGCAGTTTTACAACACCTCTGTTTTAGACTATAACAACTCTTTAGAAACTATACCTTCAGCTTGGGTAGCTTCAATGTTTGGCTTTATTAAAGAAGAGTTCTTCAAAGCAAGTGAAGAAGAAAAAGCTGATGTTAAAGTTAAATTCTAATTTAGTTTCTCACTGAAATCTTTTCTCATTTGTGCTAGAATTAGCTTGATATGACAACGGTAAATACAGCTTGGGATCATGTCTCGCAAAACATCTTTAAAACCTGGGTGATATTTTTCTTTTTTACTCTCTTTACTGTGGGAGTTATTTATATTATTGCCCGGGGATTTGGCTTTGGAGATTTGGGTGGTTTAGGAATAGTGGGCATTTCCTTAATTATTGCCGGAATAATGAATTTTGTTTCCTATTATTGGTCGGATAAAATAGTCCTTGGGATTTCTAGGGCCAAACCTGTTGATGAAAAAAGTAACAAAGAGCTTTACAGGTTGGTGGAGAATTTAACTATCGCTGGGGGGCTGCCCTTACCTAAAATTTATACCATTGATGACAGCGCTCCCAATGCCTTTGCCACAGGCAGAGATCCCAAGCATGCAGCCATAGCCTTAACCACGGGAATTTTACAAAAGCTTAATAAACAGGAACTGGAAGGGGTCGTTGCTCATGAGCTTTCCCATGTAGGGAACCGCGATACTTTAGTCATGACGGTGGTTTCTGTTTTGGTAGGGACAATAGCTTTACTTTCCGATTTCTTTTTGAGGTCTATGTGGCATGGGGGGAGAGATAATGATAGTGATAATAAAGGAAACACCATCTTTTTGGTTTTGGCTCTTGCGGCAGCTATTTTGGCTCCGATTGTCGCTACTTTAATTCAGCTGGCATTATCCAGAAGAAGGGAATTTTTGGCTGATGCCTCAGGAATACTTTTAACCAGATATCCTCAAGGTTTAGCCAGTGCTTTAGTAAAAATTTCTAGTGATAAGGAGCCTTTGGAGGTAGCCAACAGAGGCACAGCCCATCTTTATATTGTCAATCCTCTCAAGGGCCAATCTGCAGTAGGCTCGCCTCGCTCTGCGAGCGGAGCGGGCTGGTTTGCCGGACTTTTTAACACCCATCCTCCTATTCAGGCGCGGGTAAAAGCTCTCCAGCAAATGGAAGGCAAAGTTTAACCCCCTTTTATGTTAATTGATGAAGTGGAGAATATTATTTTTAGAGCAGGACATGGGGGGCCTGGTAGGGTTTCTTTTGTTCCTTCCAGAAACCAAAAAGGTGGGCCTGATGGAGGAAATGGTGGGAGGGGTGGAGATATCAATATTAAAGTTACCTCGGATCTCACTGTTTTAAACCAGTTTTCCAAAACCCAAAAAATAGCAGCCGAGAATGGTCAGTTTGGTGATAGAAATAAAAAAACTGGTAAGGATGGTAAAAATTTAGAGATTACTCTACCTATTGGAACGTTGATGATTGATCAATATAGTGGTGATCAGATTGAGTTAAATAACATGGAGCAGAGAATTTTACTTTGTAAGGGTGGCTTAGGAGGCAGAGGTAATGCCCAGTTGGCTAACTCCAGAAATACTACCCCAAGATATGCTCAAACAGGATTGCCTGGTGAAGAAAAACACCTTAAATTAATTTTAAGGCTGATTGCTGATTTTGGATTAATTGGTTTACCTAATGCCGGTAAAAGTAGTTTGTTAAATGAGTTAACTGCTGCTAATGTCAAAGTGGCCAGTTACCCTTTTACTACTTTGGAACCAAATTTAGGTGTGATAGATGGTAAAATTATGGCTGATATCCCAGGACTAATTGAGGGAGCTTCTACTGGAAAGGGCCTAGGAATTAAATTCTTAAAACATATTGAGAAGGTAGGATTATTACTTCACTGTATTACCTCAGAGTCTGATGATGTAGCCAGAGATTATCAGGTGGTCAGGGAGGAAATGAAAAAATTTAATCCGGAACTTCTAAAAAAGAAAGAGCTTATTTTATTGACTAAGTCTGATTTGGTGGATAAAGAAGAGGTTAAAAAGAAAACATCTCAGCTTAAGAAATTTAAAAGAAAAATCCTTCCTATATCTATTCATGACTGGGATAGTTTAGAAAAACTGAAGATATTACTCAATGCAACTGCTTAACAGACTCCTTTAGATCAAGTATAATCCTTGTGTATGAAGTTAAATCCACAGCAAGTGCAAAAAGTGGCTAAGTTGGCTAACATTCCTGTTTCTGAGGAGGAGGTGGAGAAATACTCGGATCAGCTTTCTAAAATTTTAGATTATATTGATCAATTAAATTCTGTAGATACTGCTGGTGTTGAGCCTACCTTTAACATTACCGGACTTTCCAATGTTTTAAGGGATGATGAAGTAGGGGAGAGTTTGTCACAAGAAGAAGCTTTAAAGAATACTTCTCAAAAAAAAGAGGGCTTCTTTGTCACTAAAGGAGTGTTTGAGGAAGGGTAAAATTATGGATTTAACAAAACTGACATTAATAGAAACTATTAAGGGGTTGAAGGAAAGACAATTTTCGGAAGTAGAACTCAATAGAGCTTACAGAGAAAGAATGAAGAAATTAAATCCTTCTTTAAATGTCTATCTTTGGGCAAAGGAGAATGGCACTGAAGGGATACCAGCAGCTATTAAAGATATCATAGTTACTAAGGACATTTCTACCACTGCCGGATCAAAGATTTTGGAAGGTTTTGTTCCTCCTTATAATGCCACAGCTGTTGATAGACTTCTGGAAAAAAATATCTCTGTGATTGGTAAAACTAACTGTGATGAGTTTGCCATGGGTTCCTCAGGAGAGAACTCAGCTTATGGTCCTACCAAAAATCCCTGGGATTTAACTAAAGTTCCCGGTGGTTCTTCTTCTGGTTCTGCTGTGGCAGTTGCTTCTGACATGTGTGTCTTTGCTTTAGGTACAGACACTGGCGGTTCTATCAGGCAGCCATCCTCTTTGTGTGGAGTGGTAGGACTCAAGCCAAGCTATGGGAGAGTATCCAGGTATGGAGCTATTGCTATGGCCTCATCCTTAGATCAGATTGGGCCCCTTACTAAAACTGTGGCTGATGCCAGGTTAGTCCTGGAATGGATTTCAGGAAAAGATGGGTATGATAGCAACTGCCAGAATTCAGAGTTTAAAGTTCAGAGTTCGGAATTAAAGAAAGATTTGAAGGGGGTCAGAGTGGGGGTGCCGAGGGAATACTTTGGGAAGGGATTAGATGAGGGAGTGGAGAAAGTTGTAAGAGAGGCGATCAAGAAATTGGAAAAGTTAGGGGCAGAAGTTGTAGAGGTAATATTGCCCCACACAGAATATGGTATAGCTGTTTATTACATCGTTATGTCCTCAGAGGTTTCTTCTAACCTGGCTAAATTTACCGGCATTAGGTTTGGTAAAACCCGTGATAAATTTGGATCAGAAGCAAAAAGAAGAATTATGTTGGGGACTTTTGCCCTGTCAACCGGTTATTATGATGACTATTTTGCTAAAGCTGCTAAAGTGAGAACTTTGATCAAACAGGATTTTGCTAAGGCTTTCCAAAAGTGTGATGTTATCGTTGGTCCTGTTTCTCCAACCACTGCCTGGAATTTAGGAGAGAAGGTGAATGATCCTTTAAAGATGTACTTATCAGATGCCTATACCATTCCTGCCAGTTTGGCTGGGATTCCCGGACTTTCCGTTCCTTGTGGATTTTCGGAAGGACTCCCCGTAGGACTGCAGATCTTGGGTAAATATATGGATGAAGAAACTATTTTGGATGTTGCAGAAAGTTATGAACAGGCAACAAGTTGGAGAAAGGTGAAACCAAAACTATGAAATACGAACCTGTTATCGGTTTAGAAGTCCATGTGGAGCTGAATACAAAATCTAAGATGTTCTGCAGATGTTTTGCTGACTATTTTAGTAAAGAGCCCAATACCCATACTTGCCCTATCTGCTTAGGTCTGCCTGGAGCTTTACCTTATACAAATAAGGAAGCTATTACTAAGTGTATTCAGATTGGTTTGGCTTTAAATTGTAAGATAGTAGATCTTTCTAGATTTGAAAGAAAAAATTATTTTTATCCCGATCTCCCCAAAGGTTATCAGATCTCTCAATATCGGTGGCCTCTTTGTGTTGAAGGGTGGCTGGAAGTGGAGGATAAGGAAGGTAATGTTAGCAAAATTAGAATCAACCGTGTCCATCAGGAAGAAGATACCGGAAAATTAACTCACTCTGATGGACAGACTTTGATTGATTTTAATAGGTCAGGGGTTCCTTTGGTAGAGATTGTCACCGAGCCTGATTTTACCGATCCTTCTCAGGTCAAAGATTATGCTAAAAAGCTGCAGCAGATCTTTCGCTACTTAAGTGTCTCCAATGCTGATATGGAAAAAGGAGATATGAGGTTGGAAGCCAATGTGTCAGTTCGTCCAGTTGGACAAAAAGAACTGCCAAACTACCGGGTGGAGTTAAAAAATATCAACTCTTTCCGGTTTATGACTGCAGCTATTGAGTATGAGATAAAAAGACAAATTGAAGCTTTAGAAAAGGGTGAGAAGTTAACTCAGGAAACCAGAGGCTGGAATGAAGATAAAAGGGAGACATATCTGCAAAGATCCAAAGAGGAAGCTCATGATTATAGATACTTCCCGGAACCGGACTTGCCGGAGCTAAAAATGAAGAGTGAAGAGGAAAGGGTGAAGGAAGAAATGGTGGAGTTGCCACAGGCAAAAATGCAGAGATTTGTTTCTGAATATGGAATTTCTAAACAAAATGCCCAAGTGTTGGTGGAATTAAAAGAGGTGGGATACTACTTTGAAAAAGCTGTAAAACTAGGGGAAGCCCAACAAATAAAGCCACAAGAGCTGGCTAACTATATTGTGAACCAAAAAATCACTTTAGCTTCACAAGACCAGGTCTTGCGTGCGGTGGAGTTCATTGCTGCTAAGCGGGTTGGAATAATTGAGGATGAGGCTGTGATAAAAAAGATTGTTTTAGAGGTGATAAAGAAAAATCCTAAATCAGTAGAAGACTATAAGAGGGGTAAACTTAATGCTTTGCAGGCTTTAATTGGTGGAGTGATGAGAAAAACCCAAGGTAAAGTTAATGTGGAGAAAGTAATGGTAGTTTTAGAAAAGAAACTAAAATCTGGGGACACCCCTTAAAGGCCCGCTTCGCTAGCGAAGCGAGGCGAGCCTGGCCTTTTTGAGGTTCTTACCAATTTCCTACTTGAAATTGAGGGGACTTCCATAGTTAAATGGATATCGTTAAAGTATCTGCCCCGACTCTTATGCCTAACTTTGTTCATCTACATGGCCATACTGAATATTCCCTCCTTGATGGCATTTCCAAGATAAAAAAGTTAGTGAAAAAGGTCAAAGAGATGGGGATGCCGGCTATTGCTGTAACAGATCATGGAGTGATGTATGGAGTAATAGAATTTTATAAAGCTTGCCTTGAGGCTGAGATTAAACCAATTATTGGCTGTGAAGTTTATGTGGCTAAAAGATCTCACAAAGATAAGGAAGGAAAGGTAGATACCGAGCCTTATCATTTAACCTTATTGGCAAAAAACTATGACGGTTATAAAAATTTGATGAAGCTTACCTCTATTGCCCACCTGGAGGGTTATTACTACAAACCCCGGGTAGATAAGGAACTTTTAAAGCAGCTTCATGAAGGAATCATGGCTTTATCTGGGTGTCCGGGAGGAGAGTTTGCAGAAAGTTTAAAAGAAGAGGATTTTTCCAAAGGTGAGGAAACAGTTAAAAAATACCTGGAGATTTTCGGAGAAGGTAATTTTTATTTAGAGCTTCAGGATCATGAGTATAAAACTATTTTAAAAAACAGCTCCAATTTAGACCCAAAAGTTAAACAGGATTTAGAGAGGATGGCTAAGTTTCAGAACATTTGGTGGCAAGCTGTCAAAGAACTTAGTCCTAAATTAGGGTTACCTGTTGTAGCTACCAATGATTACCACTATGTTCAGGAGGATGATGCCCAGGCTCAAGATGCAGTTTTATGTGTCCAGACAGGGAAGTTTATTAAAGATATTAATAGACTGCGGATGATAGATACTCCTAATCTTTATCTAAAATCCCCTGAGGAGATGTCCCAGATGTTTGTAGATCTTCCCCAGGCTGTAGAAAATACTAACAAAATTGCTGATCAAGTAAACTTAGAGCTGACTTTAGGCAAGCCCATCTTTCCTATTTTCGATATTCCCCAGAATTTATCAGCGATGGCATACCTAAGGCAGATTTGTGACGAAAGATTTAAACAGAAGTTTCCCACAGGTGATCCTTATTATAGGGAAAGATTAGACTACGAGATGTCTGTTATTGAATCAAAAAATTTTGCTGTCTATATTTTAATAGTTTCCGATTTTATCAATTGGGCACATAGTCAAGGTATTATTACCAATACCAGGGGTTCTGCTGCGGGGTCTTTAGTGTTATATGTGTTAGGGGTCACAAACATTGACCCAATAGCTTATATGCTTCCTTTTGAGAGGTTTATGAACCCTCTTCGGCCTAAATTTCCTGATATTGACAGTGATATCGCCGATGACAGGCGTGATGAGGTTATCCGTTATGTGATGAATAAATATGGACATGATAAAGTGGCCCAAATTATTACTTTTGGCACAATGATGGGACGGGCTGCCATCCGTGATATTGGTCGGGTTTTAGGTATGCCTTATGGAGAAGTTGACCGGATCGCCAAACTTATTCCTCCACCAAAGCAGGGTTTTCATCAAAGTTTGGATGATGCCTTAAAAGAGGTGTCGGACTTAAACCAGTTTTATAAGGAAGATCCACAAGTAAAAACTCTCATCGATCTGGCCAAAAAAGTGGAGGGAACAGTACGTCATGCTTCAGTCCATGCTGCGGGACTGGTAATTTCCCCGACAGAGATGACAAATTATACACCACTCCAGAGAGAGTCCAATGGGGATAAAATAATCAGCCAATATGATATGTTCTCTATCAGTGATGATTATGAAGGAGTTGGCCTTATAAAATTGGACCTTTTAGGGATCCGTAACTTATCGATTTTAGGCCATGCTACACAAATTGTGAAACAAAACAGAGGAATAACAGTAGATTTAGACAGTATTCCAGTAGATGATCAGAAAGCCTTTGAGTTATTAGCAAAAGGGGAAACTATGGGACTGTTTCAGTTGGAAGGTTCTGGGATGACGCGCTATTTGGTAGAACTAAAACCAACGAGTATTTTCGATATCATGGTCATGGTTGCTCTTTACAGGCCGGGACCGATGAATATCATTGAGGATTATATTGCCAGAAAACACAACCCTAATAAGATAACCTATTATGACCCGCGGATGAAGGAATACCTTCAAAATTCACTCGGTTTATTAGTTTATCAAGATGACGTACTTTATACGGCAATTAACATTGCCGGTTATGACTGGGAAGAAGCAGATAAATTTAGGAAAGCCATGGGTAAAAAAATACCGGCGGAGATGGCTAAACAAAGGGATCACTTTATTGAAGGGTGTATCGTAAATGGCTTAACAAAAGAAAAGGCTGAAGGTTTGTATCAATTAATAAAACCGTTTGAAGGTTATGGTTTTAATAAAGCTCATGCAGCCTCCTATGCTATGGTTTCCTATCAAACAGCCTATATGAAGGCTAATTTCCCGGTGGAGTTTATGGCAGCTGTAATGACAGCTGAGTATGGGGATATCGATAAGATTGCCCATGCCATGGAGGAGTGCAAAAGGATGGGGATTGTAGTTTTACCCCCCGATGTCAACAAATCCAAAGTGGGGTTTGAAATCGAGGATATTCAGAAGCTTTCCCAAGAAGAGTTGCAAAGACAGGTGACTAATGTTGAAGCCAGGGTGCAAAAACAGGGTATTAGGTTTGGCCTGTCGGCTATTAAGAATGTAGGAATTTCTGCCATTGAGTCTATCTTAGAAGCTAGAAACCTTTCAATAGACTCAGGGCAAAATTTTAAATCTTTGGCAGATCTTTGTAGCAGGGCAGATAACAGGTTGGTCAACAGGAAAACCTTGGAAAGCTTAATTAAAGCCGGAGCTTTAGATGCTTTAGGATCAAGGGCAGCCCAGATGTTGGTTTTAGACCAGTGTTTAGAAAAAGCTCACCAGAAAGCCAAAAAGGGAAATAATGGTCAGGTTGGTTTGTTTGGGGAGGAGGAAATTTCGGATGAGATTGTAGTCCCTTTGCCGGATGTTCCGGAGTGGGAACTTGATCAGCTGCTTAACTCTGAAAGAGAGCTGCTAGGTTTTTACCTTCATGAACCCCCTTTCCAAAAGATTTTAAGAGAGGTGGAAAGCAGGTGCCATTATAAACTGGCAGATCTAAGTGAGGACCTTGTTGGTCAGAAAGTGATTTTAGGAGGAGTGGTTACCGAAGTAAAAAGGGTTATTACTAAAAAAAGCCAGGCAGAAATGGCTTTTGTCAGGCTTTCTGATGGAGCAATAGAGATTGAAGCAGTAGTTTTCCCTACCACTTTTCAGGCTTCCAAGGAGTTTTTAGAAAAAGATAAGGTAGTGGTGGTTTGGGGTAAGGTAGATAAAAGGGAAGATCAGTTGAGTTTGGTTGTGGAGAGGATTTCCTTGTATGATCCTGAAACTTTTGACCCGGGACAGATTCAAACCCAACTGCCTAAAGCAGAAAGGCAGTATTCCGGCAGGAGCGCTTTATTGCCAAAAGAAAGTAAGGAAAAAGAGGTGGAAATTACAGTTCCCCGAAACTGTGGGGTGGAGATGTTGCAAAAAGTTAATAAGATTTTAAGAGGCTATCCGGGGAAACTGAAGGTAGCTCTACTTTTGCCAAATGGAGGGAATAACTTAAAAAGAATGGATCTTCCTTTTGGTATTACCCACAGTCCGGCTTTTGTGGAAGAGGTAGAAGGGCTGTTGGGTAAAGGGACAATTAGGCTTACTAAATTGGACTGAAAAAAACTTTGAATTGACTTGAAAGCTTAAAAAGGATAAAATTATAATCAACGATGATTACCGCTAAATTTGAAAATACTAATCTTTATATTGGAGATACCTTAAGGGTTCACTCCACAGTGGTGGAAGGAAATAAAACCAGAACTCAAGTTTTTGAGGGCATTTTAATTGCTCTAAGGGGCAGGGAGGAAAATAGGATGATGGTGGTAAGACATATTGGGCCTGGAGGTATTGGAGTAGAAAGAATCTGGCCTCTAGACAGCAAGTCTTTGGTTAAAATTGAAGTAAAGAAAAAAGCTGCCAATGTCAGAAGAAGCAAGCTGTATTATCTGCGAGGCCTTACTGGCCGCCAAGCTACAAGAGTGTGATTTTTCCAACTCTAGATATTGAAATAAAACTTTGGGAAAGCGGTTATAGCTATGTTTGTGGCCTTGATGAAGTAGGAAGAGGTTGTTTTGCCGGGCCGGTAGTGGTGGGGGCGGTGGTTTTCCCTAAGGATGTGGTTTTGCCGGAAGGGATAGCTGATTCAAAACTTTTAAAACCTCAAACAAGAGAAAGATTAGCTGAAGAAATTAAAAAAGTAGCTTTAGGTTGGTCAATTGCGGAGATTAGCGTAAGGGATATAAATAACATGGGAATTGGTAAAGCTACTCAAAAAGCCTTTCGAAAAGCAGTAATAAGTGTAAAACCTAAACCAGATTTTGTTGTATTTGATGCTTTCTACAATTTGAACGTAGTGAAAATTGCAAGCTCTGCTTATATAAAACATCTTACCAGAAAAAGACAGCAAGCTGTCAAAGATGGAGATAAAATCTGTGCTTCCATCTCTGCTGCTTCCATTATTGCTAAAGTGTACAGAGATAAATTAATGGTTAATCTTCATCAAAAATACCCTTACTATGGTTTTGCCAAACATAAAGGTTATGGAACTAAAGCTCATCAGGAAGCTATTAAAAAACATGGACTATGTAGGATTCACAGAAAGTCTTTTAGTCTGGGAAAATTTTTGACATAGTAGTAGTATGTCAACTAAGGTTGTTGGAGATAATGGTGAAGACGTTGCTTGTGAGTTTTTAAAGAAGCAAGGGTATAAAATTTTATCTAGGAATTACAGAATCAGGGGTGGGGAGATAGATATTATTGCCCAGGATAAAGAGTATTTAGTTTTTGTGGAAGTAAAAACCAGGTCTTCCCATGATTTTGGTTTACCTGTAGAATCAATGACTCCTTGGAAGATTAAGTATTTATTAAAAACTGCCCAGTTTTATTTACTGAAGATCAACTGGGGCAATGGACCTTATAGATTGGATTTTATAGGAATAGATTTTGCTGATAATCCCCAAAAACCTGACATTGAGCTAATTAAAAACATTACAGGATAGAACTTACCCTATTTTGACTTTAATTTAATTAAACTCTTATATATGGTTATTAGTATTCTAGATATGAGAGCTAAAATTAAAGATAAAAAGGAGATTGCTCAAGGTACCCTTCAGGTCACTTTTGATTTAATGGGTAAACAGGCTAAGTTTAAGCCTGGACAATATTTGTTTATCACTTTGCTCAATCCTCCATATCTGGATTCCCGGGGGGCAATGCGTCATTTTTCCATAGTTAATGCCCCAGGTGAAGGGGAGATAGTAATGGCTACCAGAAGAGGGGTTAGTGCTTTTAAAAAAACTTTTCAGGAAGTGCCTGTGGGGACAGAGGTTGAGCTTGGTCCTATTGAAGGAGGTTTCCTGCTGCCTGAGGAAACTGATAGACCTTTGGTATTTATGGCTGGAGGCATCGGCATCACCCCCTTTATGAGCATGATCAGCTATGTGATTTTAAACAAGTTGCCCTATCAAATTACATTGATCTATTCCAACAGAAGTAAGAGGTCAACAGCTTTTTTTAAGGATTTACAGGCAATATCTAAGGAAAATTCTAATATAAAAGTAATTTTTACTATGACTGATGACGAGGACTGGCAGGGAGAGAACAGAAGGATTGATGCCAGGTTTATCCAGGATCATTTGGATAATCTCAATGAGTATATTTACTATATTGCTGGACCGGAGGTGATGGTGGAAGCCATTGTTAAAGATTTAGAAGAAGCAGGAGTAGCCTCTAAAAGTATTAAAAAAGAAAGGTTTATTGGTTATCAGTAGCGCGTAGGGGATTCGAACCCCTGATTCCTGGGATGAAAACCCAGTGTCCTAGGCCTCTAGACGAACGCGCCGTCAAACGGGTCTAACACGTTAGACATGTTGGCGTGATCATAATTTTAACAAAAATTCTTCCCAAAGGCTAGCCTATCTGGAAGTTATGTTAAAATATTCTAAATATGATTCGGTATTTGCTTATTTTGTTGATTGTTACAGTTTTAGTTGGGGGACTATATTTTGCTTTGGAGAGAAGAAGGGTTTATCCTTCTTTACCTAATCTAAATATCTCAGAAGGAACATCAGGCAGTCTTCAAAGTTTAGATAATGATTTAACAGCTATGGAGAGAGATCTGCTAGAGTTGGAACAAATGAATGCCAGTTTTTCCCAGGAAACCCAAGATCTTTAAAGTTTAATTTAGACTTTTCACTTCAGCTTAAATAAGGTAAAATACATCATATTGGCCCGCTAGCTCAATGGTTAGAGCAATAGCCTTTTAAGCTATTGGTTCTCGGTTCGAGTCCGAGGCGGGTCACCAGTTAACAATAGTTAAAAGGAGTTAACAGAAGATAACAATTATTAACATGTTTAAAGGCAAAAAATACATTACCTTTGATTGTTATGGTACCCTAATTGATTGGGGAGGTGGAATTAGAGAAGCTCTAAGAAAACTGTCTGAAAAGAATGGTCTTGATTTGGACTTAACAAACATATCTGATAAATACATTAAGGTTGAACTAGAGGTAGAAGCGGAACAATACAGAAAATATCATGAAGTTTTACAGCTTTCAGCCAAAAAACTCTTAAAACAAATGGGTTTTGACATTTCAGACAAAGGCGCTCTTGAATTCGCAGATTCTATTTATAACTGGCAACCTTTTCCAGAGACACATGATGTTTTAGCTGAATTAAAACAAAAAGGTTACAAACTAATAATACTCTCTAATATTGATAATGAAATTATTAAAAGGTCAATCGAACTAATGGGAATTGAATTTGATGTTGTAGTAACTGCTGAAGAAGTTGGTTCTTATAAACCATCTCATGGGCACTGGCAGGAAATGCTTCGAAGATTTAAAGCTAAAAAGGAAGAAGTGCTGCATGTTGCAGCAAGTTATATACACGATATAATTCCAGCTAAAGAACAAGGCTTTGATGCAATCTGGATAAACAGAAATAATGAAGAGCCAACTAGAGAGATTAGACCGGATATAGAATTTAAAGATTTAAGACCTTTACCGAAGTCACTCCCCTAGATAATTTCTTGAGTGGCAATTGTATTATCAGCCGAGAAACAGATATAAATACTTTTACCGAATGATCTTTGTGGTGAAAGTATCTTTCTGTTAGAGAGCGAGTGCTGACACCAAGTTTGGTGATCCGTCTTGGCCACAGAGATCGAATTAAACTCTTTGGTTTACCACGTAATAATCAATAAGCCTTCTGATCATTGCCTGATAAGAAGCTCCATGTTTTTTAGCAGCACTTTTAAAAAAGTCCAGACTCTTCTCCGTAAGTGTTAATGTCACCTTGGTCTTTTTCTCATTTAAACTCAAATCTTCAGGACTGGGTAAAAAATCATTTATTACTCTCGCCTCTATTGGTTCATTACTGTATTTGATTCTGTTTTTCATAGATATTTTTGCCCTTTCTCCAGTAACCTGCACCAATTATTCGGATTCGGCTACTTCTATAGGTAAAGCGGACAGTTAAAACACCTCCTTTCACTTTGCCGAAACAATAATAACGTTTCTCTATCTTACTATGCGCCAGATCCTTAGCGATCACACGCTTTAAGTCAATAAATGCGTATTGCGCAGTTTCAAAATTGACTCCGTGCTTTTTTAGGTTCTCGGCGTTTTTATCCTCATCCCATTCAAAGGATGTATTCATAAATATATTACCATATTGCCATATATTTTGCCATACCCTAATTATCTTTAAAAGTTAGATGGAACTAATGAACTTTATTATACATTTTTTAGTCCAAATAAATAGGCGTATTCAGAGTTTAGGCCGTCGGATAGGAATAATTCAAAGAATTCCCGCAGTCTGTGGAGAGTATCGTTGGGATCACCAAATTAACAATAATTGTATTTCCTAATTTTTTTGAAATACTGTACTTACATGGAAACAGAGAATAAAAATTAACAGCCAGTAGTTAGGGTTTTTCTAGTCAAAGTAATATGCTACAGTAGGTTAGTGAAAATAGTTAATTTTACTAAATCTACTGTGGTGGGAAGCGACTTTAAACTGGCCTCTTCTTTGCAGGATAAACTTTTAGGCTTACTCAGTAAAGATAACTCTCGCTGTTTACTTTTTAAAACCCGTTTTGGAATTCACACTTTTTTCTTAAAAGAACCGATTGATATTATTGTTTTAGATAGAAGTTTTAAAGTAGTTAAAGTCAGTACCTCTGTTGCCCCTAATAGATTATTCTTTTGGAATCCACTGAACCAGTTTGTTTTAGAACTTCCTCAAAAAAATATAAATCTTTCCCAAACAGAAGTAGGCGATATTTTAAAGATTCAATTATGAATTGGGTTGATTTATTAATTTTTGGAGTGTTAATTTTTTTTATACTTGATGGTTGGGGTAAACCCTTTATCTTCGAGTTGATGGATCTGGGTGGATTTGTCTTATCCTTACTTTTATCTTTAAAATACTACAATTTAGCAGCCTCCCAACTGGAAAATTTATTCTCTCTGCCTCACTCTTTTGCTAATGCTGTAGGATTTATTGTGGCTTGGTATTTTTTGGAAATTGTTTTTTTTATTTCCGTCAGACTGGCCTTCCACCATTTAAAAACTAAACTAAAGTTGCCGGCAGACCATTTTTTTAGTATTTTTCCGGCTGTAGCCAGAGGCTTGGTTTTTGTCTCCATCCTTTTGGTGTTGGTGGCCACCTTCCCTGTTAAACCTCAAATAAAAAAAGAAGTCCACAACTCTTTTTTGGGTTCAGCCATTTTATCAGAAACTTACCGTTTAGAAGTTCCTTTAAAAGGAGTATTTGGAGGACTGGTCAGCGATACCTTGTCCTTTTTAACCATCAAGCCCCGCAGTAACCAGAGGTTAGCTTTAGGTTTTCAAACAACTGATTTTACTTATGATTCCCAGGCGGAGATGGCGATGGTCGCTTTGGTAAATAGTGAAAGAGTCAAAGTAGGCCTTAAGGTCTTAATTTTTGACACCAGTTTAAGGGAAGTTGGCAGAAGCCATAGTGCTGATATGCTTACCAAAGGCTATTTTTCCCACTATTCTCCTGAGGGGGAAGATGTCTCGGACCGGGCTTCCCAAAGAGGGATTGATTACTCAGTGATTGGAGAGAACTTAGCTTATGCTCCCTCGTTGCAGTTAGCCCATCAGGGGTTGATGAATAGCCCCGGACACCGGGCTAATATTTTATCTGCTGATTACAGCAAGATTGGTATTGGTGTAGCTAATGCTTCCGACTTTGGATATATGTTCACTCAGGTATTTTCTGATTAATTATTATGGATAAGGAACCAAGGGAACGTCTATCTTCAACAAATAGCTGGAAATTACTTGCAGTAGCAGCCTTGTTGTCTTTGGCGGGTGTGGGGTTAATCTGGTCTGGCTTTCAAAATGAATCGCTATCGCGCTTCTTTTCTAACGAAAATCAAACCCCTTCCCAAATCCAAAGTCCGGTTATTGTTCCTTCCCAAGAGAGCAGCCTTTCCCAATCTCTGGGAGTTACTGGTCAGCAGGCTCAAATTAATAGGGTAATTGACGGTGATACTATTGAGGTATCACTGGACGGAGAGCTTAAGAAGGTGCGATTAATAGGAGTTGACACACCAGAGACTGTTGATCCGCGGAGACCTGTTGGTTGTTTTGGAAAGGAAGCAGCTTCTAAAACTAAGCAGTTGGTTGAGGGAAAGAAAGTTATTTTAGTCAAAGATATCTCCGAAACTGATAAATTTGATAGGCTTTTAAGATATGTCTATGTCCAAACAGATGATGGGGAGGAGATTTTTGTTAATGATTATCTGGTTAGGGAAGGCTTTGCTAAGGCTGTGACTTTCCCTCCGGATGTTAAATTTGCCCAGCAGTTTCAAGAGGCAGAAAGACAAGCCCGTCTTTCTAATAAGGGGTTGTGGGGAAAGTGCCAGGGAGTATAATAGTTTATAATGGATAAAAAATTTGCCATCCAGATAATTGCCTTGGTACTGGTGATTTTGGGGGCTTTATATTTGTCTAGCAACAGCAGTATTTTACAGTCTGTTTTACCCTTAAATCAAAATTTAAGCCGGACTCAAATTAAAATTAATGAAACAGTAGTGAATGTAGAAGTAGCTGATACCCCCTCTGAAAGAAGTAAGGGTTTAGGCGGACGTCTATCCCTGGCTAGTAACTCCGGGATGTTGTTTGTTTTTCCGGAGACTAAAAAAACTCAGTTTTGGATGAAAGGGATGAACTTTCCTTTAGATTTTATCTTTATTAGGGATGGCAAGGTAGTGGATATTATTCCCAATGTTCAACCGCCTCTGCCAAATCAACCAGACTCAAACCTGCCTGTTTATGAGCCAACTGTTTCGATCAATATGATGTTAGAGGTGAGTGCTGGTTTTGTCGCAGCTCACAGTATTAAGTTAGGAGATCAAGTTTATCTAATAAAGTAAATGATTGTCCTGCCTATCCCTCACATTACGGAAATAGACCAACCCATCTTTGGGTCTCATTTATTTAATTTAGCTAAGTTAGCTAGAGCTGGTTTTATTGTGGCAAAAGGTTTTGCCGTCAGTCCTCCTGAGTTTATCCTACAGACTGTTTTGAAACACTTTAAGTATGCTCAAAGAGAAGTGTTTGAACAAAGATTAGTGCTTTTGAAAAAGGAGTTGCTGGCTACCCCTATTCCATCTGAGTTGGGAAAAGAGCTGGAAGAAAAAGAGAATTTTTATCTGAGGGGGGAGTCTGTTAAAAAGAAAAGTGCTGTGTGGGTCAAACTTTTAGAGATTTGGTTGGAAGAAATCAAAAAAAAGTTATGGCAGGAAGGCTTCAGTCAGGGGATTACCTTAAATTTAACCCCTCAAGTGGTTTATCTGATCTCCCACAAGGTCAGCGAGGCCAAAGCCTATTTTGATCCGGAACTGGAAGAGGTAGTTATCAAATCAGCTGTTAAAATTAATCCTTTGGAATTGCAAAAAATTGATCAAGCGGTGATTGAGGCCGGTAAAAAGCTTTTTATCCCCCAAATTTATCACTTTTTGGTGGGGGATGGTAAGGTCTATTTAGTGGCACTTTCTCCTTTTACTCAAACACTGCCGGTGTCTAAAGCTGCTGATATTGTGATTCCTAAAAAGGAACAGCAGGATTTAAGTAAATATGCTGTCAAGCTTTTCTTAAATCTCTCCAGCGGTTTTGCTATTGAAAACAATGTTGACGGAGTCTTAATTGAAGGGGAGAGGGTTGAAAGTATCACCACTCCACTAGGGTATGACGAGACAGTTTTTAAGTTATCTGAAGCCTCTTTAAGTTTTTTAAACAAACCAGTAATTTATAAACTGCCTGATATAAAAGATCAAGGGATAGAAGGAGCTGCCAGGCTTATCCATGATAAAAAATTATTGGATAAAGCCTCTGAGGCTTATTTATTTGCCAGAAATAAGAAGGATCTTTTAAATTTAGAGCTGGGGGTGCCATACCTTCGCAGCTCTGATGAGCTACTGCAGCTTAAAAGGGAGTTGGCGGTAAGGGGTATTACCAGGAAAGGAACTCTAAAGCTGTGGATGGAAGCAGCGGTTCCGGAGAATGTGATTAATCTGGAGGATTATTTAACAGTTGGTATTGATGGAGTAATTTTAAATTTAGATAAATTGCAGGAACTTTTAGGAGGGTACAAAACTCAAGATGGAGGATATTACAACAGACAAGTTGGAGCTTTAATTAAATTTATTAAGCCTTTGTTTAAGACTGTTCATAAAGTTAAAATTCCAGTTTTAGTTAAAGGGGAATTGACTTTACACCCGGATATCTTGGAGCTGGTAATTGAAGAGGGAACCTTTGGAGTAGTGGTCAATACTTTAGCAGAAGCTTCCTCTATCCCGGATCATTTATCTTGGATGGAAAGAAGAATAGTCAGTAAAAAGTTTAACTAAGATTAAATAAAAGTACATACTCTCCTTTAGGCTTTTGGGTTTTAAATTTACTTAACCAATTTTTTAAAGAGTCCTTCTTGACTGACTGGTGAACTTTAGTTAGTTCATGGGCTAGGACGACCTCAAGATTGCCATAAACTTGTAGCATATCTTCTAATGTTTTGATCAGTTTGTGGGGAGAGATAAAAGCAATGAAGGTAGTTGGTAACGTGTGGCTTATGGCTGGTAGTTGATTGAGTAAAGCTGTCCTCTTCCCCGGTTTTTCCGGCAGATATCCTAAAAATAAAAATTTGTCAGGAGGAAGCCCTGACAGTGTTAAAGCTACTACGGGAGAGGCTGGACCGGGTAAAGAGTCAACAGGAATGTTTTCTTCCAGGCATGTTCTGACAAGCTTATATCCCGGGTCAGAGATTAAAGGAGTCCCGGCATCAGAAACTAAAACCAGGTTTTCTCCTATTTTAAGTTTTTCTACTATCGATGGAAAAACTCTAGCTTCATTATAATCATTTAATACCAGCAAGGGTTTTTTAATCTGATAGTGGTTTAACAGCAAACTGGTTCTCCGGCTGTCTTCACAAATAATTCCATCAACTTCCTTTAGGACTTCTAGAGCCCTTAGTGTGATATCCTTTAAATTTCCAATAGGTGTTGCTACAATGTATAACATGGTCAGTAGTATATCGTATACAGTAAGGTAGGTCTATGTTAGAAGTAGTTGCAAGTTGGATTATCTCAATAATATCTTCACTTCTTAGCTTGGATTGGGTTTAGTTTAGGAGAAAATTGGGATACCTTAGGACCTTATTTCCACAAAGTTGATGCTTTGATTGTTGTCCTTATGGGAGGCACAGCAGCACTATATATCTACTACAAACTTAAAAAGTCTAAATCTATCTCCCTACGTCATTAAGCAAAAGATTATTTAGGCGCTCTTATAATACTACACCTGTTCTTTGGAAGACCTTTTGTTTAGCTTTTTCCTTGGAGTTGTGCTGCCTGATTAACTCCTGGAAGTATTCAACAGCCGATCTTATAATTTCTTGCTTACGCTTTTGGCTATCCGTCTGTAGATAGCTGGGCATTTTGGCCTGCATCTTGAGGAAGCTGCTCCTTCCTTTAGCCTCACCCCATACTTATTTAGTATAGAGGACTATTCCTACTATCTACGGTAGTAAACTTTTGTAAAAACTGCATTAGAGTAAGGTAATAAACGGGTAAGAAAAGTTAGAACCGCCTTATTACCCCGACGCATTTGCCCTGGATTTTAACTTCTGTAGCATAAATTGGGGCCATGGCGGCATTGGCAGGTTCTAACCTGATTCTATTTGGTTCTTTGTAAAACCTTTTTAAGGTAGCCAACCCATTCTCCAGTAAAGCTACTACAATCTCTCCGTCTTTGGCTACACTTTGTTCTTCAATGATGACATAATCCCCATCTAATATTCCATCTTCAATCATCGAATCTCCTTTAACTTGTAAGACATAAGACCTTTTCTTCCCGGAAACCATATGAGCTGGAACGTTAACTGTAGCATCCGGATCAGTATAAGTCATGATGGGTTGACCGGCAGCAATAAAACCTAAAATAGGCAGCTCAATACCTTTTAAGAGATGAGAAACTTTTTGATCCATCAGTTCAATCCCTCTGACTGCTCCTTCAAATTTTTTTATAACTCCTTTTTGGACTAAAGCCTGCAGATGTTCATGAACAGTAGCCAGTGAGGAAACCCCGATACTTTCAGCAATCTCTCCTAAAGTGGGGGAATAACCATACTTTTCAATATATTGCCGGATAAACTCAAGGATCTGTTTTTGACGGCGGTAGAGTGTAATGGGCATAGATGATCCTATTAATGTAACATTACCAAATACAACCCGAAGCTGTCAACCCCCTATTTTTGTATCAGAATAGATATCTTGCAATCTTTTCAAAAGATTGAGACTATGGAAGAAGAAGTACAGTGTACTGTTTAACATGAAAATACTAATGTTTGGATGGGAATTTCCCCCCTACAACAGTGGGGGGCTTGGCGTTGCATGTTTAGGACTGACGCGGGCATTAGCGTCTAAAGATGTGGAGTTGATTTTTGTATTGCCCTATAAGATGGACCTGACTATTCCCAACTTAAGATTGGTTTTTGCCAACAGCCGGGTAAAACTAAGGCCTGTTGATTCCCTGCTGATCCCTTATTCTACCGTTACCTCTTACCAACAGCTTTTTTCCGGATTATCCTCAAAGATCTATGCCAATGGTTTATTAGCCGAGGTCAACCGTTATGCTTTAGAAGGAGGTATGATTGCCGGGAAGGAGTCTTTTGATATTATCCATGCCCATGATTGGCTATCCTTTGGGGCAGGTTTGGCAGCTAAAAAAGTCAGCGGTAAACCACTGATAGTTCATGTCCATGCAACAGAATTTGATAGAAGCGGGGAAAATATTAACCAACTGGTTTACAACCTGGAAAAGGAAGGGATGGAGGAAGCAGATGAGGTTATTGCAGTCAGCCAATATACCAAAGATATTATTGTTGAAAGGTATGGTATCAGTCCTGATAAGATCGAGGTGGTGTGGAATGGGATTGATCCTGAAGATTATCAACCTGTTCAGCCTGAAGATAACGGTTTATCACATTGGAAAGCTTTAGGTTATAAGATAGTTTTGTTTGTAGGCAGAATTACCATGCAAAAAGGGCCGGATTATTTTTTACAAGCAGCTAAAAAAGTCTTATCTTACAATCCTCAGGTTATTTTTGTTATTGCTGGAAGCGGGGATATGGAAAACCAGATCATCTCTCAAGCAGCCAGTTTGGGTATCTCGGACAAAGTGTTGTTTGCCGGTTTTTTAAGGGGGAATGAGTTAAATACTGTTTATCGGATAGCAGATTTGTTTGTACTTCCTTCGGTTTCTGAACCTTTTGGAATTGTCCCTCTGGAGGCGGCGGTCAACGGGACTCCCGTTTTAATTTCGAAGCAGTCAGGGGTCTCAGAGGCTTTAACGCATGCTCTAAAGGTTGATTTTTGGGATATTGATGAGATGGCAGATAAGATATTGGCAGTTTTGAACAACCCTTCTTTGTATGGGTGTTTAAAGGAAAATGGGCAAAGAGAGGTCCAAAAGCTTAGCTGGAAAGAGGCAGCTAGAAAATGTATCAGTATTTATCATAAACTATTTAGTAGGGGAGAAGATAATGCCTAGCGTCTGTTTTTATTTTCAAGTTCATCAACCTTTTAGGATTAAAAAATACCGCATTTTTGACATCGGGCAGGATCATCAGTATTTTGAGGACCACTCTGAGAGTAACCTAAATAATAAAAAAATTTTTCAAAAAGTAGCTAAGAAGTGTTATTTGCCAGCCAATGAGGTGTTTTATGAACTTTTACAAAAATATCCCCAGTTGAAACTAAGCTTTTCTTTTTCGGGAATCTTTCTGGATGCTTGTGAAACATTTTACCCTGAACTTTTACATTCCTTTCAGAAGTTAGTAAAAACCGGAAAGGTGGAAGTTTTAAGTGAAACTTATTACCATTCTCTTTCCTTTCTTTATTCTCCGCAAGAATTTATCAGCCAGGTAAAAATGCACCGGCAGAAAATTAAAAAAATTTTTGGGATCACACCCAAAGTCTTCCGCAACACTGAACTTATTTATAACAATGATTTAGCTAAAGTTATTGAAAAGCTGGGATATAAAGGTATTTTGGCTGAAGGCGCTGATCATGTTTTAGGCTGGCAAAGTCCCAATTTTGTCTATCAACCCAAGGGTGTTAAAAAACTCAAACTGCTTTGCAAAAATTACCAACTATCTGATGATATCGCCTTTAGGTTCTCTTCTAAGGAGTGGGGTGAGTATCCGCTGACAGCGCCTAAATTTGCCCAATGGGTATCGGCTATAAACGGCAATGGAGAAGTAGTTAACCTGTTTATGGATTATGAGACTTTTGGGGAACATCAGTGGGAAGATACGGGAATTTTTAAGTTTCTTACCTCTTTACCCGGGGAGATCCTAAAACACCCCGATAATAATTTTGTTACTCCGCTTGAGGCTATAGCCAAGTACCAAGCTGTGGCAGAGTTGAATGTTCCGCAATTTATTTCCTGGGCTGATATAGAGCGGGACCTTTCTGCCTGGAGGTCAAACCCTATCCAGGAGGATGCTTTAGAGAAACTCTATTCACTGGAGAAGACGGTAATAAATAGCGGTGATGATAAGTTAATAGAAGATTGGCGCCGGCTTACTACTTCGGACCATTTTTATTATATGTGTACTAAATGGTGGAATGACGGTGACGTCCATAAGTACTTTAATCCCTATTCATCTCCTTATGAGGCTTTTATCTCTTTTATGAATGTCTTGTCTGATTTAAGGCTAAGAATTGACAGCCTAAAAAAGGACTACAAAAAAGGAAACTCAAAAACAATAAACTTGGAAGGAGGTTGTGGGTTGTAGTTATTGCAACCTATTGGCTAATCGATGCCCAGGTCACTCAGCTTAGGAAATGGCAATATTTTAGTTCAGTTTGATAATTTTGCTCAAGTGCATGATTTTTATTTTCCCTTTGTTGGACTGGAAAACCATGTTTCAGGGGGGTTTGTCCACAAGATCGGTGTTTGGGTGGATAATCAATTTAGTTGGTTTGAGTCGGGAGAGTGGGAGATAAATATTGATTACCGCTTCGAAACATTAGCTTCCAAAGTTATCGCTAAAAACACCAGATTGGAGTTAGAGATTGAGTTTGTTGACTTGGTCTATAACGAAAAAAATATCTTCTTGCGCAAAGTGATTGCCAAAAACCTCTCGGCGCGGGAAAGACAAGTTAAGGTTTTTTTTAACCAGCGGTTTGATATTTATGAAAACAGCAGCGCTAACACTGCCTACTATGAACCGGTCAGTCAGACCATTGTCCATTATAAAGGCAGGAGGATTTTTGTCATTGGAGGAATGTCAAACGGCAAAGGCTTTGATGATTTTAGTATTGGGCTGCAGAGTATTGAAGGAAAAGAAGGAACTTTTAAAGATGCTGAGGATGGATTTTTAGCCAAAAATCCAATTGAACACGGTCCGGTAGACTCGGTAGTGGGTTTTACTTTAAAGATAGCCGGATCTTCGGCAGAGGTCTTCTCCTATTGGATAACCGTAGATACCCACCTTAAGGAGGCTTTAAATCTGCACTATTATGTTTTAGAAAAGAATCCTGATCATCTGTTTGACAGCACTCAGGCTTACTGGCGGGCTTGGGTCAACAAATACAATTTTAACTTTTATGGTTTGGAGGAAAGCGTGATTGGTTTTTTCAAGAAATCACTGCTTATTATGCGTACCCATGTAGATAATAACGGCGGAATCATTGCTTCCGGTGATTCGGAAATGCTTAAATACGGGCGGGATACTTACAGCTATGTCTGGCCCAGGGATGGGGCTTTTACGGCTTTGGCTTTGGATAAGGCTGGTTATTTTGATGTGACCAAAAACTTTTTTCAGTTTTGCAATGAGGTGATGGAGGAAGAAGGGTATTTGCTTCATAAATACCGCTCCGATAAGTCTTTAGGCAGCTCCTGGCACCCTTGGTTTCGGGATGGAAAAAGAGAACTGGCTATTCAGGAAGATGAGACTGCCTTGGTACTGGTAGCTTTGGCGGAGCATTACCGTTTAACCAAGGACTTAGAATTTATTGAAGCGATTTATAATTCCTTTATTAAAAAAGCAGCTGAGTTTTTAGCCAGATACAGGGATGATTTTACTAAACTGCCTCAACCCAGCTATGATTTGTGGGAACAAAAGTTTGGGACTTCAACTTACACCAGTTGTGCGGTTTACGGAGCTTTAAACGCTGCCTCGAGCCTGGCCAAACTTTTAGAAAAGGGTGAAGATGAGGTAAAATACCGGCAAGCAGCAGAGGAGATTAAGGAGGGTATTTTAAAATTTCTCTACAGTGAGGAGAATAAATTTTTCCATAAATATCTTCTTAAACAGGGTGATGAGTTAACCCGGGACCAAACGATTGATGCCAGTTCCTTCTATGGTGTCTTTCGGTTTGGAGTATTGGACAAAAACGACCAAAAACTTATTGAGGCATATAAAGTAATCACCGAAAAACTTTTATGCAAAACTCATATCAGCGGCGTTGCCCGCTATGAGGATGATGAATACTACCGTGTCAGCCCCGATGTTCCGGGCAATCCTTGGTTTATTACTACTTTATGGATGACTCAATATGAGATCGCCCGGGCTGAAAATGAAGATGATTTAAATGAGGTTAAACTGGACCTAAAATGGATTGTGGCCCGGGCTTTGACTTCAGGGATTTTATCGGAGCAGCTAAACCCTTACACTGGAGAGCAGCTTTCGGTGGCCCCTTTAATCTGGAGTCATGCCGAATTTATTCTGACAGTCATACAGTATTTAGAAAAGTTAGAGGAATTAGGCATTTGTGAAGGTTGCAACCCGGTAAAATAAAATTTGAGTTCTTGACAGAATGAGTATTTAAGGTGTAAATATAAACAATCTTGATTTATCAAGTGACATCCATCCGTTTCGGCGGGCGGGTGTTTTTTTAGAAAAGAAAGGAGGTGGATTAAAAATGGCTAAAATCGAACAATTGTTTGGAGTTCATACAAGCAGAGTAGCTGCTCATAGAGTACAAGAGGTTTTTAGGGCGGCAGATGAAAGTAACCTTTCACCAAGGGCATTAGCTGTTTTAAATCATTATAAGCTATACGGTGTAGCTGATGCTGGTGCCTTTATGTCGGCAATTGATGAAATGAGAGATCGTTGTCATCTAAGGATTAGATGTGATTCAATGACTCAAGTAGAAAATTCCTTACGTCTTCCTGGGGAAAGTCGAAGATTCGGGTCTAGATAAAGAGTTGAGTTTGGGAGTCATTTTTTTCGGGTCTTATTCGTGTTACAATGATTCGTCATGCCAAAATTTCAGATTGTGTCTGAGTTTAAACCAACCGGAGATCAGCCTCAGGCTATTAAAAAGTTAGTTGGAGGTATTAAGTCCGGTAAAAAACACCAGGTCCTTTTAGGGGTAACAGGTAGTGGTAAGACCTTTACCATGGCTAATATTATCCAGGCTGTCCAAAAGCCTACCTTGATAATCTCCCATAATAAAACTTTAGCCGGGCAACTAGCTCAGGAGTTTAGATCTTTATTTCCCCAAAATGCTGTAGAGTACTTTGTTTCCTACTATGACTATTACCAACCTGAGGCCTATATTCCTCAATCTGATACCTATATCGAAAAAGAAACCCAGATTAACGATGAGATAGAAAAACTGAGGCTTTCTACCACTGCCTCTTTGATGACCAGAAAAGATGTGGTGGTAGTAGCTTCTGTCTCGGCTATTTATAACTTAGGTTCTCCGGTGGAATACGGCCAGGCTATTTTGGAAGTGAAAAAGGGAATGAAGGTTAGTTTGGACCAGATGTTAAAGATCCTGAGTAAGATGTATTATTTAAGAAACGATATTGATTTTCACCGTTCCACCTTTAGGGTTAGGGGTGACACTATCGATATTTTTCCCTCTTACCTTGATAACGCTATCAGGGTGGAGCTTTTGGGTGACAAAGTGGAAAAGGTTTCCGTTTTAAATCCTTTAACAGGAGATTTAACCCCGGTAGAAGAAACCCAAGTGATTTACCCTGCAAAACACTATATTACTCCTGACCAAAGGATGGAGCCAGCTTTAATCCAAATTGAGAAAGATTTAGAGGAGAGGCTGACAGAGTTGAGGAAAAACGGAAAACTTCTGGAGGCCCAAAGGTTGCAGCAGCGGACCCAATATGACCTGGAGATGATAAAAGAGTTTGGTTATTGTAACGGTATTGAAAATTACTCCCGGTATTTTGATGGCCGAGCTCCAGGTGACCCCCCTTACACATTACTTCAATTTTTTCCCGATGATTTTTTAATCATTATTGATGAGTCACACATCAGCCTGCCACAAATTAGGGGAATGTATAACGGTGACAGGTCCAGAAAGGAAATATTAATTGACTTTGGATTTAGGTTGCCTTCAGCTTTAGATAACCGGCCGTTAAAATTTGATGAGTTCATGAGGAATATTAACCAGGCGATTTATACCTCAGCTACCCCGGATGAATATGAGGTATCCTTGGCTGGCAAGGATAATATTGCCCAGCAGTTGATTAGGCCTACGGGTGTGTTAGACCCGGAAATTCTTGTCAGGCCTATTGAAGGACAGATTGAAGATCTTATCCTGGAGATTGAAGAAAGGGTTAAGAAGGGCCAAAGAGCTTTGGTTACTACTCTAACTAAAAGGACTGCTGAAGATTTATCGGAGTTTTTGAAAGAAAGAGGCATCAAGGTCAATTATTTGCATTCAGATATAGAGACTCTAAAAAGAAGTGATATTTTACAGTCCCTAAGACTAGGGGAATTTGATGTTATTGTCGGGATTAATCTGCTCAGGGAAGGTTTAGATCTACCAGAGGTATCATTGGTGGCTATTTTGGATGCTGACAAAGAAGGTTTTTTAAGGTCCAGGACATCTCTTATTCAAACCATGGGTAGGGCTGCCCGACATGTGGAGGGAAAAGTGGTAATGTATGCTGATAATATTACCGGATCAATGAAGACAGCTATTGATGAGGTGCAAAGAAGAAGGAAGTTTCAGGAGGAGTACAATAAAAAACATCATATAATTCCCAAATCAATAGAAAAAGCTTTAAGGGAAAGACTAATAGAAAAGGTTGAGGAAGAAAAAGGTGAGGAGGTTTTGAAAGTAGAGGATATTCCAGAGAGTGATAGGAAAAGGATCGTTAAGCAGTTGGAGGAAGAAATGAAGCAGGCAGCGGAAGTTTTAGATTTTGAGACGGCAGCTAAACTAAGAGATCAGATTGAGGATTTAAGTATATAGTCTTTGTAGTTAACCTCTTAACCCCTTTTAAAATCTTGTCAAATGGGTTAAAATAGATCGTTTCTTCTTTCGGGAAATATTCGTATGAGTACTGATAAAATTATCATCAAAGGAGCCAGGGAACACAACTTAAAAAATGTGGATCTGGATATTCCTAAGAACAAACTGGTTGTTTTGACTGGAATCTCCGGTTCCGGTAAATCTTCCTTGGCTTTTGATACCCTTTATGCTGAAGGACAAAGAAGGTATGTGGAATCCCTTTCTTCTTATGCCAGACAGTTTTTGGGAATTATGGATAAGCCCGATGTGGATTATATTGAAGGCTTATCTCCGGCTATCTCCATTGATCAAAAGAGCGCTTCCCATAATCCCCGTTCTACTGTTGGGACTACTACCGAGATTTATGACTACCTAAGACTGTTGTTTGCCCGTGTTGGCCATCCCCATTGTCCAATTTGCGGCAGTGAAATAGCCAGGATGAGTGTTGATCAGATAGTCGAGAAAGTGACAAGTAACAAGAGTCAAGAGTCTAGTAAAAAGGGGAGAAGAGTGATGATTTTGGCTCCGGTGGTGAAAGACAGGAAGGGTGAGTACAGCGGGCTTTTTGAGGATTTGAGGAAGAAAGGTTTTTCTAAAGTTAGGGTTGACGGACAGCTTCGGGATTTAAGTGAGGACCTGGTGCTTATCAAAACCAATAAACACACCGTAGATGTTATTGTTGATCGTTTAGTATTGAATAATAAAAGTATTCATGAACAAACTTTGTTATCAAGATTGAATCAAAGTATTGAAACAGCGCTAAAAATGGGAGAAGGGTTGGTGATTGTCTGTGATGTTTTGGATGCTTCGTTAGAGTTCCCTCAAAATCCTAAGAAAATGGAAGACCGTCTTTATTCAGAAAGATTTGCCTGTCCTTTGGATAACATCTCTTTACCGGAGATTGAACCTAGAACTTTTTCTTTTAACTCTCCCCATGGAGCCTGTCCTACTTGCACTGGTTTAGGAATACTGTTAAAGATTGATCCCAGCTCTATCTTAAATCCTATTTTAACCATTGCCGAAGGAGGAGTTTTACCTTGGTCTAAACTTGGAGAAAGCGAGACTTGGTTTAGCCGGCTGATTGAGGCAGTGGGGAAGGAATATGGTTTTGATTTAAATACCAGGCTGGGATATTTATCCGAAGAGGCTCGGAAGGTATTACTGTACGGAGCTTTTAAGGAGCAATTTAAAGTTGAAGGTAAAAATAGGGAAGGACGTTGGACTCATTTCTATTCGGAGTTTGAAGGATTGGTAGTGAATTTAGAGAGAAGATATAAAGAGACAGAATCAGAATATATTAGAAAAGAGATTGAAAAGTATATGGTGAGGGAAAGTTGCCCAGAGTGTCAGGGAGCCAGACTACGGAAAGAGGCCTTATCTATTACCCTTGAGGGCCGGAATATCAGTCAGGTAACAGCCTTCTCTATTAGAAAAGCTTTACAGTGGGTAGAGCATCTTAAAAATTCTCTGCTTTCACAAAGAGAATTGACAATTGGTGATCCTATAATTAAAGAGATTACCGCCAGGCTGCAATTTTTAATTGATGTGGGTTTGGATTACTTAACTTTGGACCGGCCTTCGAATACTTTAGCTGGAGGTGAAGCCCAAAGGATCAGATTAGCTTCTCAGATTGGCTCAGGCCTTTCCGGGGTTCTTTATGTTTTAGATGAGCCTTCTATTGGTTTGCACCAAAGGGATAATGCCAGGCTGATTGAAACTTTAAAGAGGCTGCGGGATCTAGGGAATACAGTTGTAGTAGTAGAGCATGACGGGGAAACGATGGAAAATGCTGATTTTCTGATTGATTTTGGTCCAGGGGCGGGAGAACACGGGGGAAAAGTAGTCGCTTTGGGGACCCCTGAGGAAATTATGAAGAATAATAACTCGTTAACCGGCAAATATCTATCAGGCGAAAAGAGTGTTACTGTTGACGGGGTTTTAGACAGGCCTTATGTTAATATGGGGAGTTTAAAACTGCTAGGGGCCGCTGAGCATAATTTAAAAAATATTGATGTCGAGTTTCCTTTAGGGCAGTTTATAGCCATTACCGGTGTCTCTGGTTCAGGTAAATCAACTTTAATCCACGACATCTTATTTAAAGCCTTAGCAGCCAGGTTTTACCACAGCAAAGAACGTCCGGGGAAATTTCAGGGAATGGAAGGGGTAGAAAATATTGATAAGGTGGTTTTAGTTGACCAGTCTCCTATTGGCAGGACTCCCCGTTCTAACCCGGCTACTTATACCGGAGCTTTTACTTTTATAAGGGATCTTTTTGCCAGCTCTCCGGAGGCAAAAGTTAGGGGTTATGGACCGGGCAGGTTTAGTTTTAATGTGAAGGGCGGAAGGTGCGAAGTTTGCGAGGGAGAGGGACAGATCAAAATTGAAATGCAGTTTTTGCCTGATGTTTATGTGGATTGTGAGGCCTGTGGGGGAAAAAGATATAATCGGGAAGCCTTAGAGATTCATTTTAAGGAGAAGAATATTGCTGATGTGTTAGAGATGACAGTGGAAGAAGCCTTAAATTTTTTTGAAAACATTCCTCAGATTAAGAGTAAATTAGCAGTTTTAAATGAAGTAGGGTTGGGCTATATCAGGCTGGGTCAACCTGCCCCTACTTTATCAGGGGGAGAAGCCCAAAGGATAAAGTTAGCTTCAGAGCTCTCCAAAAGGCCTACCGGGCATACTTTATATATTTTGGATGAACCTACCACAGGACTGCATTTTGCTGATATAGAAAGGCTGTTAACTATTTTAAGAAAGCTGGTCAACTTCGGTAATACAGTAGTTATCATTGAGCACAACTTAGATGTGATTAAAAACACTGACTGGATAATAGATTTAGGTCCAGAAGGCGGAGATGGAGGAGGAGAGATTATAGCTACAGGAACCCCCAAAAAACTAACAGAAAATAAATCCTCCATTACTGGTAAATATTTAGCAAAAGTACTATAAACGGCTCGATTTGTGATTAGAATTTCATCCTTAAAGTTTGGTAGAATACTAATTAATGAGGAAAATATTATCTGTCTTTATTGCCCTGCTGGTGATTTTCTTTTTTATTTTGCCTGCTCCGGCTTTGGCAGAAAACGAGTTTTCTACTTCTTATGATGTAACATATGACATCAATAAAGAGGGACTGGCTCAAGTCACCCAAAAGATCAGCCTGAAAAACCTTACTGACCGCTACTACGCTTCCAATTTTACCTTAACTATCGGTTCTACCACCGTGGTTGAAGCTTCTGCCTACAATGAATCTGGGGCTATGGAAACATATGTTGAAAATAAAGGTAATAAAACGGTAATGACTGTTAAGTTTAACCAGCAGATAGCAGGGTTAGATAAAACACAAACCTTTACCTTAAAGTTTAAATCCAAGGATTTTGCCCAACCTACTGGTAAGATCTGGGAGGTAAATCTCCCCAAAATTCCTGAGGCCTCAAATATTGATAAATACAACCTGGCCCTTTTGGTTCCCTTAAGTTTTGGTGATCCTACCTCCATCTCTCCTCTGCCTAAATCCCAATCTACTCCTTTGGATAAGCTGCAGTTTAGCTTTACTAAGGAGCAGTTAGAACAAAGTGGTGTTTCTATCAGCTTTGGAACATCCCAGGTTTTTGACTTTAATATTAAATATAAACTGGCCAATACCTCCCTCTTTCCGGTAACTGCTTCTTTATCCTTACCCCCTGATACCCAATACCAGGATGTGGTTATCAATCAGCTTCATCCTCAGCCTTTGAATGTAACTATTGATGAAGATGGAAATTATTTAGCTTGGTATAGAATACCCGGTAACTCCAAAAAGACTGTTTTAGCCACCGGTACTGCCCAACTGTATATTAAGCCAAAATCGAAACAGCCCCTAATTTTAACCGCTCAACAAATACAGGAGCTTACTAAAACTGATCAATATTGGGAAAAAGATAACCCTGCCATAGCTGCGACGCTTTCAGAGATTTTTAAGAAAGAAACTCCAAAGACTACCAGAGATAAAATTAAACTGATTTACCGTTTCGTGGTTGATACTTTAAAATATGACACCCAGCGGATTAATGACCCTAATTTTGACCGCTTGGGAGCAGTTACAGCTTTAAATAACCCCACTTCTACTGTCTGTATGGAGTTTACGGACCTTTTTATAGCTTTATCCAGAGCTGCTGGCGTGCCCGCCCGGGAGTTGGATGGCTATGCCTACAGTCAGAATAAAAATTTAAGACCGCTATCACTTTCCCGGGATTTACTTCATGCCTGGCCCGAGTATTATGATGAGAAAAGTGGTTGGGTAATGGTTGATCCGACATGGGAGAATACCTCGGGAGGAGTTGATTATTTTAATAAGTTTGATCTAAACCATTTTGTGCTGGCTAAAAAAGGATTTTCTTCCACTGGGCCTTTTGTCAGTGATGATGTTGGAGTTTCTATCTCCGAGGGACAATTTGTGACCAACCCTAAGGTGGAAGTTGCTGTGGATCTACCTGAAGCTATTTGGGCAGGATTTTCCGCCAGCGTACCGATTAGGGTCTTAAATCAAGGTAATCTCGCCCAGTCTCCCCAGAGCTTAATAATCAACTCCCAAGGTATAGAAAATTTAGGCCCTTCTTCAGTAGAGTTAGGAGTGATCCCTCCCTTCGGGTCGACAACTTATAAAATTAACCTAAAAACTCCTTTTGTTTGGCAAAGCTTTGACAGCTTAGTGGAGGTAAAAGTAGCCGGCCAGACAATCAGTAAAAAGGTTACGGTTAAACCTTTCTTTCTCTTTTATCCTTTCCCTTATGTTTTTGGCGGCTTAATAACGGTTATTGCGGGTATTTATTTTATGACTTTAGTCATTCATCTGCGCCAGAAGTCTGTTAAGCTGTCAGCCCCCGGCAAATAACCAGCCTTTTTGCCAATAACCGGTATCCATAGTACAATGCGCTGGTATGATTCCTGCCTTTATTAATAAATGGCAGCTTCCTCATAAACCCGGCGTCTATATCTTTCAAGACAAAAACGGGAAAATTTTGTATGTTGGGAAGGCAATTAATCTGTATCACCGTGTCGCCTCCTACTTTAACGGAAAACCGGATAACCCTAAAACTGCGTCTTTGGTAGAAAAAATAGCCAACTGTGAAACCTTGGAAGTTTTATCGGATATTGAAGCGCTGATTTTAGAGGCGAATTTAATTAAAAAGTATTTGCCGCCTTTCAATATCAGGCTGACTGACGATAAAGATTATCTGTATATTAAAATTACCGACGAGCCTTTCCCCCGTATTTTAATAGCCCGGAAAACAGAGCTTGATGATGCTAAAGAATATTTTGGACCTTTTCCTTCCTCTAAAGCTGTCAGGGCTACTTTAAAAAAACTTCGCCGGGTTTTCCCTTGGTGTACCAGTCCCCCTAAAGAGGGGGTAAAGAGACCATGTTTTTACTATCATTTAAATTTATGCCCGGGGCCCTGTGCCGGTAAGATAGATCAAAAAGAATATTTAAAAATTACCAGAGGCTTTTCTCAGTTTATGCAAGGGAAAAAAGAGGACCTGTTAGCCAGCCTAAAAGAAGAGATGAAAACTTTTGCCCAAAAGAGGGAATTTGAAAGAGCCCAGGCTACAAAAAGAATAATTGAGGGTGTGGAATATCTTTCCCAGCCTAACCGGGCCGAGGTGTACTTAGAAAACCCTAACTTTGTAGAAGCTCAAAACAGCTTGGCAGTAGAAAGGCTGCAAAAGGATCTAAAGTTGCCTCAGCTTCCGGAAAGAATTGAATGCTTTGATATTTCCAATATCCAAGGTCAATACGCCGTAGGTTCTTTAGTAGTTCTAACTTCTGGAGAGATTGATAAAAGGTGGTACCGCCGTTTTAAAATCAATCCTTCGGCTGACGGAAAGGGGAAAGTAAATGATGTGGCGATGATGAGAGAGGTTGTCAGCCGCCGGGTTAAACACCCCGAGTGGCCGACACCCCATCTGGTATTGATAGATGGAGGAAGGGGGCAGGTCAGAGGTGCTTGGGAAGAAATATCCAAAGCTGGTTGGAAGGTGCCGGTCTTGGGGTTAGCCAAGAAGATGGAATGGCTTTACACCAGAGATAAAGAGGTTATAAAACTTTCTAAATCTTCCCTCTCTCTTCGTTTATTACAAAAGATCAGAGATGAGGCTCACCGTTTTGCTATTTCTTACCACCGGAAACTCAGGAGTCACTCCTACAACCTTAATGTATTGTATAACCCGAAAGGATTACACTTCCGCAGAACGTAGTCCGAGGAGTATAATGGTTAAGTGAAGGCTATCTTAAGGAATTTTTTAATCAATCTAGGGGCTTTATGGGTAACATCTCAAGCGATACCCGCCCTTTCGATTGACGGTGGGATTAAAGGGTTGGCTGTGGGAGCTTTAGCTTTTATGGGAGCTAACATCATCTTAGTTCCTTTAATTAAGATTCTGCTGCTGCCTTTAAATCTTTTAACTTTGGGTATTTTTGCTTGGCTTGCCAATGTCCTAGCTTTATATCTTTTGATGTTAGCGGTGCCCTATTTCCAACTTTTACCCTACCAATTTCCAGGGTTTTCCTGGGGGGGATTTATTATTCCCTCCTTAAATTTGTCTACCTTTCAGGCAGCTATCCTGATTTCCTTTGTCATTGGCTTGATTATTCACTTTCTACAATGGTTGACCAAATAACGGTTGTCTAGACTTAGAAAGTATTTCTTAGTAAAATATGAATTACTATGAATAAAGAAATCTTATCTTTGGTTCAAATTATTTTAGGAATAATTTTTATTATTTTGGTTTTGCTTCAAGCCAAGGGAACAGGACTGGGATCAGCTTTTGGGGGAGAGATTGCCTTTTATAGCACTAAACGGGGAATTGAACGGATACTTTTTAGCATGACAGTAGCTGCGGCTTCGCTGTTACTGATTATTTCAGTCCTTGGAATACTTTTGTGAAGAAGATCAGACTGACTATCCTTATTTTGGGCAAAGTGATGACCCGCTATGCCCGAAAAATACTTTTCAGGTTTAAAAGGGAAAAATCTTTCTCAGATTTTAGGACCACCCCTTCTAAAAATTCTAAAGCTTTACATCTGGCTAATCAAAAAATTGTTCTTTTGGGCATTTTAGCAGTGTTGCTGCTGGGATTTTTAATAGGAATAAGTTCCCGCCTGAAACATAAAAATACTATCTCTGAGGGTTTGGTGGGAGTTTATACCAAAGACAACTTACCTCCAGTTGTTACTAATTTACTTTCTGAGCCCTTAATAAGTTTGGATAGATCGGGTATGCCTCAGCCCAAAGTAGCCTCAGAGTGGCAGACAGATGAAAAGGTACAGGTTTATAAAGTTAAACTGCGGGATAATTTAAAATGGAATGATCAGACGGGATTAAAGTCTTTTGATCTCCGTTTTAACTTACCGGATGTAGAGGTTTCCTACCCCGATCAAACAACTATTGAATTTAAATTAGCTGATTCTTTTACCCCTTTTCCAACTCTTTTGACTGATCCGCTTTTTAAAGAAGGCAGCTTAATTGGTCTAGGTAAATTTAGGGTTGCCCAGGAGGAGTCAAGCCATAACCTACTCACCAAATTAGTGCTGGTTCCTGTCTCCCCAAATGATAATTATCCCCAAGTTATTATCCGTTTTTATCCTGATGAAAAAACCGCTCAGACGGCTTTTGAGTTGGGAGAAGTTGAAAGTTTAGTTGGATTGTCAGAAGGAGAAGGGTTAATAAATCAGCCTTCAGTTATGATTAAGAGGATGACCAATTTTAATAAAATAGTAGCTATTTTTTATAATACCTCAAAAGAACTCTTTTCTGATAAAAATAAGAATTTTAGAAAGGCTTTAAGTTTTGCTACACCATCAATTGAAGGGGAGGAGAGGGCTAAAACACCTATTCCTCAACATTCCTGGGCTTATAATGACCAGATAAAAGGTTATTTAAATGATCCTCATTTGGTTCAAAGCTATTTAAGCAAAGCTGGGACTACTTCAGCTACCCCCATTGTTTTAACTACCACCCCGGTTTTGATGAAAATAGGGGAGAGGATTGTCCAATCTTGGAATAAGGCAGGCATTGCGGCTGTATTAAGAGTGGAGGGCGGTATTCCTCAAGATTTTCAGGCTTTGTTAATTACTCAATCTATCCCTTCCGACCCGGACCAGTACGCTTTGTGGCATTCCACCCAGCAGTTAACTAACCTCTCTAAATATTCTTTTGCCCGGGTGGATAAGGATTTAGAAGATGGCAGAAGGGTTACTGACATAGCAAAAAGGAAGGAAAAATATTTAGATTTTCAAAAAGTTTTAGTGGAGGATTCCCCAGCTACTTTTCTTTACTTCCCTAAAACCCAGGTCATTTACAGAAAAAAATCAGAAGAACTTTTAAACAAAATTTTGCCTTTTCAGATACCTCACATCTGATTACTGTCTTTTACTACCTAGTACCTTAAATAGACTAAGAGATTTCTTTAAATTATTCCTTCAGGACGGTCTAAACTCCGAATTTGCTTATCTGTTTGGACTAAAAAATGCATAGCAAAGTACAATAGCTATTTCTCTTTTAAAACATAATAAGTTGCCTTGCCTTTACCTTTCCTACTAATTAAACCTAACTCTATTAACTTCTTAAAGTCTAACGCTCGTGTTGCTCTTGCCCTGTCAACTAATTTTGCATAATCCCGATCAGCAATAAACCCTTTTTCTTTAATAAACTCAAGTATCTTGAGATGATAATGTTGAAGTTTAGTTTCTGGACTTATTCCAATTGCTGGAAGCAGTTTTTGTACTCTTAAAAGTTCATCAATAATTCCTTCTGTGAAGTATTCCAGCCATGAAGTGAAATCAATTTTACTTGTTAGTTCATAATAATTACCAAATTCTCCTACAGTCTGAAAATATTTTGTAACATTTTTGTTGTAGTAATTCTCAAAACTAAAAAGATTAAAAGTATTTAAACCCATTTCAGCTAGTAAAACTTTTGTGGCAAGGCGGGTTGTTCGTCCATTTCCATCCATAAACGGATGGATAATGACAATTTGTTTATGAAAGACACCGGCTAAAATAAGCGGATCTATTTTATCTCGGTGAACGTTAACAAATTCAACAAGGTTCTCTATAAGCGTCTTTACATCTTTTGCATCGGGAGGTAGATATATAACCTTTCTAGTTCTTGGATCATTCACAACCACTGGTTTCTCTCGCAGTTTTCCAGACTCAAATTTAGGCAATAGTCCTTCGGTAACTTGATTTTGAATTCTTAATATCAGATCAAGAGATAATTTTACTTGTGCTTTTTCAAGTTTTTCATTTAAATTCTGGAGTGCTTGATTGTAATTTAGAACCTCTTTCTCGCTATCTCTTATATGAGCAGGCTTTGATTTGAGGATTTTTTTAACCTCTGTTAAGGGTAGGGGATTACCTTCGATGCTGGTTGAAGCATATGTTGAAACAGCCCTTGCAGTTTTTTCAAGTTCTACCAAAACAACATGAGGAAATCGTCTGTTATTGAGTTCATTTACTAAAGTATTAATTCTTTTAATATTTGCCAGGAGACGATCCGTAATTTTATAACGAGGATTAAACATATAGACGTATTATAAGCGAAGCTTGAAATACTCCATAGTCGTATTATAGACGAATATTAGACGATTTACAAGAAGCAATATTTCGATCCTTGTGGCTCGCCTCGCTGGCGAAGCGGGCCTAGATGAATCATCAAAAAAGTTTACCCTGAGCGTAGTCGAAGGGCTCCCTAACAGTAAGCAAAGCTTGCCTTTTGCTATCGCAAAACGTAAGGCTTGTCCCGCCGAAGTTTTCAAACGAAGGAGGATACTTTCACCACAAGGATCATTCGGTAGAAATATTATACATCACATGTCTTTTGTATGCTTGTTTTTACCTATAGTTTTTGCTAGGATACTGCTTAAATGAAAGAGCATTTATCGTCAAGAGCTCGTGTTTTTGATTTTGATGATACTTTAATAGGCCGTGAAGTTGTTACTCGCGTATCGGGATTAGTTATGGGTAGGATACGTCCACATCGTTCACCTAATCTAACAATAGCTGATATATCTCAACTTAGCCTTAATCACAATAGAGTTGATACTCCCATTAATAGCCTTAAGGAAAGAATATCTTTTGAGTTTCATGCAAGAAGAAATGTTTATCCTAGTGTAGTGGGTGCATTTGAAAAACTAGTTGCCGATGGAACGGATATTTATGGAAACACAGGACGATCTCATAAAGGTCAATGGGTTGATATGACAGAGGAAACATTACACAGAGGAAGAGTTGCTAAATATTTTAGAGGGGTTTTTTATACACCTGATGGAGTTAGAACCGCTGTAAGTAAGGCACACGCGTTACTAAGGCTAACAGAACATTATGAAGAAGTTGAATTTGATGATGATGACCCACGAACAGCGCGCTTCATAGCTAAATTATTTCCTGATATCAAAGTTAATCTAGTCCAACATGGAACTACTGGTTTACTTGTATCAAGAAGTGAGTTGGATGAACTCCCAAATCTTAAAAGAGTGGCAGTTTTTAGCGGTCGATAAATATAAAAACAATAAATCTTCTATTAACTTCTTTCATCTATTTTTAACTATCGTTAACTAGTGAGCCCGCTAGTACCTTAAACAGACTACGGGAATTCTCCGAATTATTCCTTCAGGACGGCCTAAACTCTGAATTTGCTTATACATTTGGGTTAAAAGGTGCATAATAAAGTACAGCAGGATTATTTAAAATTGGTAAATCTAATTTCCAGATGAGAGTTTAGAGCTTGGGCTAACTTCTTAAGAAAGGCAACGGATGGGTTAGCTCTACCCGATTCAAGTCTGGAAATAACTGATTGTTTGGTGCCAATTTTTTGAGCTAGTTCTTTTTGAGTTAATCTTTTTTCAATCCTTGCTCTTAGAATAGCAAACTGTGGCTGTAGTTTGTCATATTCTGCCCTTAGCTTAGGATCTTTTAAAGCTTCCTTTTCCCATACTTCAAAATCTAAATGTTGTCTTTTCATATACTCCTCCTATATTTTAGATTTATAGCATATATGCTATATTATTTTCTTCATTCTGTCAAGCGCCACTTTTAATTCTTTAGGAGGTATTTTCTGACTTTTCTTTATAAAAGCGTGGAGTAAATAATATTCTCCTGCAACTATTGTATAGAAAATTCTTACTGATGATTTCCCTGGATGCGAAGTTCATATAATTTATTCTGTAACTTTTTAATGTCTGGAGGTTTTAAAAACGGACCATAATCTATTAACAATCTTATCGAAAGATTAATTTTTGCAACCGTGTTTCCGTCCTGCTTTTCAATAAACTCCTTAACAGGATATTCACCTCTTGTTGTTTGAAAAAATAAAACTCTCCAGGCCATAGTTCGATAATATCATAAAGAAAACCTCCGTGTCGTAATGAGCCGGAGGGAGTAAGATTTCGATCCTTGCAGCCAAGGTGAATCACCAAAAATCGTAAAGGCTTGTCCCGCCGAAACCGTAAGGCGAAGGAGGATACTTTCACCACGAGGATCATTCGGTAAGATACTTATATCAAACTGTTCAGTTTTTGTCAGAAAAATCTAAGGGTTTAGGGTAACTTTTTTATCAATTACATTATAATTATATTTCTTACCTTCACTATTAAATGTAAAGTCTTCTCTGTTTTTCCATTCTTCTACAGTACCATTTTTATAAACTTTCGTTAAGGTTTTATTTGCATCGCCGTACAGGTATACTCCAGTTGGCAAGCTTGAAACAAATTTTTGTGTATCTTCAGAAGAAACGTTTGGTCCTAAGCCTCTTCCTACTATCGATAAAGAAGAAATTGCGTAACGGCAATCAGATGACCAAAAAGGTCCTTGAATGTCTGACCATCCAGTCTCTCCTTTTGGATAAGCTTCCGAAGGTAACTTTCCACATCTTTCTTCAAGATCTTCTTTCAGAGGCGTTTCTTGAGAAGTTACTTTGACATTCTGCGGTTCGTTCGTTTTTTGAGGTTTTAACTTTTCGTATCTCATTCCTAAGTTGAAAGCAACAATCATGGCAATTACTGCGATAACTAAAATTCCTAATACATTGGAGAAGAAACCTCCTTGGCTATTAACAGAATTACTTATATCTTTCATATAAAATAATTATTTCAAAAATCAATCAATAATGCAAATTATGCAACTACTGTTAACTTCTTTCATCTATTTTTAACTATTGTTAACTAGTGACCCCAGGAGGATTCGAACCTCCGACCAATTGCTTAAGAGGCAACTGCTCTACCACTGAGCTATGGGGCCTACATTCTATTTAGCTTTCCTTATTTTCCTCAATTTCTTTGGCAATGTTTACCTCTTCAACCACATCTTCTGGCTCATCTTTTGGATTGTCAGATTTTTCCTCTTCTGCATCATATATACCCATACTTTCAGCAATCTGATCAACATCAGCTATCTGATCTGATCCGGAAGCTGGTTCATGACCCAAGGCTGTCTCTGAATCTTTTTCTTCCAAAGGTTGAGTTTGATCATGTTTTTGCTGATCAGGTAACTTCCCCAAAGGTTTAACTTTTTTACCACCTTTAACTGGTGACTGATAATCCACAAAACCTTTAAATTTTGGTTTATTCATATTTACACCTCCTTACAGCGCCCCCGGAGGGAATCGGACCCCCAACTTTCGGTTCCGAAGACCGACGCTCTATCCGTTAAGCTACGGGGGCAAGTTTCTACCCTGTATATTTTACCAATTTGTGATTAGGATTGCTATTTGAATTTAGATGATAATGAGAGATCGCCATCAAATCTCACATTTTATCCTTGTTGGTATAGTTATTCCGGCAAGGATGCCAAAAGAGCTGCCAAGTAAAAATCCTCCTACCACGTCAGTAGTCCAGTGCTCTCCTAAGTAAATACGGGAAACAAACATTGCTAAAAGGAAACCAAGCATCCATAAATGGAAGGGCCAGGTTGTAAAGAGAGGTTTTTTAAGAAGAAGGGCTGTTACTACAAAGGTGATTAAAAAAGTAGTTCTAAACATGTGACCGGAAGGGTAGGCGAAATCGGTTGGAACCACATTACTGCTGGGTAAATTAAGGGAGAGGACATTGCGGTGAAAAAATAAAGGAGGGCCTGGCTGGTAAATAAAGATCTTACTCATTACTTCGACCAATGTTCCTATCCCAAAGAGTGAAAGGCTAATAAAAGTAAGCCAGTAATGTTTTAAGAAAAAGTATATCATAAGGCCCAGTCCCCCGATAGCAGTAACCTCTGCCAGCCCGATAATTGAAAGGATAGAAAATGGTAAGTCTAAACGCCTGGGAAGGTGGTCTTGTAATTTAACGGTGATACTGAAATCAAGGGGCTTGAGGGTGTCCTGACTGACTAAGTAGGAAAAATAGACAAACAGCAGCAGTAGGGTGATAGAGGCAGAAAGAAGGAATTTCTTAGAAAACATGGGCAAGTTTTAATATAACATGAAAAGTAGTAGCTAGGGAAGGGAGATGAATACTGAAGCTTCATTTACCAGATCCTTACAACTCTATTGTTGTTTTCTCAAGTTTAAAGTCTATGATGCTTTTAATCAGGCTGAGGGTAGGTAGAATTTACCGAGAATAATTAAAGGTACAATAATACATAACCTAAAATTTCTCGGACCTACCCTACAACTGATTCAGATTTAAGGAGAGAAGATGTTTTGGAGAGACACCCCTTTTAAAAAAATACCTTCTAAAAAAGTTAACAAAACAGAAATTATCAATCTGTCCACTGTTTTAGCCAATCTGATTACTATGCAAGCTCAGCATAAAGGGGGCCATATAAGGTTGGATAAAACTTTATAGGGATAACTTATGTGATAGTAAATCTAACAACCCAGGATGGTATTTTGAATATGGTAACACCGCCGGTGAGCAAAGTTAGAAATCAGTCTGAAAACTATTCTTTAAGACAAAATCACGAACTGGGTTTTTTAGTAGCATTACTTGTCTTTTTAATCCTGCAGTTTGTTTTTTTCTATTTTGGTTTGCCTCAGTTGACTAATGCCATAAAAAAAAGTGATCCTTTACCTTCTCCCAAGGAAGTTTATAAGTCCGAGAGATTCATTTAACTGTACCGATGGCTTTTCCCCATAGATTAAGGATAAAGTTATCAAATTGCTTTAGACCGTCCAAAAAGATAGAAAGCCGAACTTCTTGATCGTTTTGTTTAAATTGACTTTTTATGCTTTTACCTAAAACATTCTCTTCATAAAAAATCATTTGGGTGCTGCCCGTTTCCTCTCCCAAAGTGGTGGGTTTTAAGGTTGTACTTTCCTCTGGCTCATCAGATATTGGGGTTTGGGAGACGGGTACGGATTCAGGAAGGATTAAATAGGAAACAGACGCGAGGTCTTTTAAGACATCTGTCCCCAGTCCATCGTTGGCTAAAACTAGGGAGGTAGGGAGAAACTTAATTTTGACAGGACCAGGTGTTTTACCACGGAAATACACTGTGGCAAATGTTCCCTGCAGTTGACTGAAACCGGGATTAGGTAGTCCGCCGGTCAGCCGGACATAGCCCTCATTATTATTAATAACCTTTTGGATAAAAATATTGGCAAATGAGCCCTCGGTTGAAACTTGGGTTACCTCAACCACTCGAGGATCAAAGCCCAGATCGGCTTGAATGGTGTTGACAGCAGTTTTAATGCCGGTAACCTCGATTTTAACCGGAAAAACCTCACCGAGAAGATATTGTCCTTTAGTTGGGATAATAAAAGAAGCTGTTTTGGAAACCGGGGGAAAACCCAGATAAGATAAAAGACGGCCTTCGGAATAGACCAACAATAAAGAAATAATGGTAAAAAATAAGATCAAAAAACCATTTAAAACAGATGAGAACAGACTTTTAGGGGTAGTTCCTTCACTTTTAACTATTTTTTCCCGGCAGAGCCAGCACCATTTACCGTCCTTTTCCGCTCGGCAGAGAAGGCAAACTGATTTTTTAGGGAATAACAACCACCAGATGGGGCTGGCTAAAGCTAAAAAAACTCCAGAAATAGCCAGCAAATGAATAACCAGCCAGGAGGAAATAGCCGCCGATATTACTACAAAAATAACACTTATCTTTTTGAACATCGTTTATCGTTCTACATAATACATCAAGATAGAAAAGTCAAATAAGTTACATCTTTGGTCTTGATTAATATCACACTTCTTTTGTTTTTTAGGGGTCTTTTGGGAAAAATCATAATCTTCCCTCCATTGTTCGACCCAGTCTTTAACCACGAAATAAATCTCGGTTGTTTCCAACTTGCCATTACCATCAGTATCAAAAGAGAGAATGGGTAGAGGAAGCATTGGCGTGACTACGGCGACAGGAATTTGCAATAAACTACCAGCTGGGGAGGGATTAGGAGTAGGCGTAGAGGTGGTTTGGGAAGTGGGGTTGGAAGTTGAGGTAGTAGAAACGTTGCTGGGTGCTGAAGTTGGGGTAGGAGTTAAAGTCGGGGTTAAAGTAGCCGTTGGTATGGGAGTGGCAGTCGGAGAGGGGATGGGGGTAGGAGTAAGACAGTCAGTGGTATCAAAGCTGCAGGCGATATCACAGGATAGAGTACCAGCGTCGAAACCTAGAGTAGTACAACTTTGGCTATTCAAATCCACTCCTTCACAGTCTTCTCCTCCTTCAATAATTCCATTACCACAGACGCTTATTTTAACTGTTGCGTTGACGTTACTTGTAAAACTTGCTTGGGTATATTTTGCATCAAATAAAAACAGCGTTATAAACACTAAAAAAACAGCGTTAGATAGAAAAAATAATTTTTTTTTTAATCATTTTTATCTTTATCTAATTTATTCTCTAAAATAGAAGTTTTTGACTCATTTTGCTTTTGTAAAAATAGTTCTTTTCTGGACAGCCGACGAAGAGGCTTAAAAGAACTTTCTGTATGATGTTCAGGGCTTGTCGCCCCCGGCTTTTTCAGTCCAATCTGAATGTTAAAGTGTTTCCGAACCCAAAGATAAGCTACTCCTATGACTAATAAAATAAGAAGTCTCTGCGGCCAGGGAGAATAGACTTTCCAAAAAGAGGCAATTTTATAATAAATTCCTTCTAAAAAATTTCCCGGGATAACTGTGAAGTAGAGTTTAGCCGCCGCCGCCACTCCAATGGTCGTGTTGCCGGAAACGCTTTTTTTTACCGGGTGCCCTTCTAAATAAGCAAAATACTCACCTGGTTCTGTTCTGACCGGCAAATTTAATTTAATGGTGACTGTTCGAACTTTACCAGGTTCTAGATGAAACTTCTGGGGAGAAAAAATAAACCAATTTTGAGGAGGTCGAAGTTGCGGTTGCTTCTCATGGTAAGATACATTTACTTCATAATCTGACTCCTCATCTCCGGTATTTAATACTGTTAAAGATGGCAGCTCATAAATTATCCCGGGCTTTAGTTTATCTTCAACTTGGATTTTACCTGTCCCAACTCCCACCCCAATCCGTCCGTATGCAACAGTTGGGGAAATCAGTCCTAAAAGGAAAAGCGCGATAAAAATTTTTTTCATCATCTTTACTGATAATCATACAGAAGAAAAAGAAGAAAGGCAACAAGAATTTATAGGCTTATGGAGCTACCGCCTGAACAGTTATATCCACTGATTGCGCGGTATAATTGGTTGATGAGGTAGGAGTGCTAATTTCCAAATCAAATGTTTGAGTACCGCTGGCTGCCACGCTTGTTGCTAAAGTCTGATAGCTTGTGGTAAGGGCGGTGTAGTTGGTGGGTGGTGTAGTACAAGTAGCAGTGCAAAACTTATGAACATAGGTGTTCGCTCCCGCCGCAGCTCCTAAAGTCCAGTTTGCAGAGTTTTGGCCTAGAATATTAAAGTTTTCTGTTATATTACCGTTATTAGTAGCAGTCTGTGTATCGGCGGGATTGGTGTCGGCAGAGACACTTGTTGCTAAGGTTCCATATGCAACAGTGCCATCGGTAACAGTAACAGAAATATTTTGAACAGTGACAGTAGCGGTCACGCTGGCTGTCGATGCCGCTTTTACTACACCTACAAAGATAGTTGAAACTATTATAAGAGATAGAGAGATTAAAAAGAGTCCTTTTAATTTTATTGAAAAGAGCTTTTTCATTTTCATCTAATTTAAGTATTTCAGAGATTTTATTGTTTGTCAAGTTGAACTGTAGAGCGGTTAATTTATTGTGCAGCTTGAACAGTAACATCAACTGATTGTTGCCCATAACAACTTGAGGGGTTTGGAGTTGTAAGACGTAATTGGAAATCAACAGTTCCACTAACAGCTACCCCGGTCTTGAGAGCTTGATAACTGGTAGTTAAAGCAGTGTAGTTAGTCGGTGGCGAAGTACAAGAGTTATCGGTAGCGTTGCAGAATTGGTGAACATATTGGTCGCTTCCGTTGGTTGAGACAAGAGTCCAAGTACATCCGCCCCCCGTAGCGTCTTGTCCTTTAATGTTGAAGTTTTCCGTTACATTACCATCATTAGTGGCTGTTTGCATATCATTTAGCTCCCCGGATAGGGTAGTTTTTGAAGCATTAGCCAGCAGAGTACCATAGCTTACTACGCCGTCAGACACAGATACAGAAACAACCGCGGCCGCAGTATAAGTAATGACAAGCGATAACTGGTCTTGCCGGATAGTTGCCGCCGCGCCGGTGACATTGTTGGTTTGGATACTCCCTGAAAGCTTAAGGATAATACCGGTATTGCTTGCTTGATACGCCGCGCCAATCGATTGTGCGCCAGAAGCATTTCTGCTGGCCCACGTTGCGGCCCCGGTATATGACACGGCAGTTTCAAGAGTGGCAATAGTTGCCGTATCGCCAGAATCACGAATTGAAAGAGTGCCAGACGTATTGCTTCCTGTTATATTACAATTTGTACACACTGCCATCGTATGATTGTAAGAACCATCAACGGCTGTTACAGTCGCTCCGCTTGGTACTCCTAAACTCTCCCATGTAATACCTGAAAGTTGCCAAGTCCACGTTCCACCTTTATTTTTTCTTGTCTCTGGTTCTTCAAGACTACCGTTCGCCGGACTACCATCACCCGACTGCCAAATACAGACAGCTCCGGCAGCTCCGCACGCAGTCGCACTCCAACTCTCTGTAGTCGAATCAAAAGTATAAGTTTTAGTAGCATCAACCGCGTACGCTTCTCCAATTTTTGGCGGAATTCTTGGATTTTGCCAAAGAGGTGGAAAATCAGCAAAGAGTAGGGTTATAAGAAAGATAACTGAGAGAACCTTGACTAATTTTATTCCCATAATCATATTCTAATATAAATTTTTCTATTTTCTAACCAGGAGAATAGCATTAGGGATATTTCTTCCCGGCCCGGTTTTATATCCTCCTGACCAGAGAGCTGTTGAGCCTCCATTGACCTTTTTCTCCCTCAGTTTGACCAGTTCTTCTTTTTGATAAGAACCACTTCCTTTGATAAGAGAAAATCCAGATGTGATCTTCTTAAGTGAAATTCTTCTCAAACTATTTTAAAATAATCATGGGATGATTCTGTCAAATTTAAGGTTAGTGTTGGTTATTGTTTTATTAGTTTTACTGTCTTATCTTTATCTATCCTCTCCTGATGGAGCAAAAATCGATTCCCGCTTAGTTCCAGACCCAATACAGAAATTGAATTTCTCCAACCTCCAAACCCCTTCTTTAGATCAAATCTTTAATGGGAACCACTCCCTGGTAAAAAATCTTCCCCAGGATAAAATCAGAACCTTAATAGCCACCGGAGATATTATCCCTGCCAGATCAGTTAATTATCAGATGACAATTAAAAACAATTTTCTTTGGTCTTATGAAAAAACAGCCGGGATCTTACAGGATGCCGATCTTACACTGGTCAATTTAGAAACCCCTTTGTTTGAAGGGTGTCTGCCGACACAACAGGGAATGAGTTTTTGCGGTAGTGCTCAAAACATAAGCGGTTTACAGTTTGCAGGAGTGGACATTGTTAGTCTGGCCAATAATCATGCTGGAAATTATGGACTGGAGGGTATAGATAAAACAACTAAACTTTTAGATCAGTCAGGGATTAAAGTTACTGGCAGTTTTGGTCCAACTTACATGGAGGTAAGAGGGATGAAATTGGCCTTCTTGGGTTATAACGAGATTGGACATAAGGAACCAGGAATTTCCTGGGCTGAGGATGAAAAAATTAAGCAGGAGACCAGTGAGGCCAAATCAAAAGCAGATATAGTAGTGGTGACTTTTCATTGGGGGACAGAATATGTCAGCCAGCCGACTAAAAGACAAAAAGAACTGGCTCATCTAGCCGTAGACTCAGGGGCAGATCTCATTATCGGCAACCATCCTCATTGGATTCAGCCGGTAGAGATTTACAAGGATAAGATTATTACCTATGCTCATGGGAACTTTATCTTTGATCAGATGTGGTCAGAAAAAACCAGGGAAGGGGTCTTAGGAAAGTATACTTTTTACAGTAAGCAGTTAATTGATGTTCACTTTTTTCCGGTTTTGATCGATGACTTCGGTCAACCGCATTTTTTAGAAGGTGAAGAGAAGAAAAGGATTTTAGAGGAGATAAAGGATGCAAGTTTTAAACTGGCAGAAGATAAAGATTAGCGGGAGAAAAGAGAAATGATAGTGGCTACTCCTGCGACGACCATAACAACGGTAATCAGCCACCCTAGGGCAGTCGTTAACGGATGATTGCTTCTATTTCCCATAATCTTTTTGTTATTACTTAATAAAAGTATTAGAACCAGGATGACCGGAGCCACTAGACCGTTGGCTACAGCAGTATAAATTAAAGCCTTAATGGCATCTATACCCACAAAATTAATAGCCAGACCTATTATTGTCGAAAGCATAATCACTCCATAAAAGGAATAGGCAGATTTTAAATCACGATATAAGCCGTTTTTCCAGCCAAAGCTTTCGGAGATGGCATAAGAAGCTGATCCTGCTAAAACCGGAATAGCCAATAATCCTGTCCCAATAATCCCTAAGGCAAAAAGTAGGTAAGCTTGGTCTCCGGCGATGGGCTTTAAAGCTTCGGCAGCATCAGCTGCGGTGGTAATATTTGTTACCCCTGAAGCATAAAGAGTTGCAGCACAGGCAGCAATAATAAAGAACATCACTAAATTGGACAAAAACATCCCTGACCAAACATCAATCCTCATATCTTTGACCTCCTTATTGGTGGTTTCTTCCTGCCGGAGTTTAACAGTAGTTTTGCCTTCCAGGATCTGTTCTTCGACCTCTTGGGAGGTTTGCCAAAAGAAAAGATAAGGGGAGATGGTGGTCCCCAGTATTGCCGTCACAATAAAGATCTGTTCCTTAGAGAAGATAAGGGAAGGGACTACCGCATTTTTAAGAAGTTGGTTAAAATCTAAATTTACACTCAAGGCAGAAAAGATATAGGCCAAAAGCACCAAGGCCAGCCACTTTAGATATTTGGCATATTTTTCATAAGAAGTAAATATTTGTAGACCCAAACTCAAAACAGTAAAACCTACTACTAACAGGCCAAAATTAAGTTGGGGGTATAAAAGCTGAGTAGCTTTGGCCATGGCCCCTAAGTCTGCTCCAATATTTAAGGAGTTGGCAAAAAAAAGTAAGAAGGCTGCTAAATACAAAACCCATTTAGGAAAATGAAGACGGATGTTGGCAGCCAGTCCCCGGCCGGTAACCAGGCCGATTCTGGCACACATCTCCTGGACAACGGACATTAAGGGGAAGGTAAATCCGGCCAGCCAAAGGAGCTGGAAGCCATATTGGGCTCCAGCTTGGGAATAAGTAGCAATGCCGGATGGATCGTCGTCAGAAGCCCCTGTAGTCAGCCCTGGTCCTAAGGTATGCCAGTACTCTCGAGCTTCTTTAATAGATTTATTAATAGGGATATTTTGAGTTACCTGTTTGGTAGCAGTAATAGTTTTATCTAAGGCAATAGCCGGAGTTTCTACTACCCTCTCCAAGATTTTTTCAGACATAGATAATATTTAATCCAGCATATATAGATGTCAATCTTCTGTCAACTAAAGGAATAACTGAGGGAAGAAGCCAATAGAAGGTTAGGGTTGCCACTGGAAGTAAGCCGGGCTTACTTGAAATCCCCGGGTATTGCCGCAAGCTCCTCCACCGGTCCAGCCGTTAACATTAAAAGAATGTGAGCCGGCGCTTACAGCCGCTTTATAGATAAATGCCTGGCTAGGCATCTGTGCATCGGGGCAGTCACTATTCCCGGCTTTAAGAGGTCCAAAACATCCCTTGACGTTTTGCTCTCTTATTCTAACACCATCTATGTAAGTTGAAATTATGATACCACAATAAGGTGAATCCATAAGCAGGGAGTAATCTAGAGTCAGCATACCGGAGGCAGGAGCAGTGAGCGAGCCAGAGACATTGGTTTGACTACAATTATCACATAGGTCTGATCTGCCGCCATTAAAAGTAGCTAAAACTGAACTGCCTCCGCCTCCTACTTGCCAGGTGGCTAGACCTGTGGCATCTGAAGTTAAAACCTTTCCTGCTCCTGGAGAGCCGCCTGTGATCTTAACTTGCCCATTAACCTCGAGTTTTGCCCCTGGACTCGCTGTCCCGATGCCGACGTTGCCGCTCGAATTCCAGGCCAGTGCAGTCACTTTTGTGCCACTTTGATTTGTTCCCAGCCGACCTCCTAAATAGCCATAGAGAACAG